>Ga0256839_1002582_pt1 | contig 19943 bp, 15 predicted proteins | sample 354166metaG_FD_185968 | JGI IMG/M metagenome (GOLD analysis project Ga0256839, IMG submission 185968) | Hydrothermal vent microbial communities from Mid Atlantic Ridge, Atlantic Ocean - 354-166 | ecosystem: Environmental > Aquatic > Marine > Hydrothermal vents | place: Atlantic Ocean: Mid... | reverse complement strand
GGCCGGTCCTCTCGACCATCCGGGTGAAGGACTTCGACGAGGGGCTCGAGGTGGCCAACGCTACCCGCTACGGCCTCACCGGCGGCGTTTTCAGCAAGAACCGCGAGCGGCTCGAGCGCGCCCGGTACGAGTTCCACGTGGGCAACCTCTACTTCAACCGCAAGATCACCGGCGCGCTGGTGGGCGTCCAGCCCTTCGGAGGCTTCAACCTCTCGGGCACCGACTCCAAGGCCGGCGGCCCCGACTACCTGCACCACTTCGTGCAGATGAAATCGGTCACCGAGCGGTTCTGAACCGGCTGGGTGTGGTCCCGACCCCCAGCCCGTACGGACCATGCCGCGCGCCCGCGCGTTCGCCCCTTCTTCCCTAGCGCTCCAGGGCCTCTTGCTCCTGGCGTTCTGGGGCCTGCCCGCGGCGCGGCTGCCCGCGGGCCTGGGGCCGGGGCCGCGCTACCTGGCCCTCGTGCTGCTGCGCTACCTGCTGCTCGGGGCCGCGCTGGCCCGTGAGCGCGGGCGCTGGCCCGTGTTCTACCTGACCCGCGAAAACCTGAAGGCCGCCCTCACCGAAGGCCTCGTCTTCGCGCTCGCCTTCGTGCCCGTCGCCTGGGCCTACGCCCGGCTGACGCTCGGGGGCGTCTACTGGCTTCCCCCGGGCGAGCTGCCGGCCACCCTGGCGGCGGCGCTGCTGCTCGCCGCGCTGCCCGAGGAGCTGGCCTACCGCGGCCTCTTCCTCGGCACGCTGGCGCGCCTGGGGGCGCCTGCCTGGGCGCAGGTCGCCGTGACCTCGGCCCTCTTCGCCGCCCAACACGTGCGCTACCTGCTGCGCGGCGACCCCCTCACCTTCACCCTCGTCGCCGCCTTCGGCCCGGTCGCCGCGGCGATGACGCTGCGCCGCAAGAACCTCGCCGGCGCGGTGCTCGCGCACGCCGCCATGAACACGCTGATCTTCGTCTTCATCGGCGGCCGGGTGAGCTCGCTTTGAGATCGGGTTGGCGCTGCGCTGCGGTTTGGCGTTCGGGCCCGCGCGCGTTATACTGCCCTTTGCCCCCGGTCCGACGCGGCGGCCCGCCGTGAACCGGGTCAGGCCCGGAAGGGAGCAGCCCTAAGCGGTCAGGGTCGGGTGCCGTCGGGGCGCCGGGGGCTCTTTTTTACCTTCCCTCCACCACCCGCGCCACCGCGGACATCTCCAAACCCAAGAGCTGGAGCACGTCGTCGAGGGTGAAGATGCCCACGAGGTTGCCCTCGTAGTCGACGATCGGGTAGCGGCGCACCCCCTTGTGCTTGACCTCCTCGAGCGCTTCGAAGAGGCTCATCTGCTCCTCGAGCACCAGCGGCTCCGGCGTCATCACCCGGAAGACCGGCGTTTCGCCCGGGTCCAGCCCCGGGCGCACCACCCGCACCACGATGTCGCGGTCGGTGAGGATGCCCACCGGCTTCAGGCCCTCGGCGACCACCACGCTGCCCACGTTCATGTCGGCCATCAGCGACGCCGCGTCGGCCACGCTCGCCGTCGGCGGCAGGGTGATCACGTCGGCCCGTGCGAACTCCATGAGTCCCATGGTGGCCTCCTTGACCCCATGATACCGCCCCGGAAGGGGGACGTCCCGCGGGGTAAGATGGGGCCCGTGGGAGCCCTCTACCGCCGCGCCCGGCCCGCCACCTTCGACGCCGTGGTGGGCCAGGAACACGTCAAGGACGTGCTGAAGAGCGCGATCCAGAAGGACCGGCTGGCGCACGCCTACCTGTTCTCGGGCCCGCGCGGCGTGGGCAAGACCACGACCGCGCGCCTGATCGCGATGAGCGTGGGCTGCGCGGCCGATCCCGAGCACCGGCCCTGCGGCGAATGCGAGAACTGCCGCATGGTGCGCGAGGACCGCCACCCCGACGTGGTGGAGATCGACGCCGCCAGCAACAACTCGGTGGAGGACGTGCGCGAACTGCGCGAGCGGATCCTGCTCGCCCCCCTGGTCGCCCCCAGGAAGGTGATCATCCTCGACGAGGCGCACATGATGTCGAAGAGCGCCTTCAACGCCCTGCTCAAGACGCTCGAGGAGCCGCCCGAGCACGTGATCTTCATCTTCGCCACCACCGAGCCCGAGCGGATGCCCGCGACCATCCTCTCGCGCACCCAGCACTTCCGTTTCCGCCGCCTCAGCGAGGAGGAGATCGCCGGGAAGCTGGCCGCGGTGCTCGAGGCCGAGGGGCGCGGCGCCGAACCCGAAGCCCTGCGCCTGATCGCGCGCATGAGCGGCGGCGCGATGCGTGACGCCGAGAGCATTCTCGACCGGTTGCTGGCGCTCGACGTCGATCCCATCACCCGTGCGGCCGCCGAGGAAGCCCTGGGGCTGCCCCCGGCCGAGCGCGTGGCCGCGGTGGCCGCGGCGCTCGACGCCGGCGAGGTGGACCGCGCGGTAGCCGAGGCCCAGCGGCTGTTTTCGGAGGGCTACTCGGCGCGGACGCTGACCGAGCAGCTCGCCCAGGCGCTGCAGGCGGGGCTCTACGCCCGGCTGGGGCTGGGCGAGGGGCCCGAGCTCGCGTCCGACCCTGAACGGCTGATCGCGGCGCTGACGGCGCTGGACGAGCACACCGAAAAGCTGATCCGGCGCGAGGACCCGTTCACGCTCGAGCTGGGGCTCCTGCGCGTCTACGCCGCGCTGCACACCGCACCCGCGGCTCCGGCGGCCGCGGCCCGAACGCCCGAACCCCCGCCCCCCCGGAAAACCGCACCCCGGGCCGCCCCCGCCAAGGCGCCCGAGCCCGCACCGCAGGCGGCGAACCCGGAAACGGCGCCCGCGGCCGAAAAACCCGCGGAAGCCGAAGGCGCCGCGCCCCCGGCGGCCGGGGAGGTCGACCTGACCGCGGCCTGGCGCGAGGTGCTGCGTACGGTGGGCGTCAAGGTGCGCGCCTTCCTCATCGAGGCCGCCCCCCACCTGGAGGACGACGCCCTGGTGCTCGTCTACGACGAGGGGCACCGCTTCCACCACGACCGCGCCCGCGAGCAGCAGGCCGCCGTGGAGGAGGCGGTGCGGGCGGTGCTGGGCCGGGGCGTGCGCTTCGAACTGGGTAAAAAAAACTCGGTAGCCCCTAGCCCCAGCCCTGCGCGGCGCGCCGCCCCGACCCCGCCGGTGCAGGAAGCGCCCGGACCGACGGAAACGCCGGGCACCGCCCCCGAAGAAGCTCCGCAGGCGGTGGAGGCTCCACCTGCAGAGGAAGAACCGTCCGCTCCGGACCCCGAGCCGCCACCTCCCGAACCCCGCTCGCGGCGCGCGGGCCGCGGGTCAGGGCCCCAGCGGCCACGACGGGAGCGTAAAGCGCGCGAGCCCGCGGAGCCCCGCTTCGACAAGATCGAGCTGCTCGACGACCCCCGCTTCAAGAAACTGCAGAGCCTGTTCAAGGCGCGCCTGCGCCAGGTCTGGCGCGAAGCCGGGGAAGAGGGGGACGCCCCCGATCCGGAGGCCGCGTCCTGACCCCCGATGTGCGGGTGTAGGCTGGTGCATGGACTACCTCGTCACCGGAGCCACGGGCTTCATCGGTGGACGGCTGGCCCGGCAGCTTCTCGCGCAGGGCCACCGGGTGCGGGTCCTGGCCCGCAACCCCGCCCGCGCCCGGGCACTCGAGGCCGCCGGTGCCCGGATCTTTGCGGGTGAAATCGGCGACGCCGCGCGGGTGCGCACGGCCATGGACGGAGCCGACGGCGTCTTCCACGTCGCCGGCTGGTACGCGATCGGCTCCGGTTTCGCCCGGGAAGGCGAACGCACCAACGTCGAGGGGACCCGGGTGGTGCTGGAGGCGGCGCTCGAGCGGAAGGTGCCCAAGGTGGTGTACACCTCCACGATCGCCGTCTACGGCGACACCCGCGGGCGGCTCGTGGACGAAACCTACTTCTACGACGGGCGCAAGCGGGGCTGGGCCAGTGCCTACGACCGCAGCAAATGGATCGCCCACTACGAGGTGGCCCGGTCGCTCGTAGACCGGGGCCTGCCGCTGGTGATCGTGCTGCCCGGACTCGTCTACGGTCCCGGCGACCACGGCCCGATCGGAGGGCTTTTGCGCGATGTGGTGCGGAACCGCCCGCTGCTGCTGCCGGCGGCCACCCGCTACTGCTGGAGCCATGTGGACGACGCCGCCCTGGCCCACCGCCTGGCCATGGAGCGGGGCCGAGTGGGCGAGAGTACATCACGGCCGGCGAACCGGCCCGCCTTCTGGACGCCCTGCGCCTGGCCCGCAGGCTGGCGGGTTCGCGATCGCCCCTCGTCCCTCTGCCAAACGCCCTGCTGCAGGCCCTAAGCTACCCGGCGCGCCCCTTCGACCGCTGGCTGCCGCCCAGCTACACCTCCGAGGGGCTGCGGGTCGCCGCCACCAGTTACACGGCCGCGAACGCCAAGGCCCGCTCCGAACTGGGCTACGCCCCCAGGCCGCTCGAGGCCGGGCTGCCGCCCACGCTGGCGGCGCTGCGGGACGAAATCGGGAGGGCCAGTCGGTAGACTGGGGACATGAGCAAGCGACTCGTCGTCATCGGCGGTGTGGCCGCGGGCATGAGCGCCGCGGCCAAGGCCAAACGCAGCAACCCCGACCTGGAGGTCGTCGCCTTTGAAAAGTCGCGCTACGTTTCCTACGGCGCCTGCGGCCTGCCCTACTACCTGGCCGGGTGGATCGACGACGTGGAGAAACTCGTGGCCCGCACCCCCGAAAAGTTCGCCAAGCAAGGGGTAAAGGCGCTGGTGCGCCACGAGGTCGTCGAGGTCGACTACGAGGGCCGGCGCGTCAAAGTGGCCGACCTCGACGGCGGCCGCGAGTTCTGGGAACCCTTCGACTACCTGGTCGTCAGCACCGGGGCGCAGCCCGTGCTGCCCCCGATCGAGGGAGTGCACCTCCCCGGCGTCTTCACCCTGCGCCAGCTCGAGGACGGCGAGGCCATCGCGAGCGCGCTGCACCGGGCACAGCGCACGGTCATCGTTGGCGCCGGTTACGTGGGGCTCGAGGTGGCCGAGGCCTTCCGCGCCCGCGGCAAGCAGGTCACCGTCGTCGAGCTCGCCGAGCGCGTGCTGCCCGCTGCCGACCCCGAGGTGAGCGCCCTGGTGCACGAGGAGCTCACCAAGAACGGCGTCCAGGTCGTCACCGGCACCGAGGTGGAAAGCCTCACCGGCCTGGGCCGGGTGCAGGCGGTGCAGACGAGCGCCTTCGAGATCCCCGCCGACCTGGTGCTGCTGGCCGTGGGCATCCGCCCCAACGTGGGGCTGGCCACCTCGTTCGGGGTGCAGACGGGGCCCACCGGCGCGATCGCCGTGGACGAGCAGCTGCGCACCAACCTTCCGAACGTCTGGGCCGCGGGCGACGTGGCCGAGAGCGTGCACCTCGTTACCGGCGAGCCCTACTGGCTGCCGTTGGGCGACGTGGCCAACAAGCACGGCCGCACCGCCGGCACCGTGATCGCCGGCGGTCGCGCGCGCTTTAGGGGCGTCGTCGGCAGCGCCGTCACCAAGATCTTCGACCTCGCCGTCGCCTTCACCGGTCTCAGCGAGGCGGACGCCCGCAAGGCCGGCTTCGACGCGGGAAGCGTCTGGATCCGGTCGGCCGACCGCGCCCACTACTACCCCGACCCCCACCCCCTCCACGTCAAGCTCGTCTACGAGCGCGGGTCGGGCCGGCTCCTGGGGGCGCAGCTGGTGGGGCACAAAAACGACGCGCTGCGCATCGACGTGGTGGCGGCGCTGCTGCACCGAGGCGGCACCGTCGAGGACCTGCGGGCCCTCGACCTGGCCTACGCGCCGCCCTTCAGCCCGGTCTGGGACCCGCTGCTCGTCGCCGCCAACCAAGCCAAGTGAGGCCGACGAAACGCGCGGCCGCCGTCGCCCTGGTGCTGCTCGCCTTCGCGGCCTGGGCCGGCGGGCCCCTGGACCGGCCGGCCCCGAGCTTCCAGGCCACGACCCTGGACGGGACCCGCTTCGACCTGGCGGCGCACCTGGGTCAGAAGCCCATCGTGCTGCACTTCTGGGCGAGCAACTGCCCACCCTGCCGCCTCGAAGCCCCCCTACTGGGCGCAGGCGCAGCAGGCCTACGGCGACCGCCTGCTCATCGTCGGGGTGAACGTGCAGGACATCCCCACGCTGGCCCGGGAGTTCGTGGCCAAGTACGGCTGGACCTTTCCCAACGTGCAGGACGGCACCGCCGCCGTGGCCGCGGCCTACCGGGTCACGGGGAAGCCCACCACGGTCTTCGTCGGAACGAACGGCACCGTGGTGGGCTACCATCCGGGGCCCTACGCGAACGCGGCCGCGTTCGAGCAGGACCTGCTCCGGTTGCTGGCCTGGCGCCCCTAGCGGTACTTGAGGACTTCCATCAGCTCGTCGACGATCTGGTCGGTGTCGCCGCGCTGAGCGGCGGTGACCACGTGATCGCGCAAATGGCTCTTGAGGATCAGCTCGCCCACCTTGTCGAGCGCCCCCTCCACCGCCTTGATCTGCTTGAGCACGTCCACGCAGTAGACGCCCTCCTCGTCGAGCATGCGCAGGATGCCCTCGACGTGGCCGCGCACGCTCTTGAGCCGCCGCTGTGCCTCGGCGCGGGTGCCGGGATCCAGGTGCAGGTGCACGCGGGTCTTCATGCCCCCAGCCTACCCGAGCGGCTGGGCGCGGTACCCTTCCTCCTCGATCGCGGCCACCAGCTGGGCGGGATCGGCCTGACCCCGGACCAGCGCCTCGCCGCGCTCGAGGCTGACCTCGACCACTTCCTCGACGCCGCCTACCTTCGCGAGCGCCTTCTTGACCGCCATCACGCAGTGGTTGCACGTCATGCCTTCGACCTTGAGTTTGATCATCGTTCGTCCTCCCGCGTCCAGTATAACCCACCCCTCCCGGGGAGGGTTAGTTCTTTTCTCATGACCCCGGCCTAGGGTAAAGCATGCCAACCGGCCGCCTTCTCTTGCCGCTCGCTCTCGCCCTGTTCGGCCTGGCTGTGGCTGCCGTGCCCGGCTCCACGTCGTGGCCCGCTCCGACGTTCGCCGCCGAGCGGCTGGACCGGCCGGGGGCGGTGTTGGACCTGGCCGAAACGCTGGGGCGTCGGCCGGTCGTGCTCAACTTCTGGGCCAGCTGGTGCGTTCCCTGCCGGGTCGAGGCCCCGGTGCTGCGCGACGCCGAACGGCGCTACCGGGATCGAGTGCTCTTCGTGGGGGTCAACCTGCAGGACACCCAGAAGGGCGCGCAAGCCTTCATGGAGACTTTCTTCTGGACCTTCCCCAACGTTCGTGATCCCCGGGGTGCCGTGGCGCGGCGCTACCGTGTCGGCGGCATCCCCACCACCGTCTTCATCGACGCCGAAGGGCGGGTCGTGCGGGTGTGGACGGGCCCCCTCGAGCCCGAGCGGCTCGAGGCCATTTTGCGCGCTCTCATCGGGACGCCGGAGGGTTAACGTGTCCCATCTTGACGCTGGTATCATCAAGTCCGGAATGAGGCGAATCGGACTCCTGGGGGTGGGGCTGTTGCTCGTCGGCGTGGCCTTGGCCACGCCCGTTCCCCCGTACCGCCCGCCCAGCGAGGCGATCCCCTTCAGCGGCCCGCTGCTCGGCGGCGGCCGGTTCGACCTCAAGGCCTACCTGGGGCAGACCCCGTTGGTGCTCAACTTCTGGGCCAGCTGGTGTGGCCCCTGCCACCGGGAGGCCGAGGTGCTCGAGCGCTTCTTTCGCGAGTTCGCCGGCCGCGTCGCCTTCGTGAGCGTCAACGTCCAGGACCCGAGCGAGAGCGCCCGCGCCTTCGTGGAGCGCTACGGGCTCAGCTTCCCGGTGGTGCAGGACGGCGGCGCCGACGTCGCCTGGGCCTACCGGGTCACCGGCCTGCCCACGACCTTCTTCATCGACACAGGCGGCCGCATCCGCTTCGTGCACCAGGGACCGCTGCTGGCCGAGCAGCTCGCCCGCTACCTCGAGCGCCTGCTCGAACCCGGAGGAGAACGCTGATGGACGCCGTTTCGCTGGGCCCCTTCGTGATGCCGCTGGACCGCCTCTTCACCCTGTTGGCCCTCGCCGGCTTCCTTGCCACCGCCGAACTGATGGCGCGCCGGCTCAAGCGCCCCTTCCTTTCCAACTGGGCTTGGAACGCCGTCTTCGCAGGCCTGATCGCCGCGCGGTTGGGCTACGTCGCCGGCCACTGGCCCGTCTACCGCGAGGACCTGCTCAGCGTGCTCTACTTCTGGCAAGGCGGCTTCGCCCCGCTGTGGGGCCTGGTGGGGGGGCTCGCCTACACCCTCGCAGCGTTCCGCGGACGCCTGGGGGAGCTGCGCCTCGTCCTCTGGCCGGCGGCGGGCGGCGCCCTCGTCGCCGCGGCGCTCTTCGGCATCGCCGCAGTCAAGGTGCCCGAACAGGCCGAGCTGCCCGACCTGACCCTGACGACCCTCGCGGGCGCGCCGCGCAACCTCGCCGACTACCGCGGCCAGCCCGTGGTGATCAACGTCTGGGCGACCTGGTGCCCCCCCTGCCGCCGGGAGATGCCGATGCTGGCCCAGGCCGAGGCGGAGAACCCCGGGGTCGCCTTCGTCTTCGTCAACAGCGGCGAAACCGAGGCCCAGGTGCGCGCCTTTCTCGACGAGGAAGGGTTGTTCTTCAACCACATGCTCCTGGACCCAGGCCAGCGGCTCGTTCCCCGGTTGAACGTGATCGGCTACCCTACGACCTTCTTTTTCAACCGCGATGGGGTGCTGGTGGCACGCAAGACCGGCGAGCTCAGCCGCGCCGCCCTGGAGGACTTCCTGAAGCGCATCCGCTGAACCGGAGAACCCATGCCACCGACCCGCATCCTTTTCGTCTGCCTGGGCAACATCTGCCGCAGCCCCCTCGCCGAGGGTGCGGCGCGCAAGCTCGTGCGCGAGCGCGGCCTGGAAGACCGCTTCCGCTTCGACTCCGCGGGCACCGCCGGCTACCACGAAGGCGAGCCCTACGATCCGCGCGTGCGGCAGGTGCTTGCGGCCCACGACGCGCTCTTCCCGCACACCGCCCGCCGCATCTCCGCGGAGGACTACCGCGCCTTCGATTGGATCCTGGGCATGGACGAGGAAAACCTACGCGACCTCCAGCGCATGGCCCCGCCGGGCGGCGCGGCGCGCATCGCGCTCGTCACCGAGCCCTGGGGCGGCGGCCGCGTCACGGACCCCTACTACGAGAGCGCCTGGGCCTGCGAGCAGACCTACCTCGAACTCGAGGACCTGGTGGGCCGTTGGCTCGAGCGCTGGTCGAACGGCGAGGATGGACCCCAGGGAACTGCTTAACCGCGCCGGGTTGCCCCCCGAGGGCCGGGCCGAACCGCTGGCCGGCGGCGACATGGGGCGCGTTTGGCGGCTGGGGCCTTACGTCGTCAAGACCGATCCGAACCCGCCGCGAGGCCTCTTCCCCGCCGAGGCCCGGGGCCTCGACGCGCTGGCCGCAGCGGGCGTGCGCGTCCCCCGGGTGCACTGGGTAGGCGAGGAGGGGATCGTGCTCGAATACCTGCCGCCGGGTGCGGACGACTGGGCGGCGCTGGCGCGCATGATCGCCGGACTGCACACCCGGCCGGCGACCGGCTACGGCACGGACCGGCCGGTCTTCCTCGGGCGCTTCGAGCTGCCGGTGGAGCGCAGCACCGATTGGCGGGAGTTCTGGACCCGCGGGCGCCTCCAGCCGCTCCTGGACGCCTCCCGCGAGCGCCTGGGGGAACTGGCCGGGCCGCTGGAGCGTTTCGTGCGCGGCTTCGCCTGGCCCGCCGAGGGGCCGGTGCTGGTCCACGGCGACCTCTGGAGCGGCAACGTGCTAATGGCTGCCGAGGGTCCGGCGCTGATCGACCCCTCGGCCTGGCACGGCGAGCGCGCCGTGGACCTGGCGATGATGCGGCTCTTCGGTGGCTTCCCCGAGGCCTTCTGGGCCGCCTACGAAGCGGTGCGGCCCGTGCCGCCGGAGGTGCGCGAGGCGCTGCCCGCCTACCAGCTCTACTTTCTGCTGGTGCACGTACATTTCTTCGGTTCGGGCTACCTTGCTGGGGTGCGTCGGGTGCTGCGGCACTACGGTTTCCTATAGCGTAAAATGAACGGGCGCCATGGAAGGCACCTTTGCCCTGCTCGGACCGCTCGACCTGCTGCAGCTCCTCGCCCGCGGTGGGAAGAAAGGGGTGTTCCAGACCCTCGCCCCCTCGGGCAAGGGGGCCGTCTACCTGTACGGCAGCCGCGTCACCCACGCGCACTGGGGCGGGGTCGTGGGCGAGGAGGCGATGATGCGGCTCCTCTTGCTCAAGGAGGGCCGTTTTCGCTTCATCGAGGGCGCCGAGGCCGACGAGGTGACGCTCGAGCGCGACCTGGACCACTACCTGCTCCAGGCCATCCGTCGCCTCGACGACCGCGTCGAGGTCAGCCCCTTCGACCGGGTCAAGTTCGGCCAGGGCGGCCGCGTGGGGCACTTGACCCTCAACCCCGACGAGCTGGCCCTCTTCACCCACCTGAGCAAGCCGATCTCGGTCCTCGACTTGGCCGTGGCCAGCGAGAAGCCGCTGCGCACGGTCATGACCACGCTGGGCCACCTCGCCCGCCTCGGCGTGATCGAGGTGGAGCACCGCGCCCCCCACACCGCCCGCCTCACGCTCGCCATCAAGGACCCGCTGCCCCCCTACGCCCACCTCGACGAGCTGCTGCTCAGCGCCTGGCGGCTCCACTACGGCCGCTTCGACCACGTGCACGTACGGGTGGACAACCGCACCCTCAGCCTCCCGGTGCGGGGCGCCGAGAACCTCGGCGGCCTCCTCCTCCTCGGCACGGGCCAGCTGATCATGCACGAACTGAACGCCGGCCAGACCCTAATGGTCTGGCCGGCGTTGCCCCACGCCGGTGGAGCCTGATCGCGATCGCTAGCGCACCCGCACCCGGTAGCAGACCGCTCCGCCGGCGCCGGGTTGCAGCAGGGTTTCGGCCCTAAGCGTCACCAAACCCGCCACCCACTCACCGGCGTCGGCATCGGCGGCCGCGCTGAGTCGGTGCACCGTACCGGAGGCATCGGTCCAGAGCAGGGTCTCGTCGGCCCCGGGATCGCTATCGTAGGCGTCCGCGATGACGTCGGCAAAGAAGGGTACCGGGTCGTTGATCTCCACGCTTTGAACGGAATCGGTACCGTCGTTGACGTAGTCGATGCAGTACTCGAGCACGTCGCCGGGGCGCGCCGCGACCGCCGTCCCGTACCCTGCCGCCGGTACGTTCTGGGTCACGTTGCGCACCTGTTTCTCCAGGGCCAAACCGCCCTGCACGCGCACCGTGGTGGTGTCGATCACGACGTCCGCCTCGAGGACGCCGGGGTTCTGGTCCCAGGCCATCTCGGCGCTCACCTGCGCGATGTCCAAGGCCCCCTCGGGCTCGCCGTCGGGCACGAGCACGCGCACCTCGACCGTGCAGGCACGGAAGGAGCCGTCGGGCTCGCGGGGCCAGGCGTCGGTTACGCCGAAGCTGAGCTGCTCGGTGGCCGAAAGGGTCCGCCAGGGCTCCGAAGCGTCGAAGCCACCGCTGCAGTCCGCGTCCACGCGCACCTGGTAAACGTAGTCGCCGCCTGTGCGCTTCAGGGTCACCGTCCCCTGGGTGCCGGGTTTGTAGGTGTGTGCGTAGGTTGCGGCGCCGGGGCTGGTGGCCGTGCCCTGCTGGTCGGAACGGAACTCGCCGTAGCGAACAATTCCGAAGTTGCGCTCCGGCAGCTCCTGGCCAGCGAGGGCGGCGGCGGCGCCCAGCAACTGGTTGAAAGCCGTGTGGTCGGCATCGGTCGCGGCGGTTGCGTCGGCCCAGTCGGCGGCCAGCTGGATGGTGCCCGGGAAGTTGTACCCGCTGGCGGGACGTTCGTCGTGGTACAGGCTCACGGAACCCCAGTCGGCCGGCACGTAGATCGTGTAGTCGCCGTTGGCGTCCGTCGGTACCGTGCGCGCGTTGCTGCCGTCGCTCGCAACGACGGAAACGGAGGGTACACCCGGTTCACTGCCGTCCTGCACGGCGTTGTTGGGCACCCCTGCGGCGTCACCGGTGTCGTAGAAGACGGTGCCGGTTACCTTCGATCCGTGGAAGAGGCCGAAGTCGTGACCGCCCGAGGGGGTCTGCGCCTGCACCTGCCCCGGCGCAACGACGAGCGGAAGCACCCCCGCTGGCGGGTTGACGTAGAGCCAACCCTCGGTCTGCGGGTCGTAGGGCGCGGCGTCGTTCGGATCGTTGTTCTCCGAAAGCACCAGGCAGTAGGTTCCGGCGCGCACGGCCGTGAAACCGTAGCCGCCCGCCCCATCGACGGCCGCCGCCTCTTCGGCGGGGGTGGGGAAGCCGTTCGTGCAGTCGCCGTCGGGGTCTGCAAAACGCTTGACGTAAAGTGCGGGCGGGTTCGCCGAATCGAGGTCCGTCGGGCCGACGGCCGGATCCGCACCGTTGCGCTGGCTGTTGGGCTCGAGATCGTGGTAGAGCCCCCCCGTCACGGGAATGCCCGGTGGCCGCACCCGAGCGTTGGCGCCGAACTCCGAGGTGTTGCCCTGGTCGTCGATGACGATCGCGGTCACCGCCTCTCCGGCGCTCACTCCGCTGACGGTCAGCGTCTTCGAAAAGCTTCCGCCAACGAAGTCGCCGCTTTGCAGCGGCACGCTGAGCACGTAGGTCTTCCCTTCGCCGTGCGGCTCGCTCGCGCCGTCACCCAGGAAGACCTCGCCGTCGTTGTTGCCGTCGTCGTCGGCGAGGTAGAGCTCGAGGGTCCAGGTCGCCCCGCTTGCGGGTTGGAGTTGGGCGGTCGGGGTGCCGATGAAGCCTTCGAGGGTCAGGTTGCTGCCGTCAAGCTCCACCTTGGTAAAAACCGGGTAGTCCAGGCCGTTGTTCTGCTCCTGGGCGCTGGTCTGCCCGTCGTTCGCCGTCACCCCGTCGCCGTTGGGGTTGCCCGACCCGTCCCCTTGATCCAGGTCGATCGAAAGGCCCCCGTTGCGGTACATGCTGTTCTGCGAGATGGCGTTTTGCAGCGAGGGGGTGTTGGCGTCGATGGCTTCCACCACCACGGCGTGCCCCGGGACGTCGTGGATCACGTTACCGCTCACCAGGCTGCCGCTCCCGAAGATGCGGATGCCGCCGCGTTCGCTGGTGTTGATGGCGCCGTTGCCGCCGCAATACGCGCCGTTCCGATCCCCTTTCCCGGTATCGGTGATGGTGTTTTGCAGAATCGAGTAGGCTCCGGGGGCCCTCCAGGACTCGACGCCGTAAGCCGCGACGTCGCGAATGTAGTTGCGCCGCACCACGACATCGGAGCGGCTGCGTGGCGGTCCGCCCTCGAACGACACCCCGTCGCCGCAGACGTTCGTCATCCCCAGGTGTTCGACGAAGTTCTTCTCGACGACACCAGTACCCATCAGTTCGACGCCGGTGTTGTAAAGGTGGGCCACGTAGTTGTGGACGACGTCCATGGCGGCGCCGCTGTCTACGGTCACCCCGACGCGCGCGCGGTCGTCGCCCTGAGGATCGCTTCCGTTCGCACGGGCGCCGAGGAAGCTGTCGCGCACCTCGTTGCCGCTCCCCGACGTCACCTGAATGAGGGCCGCGCTGGGAACGGCCTCGCTGTTGTAAAGCGCCAAGCGGGCGATTTTGGTGTTGCTCGCGGCAACCGTCAGCCCAACGCCCGCGTCGTTGACGTTAACCTCCAGCTCCGGCCTGGCGTAGTCGCCGAGTGCGATCTGCGATACCCCAACGGGGCCCGGAGCGGAGACGCTTCCCCCATTGGCGTCACGAACCGAGGTGCCGTCGGCGTGGTCGTAGGCCGCACCGTCGACGGTGGTGGCGTCGTCGGTGATCGCCGGCAGCGGATTGCCGGATTCCACGGTCACGGTCCACCAGCTTCCGCCGTTCACGGGCACGGCGGGCGTAAAGCGCATGGCGTTGGCTCCCACGACCGCGTCGGCGTTCTGGAGGAACTGACGAAGCGAGCCCTGGGCGCTGCGGTTCTCGGCGGGGTCGTCGTCTTGGTCGTTGGTGTTGGTCACGACGTTGAAGGAAAAGCCGAAGTCAACACCCCGGACGACGCCGTTGTGCACGCCCACCTTGGCCACGTGTTCGGCGCTTTCCAGAGCCGAGGCGTCGTCGGAGCGGTGTCCGCGGCGACCGCCGAAGCAGACGCCGTTCGAGGCGCGCGCCACGGCGGCGGTGCTGCCGTCGGCGTCGGCGTCGCAGAGCGCGCCGCCCCAGGCGCCTCCGGCCCCGTAGGTCTGCTCGGCCCAGACGTCGCCCTGGGCAAAACCCGAGTTGAACCCGCCGTTCGGCGCCACGCTGCGCGAATCGACGACGACCCAGTAATCGCCGTCGGGAATGTTCTGGAAGGAGTACTCGCCTTGGGCGGTCGTACTCACGGTCTGGCCCGGCACCTGAGTATCGCCGGCGTCGGGCACGCCGTCGCCGTCGTCCTGGTAGAGGGTGACCGTGACGTTCGGCACGGCCACCGCGTCGGCGAGGTTGCCGTCGCCGTTGACGTCCTCATAGACCGCACCCTTGATGATCGCGAGGCCGGTGGAGGTGGCCAAGACCTGCGGGAAAAAGTGGTCTCCGCTGGTGGTGTAACGGGTGCGGATGGTGTCGACGCCGGGCGGCAGGTTGCCCAGCTCGACCGTGTCGGCGTCGAAACCCAGCTGGTTTACGTAGTCGGGGTTCTTATCGGTGAACCGAGCCCCCAGGTGGCTGATGCTCGAGTTCCAGAAGTTGTTCGAGGGATTCTGGGTGTCGGAAACGTTGCTCAGCGTCCCGGGCACGGGTCCCACGAGCAACTGGTCGCCGTTGATGCCGTCGTCGCCTTCCCAGACGATCGCCGCGAGGCGGAAGAGGTAGCTTCCGGTCACCGGGGTGTCGAGGTTGGCGATGTCGATGTCGATGGAACCGCTTATCAGCCTGGCGTAGCCGGCGTCGACGGTGATCGTACGGTAGGTTTCGCTGGGGCTGGAGTAGACGACGAGCAGCGCCCAGCCGCCGTAGTAGCCCAGGCCGTCGCCGTTGCCGACGACGGCGTCGATGTCGGCGGCCCAGTAGTCGCCGCTGGGGTCGGCGAGGCCCTGCAGCAGCCCGGTGACGTCGGCGTAGGCGGCGTAGGCGGCGGGGCTGTAAACGGTCAGGTACTCGGCCCAGTCGGACGTTACGGCGGGGTAGCTGGAGCTTCCGGGCAGCTTGAACTTGAGCGTCTTGCTGCCCGAAGCCTGAGTCGTGCGCGCCCCCCACACGAGCGCGGCGTACTCGACCTGGCTGCCGACGGGCAACGTGAGCGTCGCCCGCGAGGAGCTCGTGGTGCTGCCGTCGCTGTCGACGTCCACATAGACCATCGTCTGGCGATTGTTGGCCGTACCGCCCACGTTCGGACTGCAACTTGAACAGGTCACCAGCGCGTTGCCGATCGAGAGCAGGTTGCCGCGGAACTCGCTGCCGGCGTTCGTGTACTCCCGCTGGAAGTTGCGGATCGTCTGCGCCTCCACGGCCCCCGTGTGGATCCAGAGGACGAAGATCATCAGGATCCAGCCCAAGCGGGCGAGGACACGGTTCTTCATGGTCCGGCTCATTGGTTACCCCCCCGTTGCTGCGAATCCTCGGATCCACCGAAGAGATCGAGCCTGAGGTAGAGGCCCGGGCGGGCTTCCGGGGTCAGGCCCTGGAAGCCGCCGAAGGTGTAGCCCAGGTTGATCCAGACCGGGTCGGCGACACGGAAGCTGCCCTCGAGGTTGAAGGCGGCGCGCGACGCCCCCACGCCCGGCTGCCACAGCGCCAGCAGCCCGGCGCCCAGGCCGAGGCGCGGCGTGAAGTAGTAGTTGGCGCCCAGGCCCAGCTGGTAGAGGCTGCCGCCGGGGTCGCCGAGGGCCACCCGGTAGGCGGCGCTGGGGCGGAGCTGGAAGGCGAGGTTCGGATGCCAGACCGGAGCGAACTCGCCCTCGAGCGTCGTGGCCGTAGCCGCTTGCACCAGGCGGTGGTAGGTGAGGAACTGCAGCGCCTCGCCGCGGAAGGCGTAGGCCAGGGTGAAGCGCCCGCGGGTCTCGGCGGCGAGTACGTAGTTGGCGTCGAACGAGACCGTTTGCCGCTCGTCGAGCTGGCCGGTGGCGCCGCTGCGCAGCGTCAACTTGCCGCCCCGGGTGCCGGCGGCGCCCTCCACCCCGGCAGAGGCCGTGAGCCGATCGGTGCGGTAGCGCGCGCCAACACCGGCGGCGAGCTGCTGGTCGCCGCTGGCGAAGCTCTTCTCGTACCCCGCGCTGAAGTCGAGCGTGGTGCGCTCGCCGAGCGGGAGGGGAACGTCGATGCCGAAGCGGGCCCGGTTGCCTTCGCCGCTGGCGCCGGGAAGCCGGTAGCTGAGCCCCAGGTTGGCAGGGCCGAAGCGCTGCTTGAGGCCCACGGTGCCGCTCGTGCCCACGCCCCAGGTCTGGGCCAGCTCGGCTTCGGCCACGAGGTTGGCGTCGAAGCCGTAGCGGACCGCGAGCACGCTGAGCGAGGGCGCAGCCGAGAAGCTCTGGCGGTGGGTCAGCGTCGCCTCGGCGCGCTCGCTGCGGTATCCGATGCGGCCCACGCCTTCGAGAGCGGCTCGGCTCCAGTCGTACCCGAGACCGAGCCCACCGGTGAGCCGATCGAAGCGGCGCTCGTAGAGGACGTCGCTGCGCTGGTCGCCGGTCGTGCCGCGGTGTTCGAAGACGACCGCGTCGCGCTCGGACAGATGTCCGGCCACGCGCAGGCGGCCCTGCAGGACTCCGTCGTAGCGCAGGTCGCCTGCGGCCTCCACACGTCCCTGACGGCCGCTCGCGCGCAGGGTGAATACCGATCGGCCCGCGTCGAGGCCGTAGCCGAGCGCGACGGAGACGCCGGCGTCACGGTAAGCGGCCTCGACACCGAACTTCCAGGTGGCGCCGCGGTCCAGACTGGCGGCACCTACGCCGACGCTAAAGGGGCCGCTGCGGTAGCGACCGCCCGCACCGAAAGCAACGACGCTGCGCGCGGCAGCCGCCGGAGCGTAGGTCACGCGCAGGCGGACGGGTTCGAGGTTGCGCTCGGCGGACCACAAAGGCCGCGCCAGCGTAAGCACGCCGCTGGGGGCGTCGAGCACGTAGTCGCGCAACGGCACGAGGCGGGTGGTTCGAGACCCGGTGATCAGTTCCACGGTTTCGCTGCCGGGTTCGACCGGCTGGCTGAGCAGGTAAGTGCGGGTGCCGTCGGGAACGAGGACCTCGCTCACCTCCCCGGCCGGCAGCAGGGCGAGGAAGCCGCCCGCTTCGAGCGGCCCGCGCGTCTTCGCGTAGAGCGCCGTGGCGCTCGGCAGACCGCGGACGCCGGGCAGGGCGAGCGCGGTGCGGTGGTAGCCGGCGGTGAAGTCCTCTCGGTCGTAGCGTAGGGCCACGCCGTCTTCGGAGGTCAGGGGAAGTTCGGCCTCCTCGCCGGCTCCGGTAAGCGGGAAGCGGTCGTTCGGGTCCTCGCGGCCCGCGAGGTCCGGGCGGTAGTGCACGCCCCCAGCGTCAACGGCCGTGTTCGCTCCCAGTGCCGCTTGCAGGGTGCCGCCCGCGAGGGGCAGCTCGCCGTAGGCCCGGCCCAGACCACCCAGCTCGAAGCCGCCGCCGTAGCGTGCGGTGACGCTGCCCTGGGCGAGCCAGAAGGGGCGTTCGGCCCCGGCAACGTAGAAGCGGCTTTCGGACTCGAGCGCGTCCTTGGCCATGCGCACGCGCACTTCTCCGGGGCGCACCATCGGCGCCAGCTCGATCTCGGCCGCGCCGTCGCGCAACAGCACCTGGTAGCCCGCCTCGGCGGGGTTGGCGTCGGGGCTGAGGGGTTCGGGGTCGCTCGTCACGGTGACGAAACCCGAACCCGCGGTCAGGCCCGCCGCGTCGCGCGCCTCGATGCGCACACGCACCGGGCTGCGGCCGTCGGCGACGGCGCCGATCGGCCGCGCCACCAGCTCAACGGGGCGGCCGGCGCGGAAGACCTCGACGACGTCGCGCCGATCGCCGGCGCGCACCTCAATGCGGTTGGCGCCAACGGCAAGGGGCACGCCGTAGTAGCGGAGCTCCTGGACGCCGCGGCCGGCGTCGTAGGTGGCCTCGCCGAGCCGATCGGACCCAACGGGATCGCCGTTCACGAAGACCTGAACGTCCTCCCCGTAGGGCGCCTCGACGAAGATCTTGAGCGCGTCGGAATCGCGCAGCACGCTGCCCGGTGCGGGCTCGCGGATCATGCCCTCGCGCCTTTTCGCCTCAAGCGGCCGGGCGCGCTCGTAGTCGTCGAGGCCGACCTGGCCCTCGAGCGGCAGCTCGCGGTCACCCGCCAGCAGCGTGAGCGCGGGTTCGGGGAGCGCCGGCAACGGGCCTTCGTGCTCAAGGGTGTAGCTGAGCACGCCCTCGCGCGCAAACGGCAGCTTCCAGATCAGGCGGCCGTCTTTGGCAAGGCGCGGTTCGGCCGTAGGCAGGCCGCCCAGGCGGCTGCTGCCCAGGCGGTAGCGCGCCCCCTCGGGCGGACGGTGGGCGACGAGCAGGCCGTCGCCCTCGCCCTCCACCTGGAAGGGGAGGCGCACCTCGGAAACGCGCCGGGGGGTCAGCTCGGGGCGAACCTCGAGCTCCGCCCTCGCCGGGAAGGCCGCCGGGGCGCCGCCTACGTAGGCGGAAACCTGGTTGGTGAAGCGGCCCGCGGCGTTGGGTCGGGCGGGATAACGCAGCTCACGGCGCTCCCCCGGTTCCAACGTGAGCGTTTGGCTGCCGGCCTCCATGCCCAGCTCGGCGTCGGGCGTCTCCTGCAGACGCACGGTGAGCGCGTGGTCGGCGGGGTTGGTGACGGTCACCGTGAACTCGGCGGTGCGGCCAAGGAAGATCTGCTCCGGGACCACGCGTTTTTCTAGGCCCAGGAGAACGCGCCGGATCGTGTCGTCGGCGCGCCGCTCACCGGCTTCGGAACTCAAGAGCGCCCGGAAGCTCCCCTCCGCTTCGGGCCCGAAGCGTACCTTGGCGGGGTAGCAGTGCTCCGCGCCGGTACCGGAATCGAGCGCGCCCTCGAACCGCGGCTCCGTTGCCGGCTCGAGCCATTCGGGCGCGCGGTCGCTCAGGGCGTAAGTCAGCGGGGTGGAACCGGTGTTGGCGACCTGCAGGCAGACCTTGACCTCTTCACCGGGGACGACGACGCGCTTGTCGAGCGAGCGTGTGAGCTCGACATCGGGTACAAGCACATGCACCCGAGCACTCGAGCGCGCAAGTTCCTGGCCGGTGTCGTCGTAGATCGCCGCCGTGTTCACGAGTTCGGAGCCCGCTGCTCCGGTGACCCGGGCGGCGTAGTCGAAGATGCGGCTCGCGCCGGGTTCGATCACGAGAGCGGTGTCCAGATCCTCACCTTCCAACCCGACGGGCAGGACGTCTCGAAGCTGCACCCGTCCGCTCTGTTCGCCGGTGTTGGTGACCTCGATCCGGAAGCGCGCGGTACCGCCGAGCGGCACCTCCGGAGTAAGGGCCTGTTTGCGCAGCGTAAAGGCCGCGGGTGCGCGCACCTGTACCACGGTGCTGGCCGCAGCCGCGCAGGGGCGGCTCTGGGCGCGCAGCGGGTAGCTGCCTGCGGCCTCCGCATGCGCCACGGTCTCGAGCACGAGCGGCCGCCCGGCCTGGACCGAGCCCTTGACCGCAGGGTTCCCCGCAAAGCGCAGGCCAGAGGGAGCAGCAAGCCGCAGCTCGGCGGGCAGGCGGTACGGGTAGTCGGTTTCGAGCTGCGCGACAACCCGGACCCCGTCGCCCACCGTCGCCGCGGCGGGCTCGGCGCTCAGGTGCATCTTAAGAAGCGGTTCGACCCTCACATCGAGCCGCGCCGTGCCGCCCTCGGTTACGACCACTTCCGCCGGAACCCGCACGCGTGCCCCGGGCACCTGTACGGTCACCGGGTAGCGCCCAGCGGGAAGCTCGACCTGGGCATCACCGCGGTCGTCCAGCTCGACGCGCCGGTCGCCCAGCGTAAGGATCAGGGGGG
>Ga0256839_1002581_pt1 | contig 19945 bp, 16 predicted proteins | sample 354166metaG_FD_185968 | JGI IMG/M metagenome (GOLD analysis project Ga0256839, IMG submission 185968) | Hydrothermal vent microbial communities from Mid Atlantic Ridge, Atlantic Ocean - 354-166 | ecosystem: Environmental > Aquatic > Marine > Hydrothermal vents | place: Atlantic Ocean: Mid... | reverse complement strand
TCCCATTACATTTTCGCGAGATTTTCCGCTCTAAAGGACCATCAAATTATTTTCACGGCAAACAGGCAACATCTAACTAAGGGCTAGATAATTGTATACTTATAATCAATTCGACAAAGATTTTGTTAAACAAAGGCTTCGCCAATTCCGCAATCAAGTGGCAAGAAGGCTTGATGGCTCGCTTAATGAGGGTGAATTTAGACCATTGCGCTTAATGAATGGGCTTTATTTGCAATTACACGCCTATATGTTACGGGTAAATATTCCTTATGGCACGCTAAATTCAGCTCAAATGCGCCAATTAGCCTTTATCGCTGATAAGTGGGATAAGGGATATGGACATTTTACTACTCGTCAAAATATTCAATTTAACTGGCCAAAATTAAAAGATGCACCTGATATTCTTGAGGCACTTAGTGATGTTAACATGCACGCCATTCAAAGCTCAGGAAATTGCGTAAGAAATATTACCTCAGATCATTTTGCTGGCGCTTGTATTGAAGAAGTTCAAGACCCACGCCCAAGTGCAGAATTATTACGCCAATGGTCAACAGATCACCCAGAATTTCAGTTCCTGCCACGAAAATTCAAGATAGCCATAACTGGCTCGGCTAATGATAGGGCAGTGATTAAATCGCACGATATTGGTTTGCTTTTAGTGCGTAACGAAAAGGATGAAATGGGTTATGAGGTGATGATTGGTGGCGGGTTAGGGCGCTCACCATTTGTTGGGCAAACTGTTCGTAAATTTTTACCAAAGGCTGATTTATTGCCTTATATTGAGGCGATTTTGCAGGTCTATAACCTATACGGACGCAGAGATAATAAATATAAAGCACGCATTAAAATCTTGCTACATGAAACTGGCATGAAAGAATTAAGCAGACAGATTGAAGAGAGTTTTGAAAAGCAAAAACAGTTTTTCAAGCGCCCTTCAGACGAGTTGATTGCTGAAATAGAAAATCGTTTCAAGATCCCAAATTTTGTTGCTAGTTCAAACGATAATTATGAAAAAGAAATAAAGGCAAATCCGCAATTTAGCGCTTTTGTTAAGCACAACACCCACCAGCATAAAAACCCGCTTTATACGATATTGTCGGTTTCACTAAAAAATATCGGGCAGACACCGGGTGATGCAACCTCAGATCAAATGCGTGCTCTAGCAGATATTGCGCAAAAATATGGGCATGATGAATTGCGTGTTAGCCATGAGCAGAATATCATCTTGCCACATGTTCAAAAGGCAGATTTGCTTAAGGTTTATAATATTTTGCAAAAAGCCGACCTGGCAACTCCAAATATTGGACTAATTTCAGATATTACCGCTTGTCCGGGAATGGATTATTGCTCTTTAGCTACGGCTCGCTCAATTCCTGTCGCCAAAGAAATATCTACGCGTTTTAATGAGCTAAAACAAGAAAATGAAATTGGTAATTTACAGATAAAAATATCAGGTTGTATCAATGCTTGTGGGCATCATCATGTGGCTCATATTGGAATTTTAGGACTAGAAAAAAACGGCATTGAAAATTATCAAATAACGCTTGGTGGGGATGCAAGCTTATCAATGAACATTGGAAAAGTGGCAGGGCCAGGCTTTTCAAAGCAAGAGATACTGCCTGCAGTTGAACGTCTGATAGATGCCTATCTAAAAATCCGCAATAATAGTGATGAGACATTTTTGCAAGTCTATCAGCGCTTGGGCGATAAGCTGTTTGTAGATGCGCTCTACCCCAAACAAGGAGAGCAAAATGTTGCATAGTTTAGAAGAAGAAGAAGAAGCACAAAATATCATTGTTAGGGGCGGGAGGTTTGAAAGTGAAAGTGCTGCGCAATCAGGAAATCGACTAGAAATTGAAGGTAGCTCGAATGCCCAAGAAGTTATTTCAAGAACATCAGAAATCAACTTAATCATAATTACTTTTCCTGCCTTCACCGATGGGAGGGGCTTTTCTCTTGCCAAACAGTTGCGTGAATTGGGATATGATAAGACACTAAGAGCCAAAGGGCATTTGCTGGTAGATCAATATCCGCTTGCATTGCGCTGTGGATTTGACGAGATAGAAATTTCTCAAAATCAAGCAGCCCGCCAACCAGAGCAACAATGGTTTGAGGTTTTAGCTAGAGTAAATAATAATTATCTCGATAAGCTTATGCCATAACTAAGGTGAGTAAATTATGATTGCTGTTGATGAAATGAATTAGTAATTATACTTACTGCAATGACCTATTGTAATGATGCCTTGGTTGAGGAAATTAACATCGCTATTGAGCAGAATAATAATCAGGCTCTAGAGTTAGGCGAGATAGTAGAAGGTTTAGCTTGAGCCATCTGCCTAAAAAATAAAACCTAAAGAAAAGAAAAAGTCAGGGCTCGCCTTTAATTTAATAGGCGAGCCAGTGATAAAAACCTAAATCTAGCTCATTAAATCAGCAAGGAGTTACTGCTGCCTAAAAGCTTATTTTGGGATATCTTGGATAACTGACTAATTTAGGCTTTTCATCAAGCAAAGTCTTTTAGCAATTGGGTTTGCAAATTGTTCGCAATCTATTCGCTGAGTTGGCTCTTCATTGTTAACTGGAGTAGAAATTACGCCTTGCTGTGATGTTGTTTGGGGTAGTTGATAGTCTGGAGCAAGTGCTGTTTCCACACATTGAGCGCGCTGCCACCCTGGAAGTTCGGCATTAAGATTAACTTGCTTCCATTTTGGGTGACCATTTTGTTTTAAATATTCAAGATTTAATTTAATTAAAAAACTAATTTCTGTTACAGCATCACATGATTGCTTAAAATAGTCATTTTTATTAGGGTCATATTCGAAGGTCATTAGAACTGCTTTAACAGTAGGAACTAGAACATCTTTGTCCAACCAAGGATATGTGCCTTGTTTAAGCAATGAGGTTACATAATAGCCGCTAACATTGCTTGGCTCAACTGGCACAAGTTTTAAGTCATCATTAACACTGGTATCCAATAGTAATTTGGTTGGGGCGCCAGAGACGTAAACAAAAGCATCAATATTGCCAGCGTTTAATTCTTTTAAAGCATCAGAAGCTGAAATTGGCACTATAGTTTGTGGTTTGATATTTGTAGCTTCAAACAAAAAGGTAGATGTTAGGTTAGTGCCACTATTTGGTGTGCCAATGGCAACTGTTCTTCCAGAAAGATCAGCTAATACATTTATTGATCCTGACTTTTTGGTAACAATATGTATCTCCTCATTGTAAAGAGGAAATACAATTCGCGTATCACGAACAATGCGGCGTATAGCTGGATCTTCATTTTTAAATGTGCGAAGAAAATCAAGCACATCACTTTGAACAATTCCAAATTGTGTATAACGACGATCCCTAACTGCTTCAATATTTTCAATTGAACCAGCTGATTCTACAACAGTTATATCTCTGCCAATAACACTTGCTAATGTTTTAATGTCATTACCAAATTGAATGTAAGTGCCTGTTGCACCGCCAGTCATAATATTACTCTCAAAGCTAAGCGAAGGAGTAGCTCCGATAGTTAACATTATTAAGCTAAGTTTTAGAAGTGTTTTAGGGAGTGATATATTCCAAGTCATTTAATTGCCCTTATATTGTTATAACTCGTGTCTTATTCTCAAATTTGCATATATACAGTGAGTAAATTTTATGATTTTTAGTCATCATAAAACTGGCATATTTCTTTATCTTTTGGGTGGGTAGTATAAAGTTAAAAATATAAAGAAGTTTATTGTGAAATATCCAAAATTTAAATTTAATATGTAATATATTTAACACAAATTGTGTTTATTTTTTGGCGGTTGCTTTAATGTAGCTAATTGCTAGGGAGAGGTTTATCGAGCAATAGGGAAGGGCTTTTAGAGTAATAATGTATAAAACTCATGTTATTTAATGCCTAAATTACACGTTTTTAGTGTGAAAGCTTGATTTATTCGATATTTTTTAAAAGCTTTACATAAACATCTTGCGCCAAAGGATAAATACAATTAGACAAGCGCTTGGCTTTATAGGGGTGTAGCTCAGTTGGTAGAGCATCGGTCTCCAAAACCGAGGGTCGTGGGTTCGAGTCCCTCCGCCCCTGCCAAAGTCAGTTATTTTGTTTATATAGGCTTTTCTTCATGAGCCACGTATAGAGTTTTCTTCTTGTTACCATATAAGAACTCACAAACATTGAAAATTCGATAAAAAACTAAAAGCAGCACTTGCTTTTGTTTGTATTTTTTTATAGACAGCAATTGAATAATGCCGCACGGGGTGACTCGCGTGGCTATTTGTTATGGCTAAAGCAGCATTTGTTGTAGCTAAAATAAGTGTTATTGTTTAAAACAAACTAAAGTCAGGTCGAAAAATGGCAAAAACCAACCCGTTTACTTTTTTGCAACAAGTGCGCACAGAGGTGAAAAAAGTTGTATGGCCTACACGTAACGAAACAGTAGTTTCTTCGATTATGGTTTTGGTTATGGTATTTTTGGCCTCTATATTTTTTATGCTCTCGGATCAGGTGATTTCTTGGTTCGTGCAGATGTTATTGTCGATTCGTTAAGAGAAATTTTAGCGATTATTTTGGTTTTGATTTAGGAGCAGGTTTGCCCGATGGCTAAGCGCTGGTATATTGTTCAAGCTTATTCGAATTTTGAGCGCAAGGTTGCTGATGCAATCTTGGAAAAAATCTCTCAAACTAAGCTTGATGATTTGTTTGAGCAGGTTCTTGTTCCTGTCGAAAAAGTAGTTGAAGTTCGTCGCGGCAGAAAAGTCGATGCCGAACGTAAATTTTTCCCTGGTTATATCTTGGTGAAAATGGAATTGACCGATGAGACATTCCATCTAATCAAAAACACACCAAAAGTGACAGGCTTTTTGGGGTCAGAGAATAAGCCTATTCCTATTTCAGAGGCAGAGGCACAAAGTATTTTACAGCAAGTTCAAGAAGGAGTGGAGCGCCCTAAGCCCTCTATTTCGTTTGAAATTGGTGAGCAGGTTCGGGTTAGCGATGGTCCATTTGCATCGTTTAACGGTCTTGTTGAAGAAGTTGATGAGGAGCGTGCGCGCCTCAAAGTAGAAGTTTCTATTTTTGGTCGGGCTACTCCGGTTGAATTGGAATATGGACAGGTTGAAAAACTATAAGCCTGTCTTTGCCTGTCTTTATAAGGCGGGGGTGTCGAGGAAGCAACCGGAGGTTGCGATGTCGACGAATATAAAACGTGGGAGAGGGCGGTGAATGCCATTCATCGGTAAAACCTTGCACCACAAACGTCTAAACCCAAAATGATTTGGGTAAAATATAGAAAGGACGATTATGGCGAAGAAAATTACTGGCTATTTGAAGCTACAAGTTCCAGCAGGAGCGGCAAATCCGTCGCCTCCAATTGGTCCAGCTTTGGGTCAGCGCGGTCTTAATATTATGGAGTTTTGTAAGGCGTTTAACGCAAAAACTCAAGAAATTGAAAAGAATGCGCCAATCCCTACGGTTATTACAATTTATGCGGATAAGAGTTTTACTTTTGAACTCAAGATGCCTCCTGTGAGCTATTATATTAAAAAGGCTCTTAAGCTTAAGTCTGGTTCAAATAAACCAGGGCATGAAGTTGCTGGTTCGCTCTCACAAGCACAATTGCGTGATATTGCTGAGCAGAAAATGAAAGATTTGAACGCTGATACCGTGGAGGCTGCCATGGCGCAGGTTGCTGGTTCTGCTCGTTCAATGGGTATTGAGGTTCAGGAGTAGATTATGGCTGTTGGAAAAAGATATAAAGCCGCTTTGAGTGGCATTGATCGTAATAAAGACTATAGTATTGATGAAGCTCTGGCTATGGTTAAAGAGCGCGCAACTGCAAAATTTGATGAAACTATTGATATTGCGATGAACCTTGGCGTTGATCCTCGTCACGCGGATCAAATGGTTCGAGGTGTTGTCAATTTACCAAATGGCACAGGTAAGTCGGTTCGTGTTGCGGTTTTTGCGCGTGATGCAAAAGCTGATGAGGCAAAAGCTGCAGGGGCTGATATTGTTGGCGCTGAAGAGTTAGCTGAGCAGGTGTTGGCTGGCAAAATCGACTTTGATCGTTGTATTGCTACTCCTGATATGATGCCAGTTGTTGGTCGTTTAGGTAGAGTGCTTGGCCCACGTAATTTGATGCCAAACCCAAAAGTTGGTACTGTTACTCCTGATGTGGCAACCGCTGTGAAAGCTGCTAAGGGTGGTGCAGTTGAGTTCCGTGTTGAAAAAGCAGGAATTTTGCATGCTGGTATTGGTAAGGCTTCGTTTTCACAAGAGGCGTTGCTTGAAAATATCAAAGCATTCGTTGGTGCTGTGAGTAAAGCAAAGCCATCTGGCTCTAAAGGTGTTTATATTAAGCGTGTTTCGATCTCTTCAACAATGGGCCCTGGTGTTCATGTTGATAGCTCAAGCGTGCTTAACTAAGCATTTTGAGATATTTAAGAATTTTGGGCGGTTTATTCGCCCAAAATGTCGCTAATGAAGCTAACTATAGAGGTTAGCTTTCTTTTAGCGACAAAGTCCTGTCAAAGACTACGGGTGAAATAAGCTTTGCTTGTTTCTTAAATCGTATGAGCCAGTAATAGATAGGGTGAAGATCGATTTTGAGGTTTAAGTCAGTTTTGACTTTTCTCTTTTCGGTTCGAACCAAGCTAATTACTCTCTTGTTATTTAAGGAGAGGGTTGGTTACAGGCGTTGAGCCGTTGTTTCATTTGCCTCATGTGAGGTCATAGAATGAATGAGACAACATATTTTAGAATGGTTCGGAATTATAGTCCGAGCCTTTTAGTGGAGAGAAATAGTGGATAGAGCGGAAAAAGCAGAGCTTGTCACCTCACTTACAAAGACCTTTAAGTCTTCGCAAGTGTTTGTCGTTGCTCATTATGCCGGTCTCACTGTAGCCGATTTGGAAGAACTTCGTGTTCAGATGAAAACGGAAGGTGGGCAGGTTAAAGTCGCAAAAAACCGTCTTGCTAAGCTAGCTCTTAAACAAACTGAGAATGCAGATGTAAGTGACCTGTTTACAGGTCCAACACTTATTGCTTATTCTGATGATCCAATTACTGCACCTAAAATTGCAGTAAATTTTGCTAAAACCAATAAGAAATTTGTCATTCTTGGTGGTGCAATGGGTTCAACAGAACTTGATGTTGATGGTGTCAAGAATTTGGCATCATTGCCTTCGCTCGACGAATTGCGCGGTAAAATCGCAGGTATGCTTACGCAGCCAGCGGCAAAAATCGCAATGGTTGTGCAAGCACCTGGTGGCCAAGTGGCACGAGTTATTTCTGCGTATTCGGAAAAGGGAGCTGCTTAATTTTAGGCAAAAGCGACTGTTCCACAATTAAACTTAAACCAAACTAACAACCATTTGAGGAAATTTTAATGGCTGATTTAAATAAACTAGTAGATGATTTGTCTGCACTTACTGTTTTGGAAGCTTCTGAGCTTTCAAAAATGCTTGAAGAAAAATGGGGCGTATCTGCTGCTGCTCCAGTTGCCGTTGCTGCGGTTGCTGGTGATGCTGGCGGTGCTGCTGCAGAAGAGCAAACCGAATTTGATGTTATTCTTGCCGATATGGGCGCTAAGAAACTTAACGTTATTAAAGAGGTTCGCTCAATCACTGGTCTTGGTCTTGCTGAGTCTAAAGCACTTGTTGAAAGCGCTCCAAAGCCAGTTAAAGAAGCTGTTTCTAAGGACGAAGCTGCAGAGCTTAAGGCTAAATTAGAAGCCGCTGGCGCAACAGTAGAAATTAAGTAATTTTACTTATTTAAACATTCGGGGTGGCGAATTTTGCCACCTCGTTCTTTGTCTTTGAAGTGACATATTTGTTATGGATAAGAAATTATAGTATTTTTATAGAATCACCTCTAAATAGATTTGGTTTTAGTAATATACGAATAAAATAACATTAGGCACGTGCCTAGAAGACCGACGGCTGATTGTCGGTGTTTTGGACAATTGCTTTTTCATTTTAAATTCTTAGCTAATAGGAGCTTGTAATGGCTACTAATTTTAACGGCCGCCGCAAGGTGCGCAAGTCTTTTGGTAATATTAAAGAAGTTACCAAAATGCCAAATCTGATTGAGGTGCAAAAAACCTCTTACGATCAATTTTTAATAATGGATGAGCCAGAGGGTGGTCGTCTTGATACAGGGTTGCAATCTGTATTTAAGTCAGTTTTTCCAATTGCTGATTTTTCAAACACAGCTTCACTAGAATTTGTGCGCTATGAGTTTGAGCAACCAAAATATGATGTAGAAGAATGTCGCCAACGTGGCATGACATTTGCTGCCCCGCTTAAAGTTACATTGCGCTTGATTGTGTTTGATATTGATGAAGAAACAGGCGCGCGCTCGGTTAAAGATATTAAAGAGCAAGAAGTCTATATGGGTGATATGCCATTCATGACTGGTAGCGGCACTTTTGTTGTTAATGGCACTGAGCGTGTTATTGTTTCGCAAATGCACCGCTCACCTGGTGTGTTTTTCGATCATGATAAGGGTAAGTCGCACTCTTCAGGTAAATTATTATTTGCTTCTCGTATCATTCCTTATCGCGGTTCATGGCTTGATATCGAATTTGATCCAAAAGACATTGTTTTTGCTCGCATTGATCGTCGTCGTAAAATTCCAGTAACATCGCTCTTAAAAGCGCTTGGAATGGACGTTGAGGAAATTTTAAATACTTATTATGATAGCTCAGAATTTGTTAAAACTAAAAAAGGCTGGAAAAAGCCTTTTGATGCTGAACAATTCAAAGGCATTAAGCCTATCCATGATTTAATAGATGCTAAAACTGGTAAAGTTGTACACGAGGCAGGAGTTAAACTTTCCGCCCGCGGTGCTAAAAAGCTTGTAGAGAGCGGCTTGAAACACCTTTTGGTTCAAGATGATGAGCTTTATGGCTCTTTCATTGCGCAAGACATGTTTAACATGGAAACTGGCGAAATTTATGCAGAAGCTGGTGCCGAAATTGATGAAAACATGCTTGAAAAGCTTGAAGAAGCTGGTTTTGATAAGCTGAATATTCTTGATATCGATCATTTAAATGTTGGCGCGTATATTCGCAATACTCTTGCTTTAGATAAGAATGAAACACGTGAAGATGCTTTGTTTGATATTTATAGGGTTATGCGCCCAGGTGAGCCACCAACTATTGATACTGCAGAGGCAATGTTTAAGTCGTTATTCTTTGACAATGAGCGTTATGATCTTAGTGCTGTTGGCCGTGTGAAGATGAATATGCGCCTTGATATGGAGTGTGAAGATACGGTTCGTATTTTACGCAAGGAAGATATTGTTGAAGTTGTTCGCACTTTAGTGAATTTACGCGATGGCAAAGGTTTAATCGATGATATTGATAACCTTGGAAATCGCCGTGTTCGCTCGGTTGGAGAATTGATGGAGAATCAATATCGTGTCGGCCTGTTGCGCATGGAGCGCGCAATCAAAGAGCGTATGAGCTCAGTTGAAATTGATACTGTAATGCCGCAAGATTTGATAAATGCTAAACCTGCTGCGGCGGCTGTGCGTGAATTTTTTGGTTCTTCCCAGCTTTCACAATTTATGGATCAAACAAACCCGCTTTCTGAAATTACTCACAAACGCCGTCTGTCTGCGCTTGGGCCGGGTGGTTTAACACGTGAGCGTGCTGGTTTTGAAGTTCGTGACGTGCATGTGACCCATTATGGCCGTATCTGTCCGATTGAAACGCCTGAGGGGCCAAACATTGGTCTTATCAACTCATTGGCGACTTTTGCTCGAGTGAATAAATATGGATTTATTGAAACTCCATATCGCAAGGTGGTAGATAGCAAACCAACTGATGAAGTTGTTTATCTTTCAGCGATGGAAGAAGCAAAATATCATATTGCTCAGGCTAATGCCAAATTGGACGAGAATGGCGAATTTGCTAATGATCTTGTAACCGCTCGTTTTGTTGGTGAGGTTTCACTTACTCCCGTTAAACAGATTGATTTAATGGACGTTAGTCCTAAACAGGTTATTTCAATCGCTTCATCACTCATTCCTTTCTTGGAAAATGATGATGCTAACCGCGCCTTGATGGGATCAAATATGATGCGTCAGGCAGTGCCTTTGTTACGCTCGCATGCTCCTTATGTTGGCACTGGAATGGAAGCAGTGGTTGCGCGTGATAGTGGTGCTGCGATTGTCGCTAAACGCTCTGGCATTGTAGATCAGGTTGATGCAACACGTATTGTTGTGCGTGCAACTGATGAAATTGATGCCTCTAAATCTGGCGTTGATATTTATAATCTAATGAAATTCCAAAGATCAAACCAATCTACCTGCATCAACCAGCGTCCGTTGGTTGTTATGGGTGATCATGTGAATGAGGGTGATATTATTGCTGATGGCCCTTCAACTGATCTTGGTGATTTGGCACTTGGCCGTAACGTCCTTGTAGCATTTATGCCTTGGAATGGCTTTAACTTTGAAGATTCAATTTTGTTGAGTGATAAAATCGTTAAAGACGATGTTTATACTTCAATTCATATTGAAGAGTTTGAAGTTATGGCGCGCGATACTAAGCTTGGGCCTGAAGAAATCACTCGTGATATTCCAAATGTTTCAGAAGAAGCGCTTAGAAATCTTGACGAGGCAGGTATTGTTCATATTGGAGCTGAAGTTGGGCCTGGTGATATTTTGGTTGGTAAAATCACGCCAAAAGGCGAAAGCCCAATGACACCAGAGGAAAAGCTTTTACGTGCTATTTTTGGTGATAAAGCATCTGATGTTCGTGATAGCTCGCTTAGAGTTCCCCCAGGGGATAGTGGCACGGTTGTTGAGGTTAGAGTGTTTAACCGCCATGGCATTGAAAAAGACGAGCGTGCAATGTCTATTGAGCGTGAAGAGATTGAGCATCTGGCAAAAGATAGAGACGATGAGCAATCAATCTTGAACCGAAACGTGTTTGCACGTCTTAAAGAAATGTTATTTGGTAAAGAAGCAACAGCAGGGCCTAAGGGTTATCTTGTTGGCACTAAGCTGAACGATTCAATTTTTGAAAGTCAGCCGCGTTCTAAATGGTGGCAATTTGCTGTTGATGATGACAAAATCATGTCTGAAATCGAAGCCTTGCAAGCACAATATGAAGATAGCCGTAAATTGCTTGAACAGCGCTTTATCAATAAGGTTGATAAACTTCAACGTGGTGATGAATTGCTGCCAGGTGTGATGAAAATGGTTAAAGTTTTTGTTGCAACCAAGCGCAAACTACAATCTGGCGACAAAATGGCTGGCCGTCATGGCAATAAGGGTGTGGTTTCTCGCATCATGCCGCAAGAGGATATGCCTTTCCTTGAAGATGGAACTCCAGTTGAGATTGTTCTTAATCCGCTTGGTGTGCCTTCACGTATGAATGTTGGGCAAATTCTTGAAACTCACCTTGGCTGGGCATGTGCTGGCATGGGTAAGAAGATTGATGAAATGTTACGTGTCTATCGTGAAAATGGTGATCTTAATCCGCTTAAAGATGAGGTGGATTATTTGTTTAAAGGTGATGAGAGCTTAACTGGTCTTGATGATGATAGCATTATTCGTTTGAGTGAACAGCTTACGGACGGTGTTTCAATTGCTACGCCTGTGTTTGATGGTGCGAAAGAAGTCAACATCGTAGAAATGTTAGAAAGGGCAGGGCTTGACGGTTCTGGTCAATCTACACTTTATGATGGCCGCACTGGTGAAAAATTCGATAGAAAAGTGACAGTTGGCTATATTTATATGCTTAAACTTCATCACCTTGTTGACGATAAAATTCACGCTCGCTCAATTGGTCCTTACTCGCTAGTTACGCAACAGCCACTTGGCGGTAAAGCGCAATTTGGTGGACAAAGATTTGGTGAGATGGAGGTTTGGGCGCTTGAAGCTTATGGCGCAGCTTACACTCTTCAAGAGATGCTTACCATTAAATCAGATGATGTTGGAGGCCGGACAAAAGTTTACGAATCTATTGTTCGTGGTGATAACTCGTTTGAGCCTGGTATTCCTGAAAGCTTTAACGTTTTGGTTAAAGAAATCAGATCTCTTGGCCTTAATGTTGAGCTTACAGAAACTGAATATGAAGATGATGGCGATGATGAGCTGTTAACTTCACAATCTGATGAGCTTGAAACCCCTGCGGATGCGGCGGAATAATCCGGCGCACCACTTATTTTATAATTCAATTTGCTTTTAAAAAGAGAAAGCAAAAAGAGGAGACTAAAAGATGAACCATCACCAGCACGTTATGGACCCTTTTAATCCGCAGGCGAGCGCACAGGTCTTCGATCAAATGAAGATCAATATTGCTAGCCCGGAGAAAATTCTATCCTGGTCATTCGGTGAAATTAAAAAACCTGAAACCATCAACTATAGGACGTTTAATCCTGAGCGTGATGGTTTATTTTGCGCACGTATTTTTGGCCCAACTAAAGATTATGAATGTCTGTGCGGTAAATATAAACGCATGAAGTTCAAGGGCGTTATTTGTGAAAAATGTGGTGTTGAAGTCACGCTTTCTCGTGTTCGTCGTGAGCGTATGGGACATATTGAGCTAGCAGCTCCTGTTGCTCATATTTGGTTTTTAAAATCATTACCATCTCGCATAGCTTTATTGCTTGATATGACGCTTAAAGATATTGAACGGATTTTATATTTTGAATATTATGTCGTGATTGAACCTGGTTTGACGCCATTTGCTCAATATGAAATGTTGACCGAAGAGCAGTATATCGATGCTCAAGATCAGTTTGGTGCTGATAGTTTCACTGGTATGATTGGCGCTGAAGCTATTCGTGAAATGTTGATTGAGCTTGATCTTGAAAAGACTGCGGCACAACTTAGAGTTGAAATTGCAGAAGCTACAACAGAGTTAAAACCTAAAAAACTTGCTAAACGCCTTAAAGTTGTTGAGCAATTCATCGTTTCTGGTAATAAGCCAGAATGGATGATTATGACGGTTATTCCGGTTATTCCGCCAGAATTGCGCCCGCTTGTGCCGCTTGATGGTGGTCGTTTCGCAACCTCTGATCTTAATGATCTTTATCGTCGTGTGATTAACCGCAACAATCGCCTTAAAAGGCTGATTGAATTGCGTGCGCCTGATATTATCGTTCGTAATGAAAAGCGTATGCTACAAGAATCTGTTGATGCTTTGTTTGATAATGGTCGCCGTGGCCGCACAATTACTGGTGCTAACAAGCGTCCTCTTAAATCACTTTCTGATATGCTTAAGGGTAAACAGGGTCGCTTTAGGCAAAACTTGCTTGGTAAGCGCGTTGATTATTCTGGCCGTTCAGTGATTACCGTTGGCCCTGAATTAAAACTTCATCAGTGTGGATTGCCTAAGAAAATGGCGCTTGAACTATTTAAGCCATTTATTTATTCGCGTCTTGAAGCCAAGGGTTTTTCTTCAACTGTTAAGCAAGCTAAAAAGCTGGTTGAAAAAGAGAGACCAGAAGTTTGGGATATTTTAGAAGAAGTTATCCGTGAACATCCTGTTTTACTTAACCGTGCGCCAACATTGCATAGGTTGGGCATTCAGGCGTTTGAACCTCATTTGATTGAAGGTAAAGCTATTCAGCTTCACCCATTGGTTTGTGCCGCTTTTAACGCTGATTTTGATGGCGACCAAATGGCAGTTCACGTTCCTTTATCACTTGAAGCACAGCTTGAAGCTCGTGTTTTGATGATGTCAACAAATAATATTTTGCACCCAGCCAATGGTCACCCGATTATTGTGCCTTCGCAAGATATTGTGCTTGGACTTTATTATCTTTCACTGGAGAATGAAAATGAGCCAGGTGAGGGCATGGCATTTGCTTCTATTGGTGAATTGGAGCAGGCAATTGACAATAAAATTGTTACCATGCACACAAAAATCAAGGGTCGTGTAAAAACCATTGATGAAAAAGGCAATGTTGACTTTAAGGTTGTTGATACAACTCCTGGCCGTATGATTATTGGCCAGCTTTTACCACTTCATCATGAAGTGCCGTTTGAAACTTGCAATCAGATTATGACTAAGAAAATGATCTCAAAAATGATCGACACGGTTTATCGTGCTTGCGGTCAAAAAGAGACAGTTATCTTTTGTGATCGTATGATGGGTGCTGGCTTTAAACACGCTTGTAAGGCTGGTATTTCTTTTGGCAAAGACGATATGGTTATTCCTGAAAGCAAGGTTAAAACCGTTGATGATACTCGTAAAAGCGTAGAAGAATATGAGGATCAATATAATAAGGGTCTGATTACAATTGGCGAGAAATATAACAAGGCGGTTGATGCTTGGTCAAAATGTGGTGATAGAATTGCCGAAGATATGATGGCCAAAATTTCTTCTGTTGAGTTTGACGAAGAAACAAAACGCCAAAAGCCAATTAACTCAGTTTATATGATGGCTCACTCTGGTGCTCGTGGCTCGCCAGCTCAGATGAAACAGTTAGCTGGTATGCGTGGCCTTATGGCTCGTCCAGATGGCTCGATTATTGAAACGCCTATTACTTCTAACTTTAAAGAAGGCTTGAGTGTTATTGAATATTTCAACTCAACTCACGGGGCGCGCAAAGGTCTTGCTGATACGGCGCTTAAAACTGCTAACTCTGGTTATTTAACGCGTCGTCTTGTTGATGTTGCTCAAGATGCAATTATCAATACTATAGATTGTGGAACAAAAGCTGGCCTTACTGTTGAAGCGGTTGTTGATGCTGGTCAGGTTATATCTTCAATTGGTCAACGTATTCTTGGGCGTACCTTAGCTGATCCAGTTGTTCACCCTGAAAGCGGTGATATTTTAGCTAAAAAAGGTGAGTTGATTGAAGAAAAAATAGCGGACCTGATTGAAGAGGCTAAAGTTGTCTCAGTCCGCATTAGATCTCCACTTACTTGTGAAGTTCGTCAGGGTTGTTGTGTTAAATGTTATGGTCGTGATCTTGCGCGTGGAACTCCTGTTAATATGGGTGAAGCTGTTGGTGTTATTGCTGCTCAGTCAATTGGCGAGCCAGGCACGCAGTTAACAATGCGCACATTCCACATTGGTGGCACGGCACAGGTGGTTGATAATTCCTTCCTTGAGGCTGGTGCAACTGGTAAGGTTGAAATTCGCAACCGTAATGTCGCTGAGGGGTCTGATAAAACACTCATCGCTATGGGCAGAAATGTTACCATTGCTATTGTAGATGCGAAGGGCAAAGAACTTGCAACTCATCGCGTGACTTATGGTGCGAAAATTCGCGTTGATGATGGTGATGAGGTGCAACGCTCACAACGTATTGCTGAATGGGATCCTTATACTCGTCCTGTTTTAGCTGAAGTTGATGGGGAAGTTGTATTTGAGGATTTGCTTGACGGCACTTCTATCGCTGAAACTACCGATGAAACAACTGGTTTTACTAAGCGTGTTGTAATTGATTGGCGCACAAACCCACGTGGTGAAGGCTTGGTTCCAGCTTTATCAATTGCTCGAAAAGGTGAGGTTGTTACGCTTGATCGTGGACGTGATGCTCGCTATCAACTTTCAGTTGAGGCGGTTATTTCTGTTGAGCCTGGTGAAAAAGTTGTTCCAGGTGATGTGCTGGCGCGCGTTCCATTGGAGAGTGCCAAAACTACTGATATTACAGGTGGCCTGCCTCGTGTTGCTGAGTTGTTTGAAGCTCGCCGTCCAAAAGATCACGCTATTATTGCTGAAATTGATGGAACGATTAGATTTGGTCGCGATTATAAGAATAAGCGCCGCATCATAATCGAGTCTGCTATTGAGGGTGATGAGCCTGCTGAATATCTAATTCCAAAAGGCAAACCATTCCACCTTCAAGAAGGTGATGTGATTGAAAAAGGTGAATATATTCTTGATGGCAATCCAGCTCCGCATGACATTTTGGCTATTAAAGGTGTTGAGGAGTTGGCTCGCTACCTTATTAAGGAAATTCAAGACGTTTATCGCTTACAAGGCGTGACAATCAACGACAAGCATATTGAGGTGATTGTTCGTCAAATGCTGCAAAAAGTTGAAATCACAAAGCCAGGTGATAGTGGTTTGCTCAAGGACGAGCAGATTGATAAAATGGATCTTGATGAACTTAACGATCAACTTATTGCTGATGGCAAAAAGCCTGCTGTTGGGAATCCTGTGTTGCTTGGTATTACTAAAGCTTCACTGCAAACCCGCTCGTTTATTTCTGCTGCCTCTTTCCAAGAGACAACAAGGGTTCTTACTGAGGCTGCAATTTCTGGTAAGGCTGACTTGTTAGAGGGTCTGAAAGAAAATGTGATTGTGGGACGTTTAATTCCTGCTGGTACGGGTGCTGCAATTTCTGCTCTAAGGAATATTGCGACAAAACGTGATGACTTAATTCTTGAGGAGCGTCGCCGTCAGGCAGAAGCGGCAAGGCTTGAAGCACCAAAAGAAGAGGCCTCACAAGTACAAGTCCCACAAGAAGAAGCAACAGATACAGCTCCAAATGAGAGCAGTGAAGAAAGCTAAAACTTTTGTTATCTAGTATAATTATCAAGGGCGTTTTTAGAGTTTTCTAAAAGCGCCCTTTTACTTAAAGCCAATATGAGAAGTGAATTGAGCTAGCGTTAACCGCCAATATGAAAAGCTCTTATTCATATTTTCTTTGCTTATACCACCAGATAAAATTACGTCCCATTCTAAAATTGCATCATTATCATTATCAAGATAAGCCTTAGAAAATCTTTTTGTCTTATTCCAGTTGTTGATAACGCTTGCATCTGGCTTAATTAAAAATCCCACCCGAAAATTCATATCTTCGCATTGTGTCTGGTTTGCGCAATTTCTAAACCTGACTATATATGGAATATTATCAATTTTACCGATAATTTTTGGATTGCCATTTGGCTGAGTGCTAAGAGTTGCACTGCCGTAATTCCGTGCAATTTTTACAACATCAGTAATGTTGGAGCTATCAATTATTTCAAGCGCATTACTTAGAGTTGGTAAAAATATAAATGAGAATGTGGCCAAGAATATAAGTGTTTTTTTTATCATGCTTGTTTGCTATCAGAGAATAGTAAATGGCAGGGTAATAATAAGGGCGCAAAGTAAACGCCACTTATATTTTTATTTATCGAGTTCGCTCAAATAGCCATCATTAAATTCTTCAAGCAATTGCGACCATATAGAGAATGCCTGATCTAAATTTTTACTACTAACGCCACCGCTAAGATTAAAGTCCATTTCAAGCACGGCATCAGCATCATTATCGATGTATAATTTTGTCCAGCGCTTTTTGTAATTCCAATCATTTATAAGTTCATAATCAATTACGGGCTCTAGAAAATATGCCTGCAGAAAGAAATCATTGCAAGATGTCTCGCTTGAGCAGTTTTGAAAAGCTAAATAATATGGTGCGCCCTCGATTCGTCCGCGAATCGCTGGCTTGCCTTCATCATTATACTCAAGGGTAGCAGAGCCAAAACCCTTTGCAATATTTAGCACCTCATCAACATTTGAGCCATCAATTAAATTTTGGCCAATAGCTGGCAGCATTATAGTAGATGATAGTGCTAGGGCTAAAAATACTCTCTTCATCTGTAAGTCCTTTGTTTAGCGATGCTTAAATGTCATATTGTGAGGCTATAAGGTGCTAAATAGTGAGTATAATTAGGTTTTTGTCAATAAACAAACTACAAAAAAATTACTTGAGGAAAAATAACAGAAAATTATGTCTGATATTGAGATTAGCTATCACAAATTTCAGCAAACTGAATTTTATTGTTTAACGATAAAAAGAAAAATGAATTTTTTTTCAACATTGTTCTTGACGCAAAGAATAGGGCAGTTTATAGCCTCTTCAACTACATAGTTGGTCGTGATTTGTTTTTTAATGTAAGCCCCCTTAGGCAAACCATTCTTACAGGTCAAACACACTGTTGAGTTGCTTAGATGTTTTACATAGTCGATTTCAAGAATGTCTCACTATTCGAGGCTCTCCTCTGTGACTATTAGCGCCTTTCGCTTTTTATAAAGTGGGTAGGCGCTTTGATTGTGTGTAATGTTTATCGTAATTGAGATTTTTTTGATAAGAAGATAAGGGTTCGAGCAATATGCCGACCATTAACCAGTTAATACGCAAGCCGAGGCAAAATAAGCCAAAGCGGAACAAAGTTCCAGCGATGGAAGCAAACCCACAAAAACGTGGCGTATGCACTCGTGTTTATACAACAACACCAAAAAAACCTAACTCAGCTATGCGTAAGGTTGCCAAAGTGCGCCTGACCAATCAGCGTGAAGTTATTTCATATATCCCGGGTGAGGGGCATAACCTGCAAGAGCACTCTGTGGTGCTTATTCGCGGTGGTCGTGTTCGTGATCTTCCTGGTGTTCGTTATCATATTTTACGCGGTGTGCTTGATACACAAAGCGTTAAAGATCGCAAGCAACGTCGTTCTAAATACGGCGCTAAGCGTCCGAAATAAGGAAATAAAGATATGTCCCGTCGGCATCGCGCAGAAAAACGAGTAATCAATCCCGATCCTAAATATGGTGATTTGGTTCTTATGAAATTTATGAATTCCCTTATGCTAGATGGCAAGAAGTCAGCGGCTGAACGGATTGTTTATGGTGCATTTGATTTGGTTCAAGAGCGCTCGAAGCAAGATCCAATCACTGTCTTTCATCAGGCATTAGAAAATATTAGGCCCTCTGTTGAGGTTCGCTCACGCCGTGTTGGTGGTGCAACCTATCAGGTTCCTGTTGAGGTTCGTACTGAGCGTCAGCAAGCTCTTGCTATTCGTTGGTTGATTGAAAGTGCGCGTAAGCGTGGTGAGAACACAATGATAGATCGTTTGTCTGGTGAACTGTTAGACGCAGTAAACGGACGTGGTCAGGCTGTTAAAAAACGTGAAGATACGCACAAGATGGCTGATGCCAACCGTGCTTTCTCACATTATCGTTGGTAGAAGGTTAGAAGAAGCTTATGGCTCGCGCATTTGAAGTACAAGATTATCGCAACTTTGGTATTATGGCTCATATTGATGCCGGTAAAACCACGACTACTGAACGTATTCTTTATTATACTGGTAAAAGCCACAAGATTGGCGAAGTTCATGATGGCGCTGCCACGATGGATTGGATGGAGCAGGAGCAGGAGCGTGGTATTACTATTACTTCCGCCGCAACTACTACATTTTGGAACGATAGAAATGGCAAGAAGCACCGCTTCAACATAATTGACACGCCAGGTCACGTTGATTTCACTATTGAGGTTGAGCGTTCATTGCGCGTGCTTGATGGTGCGATTGCACTACTTGATGCAAATGCTGGTGTTGAGCCGCAAACTGAGACTGTTTGGCGTCAGGCCGATAAATATGCTGTTCCTCGTATGATTTTTGTCAATAAGATGGACAAAGTTGGTGCTGATTTTTATAATTGTGTAGAAATGATTGAAAGTCGCCTTGGTGGGACGCCTGTTGTGTTGCAGCTTCCTATTGGAGCTGAAAGCGAATTTGCTGGTATTGTTGATCTTATTGAAATGAATGCGCTTGTTTGGCGCACTGAAGATCTTGGCGCTCAGTGGGATGTTGTTGAGATTCCTGATGATCTTAAAGAAAAGGCACAGGAATTCCGCATTAAGATGATTGAAGCTATTGCTGAATATGATGATGAAGTGATGATGGCTTATCTTGAAGGTGAAATTCCCGATAATGATACCATTCGCAGGCTTATTCGCAAAGGCACTTGTGAGGTTAAATTCTTTCCTGTGCTTTGTGGTTCTGCTTTTAAAAACAAGGGTGTGCAACCATTACTTGATGCCGTGATTGACTTTCTCCCTTCACCTCTTGATGTTCCTGCTATTCAAGGCATTGATGCTAAGACTGAAGAAGAGGTTACTCGTGAGCCGCGTGATGATGCGCCATTCTCTATGTTGGCCTTTAAGATTGCTAATGACCCTCACATGGGTTCACTAACATTCTGTCGTATTT
>Ga0256839_1002580_pt1 | contig 19956 bp, 13 predicted proteins | sample 354166metaG_FD_185968 | JGI IMG/M metagenome (GOLD analysis project Ga0256839, IMG submission 185968) | Hydrothermal vent microbial communities from Mid Atlantic Ridge, Atlantic Ocean - 354-166 | ecosystem: Environmental > Aquatic > Marine > Hydrothermal vents | place: Atlantic Ocean: Mid... | reverse complement strand
CATCCGCCCCGGGCGCCAGTATTGCCCCAGGTAGCGCTTGTACTTGTGGTAGGTCAGGGTCTTGAGGTGGTCGCCGCGGCGGTTGTAATAGGCGACCTTCCAGGGGATGTAGAATTCCTGGTCCATCCACACCACCTGGCGGCTGTAAAGGGAATGCTCGTCCACTGGGATGCGCTCGATGACGAAGACCCGGCGGCCCTTGTAGTCGTCGTCGCGCAGCCAGCGGTAGGTGAACTTCTCCAGCTCCGGGGCGCTCATGTCCTCGTAGGAGAACTCGCTGCCCATGAAGGCGCCGCCCTTGTTGGCGGCCGAGATGCGCTTGACCCGCTTGAGGGCCGGCAGGTAGAGCCACTGGTCGTCGTCGCCATGCTTGTGGGAAAAGGTGAGGAATTTGGTGCCGGCCACGTCGGCGGGGCTGTGGAACACCAGAAGGCTCTTGTCGCCGTCTTCCGGCACCTCTAGGTTGAAGGCGCGGATGCGGCGCACGCTGGTCTCGCCCGCCCGGTTGCGAAGCACCATGGTGAGATCGGCACTGAAGCTCTCCCACCCCTGGTCGCGGCGGTCGGCTTCGCGGGCGATCTCCAGGCCGCGTTCCTCCGGCGTCGCGGCCCACAGCGGCATGGCCGCCCCCAGCAGCAGAAGACAATGGACGAGAATGGCAGATAGACGCTTTTCCATGGCTTCACCCGGAAAGTTTGTAAAATTTTCTGACAACGGTGTCCGGCCGTTCGCCCCGACCCAGCAACAACAGCGGCGGCAGCCAGAAGAAGTCGGCCGCCAGGGCCAGCACGATGGTCACGGCGGTCAAAAGGCCCATCTGGGCGGTGATCTGGAAATCCGACAGGGTCAGCAGCAAAAACCCCGCCGCCAGCACCAGCGACGTGATCCACATCGCCATCCCCACCCCGGCGAAGGCGTATTCCACGCTATCGGCGGCAGGCAGGCCGAGACGACCACGGGCGTGGCGCCATTTGCTGAGAAAGTGGACGGTGTCGTCCACCACGATGCCCATGGTCATCCCCGCCACCACCGACAGGCCCATGTTCACCTGGCCGTCGATCAACGCCCAGAGGCCGAAGGCCGTCACGGCCGGAACCAGGTTGGGGATCAGGCTCAGCAGCCCCAGTTCCGGGGAGCGCAGCGCCGCCACCAGCACGAGAGCGATCACGGCGAAGGCCACCGCCGTCCCCAGCAGCATGCCGTATATGTTGCTGCGGCCGATGTGGGCGAAGAGGACGTTGGGCCCGGTGGCCGGCGCCCGCATGTGCGCCGGGGCGTTGTCCCGCAGCCACCGGGCGGCCCGGGACTCCAGGTCGAGGATCTCGTTGCTGGACAGATTCCTGAGGGTGACGGTGAAGCGGGAGGCCGACTTGTCCACGTTGATACGGTCGGTCAGCTCCAGCCCCTCCGGCAGCGACATTTCGTAGAGCAGCAGGTACTGGGCCGCCAGCCGGCGGGATTCGGGAATCCGGTACCAGGCCGGATCGTCGCCGTGCATGTTGCGGTTGAGGCGCTTGAAGATGTCGGCAACGCTGTAGACATGGATGACTTCGGGCTGCTTCCGGAACCAGGCGGCGAAGGCGTCGAGCACCCGGAGGTAGGCCGGATCGGTGATGCCCTCCCGCCCCCGGGCGCGGATGGAATATTCCAGGGTGTACATGCCGGTCAGGCGCCGGGTGGCGTATTCGGCGTCCTGGCGAAACGGCGTGGTGACAGAGAAATACTTGATCAGGTCGTCGTTGAGTTCATTCTTCGGCACCTGGGCGGCCAGGGCCAGCACCACGACCCCGCCGCCCCACAGCAGGGCGTGGCGGCGAGCGATCACGAAACGGGCCAGCGTCCGCATGCCCTGGCGGCCCCGCCCAACACGGAGCGGCGCCTCCAAGGGACAGGCCAGCATCAGGGCCGGCAGGAAAGTCAAGGTGTAGAGAAAGGCGAAACCCACCCCCATGGCGGCGAGGTTGCCGAGATCGCGGAACGGCGGCGACTCGCTGAAATTGAGGGTGAGGAACCCGAGGGCGGTGGTGAGGCTGGTGAGGAACACCGGCATCCAGTTGAGCCGCAGCGCCTCGGCGGCGGCTTCGAAACGCACGTGCCGCCATTCCCCGGGGCTGAGCCACCCCGCCTGCAACGTCAGCAGGAAGGCGGTGAGCACGTGGACGCAGTCGGCCACCGCCACGGTGAGGATGATGTTGGGGGCCGCCGCCGAGGGAGGGGAAACTGTGTAACCGAGCCATCCCGCCAGCCCCATAGTGGAGACGATGGCGAAGGCGATGGTGAGAAAGGCCCACAGGGTGGCGACGAGAGAACGCAGCAGCAGATACAGCACCGCGAACACCAGGGCGAACATCGCCGGAATCAGGGTGCGAAGATCGTGGGTGGACGCCTCGGGAAAGGCGTTGCTCATCAGCACCCCGCCGGTCAGGCGCACTTCCAGGTCAGGGTCGCGGCGCCGCAGTTCCTCGGCGAGCCGGCGAGCGTGAGCCACCACCCGGGGCACCTCGTGCTCCAGATCCACCCCCGGCAGCAGAACGCTGACGTTGACCCCGGTCACGTCGGCGGCCGGGGAGATCAAGCGGTTCTTCAGCAGGGGTTCCGCCAGAGCGATGGCCTGGAGACGGGCCAGGTCGGCCTCGCTCAATCGCTGCGGGTCGTCGTAAAGATCCCGTACCACCAGTTCGTCGCCGCGGGCGTAGGTGTATTGGAAGTTCTGCAACGAATCGACCCGCTGGGCGTAGGGCATGCGCCAAGCCTGCTCGGTCAGCCAGGCGATGTCGGCCAGGGTCCTGCGGGTGAAGATCCTGCCGTCCTTCGGGGTGAGAACGAACAGGACGTTGTCGTCCTTGGTGTAAGTGTCGTGGAGTCGGTTGAGAATCTGCAACCGCGGATCGTCGGGCGCGAAAAACACCCGATAGTCGGTGGTGAAGCGAAGAAACACCGCCCCGCTGCCGAGCACCGTCACCAGAACGACGGTCAGCCCGACGATCCACCAGCGCCGGCGCTGGAGAAAATTCAGGTACGCCTGCAGCACGCCGCCTACCGCCACTCGACGGCCACCGGTTCCCCGCGAATCAAACGGCGGATCCCTTTGATGCTCTCTCCGATCATGGCGAAAACGATTCGAACCGTCATGTGGAAAGCATAGACAGGGAACAGCGGATCAGTCTTCTTCCTGACGTTTTCGGATTTCTTCCCGGGCGCGCTGGGCCAGGTCCAGGTAGCGCTGGCGCAGGATCTCCAGTTCTTCTTCCTCCATTTCCTCCAGGTCCAGAAGCCTGTTCTCCGCGGTGTCGACGGCGCGGATGAGCTCGTCCAGCTTGAGCTGGATGGCGTCGGTGTCCCGGTTCTGGGTATGTTGGATGATGAACACCATCAGAAAAGTCACGATGGTGGTGGCGGTGTTGATGATCAGTTGCCAGGTGTCGCTGAAACCGAAAAACGGCCCGCTCAGCACCCAGACGGCGATGATGACGATGGCGACGTTGAAGGCCAGCGGCCTGCCGGCCAAGCGGGCGGCGAAACGGGCGAAGCGGTCGAAACGGTTGTTCCACTTCCGGGTGTCGATGCCTCGCTGTTGCAGCCAGCGCTCAATGGTGGATGCGGCCTCTCCGCTGGATTTCGTCATGGCGTTTCCCCCTCCTCCAGGGTCTCGATTGCAGCCAAAGACTCTTAAGCTTAATCCAAACGCACCGCCTCGACCACGCCACCGGAATGACGAAAGCCCACGACCGCTCGATCGGCTAGTGGATGGAAGTGACTATACTTGCCTTCGATGAGACACGAACATCTGACAACCCGTCCACCGGGACAAATCCTCACCTCCTCGACCCGGCGCGATCGACCGGACGCAAGGCCGTCCCCCCGAGCGCACCGGTCGCTCCGGCTCGCAGCGGGCCTTGGCCTTCTTTGCTTTCTCTTTCTGGCCTCGCTGCCCGTGGATCGGCTTCTCCAGGGGCTGCTGGCCGGTGGCCTGATCGCCGTTCTACTGATCATGCGCCGCCGTCCGCGTCTGGGCTGGCTGCGCCTTACCTTTCTGGGCCTGGCGGGTTTCCTGGTGGCCCGCTATTTTTTCTGGCGCACCTTCCAAACCCTGGGTTACGACGATCCCGCCAGCTTCGTCGCCGCCCTGACCCTCTACGGGGCCGAAGGCTACGGCATCCTGATGTTCGCCCTGAGCGCCTTCGTCAGCGCCCGACCCATCCGCCGTCGACCGGTCGGTGCCGTCGAATCTTGGCCCACGGTGGACGTCTTCATCCCCACTTACGACGAACCGGTGGAAGTGGTCAAGGCGACTCTGGTCGCCGCCACCGCCATGGACTATCCCGGAACGTTCCAGGTGTATCTCCTCGACGATGGCGGCACCTGGGAAAAACGTCACGATCCGGACCCTCTGAAGGCCGCCAAGGCCCGGCGAAGGGCCCAAACCCTGCGGGAATTGTGCGCCGCCACGGGGAGCCGCTATCTGACCCGCCGGGACAATCGTCACGCCAAAGTGGGAAATCTCAACGCCGCCTTGACCAGAACCGCCGGCGAACTCGTTCTGGTACTGGACTGCGACCACATCCCCACCGTGGACTTCCTGCGCCACACCGCCGTCCACTTCGTCGCCGACGAACGCCTTTTCCTGGTGCAAACGCCGCATTTTTTCGTCACGCCCGATCCGATCGAAAAAAATCTGGCCCTATTCAACCGCATGCCGGCGGAAAACGACATGTTCTACGAAGCCATTCAGCCCGGGCTGGATTTCTGGGAGTCGTCGTTCTTCTGCGGCTCCGCCGCCGTGCTCCGGCGCCGGGCGCTGATGGAAATCGGCGGTTTTTCCGGCCTTTCGGTCACCGAGGACGCGGAAACCGCTCTCACCCTGCACGCGCGGGGCTGGCGCTCCCGTTATCTGCTCAAGCCCATGATCTCCGGTCTGCAGCCGGAAACCTTCACCAGCTTCGTCAAACAGCGGATACGCTGGGCGCAAGGCATGGTCCAGCTGCTCCTGCTGAAAAACCCCCTGCGCCTGAAAGGACTGAAGCGATGGCAAAAACTGGGTTACCTCAATTGCATGCTGTTCTGGTTCTTTCCCCTCGCCCGGGTGGTGTTCCTGCTCGCCCCCCTCTGCTATCTGTATTTCGGTCTGCACATCTACAACGCCGGCGTCCGGGAAATCGCCCTCTACGCCCTGCCCTACCTGCTGGCGCTGACCCTCACCGCCAATTACCTGTTCGGTCGGGTGCGCTGGTTCCTGATCTCGGAGATCTACGAAACCATGCAGTCCTTGTTCTCCCTCCCGGCCATCATCGACACCCTGCGCCACCCTCGCAAACCCCGATTCACCGTCACCCCCAAAGGGGAAGCGCTGTACCACGACTTCATCTCGCCGTTGGCCGGCCCCTTCTACCTGCTCATCCTGCTGACCCTCGGCGGTATGGCGGCAGGATGGCTGCGCTGGCAGGCGTTTCCCGACCAACGGCCGCTGACGCTGATCACCCTGCTGTGGGCCGGCTTCAACCTGATCATCCTGATCGCCGCCCTCGGCGCCCTGTATGAACGACGGCAGCGGCGCCGTACCCCTCGCTTGCCGGCGGACGACATGCCCGCTACCCTGTCGATCCGGGGAAGAGCGGTGCGTGTCCGCATTCGGGATTTTTCCATCGGCGGGGCTTCCCTAAAGGCTGAAGGAACCTTCGCGCCGCAGGGAAAAACCGCCGTTTTGGAACTGAGCCACCCCGTCCACCGAAAAGTTTGGCGCACCGACGTGGAACTCGTCACCTGCACGCCCGAAGGCGAAGGAGGAACCTTGATCGGCGTCCGTTTCTTTGCCCCAATCCCTGGCGGACTACCGGGACATCGTCCTGCTGGTCCACGGCGACAGCGCCCGTTGGCAGCGCATCCTCCAGCGGCGTGACCGCGACATCGGCATCCTGAAAGCCTTCCTCGTTCTCATGGCCCAGGGCTTCCGCCAATCGTGGGAGCACCTCGGCGCCTTGCTCGCCCGAATCATCGGACGCCGTTCTCCACGGCGACGGCTCGTTCCCGGTTTGGCCCTGGGACTGCTTTTGTTGACCGTTTCCGTTTCCGCGCTCGCCGACGGCCGAACCATCCTGCCCCTGGCGAAGATGATGACCCGACCGGAACGCATCCTCCTGCGCACCACCCGCGCCGACTACACCCTGCACTTTCCCTTCTCCCACCGCCATCGACCCGTGACGGTCCGCCTCCATCTCGACTTCACCCATTCCAACGCCCTGATAGCGTCACGCTCCCAGATACGGATCCGGCTCAACGGCGTCACCATCGGCCAGCGCCATCTGTCGCCCCCCGACACCCACAAGGTCCTGGATCTGGAAATCCCCCCGGAACTGGTGGTGGCGGGATACAACGAACTAAGCTTCCACGTCGCCCAACACTACACCGAGGCCCACTGCGAAGACCCCACCAGCCCGGAATTGTGGACCGAAATCGACACCGTCCGTTCACGTCTGATCCTGACGTGGCGGCCACGTCCCCTCGCCCCGCGACTGTCGGATCTGGACCGATTGATCAGCCCCACCCTCCCCGACTACCGCTTCCGCCTGCTCCTGGCGGACGACCGGCTCGACGACCGGCAGTTGCGATGGGGCGCCCTCGTCGCCCAGGGAGTGGCGCTGAGACGCGATTACGCCCCGTTGGAACTCGCCCTGGCCTTCCCCAAGCCAACCCCGACCGAGACGGCGCCCCTGCGAATGGCGCCGCCCGACGACGACGCCGCCCTGGTGGGCACGCGACGACAACTACGGCCGTTCCTCTCCGATTCGCTCTACCGCGCCATTCAGGGCCCTTATCTGGGAATCTTTCCGTCACCGGGCCGGCCGGAACGCTTCGTGCTGGTGGTGTCCGGCACTTCGGCCAAGGAAGTGGAACAGGCCGCCACCGCTTTCGTCCTGATGCGATTCCCCCTGCCAGACACGGCGACGACCCTGATTCGGGAGATGCAAACGCCGTCTCCCCGACCTTACGCCGCCATCCCCGCCGTGGAGGCCGACACCACCTACCGCTTCGCCCAGTTGGGTTTCACCACCCGCGAAGCGCGGCGGCTGACGCCGTCGCCGTTGGAACTCACCGTCTTCGTGCCGGCGGACTGGTACGCCCCCGAAACCGCCGAGGTCACTCTCCACTTGCACCTGGCCTACAACGCGGGCATGCGGCGTGATTCCCTCCTGGAGATGCGCATCAACGGCATTTTCGAGCGCGCCATCCAACTGCCCGAAGAAAGCGGCGCCCACTACCGGGATTACCGCCTCACCTTCCCGCTGCGCACCCTGAAACCGGGAATCAACCGGATCACTTTCCACCCCTATCTGGTACCGGCGATCTCGGGTGAATGCCGCTTCTTCCATACCGAGCATCTGGCCGTCACCCTGTACGACGATTCCACCATCCAATTCCCGCCGGTGGGGCATTACGTCCAATTGCCGGATCTGAGTCGGTTCGCGGCCACTGGCTTCCCCTATTTGGGACAAGACGGCGCTCCGACCATTCAAGTACTCGACCCCAGTCCCGACAGCATTCTGGCGGCCTGGCAACTGCTGGGGCGCCTCGCCCGTATCAACGGCATGCCCTTGCTGCAGACCCGCATCACCTTCGCAGTGCCGAAGGACGAGGAGCGCCATCTGATCGTCGTCGGCCGCCTCGACCGTCTCAGCGACGATCTGCTGCGCTCGGCGCCGATCGATCCCGCCGCCCGCTGGAAAGACTGGGCGTATCCGGCCGGTTGGACGCCGACCGCCGCCGAAGACTGGCAAACCCGCCTGCAACGTCGCCTGTTCGGTTCCGGCCGAGTTCCCGTCACCCTGGAACCGCGCCATGCCCGCATCATCCAGAACGGCGGGCCGGGGAATTTTGCCCTGGGATTGTCCTTCGGGGACGGAAAGCGGCTGGTCACCCTTTTCACCGCGCGGGAATCGCTCTATCCCGCGGTTCGGCGTCTGACCACCACCGGCCTCTGGTCCCAGATGCGGGGCAATCTGATCCTCTGGCGCGCCGATTCCAAGAATCTGCACTGGCAACGGCTGGGGCCGAGCTTTCATCTGGGCGACGCCGCCCCCCATCTGCGCTTGATCTTCCATTTCGCCCAACACCCTTGGCGGTGGGTGGCCGTCGTGCTCGGCGTCATCCTCCTGTTCGCCTGGGCGATCCATCGACTGCTGCAACGTTTCAAACGCCGTCATCACCCCGATGCCGAAGAGATCGCCCCTTGAGCCGATCCGCGCCCTGGTGCTGCTGGTCCTCCTGCTGCCCGGCTGCGGCCGTCCCGACCTGGAAAGCCAGTGGGAAATCTACAAACAGCGCTTCATCCACCAGGGGCGGGTCGTGGACACCGGCAACGGCGGCGTCTCCCATTCGGAAGGACAGGGCTACGCCATGCTGCTGGCGGTGGCGGCGGACGACCGGGAAACCTTCGAGGCCCTGTGGCGTTGGACCCGGGCCCACCTGCAAGTCCGCTCCGACCACCTGTTCATGTGGCGCCGCCGTCCCGGCGTCCCCGTGGCGCAAGAGGATCCCAACAACGCCACCGACGGCGACCTGTTAATCGCCTGGGCCCTGCTGGAAGCCGACGACCTTTGGAACGAGCCGCCGTGGGGCCGGGAGGGCCGGGCCATCCTGGCGGATCTCAAACACACCGTCCTGCGTCGCTGGCAGGATCACACGGTCCTGCTCCCGGGGGCCTACGGCTTCGAGCATGAGGATCGCCTGGTCCTGAATCTGTCCTATTGGGTTTTTCCGGCGCTGCAGCGTTTCACCGAGATCGACGCCGATCCGGTCTGGCAGAGCCTGGTCGATTCCGGCCTGCGGCTCCTGGAACAGGCCCGCTTCGGAACCTGGCGCCTCCCCAGCGACTGGGTCGAAGCGGCCCAGACCCTGCGCCCTGCCACCGACCGCCCACCCCGGTTCGGCTACGACGCCGTCCGCATTCCGCTCTACCTGGTGTGGGGCGGACTCGACGAACCGCCGGCTCTGGAACCGTTCCTGAAATTCTGGAACGCCTTTTCCGGCTTCCTCCCCCCGTGGGTCGATCTGGAGAACGATTGTCTCGGCGCCTACCCGGCACCGCGGCACGTGGCCGCCATCCGCGCCTTGGTCCGATACGCCACCGGGGACGCCTGGTGGTTGAAATTGCCGGATCTGGGCGACGAGCGGGACTACTACGCCGCCACGCTCACCCTCCTCAGCCGTCTAGCCGCCCGTCAGTCTCCATGAGGACGATCTGGTCGCTGATCCTGGTGTCGGTTTTCCCGTTGGCATGGGGCCAATCGGACCTTCCCGACGAGCGCGTCTTGTGGCAATTGCTGAACGCCGACCGCCTGCCCCTGCTGCGCCAGGCCATCGAAGAATACCGCCGGCGTCATCCGGGTTGGGAACCGCCGGCCGCCCTGGTGGAAGAACTACGGCGCCGGCAACACCGGCAGCACGCCAAATCTCCGGAAGACCGCATCGCCGCCGCCATCCGGCGGCAGGACTGGCCGCGGTTGATCCGCCTGGCCCGGCGACACCCGCCACTGTTCGACTGCCACCATCCCGGCCGGCTGCAGGCCCTGGCCCTGGCCCTGGCCTACGGCAACACCGGCGATGTGGAAGCCGCCTTCCGCCTCTACCGTCGGCTGCTCGGTTGTTCCGGCGTCGATGCCGAAGCCGTCCTGGAACAAGCTTTTTGGCAACTGCCCACGATGCGCTTCGAAGCGCTGCTCGAGCACGCCCGGGAACGCCTTTCCGTCGCGGCACGCCAACGGCTGCGCTACCGCCTGCAGCGCCGACGCTTGATCGATCACCATCGCCGGCGGGAATTCGTGGCGTTCGAGCGGCTGGCGGAACGAATGGCCGCAGACATCGAAGCCCACCGGGAACTGGACCTCGTCCGCCTGATCGCCTGGACGGCCCACGACCGGAAAAACTGGCAGTCGGCGGTTCGGTGGTTCGAGATGGGTCTGGCACTGGCGCCGGAAGACGAATCCCTGGCCTACGGTCTGGCGCTCGCTTACCGTCAATTGCGGAGAGACCAGGACCTGCTGCGACTGGCCGAACGTTTTCCCCAATCGGCGCGTATCCGCCAGCTGGCCGGCGGTTACCTTCTCGGCGAAGCCTGGCAGGCTTATCATCGCAACGACTTCGATGACGCCGGGCGGCTGGCCCGACAGGCCCTGGCCCTGCTGGGGCGGCAAGCGGACGTCGAGCACCTGCTGGGATGGATCGCCCTGAAAACCGGCCGCTTCGAGGAGGCCCGACGGCGATTCGAGCGGTTACAACGAAGCCATCCGGACGACCGGCGTTACGCCGAAGCCCTAGTCCTGGCCTATCGGCACAGCGGCGTGGATCTCCGGCGGCTCCTGGAATCGCCGTCACCGCTCGTCAGATCCATCGCCCGCGAACGGTTGGCCCAACGGCATTACCACCAAAAACGCTTTCTGAGCGCCTACCATCTCGACCCGCCACGCTTTCCTCCATTAAGTAACATCGACGCTCCGAGCATCGGCACGGCGGCCCTATACCGCATCCGATCCGGCACCGGCGGACTGGATCGGCTGGAAACCCTGATCGTGCCCACCTTCGCAGGCACCTACGTGACAGGAAATCAGCGCTTCACCCTGACCCTGGGCCGGGTCGGCCTCTCCAGCGGCAAACTGAACCCGACCGCCGTCTCCCGATTGACCGCCGATCCGGTGCTGCAAAACCGTCTGCGCGAGAATCCGCCTGCCCACGCGGTCAACGGCGCCTGGATCGAATTTTCCTACCAGGGGGAAGGCCCGGGGCGACCCTTCTTCTCCGCGGGTCTTACCCCCGTCAACCACCGAATCGCCCCCCGACCGACCTTCCGTCTCGGTTTCCAGGATCAAGACGACGCCACCCATGCGGCATGGCGGATCGAAAGCTATTCCCAACCGGTGCGCCAGAGCCTGCTCTCCTACACCGGCCGGTGGGCGGGAATTGGGGAGTGTTTCAGCAATTGGACGTCGCCTTCCTCGACGGCAGACGGACCAAAGACAACTGGACCGTCCATTACTCCCTGGCGCCCACCTGGAGCTTGGAAGCGACGGGATTCGACCGCTTCGGCACCGGACCCTACTTCGACTTTCAACACTACGGCAACAATCAAAATCATTTCCGCCTGGGTCACGGCGGCTATTTCAGCCCGCAGCGCTTCTACGCCGCAGGCTGGCGACTCGATCTGCGCACCCGGGAAGGCCGTCCCTTCCTCTTCGAAGGGCGATTGGCACTCGGCATCCAACACTTCCACGAACGCGCGGAACCCTGGTTCCCCATCGGTTGCCCCTACGATACCTGCAAGGCTGGGAAATACCCGCGCAACCGCGATACGAAAGCCGCCCCCGACCTGCGTCTCCGCATGGTCGGTCAGATCCATCCCCACCTTCAGATCGGCGGCGGGGTGTACGCCAGAATGACCGGCGATTACAAGGAACTCGGCGCCGGCCTCTTCCTGCGCTTCGTCTTCGAACCGAGGCGGGCCGTCTTCAGCAGTGACCTGCCGGATCTGTTGTTCGCCGCCATCGAATGAACAACAGCCCCAATCCCAGAAACACCAGAAAGAACGAAGCCGGCTCCAGAATGAACAGATAATTGTTCACCTGCCCGGTGCACCGGTCCACCAAGGTGTTGCCACACTGCCCCACCGGCGGCGGGGCGAGCGACCCGACGATCAGGTTGCCATCCACATGGCCGTCGTAGAAGCTCAAATCCGCGCCGGGGGCCAGCACGCTGCCCTTGACCCCGACGTTGTGGATGGCAAGGCTCTCGGCATTGAAGAAGTTGAACAACACCCGGCGGGTCAGGGAACCGTCGTGTCGTTCGGCCGGGTTGTCCGGCAAGCGCAGCCAGCCACCGTCCACTTTGCGATAGAACCCGAAATTGTCCATTTCCGCCAGGATGCCGTCCACGTTGATGAGGATGGTGGACTGCAACGGGGCGTCGAGCCAAAAACCGTAGGCGCCGCTCAGCCAATCGGCCGTCAGATTGAAGACATTGAGCCGGGGATCATCCCCCTGCAGATACAATCCCCAGCCGGGATTGACGTCCTCGTCGTCGGCGTTTTCACGCCAGACCGTGCCGTTGGGCGCCAAACCGGCCCAGGCCGAGGAGCGGCGGTAAAGGTCGTCCCGCAGAGCGGTGAAGTCGAGCGGATTTCCCGGCAACAAATCGCCGTTCCGTCGACCGATGTCCTCGTCGTCGTAGAAACCGACCGCGCTGACGTCCGCATTTCCACCGTAACGGGCGTTGCCGTGATAGACCCGCCCGTTGCGGAACATGAGGTCGCCGCCGACGACGAGGGTATCGGTGAAATCGTCCCGGTCCGTCAACAGTTGGCCGACGGCGTAGTTTTCCAGGGTCAGATTCCCACCCACCGCCAGACGACCCTCGACGTCCGAGTTGTAGCCTGCCATGTCCCCCAGGACCAGAAGGTTGTATCTACCGGCCTGACCCAAGGAAACGGGCAAGGACCAGGCATTCGGAAAAACCAGCGACAGTACGAGCAAAACGGTCCAGCGCATCGTCAATACCCCGATTTCTGTTTCAGACTCGATCGGTCCAGATTGAATAATAGTCGTTTCAGTCTCAAAGCATCTGTGACGGCGTAGGCATTTTCATCGTTGTCGAAGAACACGAACACTTCGTGCCCCTGGCAGGCCCACTCCCGGATCCTTTCCGCCCAGGCCGAGAGCCGCTCCTGCGAATAACATCCCGTGTAAGGCAACGTCCCGGGACCGTGGAGACGGACGTAGATCAGGCCGGCGGTGATCACCGCCGGCGACCGGCGGCCGCCGATGTCGAACTGACAGAAGGCCAGGTCATGGTCCGCCAACAACCGGTACACCGCCTCGCAGTGCCAGGTGGGATCGCGGAATTCGAAGGCATAGGCGTAACGGGGCGGCAACATTTGCACGAAATCCCGCAGACGCGCCAGATCCAGATGCCAGCGGGGCGGCAACTGGAACAGAACCGGCCCCCGTTTGTCGCCGAAATGATCCATCACCCGAAAAAATTTCGCCAGCGCCGCCTCGCAGCGCCGCAGTTTCTTCAGGTGGGTGATCAGACGACTGGCCTTGACGGCGAACGAAAACCCCGGCGGGGTTTCCCCACACCACGTCCGGACCGCTGCCACCGTCGGCAGACGGTAAAAACTGTGGTTGATCTCGACGCAGTCGAAATCGCGGGCGTACCATCGGAGCCATCGGGCGGCCGGCAGGTCCTGCGGGTAATAGCGGCCGCGCCAGTGGCGATAATGCCAGCCGCAGGTTCCTACATGACACGGTTCCATCACCGTCGTCTTCTCGACCGCCGTCATTTTCCTGTCGGTTTTTTTCGACGATTTCCGGAACCTCCGGCCAGGTTGGGCGTCTCAGTAATGCACGCCCGTCCCGGCGTGTGTCCGGTTCTTTGCCCCCGATCTTTTCTCTAGCTCTTTCCTGGCGCGGTTTTTGCGTCTTCAGGGGAGACCAGGCGCACCGCCCACCTTTCGTCTGCCAGTCGATTGCCTGTTGTTCGCCTTGAGGAGGAATCCATGGGGATCTTCGACCATTATCGCAACCGTTACGAAACCACCCAGGAGGAAGAATACACCCTTCAGGAATACCTGGAAATCTGCCGCGACGACCCGACCGCCTACGCCACACCGGCCGAGCGCATGCTCCTGGCCATCGGCGAACCGGAACTGGTCGACACCCGCCTCGACCCACGCCTGTCACGCATCTTCGCCAACAAGGTCATCAAGCGCTATCCTGCCTTCGAGGAATTCTACGGCATGGAGGAAACCATCGAACAGATCGTCGCCTACTTCCGCCATGCCGCCCAGGGACTGGAGGAAGCCAAACAGATCCTCTATCTGCTCGGCCCCGTGGGGGGCGGTAAATCCTCCCTGGCCGAGAAGCTCAAATCCCTGATGGAAAAGGTGCCCTTCTACGCCCTCAAAGGCTCGCCGATCCACGAAAATCCCCTCGGCTTGTTCAATCCCGAGGAGGACGGCCCGATCCTGGAGGACGAATACGGCATCCCGCGCCGCTATCTCACCCCCATCATGTCACCGTGGGCCAGCAAGCGCCTGTACGAGTTCGGCGGCAACATCACCCGCTTCAAGGTGGTCAAGCTCTATCCTTCGATCCTCGACCAGCGCGCCATCGCCAAGACCGAGCCGGGAGACGAGAACAACCAGGACATCTCCTCCCTGGTGGGCAAGGTGGACATCCGCAAGCTGGAACACTACGCCCAGGACGACCCCGACGCCTACAGCTATTCCGGCGGGCTGTGCCGAGGCAACCGCGGCATCATGGAATTCGTGGAGATGTTCAAGGCCCCCATCAAGGTGCTCCATCCCCTCTTGACCGCGACCCAGGAGGGCAACTACAAGGGCACCGAGGGGCTGCCGGCGATTCCTTTCGAGGGCATCATCCTGGCCCACTCCAATGAGTCGGAATGGCAGCAGTTCAAGAACAACAAGAACAACGAGGCCTTCCTCGACCGCATCTACGTGGTCAAGGTGCCCTACTGCCTCCGGGTGTCGGAGGAGGTCAAGATCTACCAGAAACTGCTGCGCCACAGCTCCCTCAAGGACGCCCCCTGCGCCCCCCATACCCTGGAGATGCTGGCCCAGTTCGCCGTCCTCTCCCGCCTCAAGGAACCGGAGAACTCCAGCATCTATTCCAAGATGCGAGTCTACGACGGTGAAAACCTCAAGGACATCGACCCCCGGGCCAAGTCCTACCAGGAATACCGGGATTTCGCCGGGGTCGACGAGGGCATGGACGGCCTGTCCACCCGCTTCGCCTTCAAGATCCTCTCCAAGGTCTTCAACTTCGACCACTCGGAAGTGGCCGCCAATCCGGTGCACCTCCTCTACGTCCTGGAACAGCAGATCGTCCAGGAGCAGTTCCCACCGGAGACCGAGGAGAAGTACCTGCGCTACATCAAGGAATATCTGATTCCGCGCTACATCGACTTCATCGGCAAGGAGATCCAGACCGCCTACCTGGAATCCTACGCCGAATACGGCCAGAACATCTTCGACCGTTACGTCACCTACGCCGACTACTGGATCCAGGACCAGGAATACCGGGACCCCGACACCGGCGAGATCTTCGACCGCCGCGCCCTCAACGAGGAGCTGGAGAAGATCGAAAAACCGGCCGGCATTTCCAATCCCAAGGACTTCCGCAACGAGGTGGTCAACTTCGTCCTCCGGGCCCGGGCCAAGAACGGCGGCCGGAACCCCGCCTGGACCAGCTACGAGAAGCTGCGCCGGGTGATCGAGAAGAAGATGTTCGCCAACACCGAGGAATTGCTGCCGGTGATCTCCTTCAACGCCAAGGCCTCGGCCGAGGACAAGAAGAAACACGAGGACTTCGTCAACCGCATGGTGGAGAAGGGATATACGCCCAAGCAGGTACGGCTGCTGTGCGAATGGTATCTGCGGGTAAGAAAATCCACATAAGAATTCACCGCAGAGGCCCACAGGACGCAGACTTTTTTCTCTTATTCTCCGCGTCCTCTGCGTCTCTGCGGTAAAACATTAAAAATCAGGTGGTAAACCATGTCCCAGATCATCGACCGCCGCCTCAACCCCAAACACAAGAGCGCCGTCAACCGCCAGCGCTTTCTCCGCCGCTTCCGCAAGCAGATCCGCAAGGCGGTGGCCGACGCCGTGGACGGCCGTTCGGTCACCGACACCGACAGCGGCGAACAGGTCACCATTCCCGCCAAGGACCTGTCTGAACCCGTCTTTCAGCACGGACCCGGTGGGCGGCGCGAGATCGTCCATCCCGGCAACAAGGAGTTCGTCACCGGCGACCGTATCCCCCGCCCCGAAGGCGGCAAAGGCCGGGGCAACCGCGCCAGCAATCAGGGCGAAGGCATGGACGACTTCGTCTTCGAGCTGTCGCGGGACGAGTTCCTGGAATTCTTCTTCGAAGACCTGGAATTGCCGGATCTGGTCAAGACCAGACTGGCCCGCGAGGTGGCCCACAAGTCCGTTCCCGCCGGCTTCAGCAAGGACGGCATTCCCCCCAACTTGCATGTGGTCCGCTCCCTGCGCGAGGCCCACGCCCGCCGCATCGCCTTGACCTCTGGCAAACGCCGCCGCCTGCGAGAACTGGAGGGGCAACTGGCCGCCCTGAGAGCCGAGGCTGCTTCCAGCCATGACATCGAGGCGTTGGAGCGGGAGATCGAGCTGCTGAAGAAGCGCATCGCCGCCGTTCCCTTCATCGATACCGTGGACCTGCGCTACCGCAACCGCATCCAGGTACCCAAACCCACCACCCAGGCGGTGATGTTCTGCCTCATGGACGTCTCGGGCTCCATGGACCAGTACAAGAAAAGCCTGGCCAAGCGTTTCTTCCTGCTACTGTACCTGTTCCTAGAGCGCAACTACGAACGCACCGACGTGGTCTTCATCCGCCACCACACCGTGGCCAAGGAGGTGGACGAACAGGAATTCTTCTACTCCCGCGAGACCGGCGGCACCGTGGTCTCCAGCGCCTTGGAACTGATGCGCGACATCATCCGGGCCCGCTACCCTTCCCAGGACTGGAACATCTACGCCGCCCAGGCCTCCGACGGCGACAATTGGCCCGAGGATTCCGGCAACTGCAGCCGCCTGCTGGACGAGGAGATCCTGCCCTACCTGCAGTACTACGCCTACATCGAGATCGACAACGACTATCCCCTGGGGTTGTGGCAGGAATACGAAAAGGTCGCCGCCCGCTGGCCCAATTTCGCCATGCAGGCCATCGACACCCCGGCCGACATCTATCCGGTGTTCCGGGAACTGTTCCGCAAGAAAGGGGTGGACCGATGAAGGAACGCCAACCCATTTCCACCGGTTCCGAGTGGACCTTCGATCTGCTGGAACGCTACGACGCCGAAATCGCCCGCCTGGCGGCCGAATACGGCCTCGACACCTATCCCAACCAGATCGAGGTCATCTCCTCGGAACAGATGATGGACGCCTACGCCAGCTGCGGCCTGCCGGTCTATTACCACCACTGGTCCTTCGGCAAGCAGTACCTGTCCATCGAGAAACACTACAAGCGCGGCCAGATGGGGCTGGCCTACGAACTGGTCATCAATTCCAACCCCTGCATCGCCTATCTCCTGGAAGAGAACACCATGACGATGCAGGCCCTGGTGATCGCCCACGCCTGCTACGGCCACAATTCCTTCTTCAAGAACAACTACCTGTTCCGCACCTTCACCGCCGCCGACGCCATCGTCGATTATCTGGTGTTCGCCAAGAACTACATCGCCGAATGCGAGGAACGTTACGGCGTCGAGGCGGTGGAGGAGATCCTCGATTCCTGCCATGCCTTGATGAACTACGGCGTCGACCGCTACCGCAAGCCGCCGGCCCTGTCCCTGCGGGAAGAACGCCAGCGCCAGCAGGCCCGGGCCGAATACCTCCAGTCCCAGGTCAACGACCTCTGGCGCCGCACCATCCCGGAAAGCCGTCTGCGACGCGAAACCACCGGGGAACGCTTCCCTCCCGAGCCGGAGGAAAACATCCTCTACTTCATCGAGAAGAACGCTCCCCTCCTGGAGCCGTGGCAGCGGGAGATCGTCCGCATCGTCCGCAAGATCGCCCAGTACCTCTACCCCCAGCGCCACACCAAGGTGATGAACGAGGGCTGGGCCACCTTCTGGCACTACACCCTGCTCAACCGGCTCTACGACGAGGGCCTGGTGACCGACGGCTTCATGCTGGAATTCCTCGAGACCCACACCGCCGTCATCGCCCAGCCGCCCTTCGACCACGACTTCTACACCGGCATCAACCCCTACGCCCTGGGGTTTGCCATGTTCCGCGATCTCAAGCGCATCTGCGAAAATCCCACCGACGAGGACCGGCGCTGGTTTCCGGAGATCGCAGGGCAAGACTGGCTCGAGACCCTCGATTTCGCCATGCGCAACTTCAAGGACGAGAGCTTCATCGCCCAATACTTATCCCCGCGGGTGATCCGGGATTTCCACCTGTTTGCGGTCCTCGACGACGATCGGGAAGACGAACTGGAAATCACCGCCATCCACGACGAGGCCGGCTATCAGGCCATCCGCGAGAAACTTTCCGAGCAGTACAACCTGGGCACCCTGGAACCGGGCATCCAGGTCTGGTCGGTGGACACCCGTGGCGACCGTTCCCTGACCCTGCGCCACTTCCAGCACAACCGCCGACCGCTCGCCGACAGCACCGAGGAGGTGCTCCGCCACGTCCACCGCCTCTGGGGCTTCACCGTGCGTCTGGAAACCGTGGACGAGCGGGGACGGGTCAAGTGGTGCTACGAGTGCGGTTAGCCGGTCATGTCAGTTTTTTTAACAAAACACGCCATCTTGGCAAGGCACGAAGGGGCAACCAGATTCAATATATTGATTCTTATTGCTATTTTTTGCGTGGCATGGTATTTGAATACCCAATAGGCGAACAAAACCATCCTGGCTGACGAGGAAAGATAAATGATCAACAAACGAGCGCTACAGATCACCACCGCGGCCGCGCTGGCCTTCGGGGTGCTCGGGGCCCAGGCGGCGGTGATTCTCCCTATCGACGACTTCAGCACCGATCAACTCCAACAGGTGACGGGAGCGAGCGGTTGCGACACCTTCGATCCGGGGTGCACCGTCGTCAAAAATCCTGACACCCAGGCGAGCGGCGTCGGCCTCCTCGGCGGCTACCGCGACGTGTTCATCGAGAAGACCGGCCCCTCCGGTACGACGGTGGCCATCGGCCCCGGCAACCTGGGAGGCAACGACTGGATGGCGGTCAGCAACGACGCCCTGACCACCAGTGAGGTGGTGATCGTCTGGGACGGCGCCAACCCGATCAGCGCCGATCCGCGCATCGACACCAACATCGACACCACCGGCCTCGGCGGCATCGATTTCACCCCCACCCCCGGCAGCCATGGCGTCCTGATGGAGGTGATCAGCATCGACCTGGACGTCACCGCCACCCTGTCCCTCTGGGATACGGACGGGGACATGGCCAGCGTCAGCTATACCTTCGCCGCATCGGAGAATTACACCTTCCAGTTCAGCGACTTTCTCGCCGACAACGCCCTGTTGGATCTGGATCGGATCGGCGCCGTGCGCCTGTGGCTGACGGGACCGGAGGCCTGGGACGGGGTCTTCGACCTGGTGGGCGTGGTGAACGATCCGCCGACACCGGTGCCGGCTCCGACTCCCCTGGCCCTGCTGGGATTCGGGCTGCTGACGCTCGCAAAGCGGCGCCGCCGCGGCTGAAACCCCTCCGACAACCCCGCGGCATGAGGGAGGACGCGGGGCATTCTCAGGCGTACCAGGCGCTGGCCTTGTATAGGCGGTGGGCGTGGCGCACCAGCACCATGATCACCGAGGCCACCGGCAGCGCCAACAGGACGCCGATCAAGCCGAACAGGTGACCGCCCGCCATCACCGCGAAGATCACCGTCACCGGGTGAAGCCCAACCCGGTCCCCCACCAGCAGAGGGGTCAGGATCATCCCCTCGAGCATCTGGCCGATACCGAACACCGCCAGCACCAGTCCCACGTGCCACCAATCGTGGAATTGGACACCGGCGGCCACGATCCCCAACGCCACACCGACGAAGGTTCCCAGATAAGGGATGAAGCTGATCAGGCCAGCGGTCATGCCGATCACCATGGCGGTATTCAGGCCGACGAGGCCCAGGCCAACGCTGTAGATGATTCCCAGCACCACCATCACCGAAAGCTGCCCCCGCAGGAATGCGCCCAGCACCTCGTCGGATTCCCGTGCCAGCCGCGCCGCCGTGGGCAGTATCCGACGCGGTAGGAGATCGGCGATGCCGACTACCAGTCGGTCCCAGTCCCGCAACAGATAAAAAGTCACTACCGGAACCAGAAGCGCGTTCATAAGCCAACCGAGAATGGCCGCTCCCGAACGGGTGATGGAGCCGGCCACCGCGGCAGCGATGCCAC
>Ga0256839_1002579_pt1 | contig 19957 bp, 23 predicted proteins | sample 354166metaG_FD_185968 | JGI IMG/M metagenome (GOLD analysis project Ga0256839, IMG submission 185968) | Hydrothermal vent microbial communities from Mid Atlantic Ridge, Atlantic Ocean - 354-166 | ecosystem: Environmental > Aquatic > Marine > Hydrothermal vents | place: Atlantic Ocean: Mid... | reverse complement strand
ATAATCCCATTTTATTTTTTTTGCAAATTTGTTTAATTTAAACTACGTTAATTTTCGCTAACGGCGGAAGATAAGTCTCAAACGGTCAAATTAAAATCAAAGCGATGAACCCGCAAAAACTAAGAATTAAACTAAGAATAGCTAAGGAAACCCCTAAACAACTCCCAACAAGCTCTAAAAGGAAACTTTCTTTTCTAAGGTATGAGTTTTCCCAGTATCATCGGTAACAGTGTAATGATTGCTTATGGTTGTTTTACACACCGGTACTTCAGTATTGCTAGTTTTGGTAGGCGTTTGAGGGCAGTCCGTTTCGATTAAGCCTGATTTTGATTTATTAGTAAGCGATACATCAACGCCCCAAGTATCAAATAAAGTTAATATCGACTCAGAACTTGCAATCGTTGTAGCTAACAATGATTTATATTTTGATTTACAACTAGATGCCCCGTTAATTGTACTGATAACATTGCTCGCAACTAGTCCTGTTTGATAATTAAAATCAATATTCAACTTATCGGTAAAGGATGAATCGCTAAGAATGCAATCGCTGGTGATTTTTGTATTTCTGCGAATCTGTACAATATTTAATGAGGGTACGCCATTAAGTAAAACATATTGTTGCGCAGTTGATTGCTTTTCATCGTGACTACAATTAAATTTGATATCACCTTCATAATCTGACTCTGATAACACCGTATAACTCACACCTGCCTTATCACCCGTAACGATAACTGAGCACTTCTCATGGGGTGCTTCAATAGTTTCTGAAGGGCGTGTTTGTTCAGCTTGAGGTTGACGGTCAGCTTGAGGTTGAGGCTGGGGCTGAGATTTTTGTGCCCCCCCACCACCACAACCCAATATTAGGCTAATGAGAGCAAAAAAGGGCAAAAGGTATAAACGATCTGTACTAAGGAGGCGTGTCATAAAAAACTTAAGTGGCTGTAGCAATAGTGCTTTAAAAAGGGGTATGGATGATACTATAGGTATTTCATTAGCTTTACAAATCAGCATAGCTAATAACGCCTATATTGTTATATATATATAAGCAACTTAAGCTATTTTCATGTATAAATTACCTGTAAATAGCTTAGTTACTTTTTTCTTAATAACTAACATCACATGCATCATGAAACACTGCATGATAAGATTAAACTTTGTTTTTACCGCCGAAATTATGAATATTCAAACTGCTCTCCAAAAAACCATTGAAAAACAGGATTTAACTCGCCAGGAAATGACTGACGTAATGCATCAAATTATGACTGGACAAGCGACTGATGCTCAAATAGGTGGTTTTTTAATCGCAATGCGGATGAAAGGTGAAACCGTTGATGAAATTATTGCAGCTGCTACGGTGATGCGCTCACTTGCAACACCTGTTGATTTACAAAAAGACAACTTAGTTGAAATTGTAGGCACCGGTGGGGATGGTAGCAGTACCTTTAATGTTTCTACCGCAAGTTGCTTGGTAGTCGCCGCTGCAGGTGGGCGTGTTGCTAAACACGGAAATCGCTCTATTTCCAGTAAATCGGGCGCAGCTGATTTGTTAGAGGCTGCCGGAGTCAACCTTGAAATTACCGCAGAGCAAGTCAAACAATGCGTCGAAGAAATCGGTGTAGGGTTTATGTTTGCACCAAACCACCACAGTGCTATGAAACACGCGATTAATCCACGTAAAGAGATGGCTGTACGTACTTTATTTAACCTACTCGGCCCACTAACCAACCCTGCGGGCACACCCAACCAAGTGTTAGGTGTGTTTAGTAAAGATTGGGTCCGACCTTTGGCAGAGGTACTCAAGGAACTTGGCAGCCATCATGTGATGGTGGTTCACGCAGAAGATGGTATGGATGAGATCAGTATTTCATCCCCAACTTTTGTTGCAGAACTTCACAACGGTAACATTACCGAATACACCATAAAACCAGAAGATTTTGGACTACAGCAGCACGCTGTTAATAACATCCGCGTACACAATGCAGAAGAAAGCTTAGAAATGGTAAATTCGGTTTTAAGTAACGATGCAAATCCTGCTCGTGATATTGTTGCCCTTAATGCGGGTGCCGCTGTTTATGTGGCTGGGCTTGCTGGATCACACCAAGCAGGTATAGATCGCGCGCTTGAAGTGATAGCAACCGGCGAGGCTAAACAGAAGTTGCTTGATTTAATTAATAAAACCAATAGTTTCTAATTTAGCGCACACCGATACAATTTTATATTCGTTTCACGAGATCACAGCATGACAGGCACTCCCGACATTCTTAAAAAAATCATCAAACGTAAGCAACAAGAGATTGTTGAGCGCAAACAAGGCAGAAGCCTTGAGGCTGTAATTGATGCCAGTAAAGGAGCATCACCTGTGCGTGGTTTTGTAAGCGCCATGCAGACTCGAATTAATGTGGGTGAATCTGCTGTTATTGCTGAAATTAAAAAAGCCTCACCCAGTAAAGGCGTGATGAGAGAAGATTTTAAGCCCACTGAAATTGCTAAAAGCTACCAACAAGGCGGTGCGAGTTGTCTATCCATTTTAACCGACATTGATTTTTTCCAAGGGTCAGATGAATATTTAATCGAAGCGCGCAACGCCTGTGATTTACCCGTAATTCGCAAAGACTTTATCATCGACCCTTATCAAGTGTATGAAGCACGTGCGATGGATGCTGATTGTATTTTATTAATTGTTGCTGTGTTAGATAATCAAACCCTTAACCAGCTATATAGCCTCGCGACTGCTTTAGGCTTGGATGTTTTAATTGAAGTCCATGATGAAGCCGAACTACTACGTTCCCTACCCTTAGGTGCAACATTAGTGGGTATCAATAATCGCAATTTACGAACCTTTGAAACTTCACTGCATACCACTATCGACTTACTCTCACAAATTCCTGATGACCGTATTGTAGTTACAGAAAGCGGGATTCATTATGCAGACGATGTGGCATTAATGCGAGAAAACAACGTCAATGCCTTTCTTGTCGGTGAAGCTTTTATGCGAGCTGATGAACCAGGAATGGCTTTAAAGAAACTCTTTGCTTAATCTATAAATTTTAATCTACTAACAACTAAATAACAGGGATTTCATGAATTTTTTACCTTTTTACCACATCTATACTTTTCCTAAAATTGACCCATTCGTGGTTCAATTCACCGAAACGATGGGAGTACGTTGGTACGGCTTGATGTATGTCATCGGTTTTCTATCCTTTTTATTATTAGGTAAGCTACGCGCGCGCAGACCCAATAGCCCAGTCACCCCAGAGCAAGTTGATGACATGATGTTTTATGGCGCAATCGGTGTCATTGTCGGAGGCAGAATGGGTGAGATGTTCTTTTATAAATTCTCCCAATTGGTTGCAGACCCTTTAAGCTTATTTAAAATATGGGAAGGCGGAATGAGTTTTCATGGTGGAATTATTGGTGTCACCATCGCCATGTTAATACTGGCAAAAAAGTGGGGAGTAGCACCACTTAAAATTGGTGACTTCATTGCACCTCTTGTACCGATCGGGCTAGGCGCAGGACGCATGGGTAATTTTATTAATGGTGAGTTGTGGGGGCGTCCAACGGATGTATCATGGGGGATGATTTTTGAACATGTTGATCAGCAACCTCGCCACCCTTCACAGCTATATGAAGTACTTGGTGAAGGGGTTTTACTGTTTATTTTAGTTTGGTTTTATTCTAAAAAACCTCGCCCCACTGGAGCTGTAACGGGTCTATTTTTATTAGGTTACGGTGTTGCCCGCTCGTTTGTAGAGTTCTTTCGCACCCCCGATAACAGCGACTTTCTGGGAATTGAGTGGCTAACCCAGGGGCAACTGTTATCAATCCCCATGATTATTATCGGCCTATTTTTAATCTTTTGGGCTTATAAGCATAAAGAGACAACAGTATGAAGCAGTATTTAGCCCTGTGTGAACGCATTATTAATGAAGGCGAATGGGTAGAAAATAAACGCACAGGGAAACGTTGCTTAACGGTGATTAATGCTGATTTAGAATACAATGTTGAAAACAACCAGTTTCCCTTAATTACTACCCGTAAAAGCTTTTGGAAAGCAGCGGTTGCAGAAATTCTCGGTTATCTGCGTGGCTATAACAGTGCCGCTCAATTTCGTGAAATTGGTTGCAATACGTGGAATGCTAATGCCAATGATAATAAAGACTGGTTAAATAACCCGTATCGTAAAGGTGAAGATGACATGGGGCGTGTGTATGGCGTTCAAGGTCGCTCATGGATGCGCCCTGATGGGACATCCTTAGACCAATTAAAGAAAATTGTAGATCATTTAAAAGATGGCATCGATGATCGTAGCGAAATTATGAGTTTTTACAACCCCGGTGAGTTTGAAATGGGGTGCTTGCGCCCTTGTATGCACACCCACCACTTTTCATTATTGGGTGACAAACTTTATTTAAATAGTATTCAACGTAGTGCGGATGTACCTTTAGGCATTAACTTTAATCAAGTTCAAGTCTATGTGCTTCTTGCATTGGTGGCTCAAATTACAGGACATAAAGCGGGCAAAGCTTATCATAAATTAGTCAATGCGCATGTTTATGAAGATCAATTGGAGTTACTGAGCGATGTCCAGCTCAAGCGAAAACCTTATCCATCACCACAACTGCGGATTAATCCTGATATAAAAACACTCAAAGATATTGAAACATGGGTAACTACCGACGACTTTGAAGTCACAAACTACCAATACCACGAAGCCATAAAATATCCGTTTTCTGTATAAAAAAACCTAAAGTTAATTATCGTCACTATTAAGTACATGAAACAAATATTTAACGTTTAATCTGCATTATTAATAGCATTATCGTAGAAACACGAGTAATATTGCGCTAAAATGTCGCGTTTTGTTTTTAACTGCTATTAACGTCTTACAATAATAATAAACGGCGAAAACTGCTTAATTTGTATACACAAAGGTAATTATGGCTAAATTACTCCTTTTAAACGGTCCAAACTTAAACCTTTTAGGTAGCAGAGAACCTGAGATTTACGGTTCTGATACGCTCGATGATATTGCTCAAAAATTATCATCGCTTGCAAAAAGTAAAAGTCATCAACTGGATCACTTTCAAAGTAATTCAGAAGCCGACCTCATCAACCGTATTCATCAAGCAGCAGAAGAAAAAATAACCTTTATTCTATTCAACCCTGCTGCTTACACCCATACTAGTGTTGCTTTGCGCGATGCTTTATTGGGCACTAAAATACCCTTTATTGAAATACACCTTTCCAATGTGCACCAACGAGAAGAGTTTAGGCAACATTCTTTCTTCTCAGATATTGCTGTAGGCACTATCGTCGGCCTTGGTGCACAAGGTTATGAGTTAGCCTTGATAGCGGCTATTAGCCATTTGGATTCTTAATTTTAACAACACTTTAATTAGTACGCAGAACAGAGAGTAATTATTATGGACGTTCGGAAAATCAAAAAGTTGATAGAGCTGATTCAAGCCAGTGATATCGCAGAATTAGAAATTGTTGAAGGTGAAGAGTCAGTACGCATCTTACGAAATAGCCCAGCGCCTGTTATGACCACACCGGTAGCTGCTATAGCGCCAGCAGCTCCTATCACAGGGAGTGACTTAGGTCTTACTGCACCGCCTGTGGCAGAAGGCCCTACGGGTGAAACGATTGACTCACCTATGGTTGGAACGTTCTATGAGGCTGCCTCCCCAACCTCCGCACCTTTTGTGGCCGTAGGTCAGTCAGTATCGGTAGGTGACACACTTTGCATTATTGAAGCAATGAAAATGCTAAACCAAATTGAGTCTGAAAAGTCGGGCATGATTAAAGAAATATTAGTCGATAATGAACAACCCGTTGAATTTGGCCAACCACTTTTTGTAATTGAGTGATCTAGGTAGATTTTGGAGAGCACACAATGAAAATTAAAAAAGTACTCATTGCTAACCGTGGTGAGATTGCCTTACGTATTTTGCGTTCATGCCATGAATTAGGTATTAAAACAGTGGCTGTACACTCAACCGCTGACCGTGATTTAAAACATGTACGTCTTGCCGATGAGTCTGTTTGTATCGGCCCTGCATCATCGTTAGAAAGCTATTTGAACATTCCTGCTATTATTAGTGCTGCAGAAGTAACTGATGCCGATGCAATCCATCCAGGGTATGGATTTCTATCTGAAAATGCAGATTTTGCAGAACGCGTAGAATCCAGTGGTTTTATTTTTATCGGGCCAAAAGCGGAAACAATTCGTGTCATGGGTGATAAAATATCCGCAAAAGCCGCCATGGAAAAATCAGGGGTGCCATGTGTACCAGGCTCTGGTGGTGCAATTCCGGATGACCCACAAATTCAGTTTAAAATGGCGGAAGATATAGGCTACCCCGTTATGGTCAAAGCAACAGGGGGCGGTGGTGGGCGTGGTATGCGCGTCGTACACGACAAATCTGATCTACTTGAGTCCATTGTTTTAACCAAAACTGAAGCAGGTCAAGCCTTTAACAATGATGTGGTTTTTATGGAGAAATTCTTAGAGAAGCCTCGCCATATTGAGTTTCAGGTATTAGCCGATGAACACGGTAACGCAATTCACTTATGTGAGCGTGATTGCTCGATGCAACGTCGTAACCAAAAAGTGGTGGAAGAAGCCCCAGCCCCGGGTATTACTGAGGAGCAACGTAAAAAAATTGGCGACTCTGTTGCTCAAGCTTGTGTTGATATTGGCTACCGTGGCGCAGGAACTTTTGAATTTTTATACGAAAATAACGAGTTCTACTTTATAGAAATGAATACACGCTTACAGGTAGAACATCCCGTAACCGAGCTCATCACGGGTGTTGATCTTGTAAAACAACAATTACTGATTGCTTCTGGTGAAAAGCTGACACTCAAATCAAATATGCGACCTAGAGGCCATGCGATTGAATGTCGTATTAATGCAGAAGATCCTGAGACATTTATTCCTTCACCAGGCAAAGTTGAACGCTTTCACATGCCTGGAGGTTTGGGCGTGCGCGTTGATTCGCATATATACGGTGGCTATACTGTTCCCCCTTTTTATGACTCTATGATCGGCAAACTGATTGTTCATGCTGAAGATCGTGATACTGCAATAAGAAGAATGCGCGTAGCATTATCTGAAATGGTTATTGAAGGTATCAAAACAAATATTCCGCTACAGAAAAGAATTATGGATGATACCGCCTTTGTTGCAGGCGGTGCAGGTATAGACTACTTGGAAAAAAAGTTGGGCTTGTAATTGCCTTTCTTAACCATTTAATGTCAAAAATAGCAGAAAAAAAATCATGGTTACAATTAGTTTGTAGTGCTACAAAAAAGTACCATGAAGAGATTGAAGCGCAAATGGAAAGCGCTGGATCTTTATCCATTACTTGGCAGGATGCCAAGGATGAACCGGTATTAGAACCTCTACCCGGCGAAACCCCGCTGTGGAACAATTTAGTTATTACCGCATTGTTTGAAGCTGAAACCGATCTATCCTCACTCACAAAACAGTTGAACACAAACCAATCAAAGTGGGAAATTACTAGTATTCATACCGAGGTTGTTGCAAATCAAGATTGGGAACGCGTCTGGATGAAAGATTTTCATCCTATGTGCTTTGGCGATAACTTATGGATAATTCCTAGCACTACCGAGCCCCTGGATATTGCAAAGATACAAAATAATTCAAATAATCCAACCTCTATTATTCTCGACCCTGGCCTTGCTTTTGGTACAGGTACGCACCCAACTACAGCCCTGTGCTTAGAGTGGCTTGATCAAAACCCGCCTAAAGACTTAAGCGTTGTCGATTATGGCTGTGGTAGTGGCATTTTAGCAGTAGCGGCTGCTAAGTTAGGAGCCACTCACATTATTGCAACCGACATAGACCCTCAAGCACTTACTGCGACAAAAGAAAATACGCGGCGCAATCAAATAGCTTTAGATAAAATTCCCTGTTACTTACCTGAAGGCTGTCCCGTAGAAGCCGTTGATCTGGTGCTTGCTAATATTTTATGCGGTCCTTTAGTTGAACTTTATCCGCGCTTAAGCGCGTTAGTAAAACCGAACGGAAGGATTGTAATATCAGGCTTACTAGAAAAACAAAAAGAGGATATTATAGAAAAATATTCCGTTGATTTTTCTAACTTTGAAGTCAAGCAGTTAGGTGACTGGGTAAGAGTCAGCGCAACCAAAAATAGTAACTAAACTATGTATACCCAATGTCACCATTGCAAAGCTATCTTTCGCGTCGATATGAAAGAGGTCACAAGCGCACAAGGACAACTCCGATGTGGAGAATGCCTCAATACATTTAATGCCGTTGACTCTTTATCGACTACGGTACCTGAAAAATTTCAAAGCACCAACGCTCAATATTCAGATATCGAAAAAGCGCACATTAATAGCATGGATGACTGGCAATCTTCAAAAATAAGTCAGGGTGAACAACAACCACGCAAAGCTCCTACCTCTAAACAATCTACAACCGATAATTTTGGAAGTGCCGATACAACCAAGTCTAATAACCTATTCCTAGCCAGTCTATTTTTATTAACTTTTTTACTCGCTGCACAAGTGCTTTATTACAACCCTTCTCTCTACTCGGATAATGTGCCCAAGCGGCTTCCTGAGAAGGTTGAAATGCTTAATTACAATGTGTTTGCGCATCCCAATGAAGCAGGCGTATTATTGATTTCAGGTAGTATAAAGAACAATGCAAAACATGCACAACCCTACCCAAGCTTAGAAGTCTCATTAACCGATGCGCAATCAAACCTTGTAGGGTTTAGCCGTTTTACCCCTGAGGAGTATTTAAGTAATACAACAAGCAACACAGCCTTATTACCTATTGCAACTCCGGTGAGTCTCCGCCTTAAAATAAAAGATCCTGGTAATGCAGCTACCCAATTCAAGTTTAGTTTTAAATAACAGGGGCCTTTGCACGAGTTAGTGGCAAAAGAAATGGCACAAATAGTCTCAACAAGTATCAATAGAGGTTCCGTAAAGCTATGTGCTTAAAAATAGGCCCATACACATTATCTAGCCGAATATTATTAGCACCTATGGCAGGTGTCACTGATGCGCCTTATCGCCAACTGTGTCATCAGTTCGGGGCAGGTTTAACCCCCGCAGAGATGATTACCTCCGACCCCAGTTTACGCCATTCAAAAAAAACCCAGCAACGCCTATTACAAAATACCGATGCATTGCCACGTAGTGTACAGATTGTTGGGACCGAACCTAAAATAATGGCGCAAGCCGCCCAGTTTAACGCGGAGTTAGGCGCTAATATTATTGATATCAATATGGGCTGCCCTGCAAAAAAAGTATGTAATAAGCTAGCAGGATCAGCCTTAATGCAAGACCCTGACCTTGTTAAAAAAATTTTAACGCGCGTGGTTAAAGCAGTCGATATACCCGTAACCTTAAAAATGAGAACAGGTTGGGCAAGTAATCAAAAAAATGCACAGCTAATAGCTAAAATTGCAGAAAATGCAGGGATTTCCTGTATCGCTATCCACGGGCGAACCCGAAACCAAGCTTACACGGGTTATGCCGAGTACGAAACAATACGGCATGTTAAGCAATCAATCTCCATCCCTGTTATTGCTAATGGGGACATAGCAAGCCCAGAAGATGCATCGTTTATTTTAAACTATACCCAAGTTGATGCTTTGATGTTAGGTCGAATAACACAGGGGCAACCTTGGATTTTTCAGGCGTTTAATCAGCAACTCAACAGCAGTAATAAGGTGAAAAACCACCAAAATACAATCACCTACGAAATCAAAAAAAAGTCTATTTTGCAACATATAAGTGCCATTCATCGCCACTATGGCACAGATCAAGGAGTTCGGATTGCGCGAAAGCACATAGGTTGGTATTTATTCAAGCTAGTCGGTCACAAGCCGAGTTTATTAAAAAGGTTAAAGCAGGAAATTTTTAAAATATCTGATGCCAATTTACAGCATCAACATTTAGAAATTAGCCTACAAAAACTTGATTTAAGCTTAGGTAATGACCTAAAGGATTATAAGTAGCTATGAATAAGGATATTACACACATGAACCAACCTATGAAAACCCTGCCCATTACTTCGCCCGACGGATATTCACTGGCAGAAACTACCCGAAAAACAGTTAGAGAATACTTAAAGCTATTGGGTAATCAAGATGCTACCTACCTTTACCGACAAATTATTGATGAAGTAGAACGCCCATTATTAGAAGAGCTTATGGAGCATACCAATGGCAATCAGTCACGCACGGCGGCTTGCCTTGGGATTAATCGTGCAACATTACGCTCGAAGTTGAAACGTCATTCTATTATTTAGCGAGCTTCCCATCTGAGGATTTTCAGATAGTGAACTCGATTATGTCGGCGTCCCTTTACCGACGTTGTACATTGAAATACTCTCTTGGGTTGAAGCTTCTGCAGAGCGATATTGTTATGCCAACCTCTATTTTTAAACGAAAAGCACCTTTGTAGAATGAGTTATCGTTTGTTTCAATATAGATGAGTTTAATATATTAGGGCTGCAAGTCTGATAGCATTTTAAAAGTTTTGCCAGACTTAGATATTACGTTGCTTCAACCAGCATAGGCACCTCCTTTGGAAGGTACAGAGATGTCCTTTTTAGCTCTTGATGACCCTTAAAAGCATAGCCCTTTGCTACAATTGAATTTATACTGTTGGTTTATTTCTTAATTAAACGCCAACAATGAATCCAGACTTATTGCGACTACAGCCCTACCCTTTTCAAAAAATATCTACTTTGCTTGATGGCATTACCCCAACTACCAAACCACTGCTTTCATTAGCTATTGGTGAACCGAAACATCCAACACCACAAATTATTCTTGATGCCTTACAAGAGAATCTAGCAGGATTTTCAAACTACCCTTTAACTAAAGGCAATAATACGTTGCGTGAATCTATTAGCAACTGGCTAACGCAGCGTTTTAATTTACCTCAAAACTGCTTAGACCCAAACCATCATGTATTGCCAGTCAATGGTACGCGTGAAGCTTTGTTTGCATTCGCGCAAGCGGTTGTTAATAGGGAAAACAGCTCTGCAACAATACTAATGCCCAACCCTTTTTATCAAATATATGAAGGAGCTGCATTATTAGCGGGGGCAAAACCGGTTTATTTACCTTGTACTAAAGAGCTTGGTTTTAACCCTGACTTTGATGCCGTCAGTGATCAAACTTGGGATGACTGTCAATTATTATACCTTTGCAGTCCGGGCAATCCGACTGGTGCGGTTGTTGATGAAGCACAAATAAAAAAACTTTTAAACTTAGCAGAAAAGCATGATTTTATTATTGCTAGTGATGAATGTTACTCAGAAATTTATTTTGATGAAGATAAGCCACCTGTCGGATTATTAGAAGTCGCTGCTAAGGTTGGCAATACTAATTTTAAGCGTTGCGTAGTTTTTCATAGTTTATCAAAACGCTCCAACGCTCCCGGTTTACGTTCTGGTTTTGTGGCAGGTGATGCGACAATTTTAGAACAGTTCTTACTCTACCGTACTTATCACGGCTGTGCGATGTCGCCACCGATTCAAGCAGCCAGTATTGCGGCGTGGAGTGACGAAGCTCATGTATTAGCAAATCGAGATGAATATCGGGTAAAATTTGATGCTGTTTTACAAATCCTGTCACCCATAATGGACGTGAAAAAGCCCGATGCAAGCTTTTACCTATGGGCTGGACTCAAGCAGAATAGTGGTAAGGATGATGTAAGTTTTACCCGAGAAATTTTTGAGCAGCAGCATTTAAAAGTGGTGCCTGGAAGCTATCTATCGCGTCACATTGATGGCGTTAATCCTGGGGAAAATAGGATTAGACTCGCTTTAGTTGCCACATTAGATGAATGTATAGAAAGTGCTGAACGGATTTCTGAATACTTGAAACAATAGATTTTTAGCAGCATCTGGTAAATCTCTTAACATATCTCTACCAGAAATTTTCCATCTACTGCCACTACTCCATCCAACCTCGCTTCTGAGCCAACTTGGGGTACCAAGCTAGAATACTGGAAACTACAAAGGGCATTCCAGCCATCATGATTAACTCTGATAAGGCAAAAGAATTAGTTTCTCCAGCTACTTTAAGCACATGAACAACCACTAAAGCTGTACCCAATAAAGATAGAACAAGAAAGTAAAAGGAAATAGGCTTTTTCAAAAGTAATAAAATTGCACCTAATAAGCCTGAGAATACAGAAACAGCCATCCCAACCTTAGCCCAACGTGGCCTATTCTCTATAAGAGTACGTTGTAAATCAGGGAATGATGCAACAAACTCTGGGCTCATCGTTTGCATTAAATAATTCATTACACCCAGTGCACTCCAAACAATCCCGAGTAATGCAATTAGTTTAAAACTCCAATGTACTTTTATTTTCATCTTAAATTCTCAGCTTAAAGTGGCGGAAAATTATTTAGTCGTTACTGTGCAATGCAGAATTTAGCCCCCCCCATAAAGAACCATCGGTAACGATTGCTTCAACGGCTCCTGTTTGACTGTGACGTCTGAACAATAAACCTGATTGACCTGATAACTCTCGTGCAGAAACGATACTCGCATCTGGCATTTTAACTTTTGTTCCTGCAGTTAAATACAAACCAGATTCAACAATACAGTTATCTCCCAATGAAATACCTAAACCTGCATTTGCGCCGAGCAAGTTCTTTTTGCCCATTGAAATCACCTGTGTGCCGCCACCAGAAAGCGTACCCATAATGGATGCGCCGCCACCAATATCAGAACCGTCACCGACAATAACGCCCGCACTGATTCGTCCTTCAACCATAGATGAGCCTAACGTACCGGCATTAAAGTTACAGAAACCTTCATGCATAATGGTTGTGCCTGATGATAAATGTGCACCTAAGCGAACTCGATCTGCATTTGCTATCCGCACACCTTCGGGTATCACGTAATCTGTCATACGGGGGAATTTATCAATACAAGTGACATTAAACTGATGATCTTCCGTAGCAATGAGTTCACGTAAGTTTTCAACCTCAGTGGGCAATACAGGGCCAGCAGAAGTCCAAGCCACATTTGCCAATAAACCAAACACACCGTCGAGGTTAATCTCATTGGGTTTAACCGCGCACTCAGATAATAAGTGCAAACGTAAATAGGCCTCTTCAACGGACTTAGGAGCATCATCGACCGACGTTATTTCAACCTCAACAAAGTTGCTTTCAATCACCCCTACTTTTTGCGCTAAACAATTACGCGCAATTTCTTTGTTTGAACGTGGAAACCAAACGTCCAAAGTAGCCCCTGATTTACTATCAATATAACGGTGTCCAGTACGCTTAATTATCATGTGTCATCCTAAGTGATTAATTTTATAAAGCGAGCAGTATACTGTTTTTTTAAGCATTGATGTAAAACTAGGAATTGAATTCTAAGGATTTTACTGGCAAACTGGATTAGAATAATAATTCGTTTAATAGTTTTTCATTTGAACCCAATTTTAATCAGGATTAACCCATGTTTGATACCAACGAATACTTCGATGGCAATGTTAAGTCAATCGCATTTAAAACCTCTACACTACCCGCCACTGTTGGCGTTATGGCTATAGGTGACTATTTGTTTAATACAGCAGAAAAAGAGAAAATGACTGTGGTTTCTGGGGGGATGACGATTAAGTTTACAGGCTCTAATGAGGCTAAAACCTATATAACAGGTGAATCTTTTGAAGTTGAAGCAAATAGCTCGTTTAATGTTAGCATTAAAGAAGAAACTGCCTACCTTTGCATCTATGGTTAGTGCTTTGTAGTGAAAAGAGTGACTTTAATTAAAATAAAATTCATATTCCTAGGGTAAAGACGCATGCCAGTTAATATCGGAACACCACTTTCTTCAACTGCCACTAAAGTTTTATTCTGTGGCGGTGGTGAGCTGGGAAAAGAAGTTGTTATAGAGTTACAACGTTATGGTGTTGAAATCATTGTTGTGGATCGCTACCCAAATTCGCCTGCGATGCAAGTAGCGCATCGCAGTCATTGTGTTTCGATGACCGATGGCGCTGCTTTACGCGCTGTGATTGAGTTAGAAAAACCTGATTTTATCGTGCCTGAAATAGAAGCGATTGCAACCGATATATTAGTTGAGCTCGAGACAGAGGGTTTTCACGTCATCCCTACCGCCAATGCTGCCAAGCTAACCATGAACCGTGAAGGCATCCGGCGTCTTGCGGCAGAGGAGTTGTGCATTAAAACTTCACCTTACCAGTTTGCAGAAAACCGTGAAGAATTTGACGTTGCGGTTAAAGAAATAGGTATTCCTTGTGTGATTAAACCTATCATGAGTTCATCGGGTAAAGGCCAAAGTACTATTCAAACCGAATCTGATATAACTAAGGCTTGGGAGTATGCACAACAAGGTGGGCGTACTGGCGCTGGTAAAGTCATTATTGAAGGTTATGTCGATTTTGATTATGAAATTACTCAACTCACGGTTCGCCACTTAAGTAATGGCAAGATAGAAACAAGCTTCTGCGAACCAATTGGTCATGCACAAATCAACGGTGATTATCGTCAATCATGGCAACCTCAAAAAATGTCTAAATCTGCGTTACAAAAATCACGTGATATTGCTACTAAAATCACTAAAGCCTTAGGTGGTCGTGGTGTTTTTGGGGTTGAGCTTTTTATAAAAGGTGATGAGGTCATCTTTAGTGAAGTCTCCCCTCGCCCACATGATACGGGGATGGTAACGATGATTTCGCAAGACCTCTCTCAATTCGCTTTACACGCACGCGCTATTTTAGGTTTACCCATTCCCAGTATCCATTTTCATGGGCCTTCAGCCAGTAGTGTGATTTTAGTTGAAGGGAAATCAACACAGGTCAGTTATCAAGATATTGATAAGGTCTTACAGCAGGAGAATACCCAAGTACGCTTATTTGGCAAACCTGAAGTTGTTGGTGAGCGTCGCATGGGAGTGGTACTTACAAGGGCTGAGACAGTTGAGGATGCCACTAAAAAAGCTATTTTGGGCTCAGAAGCAGTTAAAACGTCGCTATAAAATATTCTCTGTTTTAAAATAATTGACGGATTAATTTAGCTAGCAAAAAACAGGGGTTAAAAAGAAGTTATAACTAGTTTCTAGCAACCAACCAGACCCCGCCAATAATTGCGATAAACCCGCCTAGCCGAGAAAGACTCATTGTATTACCATCAGCACCAAACCATCCAAATTGCTCTATTAACGCAGTAATAATAAATTGAGCAGCAATTACGATCGTAAAAGCTGTTGCTAAACCCAAACGAGGGATTGAATAAGAAATAGAGGAGACAATCACTAAGCCCAGTATTCCTGCAGTAAAAGCATACCAAGGAATCTGCGCACTAGAAAGTTTAAAATTAAAACTGGCTGGTACAAACAAAAAATACGAAAACATCACTACAGCCCCCAGACCATAAGTTAATAAAACACTCTCTTTTGTGCCTAAACCCTTATCCAAAAGCCCCATGAACTGACCTTGAATGGCGACTGCAATACCACCAATAGCGGCGATTAGAATGATTATAAACGTTTGATTCATTTTATTTTCCCTATGCCTGCTCTAGGTTCATGATATTTTAAACTCACCCAACTCGGCCAATACGCTGGTTGCAAAAGCGCCCGCTGGCAATGAGAATGACAAACTGACTGCTTTTTGATCTTCTAACCAACGATAGCTTAAACCCTTAACCACTAAGCGTAATGCTTTTCGTTCTTGCTTTAAACCCTTGTTTTCTAAGCCTTCACATAAGGTAGAAAATGCTTTAAATTGCTTTTGTTCTTTGTCTTTAACGGTTTCGCTACTTCGTAACTTTCCTCGTCCCCATAAAGCACCTGTGGGATGTAATTGTAACTGCTGAACACGCTCAATAATTGCATCATCAAGCTCTTCAAAGAAACAAGATTTTGACCCTTCCAGCATAAAAACATCACCTTGAAGTGCTTGATTCCAAGTACCCGCTTCTACACGATCAGAGAGAATATGGTTAAAAATCCACGAGCGAGCTGCAGAGAGGTAAATACTACGTTGTTGTTTAGACTTTACTTTTATGTCACCCTTAAACCATTGTTCTGCTTTTAAAACATTGGAGTAAGCTTTTTTATCAGCTTGATAAAAACCAAAACGCTGTTCTCCAAAATAGTTTGGGATGCCCTGCTCTTTAATAGATTTGATCGCTGTTTTTAGCTCGTTTTCCGTACCTACAAAGTTTCGAATCAATAGTTTAAATTGATTGCCTTCTAGTGTGCCACGCTTTAACTTTCTATCATGTCGTTTTTCATCCAGTACTTCTATCTCATCAGGTAATTGGGCTTGCCAATTGGGTGCTTCACGCCCAGGCATTTGCACGCTAAACCACTGGGTTGTAACCGCATGGCGATCTTTCATGCCTGCGAAACTCACATCACGACGTGGCACTTCAGCAATTTTAGCGAGCAGACCTGCTACCCAATCCGTATTTTGTGATGTTTTTTTAATCAGTAACCAAACGTGTTCACCCTGCCCCGAAGGTTTAAAAACCTGAATTTCATCCACTTGAAAGTCACTTGGCTGGCTACGAACGATACCTGATAGTTGGCTGCAATCATTAAGTTGTCTGAAATTTTTCATAAATGATGATTAATTTTTAAAGAGGTTTTATTAGGAGTATACGTAACTTACTATAGAGTGCTTTAATTTTAGGTTTAAGAGTGTCTTTACTCATGTGAATTTTTTGATTGAAAAATGATTTTATCGAGACTGTTTGCTTTTTAATAGTCAAGTAGGTTTGCGAATGCGTAATCTTATCAATCAGCATCGTTACATAAATATAAGCACGCTCAAACCAAATGAATTCCATTAGCTTTGGTTTTACATTTTGAAAGAGCCAAAAGGTAAAAGCCGTTATCGGTACTTTTCCCGCATAAACCAGTACACCGTGTATTATATTTCCTTGTACAAACAAGGAGGCGGCATAGATCCCTTGGAATTCAACAATAATAAAAAGAGTAACAAATAAAACAAGAATAACTTTACTATCAATGCTCTGTAAAAAAGCGTTCAGCTTTTGAAGTAGCTTTAAACGACTAAAAAACCGAGTGATGGGCTGGGCAAACCGCTCCCACACCAGCTCTTCAAAAACAATAAAACCAATAATGAGTATTATCAGTAAGTAATGAAGTAGTTTATTGAATATTTTTATTAACATAGGCGAGAAGTATAAGGGAGCAACTAGCTAATATCACGACAAAGATAAGCTTGAATTTTATCCCAAGTTTCCTGCCCGTTTAGCGTTACAACACGTTGTTGCATGCCACGCCACCCCTGCAGCCCACCACTATGAAGCATTGCTATAGTTGCACCCTGTTCGAACTCATTGGATTCTATTTGTTGCATTAAACGCATACACATTTTACCGGTATAGACCGGATCTAATAAGATTCCCGTTTTATCCAACCAATCCATAATAAATTCAAGAAGCTGCCTACTGAGCTTTGCATAGCCACCAAAATCTGCGTGCTCCACTTTTACTTTGGCGGACTTAATTTCATTATGAATAAAATTTGATATTCGATCGTTGAGTGTTTTATCTTTTAAAACAGCATAAGCAATTACACTTTGTCTGTTATTCGCACCACAAGCTAGGCCTGCTGCTGTGGCGCCTGTCCCTGCGGCTACGACGATTAGATCTGCTTGAACCAAATCATTGATTTCACCTGCAAGCTTTATGCACCCTTTTACAGCATATTGATTGCTACCACCTTCAGGAATAATCATGGCATTGGGATAACGTTGCTGTAACTGTTGCAAGTATTCCGCTTCATCTCGCCGTTTGTAGGTAGCTCTATCAACAAACTCCAGTTGCATCCCTGCTTTATGCGCGTCACTTAAAGTGGGGTTGTTAGCATAAATAGATTCGCCACGAATGATACCCACGCTTTGCAAACCATGATCCTTTGCGCTTAAAGCGAGTGCATGGATATGGTTTGAGAATGCTCCTCCAAAACTCACTAAACGGCTAATATTATTCGCTTTTGCATAGTTAATTGTGGGTTTTAGTTTATAAAATTTATTACCACTGGCTACTGGATGAATTAAATCAGCTCTTACTATACAAAGCTTAATATTTGCTTTTTGAAAAACCGGTAAATCTATATTTTTTATACGTAAATTCATTGTTCTACTGTTTGATTTTTATTAATAGTATTGACCATTAACTCTCTGTCAGATAATACCCTTATATTAACAATTATTACTGAATCTCTTGTATTTTTAAGGTAAAGTCAGCGTTAATTAATTTGATTAGAAAAAAGGAAAATATATGGCTCGTCTAACTGACTTTATCTCTCCCTCTATTTTATCGGCTGATTTTGCTAGCCTTGGTCAAGAAGTTGACAATGTTATTAAATCTGGCGCTGATGTTGTGCATTTTGATGTAATGGATAACCACTACGTACCTAATCTTACGATTGGTCCCTTGGTTTGCGATGCGCTACGTAAACACGGTGTTACGGCTGAAATTGATGTACACCTTATGTGTACGCCCGTTGACCAGCTAATTAACGATTTTGCTAAAGCCGGCGCTAGTTATATTACTTTTCATCCCGATGCTTCTACCCATGTAGATCGCTCATTACAGTTAACGCGTGAGCTTGGCTGCAAGTCTGGTTTAGTGTTTAACCCAGCAGCACCGCTTGATGTTCTTGAATACGTTATGGATAAGGTTGACTTGATCATGCTGATGTCAGTAAACCCCGGTTTTGGTGGTCAAAGCTTTATCCCATCTACACTTACCAAACTAAAGCAAGTGCGTAAAATGATTGATGATTCTGGCTTTGATATTCGTCTTGAAGTTGACGGTGGTGTAAAAGCTAATAATATCAAAGAAATCAAAGAAGCTGGTGCGGATATGTTTGTAGCTGGTTCTGCCATTTTTGGTGCTAAAAACGATAACGACCCTGAGCATTACAATACCATTATCAATGAGTTCCGTTCTGAACTAGCTAAAGCTAGCGTATAACTTTTTACCGTAGAAAACACAGAAAGGAACACAGAAATTAAACAAAAAGCTTGTTTGTATTTTCTGCGTTCCTTCTGTGCATTTCTGTGACTAATTTCTTCTTTTGCGAATAAATACAATGACTAAAATTTTCACCCCCGAATTAATAATGATCGATGTCGATGGTACATTGGTTGATTCTGTACCTGACCTTTCATGGTGCTTGGATGAAACGCTAAAGCAAGTTGGTTTACCCCCTCGTGGTGAAGCTGCAGCGCGTGAATGGGTCGGCAACGGCGTTATTCGAATCGTTGAGCGAGGCATTGCGAATGATCTTAATGCTGATCATGACCCTGAAATTTTTGAAAAAGCGATGCCCATCTTTCGTGAACTTTATGCTGAAAACACCTCTAAAAGAAGCACCCTTTACCCCGGTGTGCATGAAGGCATGGATTACTTAAAAACGTTGGGCATTAAAATAGGCTGTATCACCAACAAAGATGCCGAGTTTACCCACCCTATTTTAAAAGATTTAGGCTTATGGGATGATTTTGAAATTGTCATCAGCGGTGATACTTTGGCCAAGAAAAAGCCTGATCCTTTACCGCTACTACATGGCGCAAAAGAACTAGGCGCTGATCCTAAAAAATCATTAATGTTAGGTGATTCAACCTCCGATGTTAAAGCAGCGCGTGCAGCTGGGTTTGAAATTATTTGTATGTCATACGGCTATAACCACGGTGTTGATATTCGTGAGTCTAAGCCTGATGTGGTGATTGATTCGATGGCCGAACTTGCAGGTTTAATTAAAAAATCAGAATAATATTGTCAACGACCACCGGCTCAAGCCGGTGGCTTCGTATTTTCGGCTAAAGCCAAGTGATCGTCTATCCAGACGATTAAGTCACGTCAAAATTATCATCAGGCTCTGGTGGTGTCTGATTCTTTATA
>Ga0256839_1002578_pt1 | contig 19969 bp, 16 predicted proteins | sample 354166metaG_FD_185968 | JGI IMG/M metagenome (GOLD analysis project Ga0256839, IMG submission 185968) | Hydrothermal vent microbial communities from Mid Atlantic Ridge, Atlantic Ocean - 354-166 | ecosystem: Environmental > Aquatic > Marine > Hydrothermal vents | place: Atlantic Ocean: Mid... | reverse complement strand
GACGGTCAGGGCCTCGGCCTCGACGCGCGCGCTGGGTTCGGGTGGCACCTCCACCTCCACCCGCTCGCCGGCGAGGCGGCGGGCCGGCTTGGTGACCACCTCACCGGCCACGCGCACGTGGCCGCCGCTGATCCAGGCCTGCGCGCGGGCACGGCTCACCCCCAACGCCCGCGCCAGCGCCTGATCCAGGCGCTCGCCCGCGGCTTCGAAGACGTGGGATCCCTGCACCTTCACCCAACCATCATAGCCGCCGCGAGTGAGAGCCCCCAAGTAGAATGGGCCAATGCCGCACGTCCTCTCGCCGCTCGCCGGTGCGCAGCTCGCGGACCCGGGGTTCTGGGGCGGGCGCTGGCGGGGGCGGTTCGACCCGGGACCCCCGGAGGCGGTGAATCCGCGCCTGGCGGAGCGTTCGCAGGCGCTGTGGAACCCGCTCGAACTGGGGCCGCTACCTGCTGACCGGATCGGGGAATGGATCGAGGCGGCCCGGGTCCCCGACGATTGGTGGGCGGTCCTGGACGGCCGCCCCGTGGACGAAAGGACGCGGGCCGAGGCCTACGCGCGGTTGAACCTCGCGGGCCTGCGTCCCTTCAAGGGCGATCGCTACGGAATCGCCCTCGTGCGCGCCAACCTGCGCGCCCTGCCTACCGACGCGCGCGGCCACAAACCGCGCGACGAGGACGGCTTCGACCGCCTGCAGCACACCGCGCTCGAGCCCCTCACCCCGCTGGCGCTGCTCCACCCCAGCCGCGACGGGGCCTGGTGGTTCGTCCAGGCCCCCGACTACCGCGGCTGGGTCCGTGCCCGCGAGTTGGCCTGGACCGAGCTGCCCGGCGAGATCGCCAACCTGCTGGCGCAGCCGGGGCCGGTCCTGCTCTCCCCCACGGCCGACCTGGAAACCGCTACGGGCAGGACTACGCTGCAAATGGGCAGCCGGCTTCCCGGGCTGCGCGGCGGCATGCTCGCCTACCCCGCCCGGGACGAACACGGCGAGCTGCTCTGGAGCAAGGCCCGCCTCGCCGGCGCCCCCGAGCTCGCCGGCGAACCCCCCGCCCTCACCCCCGCCGCCTTCTTCGCCCGCGCCCTCGCCCCGCTGGGACGGCCCTACGGTTGGGGCGGCCTCACGCCCGCGGGGCCGGCCCTCGACTGCTCGCGCTTCGTTCAGGACGTCTTCAAGGTCTTCGGCTACCGCCTGCCGCGCGACGCCTCGGCGCAGTGCCGCGCCACCCGCCCGGCGCTCACCTTCGACGCCGCCGAACCCCACGAGGTGCGGGCGCGCAAGCTGGCCGACCTCGGCACCGGTCCGGCCATCCTGTGCATGCCCGGCCACGTGATGCTCTACCTGGGGGAGGTGGAGGGCTGCCACCACGCGGTGCACGCCTTCTGGGCCTACAGGCGGCCGGAGAACGGGGGCGAGGCCACCGCCGCGGTGCGCCGGGTCGTGGTCACGAGCCTCGACCTGGGCCGCGGCAGCGCCGCCGGCTCACTCCTCGAGCGGCTCACCTCGGTGAACCTGCTCTAGGGCGCGCACCATGCGGTAGAGCGCCTCGTGGCGCGGCAGCGCCCGCCCGCCCGCGCGCGCCCAGGCCAGGAGCACCCCGGTCAGCTCCTCGATCTCGCTGGGCCGGCCGGCGCGCACGTCGGCGCGCATGCTGCTGGTGTTGGCCGCGGTCGCGGTCAGGACCGCGCGGATTCGAGCGAGCAGTTCCTCCGCATCGGGCAGCGGGCCGCGCGCCGCCAGCACCGGATGCATCTCCAGCACCAGGTCGCGAACCGTCGCCCAGAGCTCGGGGTCCAGGAGGCCGCCGTTGGGCAGGTCCAGCACCGCGGTGAGCGGGTTGACGACCAGGTTCACGGCCAGCTTCTCGAGCCGCCGCGCCGCCGCTTCGGGCGTGGCCTCGGCCGGCAGACCCGCAGCGGTTAGCCGCGCCGCGAGCGGCGCGAACGCGGGGGGCAGCCAGGTCTCCCCCGCGGCCACCCAGACGGTGCGCCCCTCCTCGCGCATGGCCGCGGCCGTCGTGGCCCCCTGGTCGGCCGGCACCCGGCCTGCGACCGCGGCCCGCAGCCGCTCCCGCACCCAGCCGTTCTGCAGGCTGAGCACGCCCTCCACGGCCACCGCGCCCGCCACCCGTGCGGCCGCCTCGGTGTCGGGTCCTTTGACGAGCACGACCGCCCAGCGCGCCGGGGGCGCTTCTTCAGGGCCGAAGACCGGGAGGCGCACGCGCTCGTGCCGCCCCGCGGGCAGCACCAGCTCGTAGCCTTCCGCGAGCGCCGCGGCACGCTCCCGCGAACGCGCCACCAGCGCGGTGGGCGCAACGCGGCTCAGGCGCGCGGCAAAGACGCGGCCGAGCGCCCCCGGCCCCACCACCGTCACCTCGAACTCAGGATTCCTTACCGTAGAGCCCCTCCAGTGCGGATTCGTCCATCGCGTAGCCGTGCTCGTCCGCGGGGAACGCCCCCGAACGCACGTCGGCGGCGTAAGCCGCGATCGCGTCGCGGATCAGCGCCCCGCCCTCCAGGTAGCGGCGCACGAACTTGGGCTTGAAGCGGTCGAATACGCCGATCAGGTCGTGGAAGACCAGTACCTGACCGTCGGTTCCGGCGCCAGCGCCGATGCCGATCGTGGGCACGCTCAGCTGCTCGCTGACGAGCCTCGCCAGGGGCACGGGCACCATCTCGAGCACCACCCCCCACACCCCCGCCGCCTCCAGAGCCAAGGCGTCTTCGAGCAACTTCTTGGCGGCCGCCGGGGTCTTGCCCTGCACCCTGTACCCGCCCAGGCTGGACGCGGTCTGGGGGGTCAGCCCCACGTGGCCCAGCACCGGTACCCCCGCGCTCACCAGCGCCCGCACCGCTTCGAGCTTGGCGCCTTCGAGCTTCACCGAGTCGGCGCCGCCCTCCTTGACGAGCCGCTCGGCCGCGGCCAGCGCCCGCTCGGGGGTGGCGTCGGCGAGGAAGGGCAGGTCGGTGACGAGGTGCACCTCCGGCGCGCCTCTGCGCGCCGCCTTGGTGTGGTGCAGCACCTCCTCCAGGGTCACCGGCACGGTGCTGTCGTAGCCCAGCACCACCATCCCCAGCGAGTCGCCGACGAGCAGCACGTCCACGCCCGCCTCGGCGGCCAGCTTGGCCGTCGGGTAGTCGTAGGCCGTGAGCATGACGATGGCTCCCGGGCCTTTGCGCGATTTCAGTTCGAGTACGTTGAGCTTGCCCACGCCCTCAGTTTAGTCGGCCCGAGGGCGCTCGAGCGATGGCCTTGGTTGGGCATATAATCGTTAGCGCCGTCGCAGGGGCCTCGATGAAAGAAAACGCACACGCCGATCACCTCACGCAAATCAACCAGCCATGGAACGGGTACTACTGGGGCGTCATGGTGGCTGCGGTCGCGTTCCTGCTGATTTCAAGCCTTCTCGAGCGCAGGCCCGCCGACCTGCAGGCCGCCGCGGGGTTCTTTGTGATCAGCGCGGCGGGGTTCCTCCTCAGTCTCTGGCGGCCTTTGCACGCGCGGGTGGCCCATAGCCTGCTGGTGGTGGTCTTTCTAGCCTGGTACGTATCCCACGCCTCCCCCGACCTCGAAGACGGCTTCCTGATTTTCGCCATCTTCAGCTCCTTTGCGGTTTACAGCAGCGCCGCCATGTTGGGACTCGTGGGCTTGGTTTTGGGTTATACCTGGGTGGCCGCCTGGGGTTGGGGCCTGGGTTACGAAGGGAGCCGGGCCCAGATTTTCGGGCTTTTCTGGTTCATATCGGGCGTCATCGGCTACGGATACCACCGCGTTTCGCAGCGCATCGCCCGTCTGCAGGCCGAGCTCGAAGCCGGTGCGCTCAGCGACCCGCTCACGGGTTTGGGAAACCGCCGCGCCCTCGAGCGCGACTACGCCGCCTACCAGGACCTTGCCGAGCGCGAGAATCGGTCGTTGCGCCTCACTTTCTGGGACATCAACGATCTGAAAATCATCAACGACACCCGCGGTCACGAAGCCGGCGACCAAGCCCTTGTCCGTTTCGCGGACCTGCTGCGGCAACACACCCGCGCACACGACCGCTACTACCGCATCGGCGGGGACGAGTTCGTGGGGCTGCACCTCGGCCTGGAGCACCCGCGCGACCTCATCGAACGGCTCGGCGCCCGTTTCCCCTGGGTCGCGGCCGGCTGGGTCGCGGCCGATGGGCGCAGCTTTGACGAGGTCTACCGCGAAGCCGATCGCAAACTCTACGCGGCGAAAAGCAGCAAGGCGGCCGGACGGTTCACCTTCAGCGGCCTTGAGTGACCTTATACTCGCCCCATGCCTTTCGAGCACGACGACCCCCGGGTGCAGGCCTTCGGCCGCAGGGTGGAGTCGGCCTTCTCGAGCGATGAAAGCGGCCACGACTGGTGGCACGTCTGGCGGGTGTGGCGGCTGGCGCGGCGCATCGCCGCGGCCGAAGGCGCCGATCCGCTCCTCGTGGAGCTGGCGGCGCTCGGCCACGACGTGGAGGACCACAAGCTGGGCCGCACCGAGGGCACCCTCGCGGCTTGGCTCGCGGAGGCCGGCGCCGACGCGGCCACCGCGGAGGCGGTGGTGGCCATCGCCCGGCGCGTCAGCTTCAAGGGTGCCGGCGTGCCCGACGCCATGCCCACGCTGGAGGGCCGGGTGGTTCAGGACGCCGACCGACTCGACGCCATCGGGGCCATCGGCGTTGCCCGCGCCTTCGCCTACGGCGGGGCCAGAGGACGGCTCCTCTACGACCCGGCCGAAACCCCCGAGCTGCACGCCCGCTTCGAGGACTACAAGAAGACGAACTCCAGCTCACTGATGCACTTCTACGAAAAGCTCTTTTTGCTCAAGGAACGGCTGCACACCCCAACGGCACGGGCGATCGCCGAGGAGCGCCACGCCTTCATGGAACGGTTCGTGCAACGGTTCCTGGCCGAGTGGGAGGGGGAACGCTGATCACCAACCCCCGTGAACCGCGAAGTAGAGCCCAGCCCCCAGCACCCACATTCCCGCACCCGCGAGCTGCATCTTGAGCGCCAGCGCCCGCGCGCGCCGCGGCCGGCTCCGGGCGTAGACGCGGTAGGCGATCACGTTGGCCAGCGAGGCTATTAGGGTGCCGAACCCGCCCACGCTCACGCCCCAGACGAGGGCATGCCAGTCGGCGGTGAAGTCGGCGAGCAGGAGCGCCGCGGGCACGTTGCCGATCGCCTGGCTCAGCAGCGCAGCACCGAGGAAGACGTGCTGGGGGTGGGCGATCGTAGCCTGCAGCGCGTAGCGCAGCTGGTCGGTGAGCCCGAAGAAGGCGGCGAAGGTGGCGAGCAAGCCAACGTCTACGCGCAGGCTGCCGAGGTCCAACGCGGCGGCAAGGAGCACGACGGCCCCCAGCACCGGGAGGGGCAGCAGGTGCAGCACCACGACCACGGTCAAACCTAGCAACCCGGCGAACGCCAGCGCCCCGCCCTTGAGGGCGGGGGCATCGGGCTCCGCGGCTTGCGCCTTGGACCCGGCACGGTCGGTCCACAGCGCCAGGGCGAGCAGCGGCAGGGCCAGCCAGGCCAGCGGCGCCACGGTGTGCAGGAAGGCCGCTGCCGAGACCCCGTAGTGCCAGTAGAGAAAGAGGTTTTGCGGGTTGCCGAAGGGGGCCAGCGCCGACCCCACGTTGGCCGCGAGGGCCATCAGCACCACGCGCTCTTCCGTAAACGCCGACGGCAGACGGAGCGCCAGGGGCACCAGCGCCAGAAGCGTCACGTCGTTGGTCAGGAGGGCCGAGAGCACCAGGGTGCCGAACACCAGCCGGAACCCGGCGTGCCGCCCGGTTTGCAGCCGGTGCGCAAGCCAGGCGGTCAGGCCCTGGCGTTCGAGCCCGCGGGTAACCACCATCAGCACCCCGAGCGCGAGCAGCACCCCCGCGTCGCTCGCGTCGTAGCGGGGCCAACGCCGCAAGACGAGCGAGGTGAGCAGCCAGCCCGCCACGGAGCCGGCGAGCATCCACTCACGCAGCACAGCCTGAAGCCAGCCCCGCCTGGGCACGCCTCCAGGCTAGGCCCGCCCCGGCATCGCGGCCACGGGCGAACGCCCCGTCCCTCAACCCGCCCGGGCCCGCAGCCAACGCGCCAACGCCCGCACCTCGCCCGAGCGCCCCGACCAGACCCGCACCTCCGCGCCTACCCGCACCAGCGCCTCGCGCAGGTAGCGGTCGGTGGCCAGCACGTCGGCGTAGGGAACCACGGCGGCCGCCATGACCACGTCCACCAGGTCGCTGGCCCGTTCCTCGCGGCCGCGCTCGAGCGAGCGGAAGGCCACCAACCGGCCCAGAATCTGGAAGAAGGGCGCGGCCTCGGCCGCCCGCCCGAGCCCCAGCCGCCGGCGCGCCCAGGCGCGCGCCGCGGCCGCCCTTTGGTAGAAATCGCCCTCGAGATCGAGGTCCAGCAGACCCCAAAGCGGCGCCAGGTCCGCGGGCTCCTCCCAGCTCCCCCGGCGCCAGAGGAAGTCCTCCGGCTCCAGGCCGCCGCGCCCCACCTGCCGCCGCACCACGTCGGGCCAGGGGCGCACCCAAAAGCCGCCGCTCACGAGGGCGAACATCCGCCGGAAGGTGGGCAGCAGGTAGCCGCCGTGCAGCTCCAGTACGTGAAACGGACTGGGCGGCACGACCGCCCGCTCCCCCAACGCCCGCAAAGCCACCCAGACCTCGCCGAAGGCCTCCTGCCCCGGCAGCGCCAGCAGGTGCTTGGCGATCCGCGAGGCGTAGTTCTGGTCGAGGTAGACGAGCACACTCACTAGGCCTGGGGCAGGGCCTCCGCCTCCAGCAAGGGCCAAAGGCGATCCAGCTCGGCCTGGACCTCCAGCGTCTTTTCAATGGCCGTGACGATCTTCATGTAGGTTTGTGCGTCCTTTAACTCCGCGCCCTTGCGGTCCTTGAGCCACTTCTCCAGCACCTGATAGCCGCCGATGCGGTAGCGCCAGGCCTCGGGGCTGACGGGCTCGAAATACTGCGTCTTGTTGATGTAGACACGTCGCGATTCTTCGTCGTAGCGCGGCTTTTCGACGATGCCCAAACCCTCGCCGTAGAACTTGGCGCGCGGTGGAACCAGGTCGGCCGCTTCGAGGGTGTGCAGCTCGATCAGCCGCCGGCCCCACTTGGCAAAGGCGGCGAACGTTTCGTAGTTTTGGGGCAGAGGGATGCGGGGAAACTCCACCCGCAGGAACTCGGCGTACTTTTCCCGGTAGGCCGGGGTGTAGAGCACCGCGTAAACGTAGGCCAGGAAGTCTTCGGGGCTCACCTCGGCAGCCAGCGTTTGCAGAAGGCGCAGCCAAATGCCCTCGTCCAGGTTGGGCCGGCGGATAGCCCAGCGCGTGCTATAATACGTATTGGAGTTACCGGGCGATGGTGCCTCCTCACCGCCGAGCCCGGTACTACCCGCAGGCCAGGAGGGGTCTGCGGGTGTCCATTGCACCTCGTAACGCTCGCCGCTGAGCTTGCGGCGCTTCTTGGGGTGGAACGACACCAGGCCCAAACGCCCTTCGTCCAGCTCTTTGAAGACCGCTACCAGGTCGTCGCGATCGTTGAGCTTGCGCGCATAAAGCCAGATACCGGGCTTATGCGTGTCGCGCAGTATGCAGTCGGGATGCGTGAGCAGCTCGGGCAGCAGGTGCAGCCGCCGCGCGCGCCCGCGCTCGTAACCGCGCAACTGGGCAAAGTCCACGCCCCCCTCGGCAAGCCGGGCCCGGGCCTCGGCCGCACCGTCTGCGCCGTCCACGAAGCCCTTGCTCGCGCCGCCTGCCACAAGACGGAAGAAGTGGCCGGGTTTCAGCTCCACCAGGTGCCCCAGCGGCGTGCGCCAGGCCCGCCAGGCCAGGTGGACGAGGTAGTTCAGATACAAATCCGCGGCGCTCGATGCATCCAGCCGGGGCAGGGGCTCCTGGCCAAACAGGTCGGCGGCGGGTTCTTCGTAGAGGTGGAGGGGGAAATGCTTTGCTATTTCGGAAGTCCGGTTGGACACAGCACTATGATCAGAGATGGTATTCGTTATCAAAGTATGCTGCCATGACTTACCGGTTTTTACCTGGCGCGACAACAGCAAACCCAGATTCGGCCCCGCCAGCATGTGGCGCATGACCCCTTCGCGTGGGCGCTCGAGAAATCCACCCGACGAGTAATACGTCCAGCGCAAGTCAAACGGCCGATACAATATGGGTGTGAGGCGGTTTTCATTCCACCCTTTTTGAATATCCTTGACCACGTCGGCATAACCTTTGTCACTCAGTTTGAAGGCCATCTTAACCGTTTCGGGGTCCAAGTTCTCTATCTGAATCAAGCGTTGTTGCATTGTGTTTTTGTCGTTGGCGATGGCAAGCTTATCACGCGCGGTGACGATTCCTACGCTACTGGCAGGCATGAGTTCATCGGCACGAGGCCAGCCCTCGTAGTGCTCGAGGCCCACCGTATGCCGGAGAACAAAAAAGTAACCGGGTGATTTTGGTGCAAGCTCGGTAAAGCTGGTGTTCTCCAGGCTGTGGTCGTTCAACCAGCCGTATTTTTCGTTACGGCGGCCCCACAAATCGGCGTAACGGACCTTTTTCTCGCCGGCCTGGCCGCTCTTGACGAACAAGCCGATGGCCACGCCCTGCTGAATGTCGAACACGTTTTCGTCGGGCCCGCCGTCCGGCGCTTTTTCCTTTTTCTTGCTGTTGCCGTGCAGGTTTAGGATGTAAATTTCGTCAAAGGTTTCGAGCAGGCTCTGCCGCATGCCGTGGAAGGTGGGGTTGTCCAGATACGAGTGGTTGGTAATCATGGCCACCACGCCCTCGCCGTGCCGGGCGATCTTCCACTGGGCGAAGCGCAGGAACTTGACGTAGTCGTCCTGCAACCATTTGGGGTTTTTCTCGCCCAGAGGTTTGCCGTCGACCTTGTAATAGCTGGGTGCGCCCGGATGGTCTTTCTTGAGCAGCTCCTCGGTCCATTTGTTCTTGTTGGCCGAGTGGCCCGAGTAGGGCGGGTTACCGAGAATGACCAGTATTGGCTTTTCTTGCTTGACCTCACCGGCCAGTTTACTTTCGACCGAAAGTGCGCTGAGAATGGGGTCGCTGCTGCCGGGCAGGGTTTCCATCTCCAGTGTGTTGGTCAGGTACAGGTTGAAGCGCTCCTCTTCGGCCAGCTCGTAGCCCAGCGCCTCGAGCACCAGGCCGATCTTCAGGTGGCCCACGGCGTAGGGCGCCATCATCAGCTCGAAGGCGAAGAACCGAGGCAGCACGTGGTGCTTGATCAAGTCCTTTACGCCCGCGCTTCCCCAGGTATCGCGGTACTCTTCGGCCGCTCGCTCCACCGCCATGGCCGGAAAGGTGAGGGTTCCCGCCGCCGGGTCCAGCAACGTCACCGGGCGCTCGCCGTCCGCCAGACCCAAAGGCGCACCGAAGCGGGTTTTGAGGATGTGGTGCACACTCTCCACGATGTAGCGCACCACCGGCTCCGGGGTGTAGTAAACGCCCCGGCGCTCACGAAGCGTCGGGTCGTACTCGGCCAGAAACGTTTCGTAGAAGTGAACGATGGGGTCGGTGCTGTGGTGGGTCTTCTGGTACTCTTCGAGAATTCCCGCAACGTCGGCCGCCTGCAACACGGCGGCGATCTCGTCGAGCGTCACCTCCAGGTGCTTGGGCAGGTCGGCCAGCGAGATGTACCTGAAGACCTCGCGCAAGACGCCCAGGGTGTGGGGTATGTAGTCGTAGGCCAGCTTGCGGTTGAACTGTTCACGGGCCCGAATGCGGGCGGCGAACATGCCATAGGTAAGGGTCTGAGCAAAAAGATCGGCAAACTGCTCGGCCTTCAGGTCGGCGATCAGGGTCTTCTTGAAAACCTCGAGGAAGCCGTAGAGCGGGCTCTTTTTGCCCTCGGCCAGCTCGGTGGCGATCACCTGGTCGCGCAAGAAGCGGGTGAGCCGCGCCAGCCGCCCGGCCAGCGGCCTCGCCCCTATCTTTTCTGGCAGGGCGTAGTCGAAAAAGCGACGGAGCAGGTCTAAAAAGCCCTCTTCATCGTGCAACGGCGGCGTGCGCCCCATGAGCGCCGGAGGCAGCTGCGCCAGGGTGGCCCGCGCGATTTCCTGACCTTCGCGGTAGAGAACGAAGGTGAAAAAGTCGGTCAGGACTACGTTGGGAAAGGTGCCGCGATAGCGCCGCAGCTGCTCCGACTGGGCTACCGCGTCCAGGTTCTCCCCGGGCTTCTTGGCCTCTACGTAACCGATGATCTTTCCCGCGCCGTCCCATACGCGAAAGTCGGGGTTGCCGGCCTCGGTCTTCTTGGGCAGGGTCGTCACGTCGAGCTTAGGGTGCCCCAGCTCGGGACCCATCGCCTCCAACAGACGTTCCAACGCCGGGTAGAAGGACTCCTCGCGCGCGTCGCCCTGCTTTAGGGTCTGCGTGAGGTCGCGCAGGTACGCCCGCAGAGGGTTGGACATAAGCCAAGTATAGCGACCGCCGTGGGGCGGTTGGGTTCAGCTGCGGGAAGGCGGGTATCATGGGTCCGTGGAGCTCGACCTGACCCTGCGCCCCGAGCGCCTGGACGACTACGTCGGCCAGGAGCGGCTCAAGGCCAAGATGGCCGTCTATTTGCAGGCCGCCAAACAACGGGGCGAGCCGCTGGACCACCTGCTCCTCTTCGGCCCGCCGGGGCTGGGCAAGACCACGCTGGCCCACGTGATCGCCGCCGAGCTGGGGGTGAACATCCGCGTCACCTCGGGCCCGGCCATCGAAAAACCGGGCGACCTGGCGGCCATCCTCACCAACAGCCTGGAAGAGGGCGACGTCCTCTTCATCGACGAGATCCACCGGCTCAGCCGCACCGCCGAGGAGCACCTCTACCCGGCGATGGAGGACTTCAAGATCGACATCGTCATCGGTCAGGGGCCGGCGGCGCGCACCATCCGGCTCGACCTGCCGCGCTTCACCCTGATCGGGGCCACCACCCGCCCGGGGCTGATCTCGGGGCCGCTGCGCAGCCGCTTCGGGATCGTGGAGCACCTGGAGTTCTACTCCGAAGAGGAGCTGGCCCAGGGGGTCCAGCGCGACGCCCGGCTGACGGGCATCGCCGTCGAGCGCGAGGCGGCGCTCGAGATCGGCCGCCGCAGCCGCGGCACCATGCGCGTGGCCAAACGCCTCTTCCGCCGGGTGCGCGACTACGCCGAGGTGGCCGGCGAGGGAACGGTGACGCTCGAGCGCGCCCGCCAAGCCCTCGACGCCTTGGGCCTCGACGAGCTGGGGCTGGAGGCCCGCGACCGCCGCATCCTGGAAACGATGATCGTCAAGTTCGCGGGCGGCCCGGTGGGGCTCGAAACCCTGGCCACCGCCATGCACGAAGACCCGGCGACGCTGGAGGAGGTGCACGAACCCTACCTGATCCAGCTGGGCCTGATCCAGCGCACCCCGCGGGGGCGGGTGGCTACCGCGCGCGCCTACGCGCACCTGGGCCTGCCCCCGCCCGAGGGTCCGCGGGGCTTGTTCGAGGACGCATGATCAAGGGAACGCTGACGGAGCTGGACCTCGGCGAGCTGCTCAAGGCGCTCGAGGCCGCCAAACGTTCGGCGATCGTCACGGTCAAGGCGCGCGAGGGCTGGGGCCGCATCCACCTGAACATCGGCCGCATGGTCTACGCCCGCACCGAGCCGGGGCCGCACCTGGGCGAGTACCTGGTGCGCCTCGGCTACGTGAGCCTCAAGGAGGTGCAGGACCTGGTGCTGCTGCAGCGCAACGAGAACCCGGGCACCCCCCTGGGGCAGCTGGCGCTCAGCCGCAAGATGATCACCGAGCAGGACCTGCGCGAGGCCCTCTTTTACCAGGTGATCGAGGCGATCGCCACCATGCTGGGCTGGAAGGAGGGCACCTTCGTGGCCGAGGGGGCCGACGAGAACGCCTCGCAGGTGCCGCTGCCGCACACCCTCGAGACCCGCGCCGCCGTGCTCGAGGCGGCGCGCCGCCTCGACGAGTGGCACCGCGGCAGCGTCGAGCCCGACGAGGTGCTCGTCCTCGCCGGCGACCCCACCCGGCACTCGCTGCCGCGCGAAGCCTGGCAGCTGCTCGAGATCGCCGACGGCGCCCACCGCGCCCGCAGCCTCGCCGTCGAAGCGGGGCTGTCGGAGGAGCACGCCTTCCACCTGCTCTACGAGCTCAAGAGCCGGGGGCTGCTGCGCCCGGCCACCGTCGCCCCCGAGGACCCGCTCGTCCTCATCTGGGCCGAGTCGAGCCTGGTGCGGCGGCTGCTCTTCGTGCTGCTCGAACGCGAACGCTTCCGCACCCTGATCGCCCCGGACGCGCAGGGCGCCCTGCGCATGATCGAGCGCAAACGCCCCTCCGCGGTCCTGATCGAGGGCGACCAGCTGCCCGAACGCGTGCGCCAGGTGCGCGCCAGCGCCGCCGGCAAGTACGTTCCGCTATGGGTGGTCAGCGAGCAGCCCCCGCGCGGTCTCTGGGTGCGCAGCCAGCGGGTCCAGCACGTCCGCAAACCCTTCGAGGAGGCCGACGTGCTCGAGGCGCTGGCGCCCCTCAGGCGCTCGATCTAGACCCAGAGGTCCACGAGCTCGAAACGGTCCACGTCCACCAGGCCCCGATCGGTGAGCTTGAGGTGGGGGATCACCTCGAGCGGCAGGAAGGCCAGCTGCATGAAGGGGTCGCGCGAGCGCGCCCCCAGCCGTTCGTGGGTTCTGCCGAGCAGGGCCTCCATCTGCGCGTGCACGACCTCGATGGGCTCGTCGGAGATCAGCCCCGCGATCGGCAGCGGCACCACCGCCAGCACCTCGTCCCCCAGCGCCGCCGCGTAGCCGCCTTCGGCGCGCGCCACCGCCTCCAGGGCGGTGCGCATCGAGGCGTCGTCCATGCCCGCCACCGTGAGGTTGTGGCTGTCGTGACCCACGCTGCCGGCGATGGCGCCGCGCTCGAGGCCAAGACCCTGCACGAAGCCGACCGCGTAGCGGCCGCCGTTCCCGTGGCGCTCGAGCACCGCCAGCTTGGCGAGGTCGCGCCCCGGGTCGGCCACGGCCCGGCCGCCCTCGACCCGGGGCTCGAGCCGCGCCTCTTCGGTGATCAGCTGCCCTTCGCGGGCCACGATCACCCGCATCCGGCCGCCGCGGGCGGGCACGGCCAGGTCCAGGCGCGCGAGGTCCACCGCTACGGTGCCGCGCACCGCCGACTCGTCCGCCTGCGGCCCGCCCGAAAACAGCGCCCGCCCCCTTTCGGCCACCTTGCGGCCGCGGAACCAGACGGCGTGCACCGCGAACCCCTCCAGATCGTCGAAGGCCACCAGGTCGGCCCAGCGCCCCGGCGCCACCGCGCCGCGGTCGCGCAGCCCGAAGGCCTCCGCCGCGCTCAGGGTGGCCATGCGCAGGGCCAGCAACGGGTCCACCCCGCCGGCCACCGCCCGGCGCAGCATGTGGTCCACGTGCCCCTCGCCCAGGAGCTCGGCGGGGTGGCGGTCGTCGGAACAAAACGCCAGCCGCGGCGCCGTGGCCGGGTTCACCGCCGGCAGCAGGTCCTCGAGGTTGCGCGCCGCCGTACCCTCGCGCAGGAAGACGAAAAGCCCCACGGCCAGCTTTTCGAGCGCCTCGTCCGGGGCCACCGACTCGTGGTCGGCCCAGGGCCCCGCGGCCGCGTAGGCGGCGAGCGTCCGCCCCCGCACGCCCGGGGCGTGGCCGTCGATGGGCCGGCCCCGGAAGGCCAGCAGCTTCTCCACCGCATCGGCTTCGCCGTTCACCGCCCCGGGCACGTTCATGAACTCGGCGAGGCCGAGCACCCGCGGGTGCTCCAAATAGGGCAGCAGGTCGGCGGCGGCCAGCCGGGCGCCGCTCGAGGAAAGGTGCGAAGCGGGCACGCAGCTGGGGAGGTTGACGAGGACGTCGAGGGGCAGCCCCTCGCTGGCCTCGAGCAGGTAGCGGATGCCGGCGGCGCCGGCCACGTTGGCGATCTCGTGGGGGTCGCTGACCACCGTGGTGGTGCCGCGCGGCACCACCGCCCGCGCGTACTCCGCGGGGCGCACCATGCTCGACTCCAGGTGCACGTGGGCGTCGATCAGACCCGGGGCCAGGTAGCGGCCTTCCAGGTCTTCGGTGCGCCGGCCGGCGTAGTCGCCCACGCCGGCGATGCGTCCGCCCGCGAGGGCCACGGCCCCCTCCCGGACGCGTCCGCTGAAGACGTCGACAACGCGTGCGTTCGCGAGCACCCGATCGGGCTCGGCGTCGCCGCGCGCCACCGCCAGCAGGTGCCGGTACGTCTCGGAATCCATGGCTAAGTATATCGGGAGCCGGGGTGAGGTCCGTGGCGCGTCCGCTTTCATTTCCGCCGTCGTCGCTGTGCTAAGGTACGGCCGTGAAGGTGATTTTGCGCACGCCGCACAAGGAAGAACGCGAGCTGGCGGGGCCGATGACGGTGCGCGAACTGCTCGAGCGCCTCGACCTGGACCCCGAGGGGGTGATCGTCGCCCGCGGCCGGGAGCTGCTCACCCTCGACGCGCGGGTGGAGGACGGCGACACCGTCGAGGTCATCCGCGCCATCTCCGGGGGCGGGGCGTGAACTGCTCGGTCTGCGGCGCCCCCGCGCAGGTGGAGGTGCGCCGGCGCAACCGGGCCTTTTGCGCGGAGCACTACCGCGCGTGGTTCGTCGGCGAGACCCGGCGCAACCTGGGGCGGCACCGGATGATCCGGCCCGGGGACCGGGTGCTCGTCGCGGTGAGCGGCGGCAAGGACTCGCTGGTGCTCTGGGACACGCTCGCCAAGCTGGGCCACCCGGCGACGGGGTTTCACATCCAGCTGGGCATCGGCGGCTACTCCGAGCGGGCGCTCGTGACGACCGAGGCCTTCGCTCGCGAACGCGGGCTCGAGCTGATCGTGGTGGACGTGCGCGAGAGCTTCGGCCTGACCGTCCCCCAGCTGGCGGAGGTGACCGGCCGCAAGGCCTGCAGCGGCTGCGGCCTCTCCAAGCGCTACCTGATGAACCGGGTCGCCGAGGAAGAAGGCTTCGACGTCGTGGCGACCGGCCACAACCTCGACGACGAGGCCGCCACCCTGCTGGGCAACGTGAGCCACTGGCAGCTCGACGCGCTGGTGCGCCAGGGGCCGATGCTGGAAGGCCGCGAGGGCCTGGCCCGGCGCGTTAAGCCGCTCTACACCTTCACCGAGCGCGAGGTGGCCGCCTACGCCTTCCTGGCGGGGATCGAATACCAGCACGAGGAGTGCCCCCACGCCGAGGGGGCCAAGAGCCTGCTCTACAAGGACGTGCTGAACCGGCTCGAGACGCGCATGCCCGGCACCAAACAGGTCTTCCTCGAGCAGTACCTGAAGAAGGTGCAGCCGGTGCTGCAAGAGGGCCTCGCCGAGGGCGAGGTGGAGCTGCGCCGCTGCGAGCGCTGCGGCCAGGTCACCACCGGCGCGGTCTGCGCCCACTGCAAGCTCTGGGACCGCGCCTACGCGCGCGCCAAGAAACGGCGGCTCCTGCCCGAGGACGGCCGCTTCGACCCGCGGCCGCGGGTGCACCGCCTCGAACCCGCTAACGAAGCCTGACGCCGAAGCGCAGCTGGTGGCCCGCAGCCTCCCCCGGCAACTGGGGCGCGAAGACCCCCTGGTAGCCCAGCGTCCAGGCAAAGCAACAGTCGTTCAGGGTGAGCTCGAGTCCCGCCCGGCTTAGCTGACCGCGCAGCAGGTCCCAGCCCAGCGAGGGCGCGAGCGTCCAGCCGCCGACGCAGTCGGGGGCGGCCGGCCGGTAGGCGAGGCGCAGCTCGCTGTAGGCGGGGCTCCAAGCGGCGTCCCAACCGCGCCACCAGGCGAGCTCCAGCTCGTTCCCTGCGCGCGCCGCCGCGAGCGTCCACCGCTCGTCGGCGCGCTGCAGCGCCCCTCCGGGGTCGCGCCTCTGCTCGAGCCGCCAGGACGCCGCGGCACCGCCGTAGCCCAGCCGGGCGGAGTAGACCCGGTCGTCGCGGCTCACCGCGCCCGCGGCCAGGTCGTAGCGCAGCTCGCGCCGGAAGCCGACGGCCACCCGGAGCGCGCGCCCGGCCTCGAACGCGACCCGCTGCCGCGCCCCGCGCGCCTCGTAGCCGTACCGGGGCAGCCCGTAGGCGTCGTAGGCCTCGAGACGAAGCTTCAGCCCGTCGCCGTAAGCGAGCTCGAGCCGTCCGCCGCCCCAGGCGTAGGGGGCGGCGTCGGGGTAGACCGCCGCAGCGAAGGGCAGCTCCAGGCGGGTGGAAAACGAACCCGCACGCCGCTCGAAGGCCGTTACCGCTCCCGCCGCGCCCGCGGCCAGACCGGTCCGCTCCTCGTGGGCCAGCCGCGCGAAGGGGCGCAGCCGCAACCCGCCCAGGTCGAGGGTCCGCGCGAGCGTAAACGACGCCACGGAGCGGTTCAGGCTGCGCGACCAGCCGATGCGGAAGTCGAGCGGGCCGTCCGCAAGGCGCACGTCGGGCTCGACCCGCTCGCGCCAGGACGCGCCGTCCCAGGTGCGCGCCGGCCGCAGGCCGAAGCGCAGGCTGCGCCCACCGGAGGCGTAATCGACGGCAAGGCGCAGCGCCTCGGTCTTGCCCGCGACCGGCGCACCGCCCACGCCCTCGGCCAGGAGCGTCAGCCGCGTGCTCCAGCGCCCGAAGGCCTCGTCCGGGGCGGGCAACGGAAGCCCCTCCACGCCGAAGTTCCAGCCCGACCCGTAGCTGAGGCGCAACGGGAACCGCAGGTCGAGCGGCCGGTCCAGCTCGAGGCGCAGCCGCTCGGGGCGCGCCAAGGCGGCGCCGTATAGCCGGAACGTGCCCTGCTGCAGGACGAGCTCGTCTTCCTGGAAGCGAAAGACGGCGCGGCGGGCGGCGAGCTCCAGCGCGTTGCCGCACTTGCAGGGGCTGCTCCAGACCTCCTCGGCCTCGAAAACCTCGCCCTCGAGCCGGCCGCGCGCGGCGCGGAAGCGGTAGCGCGGGGTGCGCGCCCGTACGCCCTCGAGCCGCGCCTGCGCCCCTTCGAAGCGGGCGGTGCGGGCCCGCACCGCCGCGTCGCCGCGCTCGAAGACGGCCTCGTCGAGCCGGAGCTCCGTCCCCGCTCCGGAGAGGCGCGGGGCGCGCACCGCCCACCCCGCGAAGCTGCCCGAAACGGCCTCGGCGCGCAGCGTTCCCGCGCTGCGGTCGTAGACGATCCGCGCCGCGGTCAGCTCCGCGCCGTCCGCCTCCAGGCAGGCGCCCTCGGAAAACGTCAGGACGTCGCCGTCGAGGGCGAACTCGGCACCCCCCAGCACCGCCGGGGGACGCTCCACCTCGAGCACCACGTCGGCGTCCCGGCAGGGCCCCGCCCAGGCCAGCCCGGCCGCGAAGAAGACCGCCACCCCCCAGCGCCGCAGCTTCACGCCGCCTATTCTACGGGGCTTCTTGTTCCCCGGCGCGCTTTACGAAGCCCAGCAAACGGGTGCGCACCGCCTCCGGAGGCTGGCTGCTCGCCCGCACCGCGCCGGTCTCGGCGTCGAACTGCAGGTAGAGGGGCTTGTCGGGGTTCTTGCCGCTGAGCGTCACCCCCAGCGCCGCGTCGCGGTAGCGGTAGGGCGCGATCAAGAGCGCCGCGCCGCCGCGGTAGTCGCTGACCATCGCCTCCGCTTCCAGCTCGGGGCTCAACGCCCGCACCCCGCCCTCGAGCACGGCCACCCCGTCGCCCAGGAAGATCCAGGCGCTGCGCGCCTCCAGCGCCTTGACCTGGGGGGTGTCGAGGACGACGCCCCCCTCGAGGCGCACCCGGTCCTGGGGCAGCTCGTAGCGCAGCTGTTCGGCCGCGAAGCGCACCTTCCCCGCCTCGCTCTTGGCTTTGCGCGCGAGCACGTAGACGTCCTCCTTGTACTCGACGTACTCGGCGTCGATGCTCAGGTCGTTGGCGTTGTCGCGGATCACGCCGCCCTGCGGCAGGGTCGTCACCCCGGTGGCCAGGTCGAAGACCTGGTCGCCGTAAGGCTCGATCGAGAGCGCGGCGAACCTGGCCGCGGCCAGCAGGACCAGCAACGGAAGGAGCAGCCCGGCGCGTTTCATGGCCCCAGCCTACCGGGCGGGCGGGTGAAGGGCGTGAAACCAAGTTAAAGCCGGGCCGAAGCCCGGCTCGGACGACGCTCACACGGGGGTTAAACGAGGCCGGCGATCGCCGTCTGCAGCCAGTCGAGCACCGGCTGCGGCCAGACCCCCAACACCACCACGGCCAGCGCCAGCAGCACCACCAGGCTGAGCGCGGTGGGCGAGAAGTCCAGGGCCTCCGCGTCCTCTGCGGGCTCTTCCAGAAAAACGGCCGCCAGCACCCGGAAGTAGAAGTAGTAGCCGAAGACGACCATCACCACGGCCACCACCAGCGCCGCCCACGCGCCCGCTTGCGCCAGCGCCGCGAAGACGTAGAGCTTGGCGAGAAAGCCCGCGAGCAGCGGCACCCCCGCCAGCGAGAGCACGAAGACGGCCACGAGCACGCCCACGAGGGCGTTGCGGCGGCCCAGCCCTTTCCAGGCTTCGAGCGTGGAGGGCAGCCCCCCGGCCTCGAGCGCCTCGAGCACGAAGAAGAGCCCCAGGCTGGTGACGATGTAGGCAACCAGGTAGTAGCCCACCGCGGTGAAGCCGGTCAGCGAGGCAGTGGAGAGCGCCAGGCCCAAGAAGCCCATATGCACGATGGTGGAATAGGCAAGGAGCCGCTTCAGGTCGGTCTGCAAAAGCGCCCAGAGGCTGCCGAGCACCACCGAGACCAGGGCGAGGCCCCCGATCCAGCCGGCCACCACCGAGCCCGCGCCGCCGAAGGCGCGGGCGAGCAGCACCGCCAGCCCCAGCGCCAGCGCGGTCTTGGGCGCGGTGCTGAGGAAGCCGGCCATCAGCGGAAAGGAACCTTGGTAGGCGTCGGGCGCCCAGGCGTGGAAGGGCACCCAGGCGAGCTTGAAGCCCAACCCCACGAGCATCAGCGCCAGACCGCCCAAGGCCAGGCCGCTGGTCTGGTAGGCGAGGCCGGCGGCGAGGCCGCCGTACCCCAGGCTGCCCGTTTCGGCGTAGACCAAGGCCATGCCGAAGAGCAGCAGTGCCGAGCCCACGGAGCCGAGGATCATGTACTTGGCCGCGGCCTCGGTGCCGAAGCGGCGCTCGCGGTCGTAGCCCACGAGCACGTAGGTCGCGTAGGCGGAGAGCTCGAGCGCCAGGTAGAAGATCAGCAGGTGCGCCGAACCCACGAGCAGAATCCCGCCGAGCACCCCCCACATCACCAGCGCGTGCACTTCACCGCTGCCCAGGGCGAAACCGCCCCCGCGAATCGTCGCCCCGGCGGCGACGAGCAACCCCACCAGGCTGAGGAGGACGATCGACGCGGCCGTGAGCGGCCCCAGGTTGACGGCACCGAAGAGCACCCCCGACTCCTGGCCCGCGAGCAAACCCAGGAGCAGGGTGGCGCCGAAGACGGTGCCGCTGATCGCCCCGATGGCCGCGGGGCGGTCGTCGAAGTTGGGGGCCAAAAGCGCCAGCACCAGCCCCCCGAAGGCGAGCAGAACGATGACCGCGAGCGTCATTTCAGCACCTCCTGCACCAGGGTGAGCAGGGGCTGGACCCCCGCGTCGATCCAGGGCGTCAGCGCCGCCGGAACCAGGCCGAGGAGCACCGCCAGGAAGACGAGCGGCGCCGCCGCGGCCACCTCGACCGGGTTCAGGTCGTCGAGCGCCCCCTCGGACTTGCCCAGGAGCACCCGCTGGATCGTCCAGAGCATGGCGCCGGCGAGGATGACGATCCCGAAGACGGCGACCCAGACGTAGGGTCGGGTCACGTCGGCCAGGAAGCCGCCCCAAAGGCTCTGGAACTCACCCAGGAAGCCCGCCAGGCCGGGGAGGCCGAGGCCCCCGAGGAGGGCCAGCCAAAGAACGCCGCCGAGGACGGGCGCGGCGTTGTACACGCCCTTCATCGCCGCGATCTCGCGGGTGTGGGTGCGGTCGGCCAGCAGGCCGACCATCAGGAACATCAGGCCGGTGATCACGCCGTGGGCCACCATCTGGTAGACCGCGCCG
>Ga0256839_1002577_pt1 | contig 19983 bp, 17 predicted proteins | sample 354166metaG_FD_185968 | JGI IMG/M metagenome (GOLD analysis project Ga0256839, IMG submission 185968) | Hydrothermal vent microbial communities from Mid Atlantic Ridge, Atlantic Ocean - 354-166 | ecosystem: Environmental > Aquatic > Marine > Hydrothermal vents | place: Atlantic Ocean: Mid... | reverse complement strand
TGCGGCCCGCCCAGGCCCTGGGCGCCGTCCGCTGCGGCATGTTGGGCGGACTGGGCTCTCCCGAGAACTTCCGGGACGTGGATCTGGTGGTCGCCTCCCCGGAGGAGCTCCGGGAACACCTCTGACCGCCGAAGACCCCGCGGAGCTGTGCCCCGCATCATCCATGGCCTTGTCGAAATGGATCCCCGAAGTCGGGAGACCTCCGCCGAAGTCTTCCCGCGCTCAGGCCCTCGATCGCCGTCCGGCTTGCGCTCTCCGCACTCCAAGCTCCCCTAACACGGCCCCCTTTGGCCCTGGACAGGGAACCGGTCCATTCGGGACGGGCGCCGATCCCCGGGTATGTTCGCCCGGGTCGGGCTCGGCCGTTCCTCTCGCCCTCCGGCACAGTGCGGGGTGTCCCCGCATCACTGGGGCGCCAGGGGCCGAGGAGAGGACTGTCAAAACCTATCAAGAGGCGAGGAGGGCCTGTTCCGATAGGGCGTGATAGGCCGATTGCAATATAGTGGGAGCGTGCAGCGGGCCGCCTGCCCGCTGTCAAGACCGGGCCCGAGTGGCCATCTCCTGCCGTGTCGCGAGAAAGACAAGGGAGTGCCTCCATGAGCGTTGCCGGAGCCTGGCGGACACGACGTCAACGCTACGCCCTGGTGGGGGAGATATGTCCCGACTGCCATCGGCATATCTTTCCGCCCCGGGATGTCTGCCCCCATTGCAGTCAGCCCGCAGGTCCCCTCCACACCTTGAGCGGACGGGGGGAGGTCTACAGCTTCACCCGGATGCACCACGCGCCCAAGGGATTCGAACAGCAGCGACCCTATGCCGTGGCCCTGGTCAAGTTAGACGAAGGCCCCATGGTGACCGCCCAACTGACCGATGTGGACCTCCAGGAGATCCACATCGGCATGCGGGTAGAGATGGTGACCCGAAAGCTGAAGGAGGAGGGGGAAGAGGGCCAGATCCTCTACGGGTACAAGTTTCGACCGCTCATGGCCACCGGCGACTGAGCGCCGAAATCCAGGACAGACACCCCTCCGTGGGGTGCGTGGGGGCCGGGGTCCGCTGATCCGGATCTCGGCCCCCACGCGTTCGAGGGCCGTCTCCCAGGATCCATGCTGGGCCCGCCTGGAATGCTACGAGAGGAGGGGAGCCGAACGGGCCGGCGGCGGCCGGTACGGACCAGGCGGCCCAGGCAGGGTCTGTCCGCATCCCTGCATCCCGTCCCTCTGGCCGGGGTGGAGGGTGGATCGCAGACCCCAGAGCCGCCCCCTCGCGAGCGTCCCGCGGCGTCCAGGCAGGTTGCATCCGGGCCCCTCCCACACGTACAATGGTGTTCCAGATGGCTCGCTCCTCCCATCCGTGTGTCCCGTCGTCGAGGTCCTGCCATGCCCTGCCCCGCTCTGCCCCGCCTTCCCGGACGTCCTTGCCGGGGATTCTGCCGCCCCTGGAGGGCCTGGTTTCGCCTGGGGATGGGGGCCCTGGCCCTGTGGGCGTTGTTCTGGGGAGGGCTCTCGGAGGTGGGAGGCAGACGGCCCGTTCCGCCGGAAACGCGCGGACTCGTCGGCCTGGAGTGGGCTGCCCGCTCCCCGGGATCCCTGGCCTGGCTCGCAGAGCAGGGATGGGTGGTGGAGCGTGCATGGCCTGAGTTCCGGGTGGTCCAGGTCCAGGTGGACGGCCCTCCGGAGGAGCGGGCCAGGCGCTGGGCCGCCCTGGCCGCGGATCCCCGGGTCCGCTATGTGGAGCCAGATTACCCCATCCAAGCGGCCCAGCCCCCCACCCTAGGGCCCATTCCCCCCGACGATCCGCTGTACACGGGCCAGTGGGGCCTGGCCCGCATCCGCGCCGCAGAGGCCTGGGAGTGGACCACCGGGAACGGCCAGGTGGTGGTGGCCCTGATCGACAGCGGCTTCGACTGGGAGCACGAGGATCTCCGGGGTGTATCCCTGTGGACCAACCCCGCGGAGGCCGCGGGGCGTCCCGGGGTGGACGACGACGGCAATGGCCTGGTGGACGACCTCCACGGCTGGGACTACGTGGATGGGGATGCCGTCCCCCAGGACGCGAATGGCCACGGCACCCATGTGGGCGGCACCCTGGCGGCCTTCACGGACAACGGGCGAGGGGTAGCAGGGGTGGGGAGGGACCTGCAGGTGCTGCCTCTCCGGGTGTTGGACGCGTCCGGCAGCGGATTCGTCTCCGATCTGCTGGACGCCCTGGCCTATGCTCTGCGGGCCCAGGCCCAGATCATCAACCTCAGTCTGGTCCTGCGGCTCCCCTCCCAGGCACTCCAGGATGCGGTGGACCCGATCCACCGGGCCGGTATCCTGTTGGTGGCCGCGACGGGAAACTACGGCAACCGAGTCTACTGGCCGGCCGCCTACACCCAGACCCTGGCCGTGGCCGCGGTGGACCAGGACGACCGCCGGGCGCTCTTCAGCAACGCAGGCCCGGAAACGGATCTGGCCGCCCCCGGCGTGGCCATCCTGAGCACCCTGCCCGGGAACCGGTACGGCACCCGGGATGGCACCAGCATGGCCACACCCCACGTGGCGGGTGTGGCCGCGCTGATCCTCTCCCTGCGGCCCGACCTGACGCCCATCCGCGTGACCCCGATCCTCACCGCCACCGCGGTGGACGCGAACCGCCAGACCTTGCCCGGCCGGGACGAGGAGCTGGGCTGGGGGCGGCTGGACGCGGCCGCCGCGATGGCCCGGGCCGCCGCCGCGGTGGAGATGGATCTCCGCCTTTTCCCGGCCCACTACATCGCGGGAGGAGAGCCCATCTCCCTGACCGTGGAGCTGGGGGTCACCGACGACCTGGGGACGAAACGGCCCGTTGTCGGCGGCCGGGTCGGCTACGCCCTGTACCCGGACAACCACGATCCCGGACCGCTCGGTGGGGACAGGGGGACCACCGGGGCCACGGGAAGAGCCCACTTCCGCCTCATCGCGCCGGACCGCCCGGGCACCTATCGGCTCGCCATCGCCTTCGGCACCCGGCTCCTGACCCGGACCCTGACGATCCGGCCGATGCCCCTGGTCCTGGAGCTCGCGGCAGACAGGCCAGATCCCCGGGTAGGGACCACTGTGGAGGTCCAGGTGCAGGTGCGCACGGCAGACGGCACAGCGTACAGGGCGCCCCTGCCCATCTCTCTGGAGACGGACGGCGGGCAATGGCCTGGCGGTCGACGGAGGTGGGAGGGGACCATCAGCGGGGGCAGGCTGGCGCTACCCCTGGAGGTCGGAACCCGGGCGGGGGCCGCGAGGGTGTGGGCCCAGGTGGAGAACCAACGGGGAGCCCTGGAGCTGTGGGTGCGGCCGGGGCCCCCGGCCCGAATCCAGGGACCGTCCACCCTGGTGGGCTATGGCAACGGCGATCCGGTCTACGTGCCCCTGGCGTTGACGGTGCTGGACCGCTTTGGCAATCCGGTATCTGGGGGGCAGATCCGCCTGTACGGACCCGTGCTGGAGGCTCCCATGGAGATCCCCGTGGCCGACGACGGCGTTGCCCGGGCCCAGATCCCGGTACAGGGCCGGGGCCCGATGCCTCAACCTCTGTGGGCGGTCATCCCGGGCACCCTCAGCGTCCATCGGATGGAGGTCTTCGTCTACCCCCATCGGCTCTGGATGCCCATGGTGGGGCGGTAGGGAGGCCTCTCAGCACCGCACCAGAGGGCCTTCCGGATCGGAGGCCGTGTGGTATTCGTAGGTCCGTCCCTGTGCCGAGAGCACAATCCGATACCCCGGTGTCAGCACCTGGGCATACATGCGGCCGGGCTGGGGGCATCCCAGGCTGGCATCGGGCCAGAGGGTCGCCTCCACGGAGACCACCTGGATCTCCTCGGGGCGGATGCGCCGCCAGCCGGCCAGGTCCTCCTTTGCCCGTTCGATCAGCCGGGCCACGGTGGGGTCCTGGGGCATGGGGATCGCTCCTCGGGAAGCCTCGCCGATAGGTGCTGCCGGTGTGGGCAGGGAGGGAGGCGGAGCCACGGTCGGCGAAGGCGAGGCGGTGGGTTCTGGGGCGACGACGCCTGCCGCCCGGACAGGAGCTGTCGGTGGGGGCGGCGGCGCGCAGGCGGTCAACAGGATGAGGCCGACAAGGCCCGTGATGGCGATGCGCAACATGGCGTGCCTCGGTAGGTTGTTCGGGGGGACGGCCGAATGGGGCCGTCCCCCGGCCGTCAGAAGGCCATCTGGCGCAGCAGGTCCTGGAGGATCCCCAGCACGATGAAGACCACGATGGGCGAGATGTCGATGGCGCCGATGGGCGGGATCAGCTTCCGCGCGGGCTCCAGCACCGGTTCAGTGATCTGGTAGAGGATCCGCACCACCGGATGGTAGGGATCGATGTTGGGGATCCAGGACATGAGGATCCGGATGAGCAGCACGAAGGTGTAGATCTGGAGGATCCGTGCCAACAGCAGAAAGAGCATGGTCGTCTACTCCTTTGTCTTCCTCTCGCTGAGGTCGCCCAGTTCCTTGCTGCGCAGATAGGCCGCGTGGACCGCGTCGATGATCGCGCCCCGGAAACCGCTCCGCTCCAGGAAGATCGCTCCCGCGGCCGTGGTGCCTCCGGGGCTGGTCACCCGGTCCCGGAGCATGGCCGGGTGTTCCCCGGTCTGGCGCATGAGCTCCACACTGCCCTCCAAGGTCTGGAGCACCAGGCGGGTGGCCTGGTGGCGGCTGAAGCCGATGTGGACGCCCGCGTCGATCAGGGCCTCGATGAACATGAAGACGAAACCCGGCCCCGAGCCACTGAGCCCGGTGGCCATGTCCAGGTAGTTCTCCTCGGCCACGTACATGGCCTCGCCCATGGCTTCCAGGATGACCTGGGCGTGTTCCCGGTCCTTCTCGGTGACGGCCGTGGTGGCCGTCCACACGGTCATGCCCTTGCCCACCTGGGCCGGGGTGTTGGGCATGGAACGGACGATCTTGGCATGGTTCAACCCGTTCAACAGGGTGCGGATCCGGGCCCCGGCCACGATGCTGATCACCAGCATCTCCGGCTCCAACTGGCTGTGGAGCTCCGTGAGCACCCGGGGGAGGACCTGGGGTTTGATGGCCAGGAGGACGATGGAGGCCCCCTGGATCGCGTCCCGGTTCCGAGCCACCGTCTGGATCCGGTAGGTGTTGTCCAGGTAGATGCGCCGTTCCTCGATGGGCTCGGAGACCACCACGTTCTTGTGGTCCACCAATCCCTGGGCCAGGAGCCGTTTCAGGATGGCCTCGGCCATGGCCCCGCCCCCGATGAAGGCGATCCGTTCGTTGAGCTGCATGTCGCCTTGCTCCTCAGCTTCGGGGCCCGAAGATCGCGGTGCCGATCCGAACCAAGGTGGCCCCTTCCTCGATGGCTACCTCGAAGTCGTTGGTCATCCCCATGGACAGATGCTCCCACTGGGCCTGGGGATACCGCTCTGGGGGAAAACGTTCCCGCAGGTCCAGCAACAGCTCCCGCAGCCTCCGAAAGACCGGCCGGGCCTCCTCAGGGTCCTCCACCAGGGGGGCCATGGTCATCAGCCCCCGGTACCGCAGATGGTCCAACGCCAACAGTTCAGGCACGGTCGCCATCAACGCCTCCGGCGAGAAGCCGTGTTTGGTGGTCTCTCCGCTGACGTTGACCTCTATGAGGACGTCCAGGCTCTTTCCCTGGTTCCTCGCGTCCCGGTCCAGCCGCCGGGCGATCTTGGGCCGGTCCACCGAGTGGATGAGGGCAAAGGGTCCCACGGCCAGTCGGGACTTGCGGCTCTGGATGGTGCCGATGAGGTGCCAGCGGATCGCCTGTTGGAGCCCCTGGGCCTCGGCCTGGTGGACCTTCTCCCAGAGCTCCTCCACCCGGTTCTCGCCGAAATCCTGTTGTCCGGCCTCCAGGGCGGCCAGAACGTCTCCGAAGGGGCGGGTCTTGGTCACCGCGACCAGGGTGATGGCCGCCGGATCCCGCCCGGCCCGGGAGGCCGCGGCAGCCATGCGGGCCCGGACCCGGGCCAGATTGGCCGCGATGCGCTCTCGGTGGGCTCGGTCGGGCAACGGGTAGGCAGGCGATGGATCCATGGCGTGTGGTGCTCTCAGCGCTCGACAATGGGGAGATGGACCTTGTGGTCCGCTGGCGGCCCCTGGCGGAAGACCACGGCCTGGGGCTCGGACCAGACCCCGGGGTAGCGGTGGTTGGGCCAGGCTCCCCCACTTCCAGGAGGCTGTTCGGCCCAGGGGCGGACCCGGAAATAGTGGACCACGCCCTCGGCCTGGGCCACGAAGGTGAGCTGACCGGCCGGCTGCCGTTGGGCCAGGCTCTGCCATGCGCCGTCCTCGCCCAGGCGAAACTGCACGTCGAAGAGGAGCCGGTAGGTGCCATCGGGGATCTCCCGGATCTGGCGGCTCAGTTCCCCGTGCCAGCGCAGGGTGATCTGCTCCCCATCCACCTGAGGGGGCAAGGGGTCCAGGAATGCCGTGGGCGCGTTCACCAGGGAGAAGGCGTCCACGAAACCATGGTTGCCGTGCCATTGAAAGGGGCTGCGGATCCGCGCGAAGACGGTCACCTGGGGAGCCGAGGCGGTTGCGGCCACCCGGAGGTTCACCCAGCCCACCCGTTGGCCGTCCTCCACGAAGTTGCGTCGGTCCTCCACCCACACCACGGTGGGCGCGGTGGGGTCGGTGCCGCCGGTGGGATCCAGCCCTATCTGCTTGGCCATGTAGAAACCCTCGGGACAGTCGTTGGGCATGGTGCTGCCGCCACAGAGGGTGAGCATCCAGCCGCTGAGGCTGTAGGCCTGGCCGGGAACCGTGGCCACCTGCTGGTACACGGCCACATCGAAGGGTTTGCCGGGCCTGTCCGTCCATTCCAGGTCGTGGGCGAAGACGGCCAAGCTGTCCGCGCCGTCGATCTTCTCCACGTGGGCCGGGCCGCCACAGCTCCCGCGGTTGAACTGCATGCTGGCGCTGTAGAGCCACGGAGTCCCCTCCAGGAAGACCGGGGTCCAGCCCGCGGGGATGTGCATGACACCGCCCTGGGCGGCTTGCAACGCGGTGGTGCCCTGGCTGCACTCGAATCCCGGATTGGCAAGCATCGGCGTGCCAGGCTCCTGTGGGGCCACGGTGGCCTGGACTCTGGACAGCGGCATGGAGGCCAGAGTCAGGACAGCCAGCAGATAGAGGCCAAGCCCTCCGGAGCCTGTCTTCGAGGCCCTGGAGAGAAGGCTGCTCCTCCTATTGTCCACGAAAAAGGCGTTTCCGTCCAGTGGAGATCGAGCCATTTGGGAGAAGCTGCGCGGCGATGGTTGTGGTCTCGCCTGGTGGGTGTTGGATGGCCGATGGGGCTGCACCCCGACGTGGCCGCCCCTTCCGGGACGCTTTGCCTGTCCCGTATCCTAGCCGGAACGGCCAGGCCTTGGCATGGGAGGATGGGGTGGATCCTCGGCGCGGCGCCGGTCCGTCCAGGTCTCACGAGGGCTGGGGTGTCGGTGGACGGGCCAGGACCAGATCGTCCGAGTCGTCGATGCGCTGCCAGGGGTAGAGGATCCAGTCCTCGGTGATCGCGGCGTAGTAGTCCGGGCGCTCGTTCTGGAAGAGGCTCTTGTTCTGTTTCCAGTGGAGCACCGCGGTCTCCGGATAGCCTCCGGCCCCGGCCACCCGGCTCTTGACGGTGACAATGGTGCGGCCTCGGTCCCACAGGTTGTCCACAATGAGGATCCGTCGGCCCTGGAGGAGGGGGTCCCCGGGGAACTGGAGGAAGCGGGGCCAGGTCATCTCCGCCCGGAGAGTGGGATCCTGGGGAAAGAGCACCGACGCGGTGAGCACGTCCCGCATCTTCAGGGCCTCCGCGATCATGCCCCCGGGGATGATGCCGCCCCGGGTGATGAGGAGCAGGGCATCGTAGGGGGTGTCGAGCTGCATCACCACCCGGCTGACCAGCTCCTCCACGTCGTTCCAGGTGAGGTATACACGGCGCATCTCGTCTCTCCTCGCCGGCTGTGGGGCCCGCCGGGAGGCTCGGCGGGCTTCCTGCGGAGGGGCCTGTCAGCGCAGGGTCTGAAAGGAGGCCAGCAGGGATACCAGGCCGATCTGGGCTGCAGGATGGCGGACCTGGGGGCGGTAGTACACGCCGGCTCCGGCCACCACCTGCACGATCCGCTCCGGTTCCACCACCTCCACCCCCTCCGGTGTCCGGTAGGTCAGGCGGTAGGTGCCTGGGGGCAGGTCCCACAGACGGAACTCGCCCTGGGCATCGCTGACCGCCCGGGCGATGGGCGTGTCCGAGGCGTCCCGGGCCGTCACCTCCACACCGGGTACCACCACGTTGCCGCCGATCCAGCCGGCCCCCCCGGGCCGCAGGACCATGACCACGGGATCGTGGTCGCTGGAGCGTTCCAACACCGTGGTGTCCTCCTCCCGGCCTGCCGGGAAGTCCACGTTCACGTGGACCGGGTCCACCCGGGCGAAGGCGGGCTGGACGCCGGGCGTGATCAGGATGTGGTCCAACACCTGGCTGGCCCCGTTGAAGATGAAGGTGTAGCGCTCCAGGGGACGAAGGAAGTCGTAGGTGTGGATCAGCCGTGGGGTGGTGCCGTTGCGCAGGGCGTTCACCGGCCCGCTGTCGTAGAAGTCGTTCAGGTCTCCCAACACCACCACCCGGGCCTGGGGATCGCGGTCCAGCCGCTGTTGGACCAGGGAGGCCACGTGTTCGGCCTGGAGGGTGCGGCGCACCACGTTCACCGATTCATCGCCTCCCTTGCTCTTCCAGTGGTTCACGATGACGGTGAAGGTGTAGGGGGCCCCCCAAGGACCATCCACGGCCAGGTCCACCACCAGGGGGGGGCGGTTGAAGAGGCCGTACTGCCCCCGTGGGCAGGTGCCGGGGATGTAGCGGACCCCGTAGTTGTACTTGGAGCAGCCCTGGACCAGGGCCGCATCCAGCACGGTGACCCGGTCGGACCGGACCAGCAGGCTGTTGGTCAGGGGGAACTCCAGGCTCTTGCTGTTGGGGCCTTCGAAGGCGATCGCGGTGTAGGGGAGGCCGTGTTCCTGGGCCAGGACCGTGGCCAGGTTCTGGGCGTCCTCGGGGGTGCCGGTCTCCTGGAGGCCCACCACGGTGCAGCCGTCCAAGGCCTCTGCGATGGCCCGGGCCCGCTTGCGCAGCGCCTGGGTGTAGGTCTCCTCGTCCCGGTACTGTTCGCCCCCCCGGCCCAGGCCCTGGACGTTGAAGGTACACACGGTGAAGGCCTGCTCCGGGGTCTTGGGCAGGGCATCCTGCACCGCGCGGCGGGGTTCCACCCGCACCGTCTGGCCGGGCAGGAGCAGGAACTGGTATTTGCCGAAACTGTAGTCGATGACCGCCTGCACGGGTTGGCCCGGCTCGGGGGGCTCCACGATCACCCGATCGCCCCAGGCGGCCTCGGGGAGCTCCACGCCCAGCCGGTTGCTGAGGAAGACCAGGGCCGCCACGTCTCCCGGGCTGGCGCGGAAGACCCGCCCACCGGGGATGTAGGGCAGGAGGGGTTCGTCCACCAGGGCGATCTCCACGTCGCCGTTGCGGAAGCGTTTCGTGGGCCCTTCCACCAGACCGTCCAGGCTGTCCAGGGCCACCCACATCCCCTCGTAGGGCTCGTACACCTCCGCGGGGGCCGTGTTCAGGAAGCCCAGGGGCACGAAGACCGGCTCCACCCGGGTGGAGGGGCAGAGGTCCACCGGCTCGATGGCCTCGGCCCGGGCCAGTTCGGTCTTCTCGTAGTATTCCTGGACCGCGGCCTCGCGCACCAGCACGCAGTCGCCGGGCCGAACCCGGGGGCGGCGGTCCGTGTAGACGAAGATGCCGTCGCTGGTCTGGGGGTCCCCGTCGCCCTGGGGATCCTGGAGGAAGAAGCCGTCGTCGGTCACCGCGGTGACCACGCCCAGGGTGTTCACCCGGGTCCGCTCCAGGGGGCTGGCCAGGCCGGGGCCCTGGATGGTGTACACGGGGGTCAGGTCCGCTGGCAGGGCCCTGGGGGGCGGCTCCTGGACCCCGATGTCCGCCAGGGTGCGGGGAATGAGCCGGTAGGTGCCGAACGCGTGGTCCACGATCGCGATCAGGCGGGGGATGAGCTGGCCGGGCTCCGCGGGGTAGAACACGCCCTTGTCGTCCACCCGGACGATGCCCGAGTCGTCCCGGATCCGCCACTCGCCGAAGCGGTCCGGCGGGTCGGTCACCACCACGTTCTCCACCTGGACCAATACGCCTTCCCACTGCTCGGCCTTGGTCTCCTGGACGGACAGGGAGACGGGCGTGGGGAGGGGCTGGTTGCTGGCCTGGATCTGGATCTCGGTGGGCTCGATCTGGGTGATGTCGTGGAACTCGATGACCGTGCCCCGGACCTGCACCCGGTCGCCCGGGGTCACCTGATGGCCGGGCCGATAGACCGCGATGCCGCTGAAGGGGCCTCCCTCAGGGTCCTGGACGAAGAAGAGGTCGCCGAAGACGCCGGTGACGATCCCCTGGACCGTCACCTGTTGGCCCACGTAGGCCGAGTCGTCCTCCTGGGCGTAGCGGCTCTGGATCTCCTGGATGGGGGTAAGGGGTTCCTGGGGCAGCCGGGCTGCCTGCGCTCTCTGGCCCCCTGGAGGATCGAGGGAGAGTCCCAGGGCTACGGCAAGGATCGCGGCCCACAGAAGGGCCCGAGCCCGGTGTCCCTTGGGGAAGGCGCAGAAAGGCGATGACGTCATCATCTGTGGCCCCTGTGATCTCTGTGGCCCTGCGGGTATGTCCTCGACTCGGCGTGGCCGCGGCGATGGTCCCATGATAGCACAGGGGAGACTCCCGGGAAAAAACGTCCCGGGAAGACAGCTGGCCATCGGGAGGATCGTCCCGGGCCTGTTCCGCGCTCGGTGCGGCTACTTGTTGATGCCCGCGGTGAGGCCCGCGATGATCTGCCTGGTGGCCAGGAGGAAGAGAAGGATCAGGGGCAGGGTGGTGATGATGAGCCCGGCGAACAGGGTGGACCAGTCGGCCTGGAACTCGCCGAAGAAGCGGGTCATGCCCACGGGAAGGGTCCATTTGCCGGTGGAGCGGAGGAGGACCAGGGGGAAGAAGAAGTCGTTCCACAGGGGGACGAACTGGAAGACCACCACGGTGGCCAGGGCCGGCCGCACCAGGGGCAACATCACTCGAGCGAAGATGGTGAGCTCTCCCGCGCCGTCGATCCGGGCGGCCTCGCTCAGTTCCCGGGGCAGTTGGCGGAAGAAGGTGGAGAGGATGAAGATGGAGAAGGGGATTCCCGTGGCCGCGTAGACCAGGATCAGGCCCATGCGGTTGTCGATCAGCCCCATGTCGTTCAGGAGGAGAAAGAGGGGCACGATGGCCAGGCGGAAGGGCAGCATGAGCCCGGCCAGGAAGTAGGCGGAGAGGAGATGGCTGCCCGGGAAACGGTAGCGCCCGAGCATGTAGCCGGCCAGGGAGGCCACGGCGGTGGCCAGGAAGACGGAGGCCACGGTGATCATCAGGGAGTTGAAGAAGTAGACGTTGAAGCTGGCCTCCTGCCAGGCCTTCACAAAGCTGTCCAGGCTGGGAGAGGTGGGGAGGCCCACCGGGTTCTTGAAGATCTCCCGGGTGGGGCGCAGGGCGTTGCTGACCACCAACAGGAGGGGGCCCAGCACCACCAGGGCGTATCCACACAGCAGCCCGTAGACGGCCACCGAGGTCAGGCCCACACGGCCAGGGCCAGAGGGGGATGGGCGGGTCATGTGAGGTTCTCCTCCCAGCGGCGGAAACGCCCCAACATGAACATGGAGACGCCGAAGATGAAGACGAACATGAGGACCGCCAGGGCCGAGGCCAGACCAAAGGCGTCGATGCCGCCCCGGAAGGCCGTACGGTAGAAGACCAGGCCCAGCACGTCCGTGGCGCCGGCCGGCTCGCCGTTGACACCCCCCATGGCCCACACGATGCCGAAGGCATTGAAGTTGCCGATGAAGGTCAACACGGTGACGATGCCGATGACGGGCAACAACAGGGGGAGCTCGATGTGGCGGAACAGTTTCCAGTGGGTAGCGCCGTCGATCTGGGCCGCCTCGCGGAGGTCGTCGGTGATGTTGGCCAGCCCCGCGGAGAAGAGCAACATGGGGAATCCCATCCACTGCCAGGCGTTCACCAGGATGATCGCGGGCAGCGCGGTCCGAGGATCCCCCAGCCAGGGCAGGGCCAGCTCCTCCAGGCCGATGGCCTTCAGCACCTGGTTCACGGGCCCGAACAGAGGGTTCAGCATCAAGCTCCACAGGTAGCCCACCACCAGGGCACTGATGAGGTAGGGCAGGATGTAGACGGTCTGGAAGAAACGCTTGCCCCGACGAGAGCCGTGGAGCAGCCGGGCGAAGAGGAGCCCCATGGTGTTCTGGATGGCCATGGTGCCCACGAAGAAGTAGACGTTGTGCAGGAAGGCCCGGGGAAGCTGTTCGTTGACAGGGTAGCGGGTCAGGAGCTCCTGGAAGTTGCGCAGGCCCACGAAGTCGCCCCGGGCCAGGCCCTTGAACTCGAAGAAGCTGAAGTAGAGGGACTGGAACAGGGGCCAGATCATGAAGACGGTGTAGAGCAGGAAGGCCGGGAGCAGGAAGAGCGCGATCAGGGGCCAGGGCGGCGCGCCGCTGCCCACGCCCCGGGCCCGCTTGGAGGGTGGGGGTGCCGTCCGCCTGCTGGGGGTCCGATCTCCTGGAACGGCAGCCATGGTGGTGCTCCGCCGAGGTGGGGCTGCAGGTCGGGGCAGGAAGGCTGGCGGGCTGGGGTCTTCGGCCCGCCAACCTTCCTGGTCCATCTACACGACTACTGTCCCCCGGGCTTGAACCACTGGGAGATGCCCTCCTGGAGGCTGGCAGCCACCTCCGCCGGGGTCATCTCGCCCAGGAGCATCTTCTGGATGCCGTTGCCCAGCAGGGTGGTGCCCGACGGGTCGCCGTAGCGGAAGTCCACCAACAGCAGGTAGGGGGTGGGGGTCTCCGCGTAGAACTGGGCGAACTTGGCCAGGAGGGGATCCGTGGGCTCGGTGCCGGGCACGGCGGACATCTGCTTGATCTTCTCGGTGAAGAGCTGGCCGAACTCCGGCGTGCCCATCCACTCCACCAGCTTGATGGCCTCCTCAATGGCGTCGCTGTTGGCGTTCACCCCGTAGGAGCCGTCCATCCAGCCCGGGGTCAGGGAGTGGTCGATGACGGAATTCGGCGGTGGGGGCACCTGGAAGGCATCCAGCTCCAGCTCGGGGCCCTCGTTGCGCCAGAAGCCCACCTCGAAGGAGCCGCCGATGAAGATGGCCGCCCGCTCCGTGAGGAAGAGGGTGCGGGCATCCTGGTAGCTCACGCCCACCACGTTCTCGGGCATGTAGGGCTGGAGCTCCTGGATGAGCTGGATGGAGGCCACGTAGTCCGGATCCGTGAAGTCCGTCTCACCGGCCAGGACCTTCTGCTCGAACTCCGGCCCACCGTAGCGGGGAGCGCCCACCGCGTCGTGCACGATGGGGAGCATCCAGGTGTCCTTGGCCGGGACGGCCAGGGGGATGTAGCCCGCTTCCTGCAGGGTCTCCAGGACATCCATGAACTCGTCCCAGGTGGTGGGGGCGCTCAGGCCCAGCTCGTCGAAGATGCCCTTGTTGTAGTAGGCGCCCAGGGCCTGGATGCCAAAGGGCACCCCGTAGATGCGGCCGTCGGAGACCCCCATGGCCCCTTTCAGGATGTCCGGCGTGAAGTTGTCCAGGGTCTGGACCTTGCCGTCCAGGGGCACCAGTTGGCCCGCTTCCACCAGGGGCTGCAGCCCGCCATAGGCCCGAAGCTGGGCCACGTCCGGCCCGCCCTCGCCGGTCAGGCCAGTGGCCAGGATGTTGTTGTAGTCGGTGGCCACGAAGGCCACGAACTCCACGGTCACGTGGGGATTGGCCGCCTCGTAGACGTCGAAGATCTCGTTGTAGGCGTCCTCGTCCTCGGTGCGCCAGGACCAGACGGTGAGGGTGACCTCCTCGGCCTCCTCGGCCGCGGGCATGGCCTCCTCGGCCGCGGCGGCCGGGGCCTCCTCCTGCTCTGGGGCCGGAGGCGCCCCGGCCGGGGCCGCGCAGCCGACGGCCACTGCCAGCAGCAGCGTCAGCGCGACGGCGATCCAGAGCCTCCGATCGGTGTGGAACATGGCTTGCCCCCTTTCTACGGCTTGACTCGGAACGGACAACGGTGTGCAGAGATATCCTCGCGCAGCGCTCGAGACGTCGAAGCTGCGTGGAGACACAGGGCGAAAGCGGTCCGATGGCATGGCCAGCCGCGGTCTGAGGTCCGCGGGCCCGGGGGGAGGGGCCGACCGGTCAACGGCTGCCCAGCTCGATCTGGAAGACGTAGCGGTCGGCCCGATAGGCCGACTCGGTGTACTCGAAGGGCCGATCGTGCTGGTCGAAGGCGATCCGGCGGTTGCGCAGGACCGGGGAGCCCGCCGGCAGGCCGAAGAGCTCCTGCTCCCGGTGGCTGCAGAGATCCGCGCCCACCTGCTGCTCCGCTCGGGTTGGAACGATGCCGTATCGCTCCCGCAGGACGCTGTAGAGCGAACGGTTCTCGAAGGTCTCCTCCAGGAGACGTTCCACCTGGTGGAAGTGGAGGTAGCTGGTCTCCAGAGCGATGGGCTCGCCCTCGGCCAGGCGCAGACGCTCCAGCAACACCACGGGCCGGTCCGGCGGGATCGCCAGGGCCCGACAGGCCAGGATAGGGGGCAGGACCCGCTCCTGGCGCAGTACCCGCCCTCCGGGGCGAAATCCTCGGCTCTGCATGTCCTCGCTGAAACCGGTCAACTTGGCCAGTTCCTGCTCGATCTTGGGCTCGGCCACGAAGGTACCCCGGCCCTGTTCCCGGTACAGGAGCCCCTCGCTGGTCAGCTCCTTCAGGGCCTGGCGGACGGTCATACGGCTGATGCCGTACCGGTCGCTCAGCTCCCGTTCTGAGGGGATCATGTCCCCAGGCGCCCACTCGCCTGCCACGATCTTCTCTCGCAGAAGCTCCTTGAGCTGGTAGTAGATGGGCAGCGGGTGGCTTTTGTCGAGGGTCCGGGTCATTGGCCTAGTGGTCTAGAGGTTCAGTGGTCTGAACCAGTCACGCCCTGATGATACATCCTGGGCGCCGGGTTGTCAAGGGGGAATCGCGGCAGGGGGGGCAGATTCCAGGCTGGCTCTCCGCCAAAGCAGATCTCCATGCGCCCACGCCAACGGGGGGCATCGCTTTGCACGAGGGGATATACGGGGCACGCGCACCCCGGTTGACAGATCCGTCCTGCCGTGCCACCATTGGAGCATGAAGGCGCTCGTCTGGCATGGCCCCTGGCAGATGACCGTGGAGGAGATCCCAGACCCCGTTCCTGGGCCCGGTCAAGTGCTGGTCGCGGTGAAGGCCGTGGGCATCTGTGGGTCGGACGTCCACGGCTACACGGGGGGCACCGGCCGCCGTTGGCCCGGCATGGTCATGGGCCACGAGTTCGCGGGCCAGGTGGTGGAGGTGGGGCCGGGTGTCACCCGGGCCCGGCCTGGGGATCCGGTGGTGGTGTCGCCCATGTTCTCGGTGGCCCCCAGACCGGAACAGGGCCCGCTGAACCAGTCGCCCCATCGTCGCCTGCTGGGGGTGGAGGTCAACGGCGCGTACGCGGAACGGGTGGTGGTCCAGGAGGAGCAGCTCTACCCCAAGCCGTCCGAGCTCCGGTGGCACTGGGCCGCGCTCTGCGAACCCCTGGCCGTGGCCCTCCACGCGGTGCAGCGGGCTTCTATCCCCCTTCTGGGCTCGGTGGCGGTGATCGGCGCCGGGCCCATCGGCCTGCTCACCCTGCTGGCCGCCCGACTGCGGGGCGCGGGTCCCATCTTCGTCACCGACCGAAACCCCCGACGGCTGGCCCGAGCCCAGGAGTTGGGTGCCCACCGCACCATCCACGTGGACCGGGAGGACCCGGTGGAGATCATCCGAGCCGCGACGGATGGAGGGGTGGACGCGGCCCTGGAGGCCGTGGGGCTGGAGGCCACCGCCCAGCAGGCCCTCCACGTGGTCCGCAACGGCGGCCATGTGACCTGGATCGGCAACTGGGCCCGGGAGATCCAGGTGGACATGCAGTGGGTGGTCACCCGGGAGATCACGGTTCGGGGCAGCTACGCCTTCACTCCGGAGGAGTTCGGCGTCGCGGTCCAGGTGCTGGCCACAGGGCGCCTCCCCGTGGCCTCGCTCATCGAGAAGATCGCCCCCCTGGAGGACGGCCCCACCCTCTTCCGGCAATTGGCCGCGGGGGAACAGGACTGGATCAAGGTCATCCTGGAGCCATAGCGTCCATGTTCCGCATCGCCGCGTTCCCCAAATGCTACCTGGACGCCATCTGTGTCCATCGCACCATGACCGTGTTCGACTGGATCCGGATGGCCCGGGGTCTGGAGGCAGAAGGGCTGGAGATGTACGAGGGGTTCTTCACCAGCCTGGAGGACGGCTACATCGACGCAGTGGCCGAGGCCATCCACGACGCGGGGTTCGCCATGCCCATGCTGTGCTGTTCCCCGGACTTCACCCACCCGGATCCGGCGGAGCGGGCCCGGGCGGTGGAGCGGGAGGCCACCATGATCCGGATCGCCCGCCGGATGGGGGGACCGGGAACCGTCTGTCGTGTGCTCACCGGCCAACGGCGGCCCGAAGTGCCCTGGGAGGAAGGGCTGAGCTGGGTGGTGGACTGCATCCAGCAGTGCATCCAGGTGGCCCGAGAGCACGACGTGGTCCTGGGATTGGAGAACCACTACAAGGAGGGCTACTGGCACTATCCCGAGTTCGCGCAGCGGATGGAGCTCTTCCTGCAGGTGTTGGAGGCCATCCCCGAACGCCGGCACTTCGGCGTCCAGTACGATCCTTCCAACGCGCTGGTGGCCGGCGACGATCCGGTGGAGCTCCTGGGCCGGGTGGTGGATCGGGTGGTCTCCATGCACGCCAGCGACCGCTATCTGGTGGACGGCGCCACCCTGGAGGAGGTCCTGGCCCCGGATGGCCGGATCGGCTACCCGGACAAGCTGCGCCATGGGGTGGTGGGGCAGGGGCTGAACGACTACGACGCCATCTTCGCCCTCCTGAGCCAGGCGGGATATCGGGGATGGGTGAGCATCGAGGACGGCATGCAGGGCATGGAGGAGATGGCCGAGAGCATCCAGTTCCTGAAGCGGATGCGGGAGAGATGGTACGGGGTTCCGGGGGACATCCCCCCGAGCGGAGGTGAGGGGTGCAGGCACTGGTGAAGTACGGCGACCGCGATGGCCAGGTTGCCCTGCAGGCGATCCCGGAGCCCGAGCTGCCCCCGGATCGGGTCCTGGTCCAGGTAAGGGCCGTGGGCGTGTGTGGATCGGACGTGCACCTGTGGCGCAACCGCCATGCCTGGGCCATCAAGCTGCCTCTGGTGCTGGGCCATGAGTTCTGCGGGGTGGTGGCTGCCGTGGGGGCCGCTGTGGAGGGGTGGCAGGTGGGGGAACGGGTGGCCGTGGAGACGGCCGCGGAGATCTGCGGCCGGTGCCTCCTCTGCCGCAGCGGCCACTACAACCTCTGCCCCGAGCGCAAGGGATACGGGGCCCTGGCCGACGGCGCGTTCACCCACTATGTGGTGGCCCGTCCGGAGATCCTGCACCGGGTGCCCGAGGACGTGCCCGACGAACACGCCGCGCTGGCCGAGCCCATCTGTGTGGCCTACAACGCGCTGGTGGAGAGCTCGTCCCTGCGGCCGGGGGACACGGTGGTGATCCAGGGGCCCGGCCCCATCGGCATCATGGCCCTGCAGATCGCCCGGGCCCGGGGCGCGGGCACCCTGGTGGTCCTGGGCACGGAGGGAGACGGCCACCGCCTGGCGGTGGCCCAGGCCCTGGGCGCGGACCGCGTGGTGGACGTGACCCAGGAGGATCCGGTGGCCCTGGTCCGCCGGCTGGGCGATGGCCTGGGCGCGGACCTGGTGGTGGACTGCACCGGGGTCAGCGCCGCGCTGGCCCAGGCCCTGGAGATGGTCCGCCCCGGTGGACAGATCACCAAGATCGGCTGGGGGCCCCAGCCCCTGGCGTTCAGCCTGGATCCATTGGTCCAGAAGGCCGTGCGGCTCCAGGGATCCTTCAGCCACAACTACCCCATCTGGGAACGGGCCCTGGCCCTGTTGGCCACCCGCCAGGTGGATCTGGGGCCCGTCATCGGCGGGGTCTACGGGCTGGAGGACTGGGAAGCGGCCTTCCAGGCCATGGAGCAGGGCCGAAACGTCAAGTCCGTGGTGCGGATCGGGTGACCGGAGGTCGGGGCCGGGGGCCAGCTCGACATCCCGGTCTCGGCTCGCCGTCCCCTCGGCCCCGCGCCGCGTCGCCAATGGGAAGGTGCCCATGGAAGCGTTCAGACCGCCGGTGATCCAGGTCTCCCTGGACGTGACCACCCTGGCCGAGGCCCTGGAGCTGGCCGAGGCCGCGGTTCGGGCCGGAGTGGACTGGCTGGAGGCCGGGACGCCCCTGATCCTGGCCGAGGGGCTCCACAGCGTCCGTGCCCTGCGGGAACGCTTCCCCCGCCATCCCATCGTGGCCGATCTGAAGACCATGGACGGAGCCGGCCTGGAGGCGGAGATGATGTTCCAAGCCGGCGCGGACATGACCGTGGTCATGGGGCTGGCCCACGACGCCTCCATCGTCGAACAGGTGAAGATGGCCCGCCGCTACGGCACTCGGGTGATGTGCGACCTCATGCTCTGCCCGGACAAGCCCCGGCGGGCCCGGGAGGCCCAGGAGATGGGCGTGGACTACATCATCGTGCACACGGGCTTCGACGAACGGGGCATGCATCCGGAGCGAAGCCCCCTGGACGACCTGCCCGAGGTCCTGGCAGCCGTGGACATCCCCGTGCAGGCCGTGGGGGGGCTCACCGTGGAACAGGCCCTGCAGACCCTGGAGATGGGCGCGCAGATGGTGGTCTTCGGCGCACCGCTGGTCATCGCGCCGGACGCGTTCGTGGCCGCGACCGAGGAGTACGAGTCCCTCCTGCGGGAGATCGTGGGCCGCGTCCGCGGGACGGAGAACGGCTCCCCCCGATAGGCGGAGCCGGGGTGCCCCGGCCTCCAAGGAAAGCAGGGGGCCGCGCTCCAGAGGTCCCCGACCCCATGGCCCTGCGCCCGCCCCTGGCCGTCGAGCTCGGCAGAATCCCTGGATCGGAGTCCACCATGCACCTGTTGGAAGCCATCGGTTCCCTCTGCTTTCCCGCCCCCCTGCCCGAGACCCTCCTGGCCGTCCACCAGGAGTTCGACGCACCCCGGGTGGAGGCGATCCCGGCCGCGGTGGCCCAGGCTCTGGAGGAGAGCGGGATCCTGGCGGCCATGCGGCCGGGGGACACCGTGGCCGTGGGTGTGGGGAGCCGGGGCATCGCCAACCTGGCTGCCATCGTCCGGGCCACGGTGGACCGCCTGAAGGCCGGGGGGATGGCCCCCTTCATCGTGCCGGCCATGGGCAGCCACGGCGGCGCCACCCCGGAAGGCCAGCGGGCCGTCCTGGCCGGCCTGGGCATCACCGAGGCCAGCATGGGCGTCCCCATCCACGCGACCATGGAGGTGGTGGAGATCGGCCGGGTACCGGGCGGCCCGCCCCTCTTCCAGGGCAAGGACTCCGCGGCCGCGGACCACACCCTCCTGGTCAGCCGGGTGAAGCCCCACACAGATTTCCGAGGCCACCTGGAAAGCGGCCCGGCCAAGATGGCGGTCATCGGCCTGGGCAAGCAGCACGGCGCCGCGCACATGCACGCAGGGGGCGGCCGGAACTTCCAGCGCTACCTGGCCCCCGCGGCCCGGATCTACCAACAACGCACCAATCTGCGGGGGGCCATCTGCCTGGTGGAGAACGCCTACGACGAGACGGCCCTCGTCCGGGGACTGCGCGCGGCGGAGATCGGCACAGAGGTGGAGGCCGAACTCCTGGAGAAGGCCAAGGCCTACCTGGCTCGGCTCCCCTTCGACACGGTGGACGTGCTGGTGGTGCGGGACCTGGGGAAGAACATC
>Ga0256839_1002576_pt1 | contig 19986 bp, 16 predicted proteins | sample 354166metaG_FD_185968 | JGI IMG/M metagenome (GOLD analysis project Ga0256839, IMG submission 185968) | Hydrothermal vent microbial communities from Mid Atlantic Ridge, Atlantic Ocean - 354-166 | ecosystem: Environmental > Aquatic > Marine > Hydrothermal vents | place: Atlantic Ocean: Mid... | reverse complement strand
GTCGTGCAAGTGCTGAAGGAATAACAAAAAGGTGCAGATTTATAAAGGGGGACGCAAGCCAAGAGTTACAAAAAATCTGCAAGTCATATGATTGGAACAATTTTAGAGCGGTCTGTTTTCTTGATCCATATGGGAATCAAGTATCTTTTGATACGCTAAAGGAGCTAGCTAACACAGAAGCGATTGATGTATGGTATTTGTTCCCAGCATTTTGGGGCATCGCCCGACAAGTTTCGAATGATGGGAATGTTCATCACACCCACGAGGGGTCTTTGAATAAAGTTTATGGAACAGAAAGCTGGAAAGATATATTTATAAACCCCACGCTCACACCAGATCTTTTTGGCGAACGCGCAAATAATGAAAAAAAGGTGGATCAGCAAATGGCAACAGAATTTATGATAGAGCGTTTGCGAACTATCTTTAACGGTTGCGTTCTCGATCGGTCCCTACCTTTAGGGCGAAATGGGTTACATGAGTTTTCCTTACTTTTTGCATCTGGCAACCCAAGTTCTGGCGCAAAAAAATTATGTAAAAAGTTGGCTACTGCGGTGTTAAAATAATATGGCTGGTAAATCAGATATCGAATGGACTGATGTTACATGGAATCCGGTTACGGGTTGTTCGATAATTACCGCTGGATGTTCAAATTGTTATGCGATGAGAATGGCAGCCCGCCTTCAGGCCATGGGCCACAAAAATTACACAGGAACCACTAGAAAATCTGGAAACAGGCATGTTTGGACAGGGAAAATTCATCTCAATCATGATGTTCTAAATGCGCCAAATTCATGGAAAAAACCAAGGCTTGTCTTTGTAAATTCCATGTCTGATTTATTTCAGGATGGTGTACCTTTTGACTTCATTGATTCGGTTTGGGAAGTCATGATTGCAAACCCAATTCATACGTTTCAAATTCTAACCAAAAGACCCGATCGTATGAATGATTATTTGCGGTCTAGGGGGTTAAAGGCACCCATGAATATTTGGCTCGGAACATCGGTAGAAAATAAGGCGGTGAAAGACAGAATCGGGATGTTGCGGAAATGCCCAGCAAAGATACGGTTTGTTTCATTTGAACCCCTCATTGGTTCAGTTGGGCGCCCTAGCCTTCGAGGTATTCATTGGGCAATCATCGGGGGGGAATCGGGTCCTAAGTCTCGCCCGATGGATGAAGTATGGGTCAATAATATCTATGAATTGTGCATTCAATATAATGTGGAATTCTTTTTCAAGCAGTGGGGGGGCATCAATAAGAAAAAAACAGGAAGATTGTATCGTGGGAGGACGTGGGATGAGATGCCTGCCTTGGCTGTAGACCAATATGCCTGATTTCACTTCCATGCAAACCAGCTTCACCATCCCCACCAACGGCCCCGGCCTTTATGAGTTTACCCGTGACGCGCAAAATTTTGTGCGCTCGGCTGGCGTGGAAGAAGGCCTGCTCACTTGTTTTGTGCGCCACACTTCATGCTCGCTGACCATTCAGGAAAATGCCGACCCGGATGTGCGGGCTGATTTACAAGACTTTTTCGCAGCGCTCGTGCCGCCTAGCGATGACCCAAAAATGTCCTTCATTCGCCATAGGGCAGAAGGCCCTGACGATATGCCCGCCCATATCAAGGCGGCGCTGACCCAGACCAGTCTATCGGTGCCGGTGGCAGAAGGCCGAATGCTGCTCGGCACTTGGCAGGGGCTTTATCTGTTTGAACACAGAAACGCCTCGCAACAGAGGCAAATCATCCTGCATTTCAGCTAGAGCCTATCCGGTTTTGATGGAATCAAAACCGAGCTCTAGGGCCAAGCCCCGTCAATGGGTGTGGCAGGGTTGTACCAATGGTTTCTTGAAATTGCTTTGCAGGTCTGATCGCAAAAGCCGTTTATAGCTGTCTACCAGACTTGTATAAAGCGGTAGCGGGCCGACGCCGTAATTGCGCGAGCCGTCGGAATTGCCGTCCCATATTTCAAAATGCAGATGCACAGTGGTGCCACGGACAAAGCTGCCATCGGATTTTCGTCCGGTAATATTGGAGATACGGCCTATCTTTTGTCCTTTGCCAACGCGGGCGCCGGAGACAATGCCGGGGGCCAGTGGTCGTTGCAAATGCAAATAGCGATGGACCTGTCCGGTATCGGTGACAAGTTCCACGGAGACAGTGCCAACGACGCCAATGCGTCCATTTTCCGTTGCCACAACCCAATGCTTGTTGACCTCGCAGGTCGAAGGGCGAATGTCCTGTCCCTGATGGCCTTTGCCTGCCGGACATTTGGGGGCATTCCAGCCGCGATTTTCGCAAAAATTATCTTTCCATGGGTAAGAATAATTGGCGGCATCCCCTTGCGTTCCACCGGGGGCAGGAGGATAGGACGGCCCGAAAATAGACCCTCCGGCACCACCATGGCCCCAGACCTGACTATTGGCATAGGCCGGCCCGCTCTCAATGGGAAAGCGCATGCCCGGCGCGACAATGGCTGTATCCGTGACGCCGACAGAGGTTACGCCGCGGCCCGTGCCGTCGATTAAATCCCCGGGCGGGTCATAGGTGAAAAACAAGGGTGTGCCGGTGCTGCCTGTGGGGGGCGTGATGATCGGTCCACCACCACCGCCGCCGCTTTCGCAGGCGAGCAAAAACAAAGAGGCCAAGACAAGCAAAAAACTGCGCGGCTTAATCATTTCCCGCCTCCAATCTGTACCACCATGCTATCGACAAGTTTCTTCATAAAGGCTGTGCTTTTGCAACGGCTATCACCGGCCGGATCATCACACACCATCATCACACTATAGGCCGCTCCAAAAAGCGAAAAGCTTGCTGCCATGCCGTCTTCGGTCTGGAAAATTTGCATGCCATCAGCGGCGGCTTTTTTGTCTCCCGGTGAGCGAATTTCTGACAGAACACAAGTGCCGTGAACGGAGACGGAATAGCCATCATGGCGGGAAATTGCGTGGTAATAATAATCCTTGCCAAAGACGTGTCCATTGGCCGGCATTTTTTCCGGAACAATGATCGGCATGGCAATCTCGTCCATGACCGATTGCGCCAAAGCGGCCTTTGGCATGCGCCCGGCGCGCTGATAGGCAATGGTTGCTTTTTTTGCTGCGGCCCAATCGATGGGAACGCGCACCTGCCGTGCCTGGCGAAAATCCCGGGACGGGGCGGCCAATTGTTTGGCTACGGTCTGGGTCTTGCCTATCGCCGGGGCTTGGCCGCGATTTTCGGCCGCAACCAGCTGGCTTATGGTTGGCGCTGATTGTGCCAGAGCCATTTCAGGGGTTAAAAACTGAAAAACAAAGGACAGAGCCAGGAAACAGGTCATTTTTATTGAAAAATGACTGGCTGGCCGCATCAAAGTATAAACCACGAAACAAACACTCCTTGACTAGAGCCTATTTTCGTTTTGATGGAATCAAAACCGGGCTCTAAGTTTTTGTTTTTGAGCACTTCTTGCCGGAAAACCGGCCTCATCCCGAGCTTGCCGAAGGACCCACTTTTCGCAGAAGTGCTCTAGCCTCGGACACGCCTTGGGCCCGAGATAGTCTATCGGAGAATGGCCAAGGTGCAAGGGGGGCTTTTTGCCTCAATTCACAAAATCGCAGCTCGCATCCATTTGCTGTGGCGCATATTGATCGGGATTGTCTTCCAGCAATCTGTTATAGGCGTAAACAAGATCCGCATAGGGTGCGATAACCCCAATGCCGCCACTGCCTTTGCGGTTGATGCGTTCAATTTCCGATGCCCACATTTCAAAGTGCAAATGCGATGTGGTCTGGCGCAGAAAGCTGTCGGTGCTGCTTGAATAGCCGGAGAGATTGGAAACGACACCCAGCACCTGTCCCTTGCTAATGGCAACGCCGCGACAACCGTCATTTTTATAGTCGCAACCAAGGCCGGGATCGAGCGGGCGCTGCAAATGCAGATAGCGGTAATTAATGCCGGTTTCGGCGCCGATAATATTCAACTCGACATTGCCCACATAGGCAATCACCCCGTCTTCGGTGGCAACCACTTTATGGCTATTATTGTTACAGGTGGCGGGGCGAATATCCTGTCCCTGATGGCCCTTGCCAGAGGCGCAAAAGGACGTGCTGTGGCTGCGTGTCTCGCAAAAATTGTCCCGCCATGGATAATCGTAATTGCGCGGGTCTCCTTGATTGTAAGGCGATAGCGGGGCCGGATGTTGATCCCATGGAAAAGGAATAGTGCCGCCACTGCCGGCAAAGGCATCACGGCCCGCACCGCCATACATAAAGACCTGAGAATTGGCAAAGGCCGGACCTTGCTGGAAAGGAAAGCGCATATTGGGCGAGAGAACCGCAAGGTCGGGGTTTTCAATGGCGATGGAGCCAACCGGACCGGATGGACCACCATAGACTGTGTCGGGAATCAGGGCGCCGGCCGGTTCAAAGGGAAATTTATAAGGGCTGTCCGGCGTTTCCTCGGCAGGGCCTTCATCATTGCTGGCCTCGTCGGGGGTTTCCTCGATTGGCGGTTCCTCTGAAGGCACGTCATCAGCGGGTGCTTCCGGTGCGGTTTCGGTTGGGGATTCAACGGGGGCTTCGTTCGGACTGTCGCGAAAATAGAAAAAATAAGCCGCCGCCGCCAAAGCCAATAAGAAGAGGAATATAATAAAACTGCGCATTATTCTTCTCCCGCCGGGGCCCCAAGGGAGGGCACGAGATCATCTATCCATGATGCCAGAAATGTCTGGTCAGCGCACAGGGTTTGGGTTTCCACTGTATCGCAGGTGAGGGAGACCGCATAATGGGCGCCAAACAAGGCAAAGCTGGTGGCAATGCCGGTTTCGGTATCAAAAAACTCTATATCGCTGCTGGGGCTTTCATCAGGGCCGCCATAAAACACGGCCCGGCGATAGGTCAGACGGGTGCCGTGAATATTGATGAACCAACCATCACCGCTAATGGTGGCATAATAAAAATCGGGCTTGGCCAAAATCATCGGATCCTTTGTCACGCGGGCTGGAACCAGAATGGGCAGTTCAACCCGGTCGCGGTCGGCGCGCGCGATCACGCCGGGGCGCGAGACACCGGCATCCTTTAACCGTGCGGCAAAGGTTTTGGCGCGGCTCCAGTCAATGGCCAAGCGATCAATCTCGGCGGCTTTGAAGCCTTCGCGTACCGGGCGCCCGGTTTTGCGAATATTGCGCTCGGCAATGGGCGGGCGGGCGCCACTGGCCATCTGTTCTTTCAGGGTCTGGCGGATTTCGTCCCGAATGGAAGGGCGCGCAAGGGTCTCCCGATCCAGTTCCAATACCCGGCCATCATTATCAACAAGACGGGCAATGACAATATTGTCGACCAGAAAACCGTCACTGCCATCACTCATTTCAAGGGTGACAAAGGAAATTTGGTTGGCGTTTTGCCCGCGCAAGGAAAAAGCAATGGAGGTCCAGGAGGGATCGGTATTGAAAACAGTTATTTCCCGTGTGCCAAGAACATTTTCCATGGCATCATAAACCGTAAGCGTGGCCAGTGTGGTTCTGTTCTTGCTCAGCGGGGAAATATTGACGGAAAATGCAGTGGCTTTTGGATCGAAGGAAAAACTGGCATTGCGGCCTTTGATATAGGCGGCATAATTATCATTGCCCAAGGCCGGAAGCAGACATCGGGAAGGGTAATTCAGATTGGTGCCACATTCCTGCACCAGCAGGTCGGGAAAGGACATCATGCCGAAAGGCTCAAGGTCTTTATTGTTCAAAAGCTGGTCATGACGGGTTGGCATATAATTTGAAGCAGGATCAAAAGTGATGGTCACCTTGCCATCGCGATTTTCGTCAATGGGCACATTATCGCGCAGAAGAACGCCCTCGGCGATGCTGTTGATCCGTTGCAGGTTTGGCAATATTTCCGGCAAAGGCGCTATTTCGGATTGCAAGGCATGTGCATGGGTGACAGCCATACATGCAGCCAATGGCAGCGCCAACAGGCGGTGCAAAACATGGATAGGGCGGAAAATCATGGTGTCTCTCTCCTGCTTTCCTTTTACAGGATAAAGACTATAGGCAAAATGCCCTAGCAGCAACCATTTGTATTTTTGCTTTGCTGGCCCTGATTGAAAGGCAGATCCACGCCGCAATCGGCAAAAATGCCATAATGCCTGTCCCATGATCCATGAAATTCAAAATGGCGGGCAAAACGGCTCTCGGCCAGCATGCGATAGCTGTTGCCACAGACGGGAAATATTTTTCCGGTTTCCATCACATGATGGGCATCAAGCATAAAGCTGTGGGGGGCATGTTCCGCCGTGCCTTTATAGACAACCGCTTGACCATAATCTTCGCAAGCAGGCTCCAGCCCCTCAATATTGAACAGGCGATAGGTGGCGGAGAAAAATTTGGCGTCACCCAGTTTTTCCTGCAGGGCCGGTTTTTCAATGCCCAAAGGGCGGTCCGTTACAAGACGCGGATCGGCAAAGCCCGTTACTTTGGCAAGATTCAGAAAATCATTCCAGTAAAGCGCGCCGCCCAGACATTCCCCATAGAGCACCGGATCATTTTTGATTGTCTCTTCAAGGCGACGGTCCGCATAGACATCGGAGAAATAAAATTCCCCGCCGGGTTTCAAAAGATTTTTCACTGCGCGCAAGACGGCAGGCTTGTCGGTGGAAAGATTGATAACGCAATTGGAGACGACAACATCAAAAGAACCGGGCTGCAAATCCAGTTGGTCGAGCTTTTCAATTTCGCCTTTCAAGAACCGCACATTGGCAAAGCCGAATTTTTCTGCGTGCCAGTCCTGATGTTTGCGCGCCACCGCCAATTGCTCATCGGTCATGTCAATGCCGACAACTTCGCCGCGCGCCCCGACCATTTGCGCGAGGGCGTAAACATCGCGCCCCGAGCCGGAGCCCAGATCCAGCACCCGCGCCCCTTCCAGTTCCAGCGGCGCGATTAACCCGCAGCCATAATATTTGGCCATCACCTCATCATGAATGCGGGCGAGAAGTTTTTTATGAAATTCCGGCATGTCCTCAAAGGTGCAACAGGCATCGGTCTGGAGATCGTCTGTTGTCTGCAAGGTCTTGCCGTAATAATCACGGACGATTTCTTGGTTCATGGAAAGGGATCCTTCAGAGAGTGCGATGGTCATGGATTAGAGGATTTTTGCGCGAGACTAAAGCGGCTTTGCGGTAAAACAAGATAACAATGGGGAGAGGGGCAAAAGGCGAAGCGCTTCCTGGTTTTCTTCCCCCGCGAGCGGGGGAAGAACAACGCACATAGTCAGGACGCCACACAAAGCAGCCAATTATCGCGCATTTCCCCCGTCTTGCCGCCAAAAATGCTCGAAAGATGGGTAAGTTCGCAAGGGCGTTACTGGTGCAGGCACCGCAGAAATGCTATATTTGTTGCAACGCAATAGCTGTCGGAGACCATGATTGGAGAAAGGGGCCCCATGCTGCTCAAAATGCTGAAAGCCAAAATCCATCGCGCCACGGTCACCATGACCGATCTGCATTATGAAGGCTCGATTGCCATCGATGCGGATATTCTCGATGCGGCGGGTATTTTGCCCTATGAGCATGTGGATATCTGGAACATCACCAATGGCCAGCGCCATGCCACTTATGCCATTGCGGGCGAGCGCGGCTCCGGCTGTTTCATGCTGAACGGGGCAGCGGCGCGATTGGCCGAGCCCGGCGACAGGATTATCATTGCCGCCTTCGGCCAGGTGGAAGCGGAAAAGGCAAAAAACTATCACCCGACCGTGGTGCTGATGAATGAGGATAATTCCATCAAGAGCGTGATTTAAGAGCTTTCGCAATTTCCCGCAAAACTTGCGGATAGAGAATATGTTCCTCGCGCAATATGCGGGCCGAGAGGGTCTCTACATTGTCGCCTTCCAGCACCGGCACTTGGCGCTGGCCCAGCACCGGCCCGTCATCCAGGCCTTCGGTCACATAATGCACCGTGCAGCCGGATTTTTCGACCCCCGCATCCAGCGCCTGTTGCTGGACATGCAAGCCTTTGAAGGCGGGCAATAGGGAGGGGTGGATGTTCAAAATCCGTTTGGGCCATTTGGCTACAAACCCGCCGGTCAGGACCCGCATGAAGCCGGCCAGACAGATGAGATCAATCTCATGGGCGCGCAGCGTGTCGTGGAGCACCGCTTCAAAAGCCTCGCGGCTGTCAAAGGCCTTATGGTCAATCACCAGATGGGGAATATCAGCCTGTGCCGCGCGCTCCAGCGCCTTGACTCCCGGGCGGTTGGAAATGACCAAAGCAATATTGGCCGGATAGTCCGGCGCTTTGGCCGCATCGATCAGGGCTTGCAAATTAGAGCCGGAACCGGAGACGAGAACCGCGACCTCAACCATGGCTAAACCGCTTTCAATCGGCCAATGAGACGCGGGGCGGTGTCGGTTTTTTCTAGGGTCGCCATGACCGGGCCGAGATTATTTTCCGCCACCACCACAACCCCGCCAATACCGCAATTAAAGGTGCGCCACATATCGGCGTCACGCAAATCGCCTTGCTGTTTCAGCCATGCAAATAAAGGCGGCAAGGTAAGGGCGGCTTTCTCAAGTTCCGGTGCAAGCCCTTTGGGTAGCACACGGGGCAGGTTATCGGTCAGCCCGCCGCCGGTAATATGGGCAAAGCCCTTGATGAGGCGTTCTTGCAGCAAAGGTGTCAGGGCCTTCACATAAATCCTCGTGGGCGCAAGCAGAGCCTCGCCAAGGCGGGTGGTTTCATCAAAAGGGGCAGGGGCTTTGATATCGGCGCCGCATTCATCAAGAATTTTCCGGATGAGCGAATAGCCATTGCTATGGGGGCCGGATGAGGCAAGAGCGATAAGGGCATCGCCCGCCTGCATTTTTTGGCTGCCCTCATGCAAGGGCAGCAAATGATCGCGCTCCACCGCGCCAACGCAAAAGCCGGCGAGGTCATAATCACTGCCCGCATACATGCCGGGCATTTCTGCGGTCTCGCCGCCAATCAAAGCCGCGCCGGCCTGTTTGCAGCCCTCGGCAATGCCGCTGACGACTTGCGTGGCCACATCCACATCAAGTCTGCCACAGGCAAAATAATCCAGAAAGAACAAAGGCAGCGCCCCTTGCGCCAAGACGTCATTGACGCACATGGCCACGAGATCAATACCGATCGTGTCATGGCAATTCATGGCGAGGGCCAGCTTCAGCTTGGTGCCAACCCCGTCGGTGCCGGACACCAGAATGGGGTCAGAAAATCCGGCGGCCTTCAGGTCAAACAACCCGCCAAAACCGCCAAGGGCACCATCGGCGCCGGGGCGAGCGGTGGCTTTGGCCAGCGGGCCGATGGCTTTGATCAGGCGTTCGCCTGCATCAATATCGACCCCGGCTTTCTTATAGGCATCACTCATGGGTTTTATTCTCTTAATAAAGGCTGGTCAGGAGGGGGCTTAGCCCGAATTCAAGGGGGTTGGGAAGGCAAAAGAGGCAATTCCTGCCAAAATGCAAGCAGAATCCAGCCAGAATTTAATGGCAAAAACTGGTGCTATTGGGGTGCAGGGTGCGGGCGGAACCGCTATAAGGGGGTGTTCGCCAGCCTGACGGAACGCCTACAGGCCTGACGGAACACCCACAGGATTGAAGAAAGCCATTATTTGACATGACCAAATATTTTTCACCGCTCCCTGGATTGATGATCGCAATGATTGGTTTTGCCCTATTGCTGGGCTCTGGCTTTGCGCAAGGCAATGGCGATTCGGTCTTTGTGGTGGCCAAGGTGCCGGTGGAAGCGCAGGCCGAGACGACCGCCGCCGCGCAAAATGCAGCCCGTAATAAGGGGCGTCGTCAGGCTATGGATATTCTCCTGCGTCGGCTTACCGCAGAAGATGACTGGATCTATCTACCGCGCCTTGCCCTTGGGCAGGAGGCGCCAAGCACAGGCCTGTTCATGGAGTTTGGCAAGCAGGCGGTGGTGCTGACCCCGCAAGATCTTCCGGCCATGGAAGAAGATTTTGCGGTATTTGACGAAAAGGCTTCGCGCAATAGCTATCGTGCGCTCATCACCTATCGCTTCAAGCCCGCCGCCGTAAAACAGGTGCTGGAGGCGGCGCGGCTGCCTTATAGCGAATCACAAACCCGCAAAGCGCTGGTATTGCCGGTGTTGCAAACCAAAAACGGCACCTATCTGTGGGAGAGCAATAATCCCTGGGCCCGGGCCTGGCTGGTGCGGCCTTTGGTCAATGAGCTGACCCCCATGGCTTTACCCATTGGCGATAGTCGTGATGTGCAAACCATTACCGCCCGTCAGGCCTTGGCGATGAATCAAAATGCGCTTTCTGTACTGGCGGATCGTTACAAGGTTTCGCATATCATTATTGCCCATGGCTATTTGTCGGAAAAAGACGGGCAATATTCCTTGCGGGTGCGCTATCTGAATGGCTATCTCGACAGTGCGGCGCAAATTACCGGTAATACATCCACCAATAATTCCGGCACGCTTTATGATAGCGCCACCGGCTATGGGGCCGATGGCATGGTGCATGGGGCGCGCAAGATCGGGCAGGTTTTGACCGAAGCGTGGTTTCGCGGGCCGGTGGGTGATTTTCCTGCCCTGGCCCGCCGCGCTGTAACGGCGTCCATGGCCAAACATGCGGCTGAATGGAAGCGCAAAACGCTGGTCGATCATTCGGCCGTGACAACAGTTACCGTCAATGCCTATTTTACGAGCCTTGCGGAATGGGCGAAAATTCGCCAGACCCTCGAGGCTTCCCCCAATGTGGAAAGCATTAAAACCGGGGCTTTGTCACCGGACGGGGCGACCATCACGCTGGTTATTCTCGGGGATATTCGGAAATTGGTTCTGGCCTTGCGGCAGGAAGATCTGGTGTTGTGGCAAAACGGCTCGGATCGCTGGAATATTGCCCCGTCATCGCTTTATGGGGCTATTCGTGAGCGGGTGGAAAATATCGCCATTCTGCCGGGGCAGGAGGGGCTGGGCGGAGACCCCGAGCGCCGCCGCATTCGCAATCCGTTTAATCGTCAGGCCGATGGCGATTTGCAATATCCAGAGGTGGAATGGCGCGGCAATCAACCGGGCTCTCAATCAGGCTCTGATACTCTTGATGATTTTGCGCCGCCTAGCGAACGCGAAATGCCGTTTGATGGCCAGGCGGACTGGTTACAGGATTCTGCCCCGGAAATATTGGAGAACAGTCAAGAAACCGGCCAGGAAACCGGCCAGGAAACCGGCCAGGAAACCGGATTGGGCGAAGGGACGATTCTCGAGCAATCACCGGAAGACAATCAGGATCAGGATGAGAGCGATGATCTCGGTGGTATTTATTAAACAGCGACCAAGTTTGTTTCTTTAGCAACCCCTATGAACCAGCTTCCTTTTCCTTATGCGACCACCAATGCCGCCAATGGTGATTTGCTGCAATCAACCGCCAATGCACCGGCGATTGCCATGGTGCAATCCTGGCTAGCGCAGGAGATTGCTGCGGGAGAGCCGAAGGGTTTTGTGCTGACTGGACAAAAAGGCGTCGGCAAAACCCATCTATTACAGATTGAAGCCAAGCGTATGGGCGCACAGTTTTTTTCCGGCGGCTGTTTGCCCGAGCAAAGCCACAGGGAGCAAACCGTTTTCATCGACGATGCGCCGCTGATTGATGCCACTGCGCTATTGGCTTTTTATCATCGGGCGGTCAAAGCGGAACAATGTTTTATCATTGCCGGGCAAGGCACGCCGCAGGACTGGGCGCGCCAGAAGGATAAATCAGGCGAGGTGCTGCCGGATCTGATGACGCGGCTTGCGGCGCTGCCATCGGTCATCTTGCCGGCCCCTGATGAGGCCCTATTGGCCATGGTTTTCGAGGCCTGCCTTGCGGCGCGACAAATCCGCATCCGGCCGGAAACGGCGCAGGCGGCGGCGCAATCCTTGCGCCGTTCATTGCATGTGGTGCGGGATTTTGCGGCTCTGATAGATGAAGAGGCGCTGGCAAAGCAGCATAAGGTTGATAAGGCTTTTGTTCGTGAATGCCTGAAAAACCATCCGGAATTGACCGTTTTCAGGTAATTTTTTCTTCCCTTTGTGGTGAAGCTTTACTCTTTTTGGTGAATTTTCGTGATAAACCAAAGACAGATGCGGGGCTCAAAATCATCCCTTGCCCTTCCTATATTCAGGCCATGACAGTTTCAGGATTTTTTGATGGACGACGGATTTTCAACAAACAGCCTTGAGGGGCAGTCAAAACCGGCTCCGATTGCGCTAACATCCCCGGATCGGTTCATCAATCGTGAGCTGTCCTGGTTGCAATTTAATCGGCGGGTATTGGAAGAGGCGCAAAATGCCAATTATCCAATTTTGGAGCGTCTGCGTTTCCTGTCGATTTCAGCCAATAATCTCGATGAATTTTTCATGGTCCGTGTCGCCGGTCTGGTCGGGCAGGTGCGCGAGGGGGTGACGCAATTATCGCAGGAAGGTTTGACCCCGACCCGGCAATTGGAACTTGTCAATGCCGAAGCGCAAAAATTGATGCTCGACCAGCAAAGCTGCTGGCATGAGCTGGTGCCGCTGATGGCCGGGCAGGGGGTGCAGCTTATCGCGCCCAAAGAGCTTTTGGGTGAGGATAAGGAATGGCTGGAGCAGGTCTTTATGGACCGGATTTTTCCGGTGCTGACACCACTGGCGGTGGACCCGGCGCATCCTTTTCCATTTATTCCCAATCTCGGTTTCGTGTTGTGCTATGAATTGCGGCGCAAGGGGCGGGAGGAAAAATTTTCAGCCCTTTTGCCTGTGCCGCAAAAGATCAATCGCTTTTTGCGGCTGCCGGATATTGGCGATATGGAAAATGGTCGCCCGATCGTGCGTTTTGTGGCGTTGGAAAAAGTGATTGAAAATTTTCTGGATCGGGTTTTTCCGGGTTGCAAGATTTTGTCCAAAGGTGCCTTCCGCATTTTGCGCGATAGCGATGTGGAAATGGAAGAAGAGGCCGAGGATTTGGTGCGGCTGTTTGAAAGCATGTTGCAGCGGCGGCGGCGCGGTGATGTGATACGCCTTAAAATTGATTCCAAAACCTCGAAGCCATTGCGCCGCATGGTGCAGGAAAGCCTGAAAGTCACGGCGATTGATATTTTGCAAGTGGATGGCCTGTTAGGCCTGTCGCAAACCGGGGGGCTTATTCCGGCAGATCGGCCTGATTTACAATTCCCCCCCTTCGAGCCGCGCTTCCCGGAGCGTTTGCGCGAGCATGGCGGTGACAGTTTTTCGGCGATTACCGCCAAAGATATTCTCGTCCATCACCCCTATGAAAGTTTTGATGTGGTGGTGCAATATTTGAAACAGGCTGCCCGCGACCCTGATGTTATCGCTATCAAGCAAACCCTCTATCGCACATCCAAACAATCGCCGATTGTCGAAGCCCTGATTGAAGCGGCGGAGGCGGGCAAGAATGTCACGGCTCTGGTGGAGTTAAAAGCGCGTTTTGACGAAGAGGCCAATATTCGCTGGGCGCGGGCGCTGGAGCGCGCCGGGGTCAATGTCGTCTATGGCTTTGTGGATTACAAAACCCATGCCAAGCTTTCCCTTGTGGTGCGCCAGGAAGGTAGCGATACCAAATCCTATGTCCATATCGGCACCGGCAATTACCATCCGGTGACGGCCCGCATCTATACGGATTTATCGCTGTTTACGGCAAACAAGGATATTGCCCGGGACGCCGCCAAAGTATTCAACTATGTCACCGGTTATGCGGAGCCGGAGGGCCTGAAACATTTAAGCGTTGCGCCGCTGGATATGCGCGAGATTTTATATAAACGCATCGACAAGGAAATTGCCTTTGCCAAAGCGGGAAAGCCCGCCTCCATATGGGCGAAAATGAATTCGCTGGTTGATGGGGGCATGATTGACAAGCTTTACGAGGCGAGCAATGCCGGGGTGCAGATTGATCTCATCATTCGCGGTATTTGTTGTTTGCGGCCCGGCATTTCGGGGTTGTCGGAAAATATTCGTGTCAAAAGCATTGTCGGGCGGTTTTTGGAGCATTCCCGCATTGCCTGTTTTGGTAATGGTGCGCCCATGCCCAATGGCAATGCCAAGATTTATCTAAGCTCTGCGGACTGGATGCCGCGCAATCTCAATCGGCGTGTCGAGGTGATGTGCCCGATCTTAAATGCCACTGTGCGCTCGCAAGTGCTGGATCAGATTATGGTTGCCAATCTGAATGATGAAGAGCAATCCTGGCATATGCAGCCCGATGGCAGTTTCATTCGCAATCAATGGCATGATCTGGAATTGGAGCCTTTCAATCTGCACCGATTTTTCATGACCAATCCGAGCCTGTCCGGGCGCGGCGAGGCGATTGAATATAATGCGCCGAAAGCTTTGCGTCGGGCGAAAAATCGCGGTAAATCCGGCAAGAAGAAAAGCAAAAACAAGGGCTGACCTCGTTTCTGGTAGTGCCCTGACCAGAGCGCTTCTGCGAAAAGTGGGTCCTTCGGCAAGCTCAGGATGAGGCCGGTTTTCGGATAAGAAGTTCTCAAAAACAAAGACTTAGAGCCCGGTTTTGATTTAATCAAAACGAAAAAAGGCTCTAAATGCCGAGCGTGGCTTTCCCTGTCGAATCGCCGACCAATCATCATTTCAGTAATTTCTAATTAGAACCATCCGGGCGGCGTATAGTATGGGCGAGATTCCAGCCAGTGAGGCAGTGATTGATATCGGCTCCAACTCGGTGCGGTTGGTGGTTTTTGGCGGCCCCGTGCGGGCGCCGATTACAATTTTCAATGAAAAGAGGCTGTGCGGTCTGGGGCGGCGCGAAGGCGAGGATGGGCGGCTGACCGATCAGGCCATGGATATGGCGTTCGGGGTTCTGGCGCGGTTCAAATCTGTGTTGCGCGAAATGGGCTCGCCGCCGGTAACAGTGGTGGCAACGGCGGCCATACGCGAAGCCTCCAATGGTGCGGATTTTATCAGGCGCGTTGAGACATTGGGATTTTCACCGCAGATTTTAACCGGCAAGGAAGAAGCCCGCTATGCGGCGCTCGGGGTGTTGTCGGGGGCGCCGGATATTGTGTTAAACTCCCCCTCGGCGCGCTCCCATCTATGTGGGGATATGGGGGGCGGCAGTCTGGAACTGGTGCGCTATTCCGATGATTTTGAAAATCCGATTGCCAAGGCTGGCAGCTACCCTTTGGGGCCATTGCGGTTGATTGCCGATTATGGGCCACTCCTTTCCGACGCCGAAAAACCGGTTGCCAAAATATTGAAAAATTGTGATTGGCTGACCACGGAGAAAATCGCCGAATTGCACGCTGTGGGCGGGGCATGGCGGGCTCTGGCGCGTATTCATCAGGCCGTGCATCACTATCCCTTACAGACCCTGCATCATTATGTCATGACCCGCGATGAGGTAAGCGATATTTGTCGCCTGATAGAGCAGCAATCGCCGGAAAGCCTTGGGCAAATTCCCGGCATGCAGCGTCGGCGCATTGATACATTACCCCATGCGGCCATGGTTTTGCGTTTGCTGGTGGAGGTGACCAAGACGAAGAGCGTTATTATTTCGTCTTTCGGGGTGCGCGAAGGGGTTCTGTATGACAAGCTTTCCAAACAGCAGAAAATTCAAGACCCGCTTTATGCCATTGCCGAGGAATATGCCCGCAGGCTTGCGCCGCAACCGGAAGCCGGGGCGCGCTATTTCAGTTTTCTAAACGGCCTGTTTACGGACGAAAACCCGGCGCAAAGACGCCTGCGCCGTGCGGCCAGCATGATGGTGGATATTGCCGCGCTTTCCCATCCGGATATGCGGATAGAGCAGGGCTATGGCACGGTTTTGCGGGCGCCGCTGGTGGGTCTGACCCATGGGGAGCGGGTGAGTCTGGCGGCGGTTATCTATTATCGCTATCGCGCCAAGCCGGGGGAACTGCCAGCGCGCATGCCTTCTGGCATTATCGGCGAGGAGGAAATTCTCTGGGCCAAACGTCTGGGGCTGGCCTTGCGCTTTGCGGCCGATCTGTCGCCAAAATCCGGCGCCTGTTTGCATGATTGCAAATTTGATATGCGCGGCGAGACTCTGGTGTTCATTTTGCCCCATGCCATGAAGACATTGTTTTCGCCCATGGTGCAAAAACGCCTTGATCTCTTGGCGGAAGTTTTTGGCAAGCCATTGGAAATCCGGTTTTACTAGAGCCTGTTCGGTTTTGATACCAATCAAAACCGGGCTCTAGGTTTTTGTTTTGACGCGCTTCTTATCCGAAAACCGGCCTCATCCTGAGCTTGTCGAAGGACCCACTTATTCTGGAAACGCTCTAAACGTCTGCATTTGCTTTTCCTTGCGAATAATAGCCTTATCGCCTTATCGGTATTGAAGAGGAGAGAGCCGTCATGGCCCTGTATAAGGATTTGCGTTATTATGACCAGCAGCAGGCGGATTTTATTGCCCGTAAATTGCTGGCCTTGCGCGACAGTCTCTATGATCAAATCACAAAAGACCGCCGCCCCAATTCGCTGATTGTCGGCTCGTGGAATATTCGCGAATTTGATAGCGGCAAGGGCGGGGCGCGCCTTGCGGAAAGCTATCATTATCTGGCTGAAATTATTGACCGGTTTGATATTTGCGCGGTGCAGGAAATTCGCGACGATCTGGAGCCGTTGGAAAATCTTGTGCGCCTGCTGGGGCCGGACTGGGATTATTTTGTTACCGATGTTACCGCCGGGTCCAAAGGCAATCGCGAGCGTCAGGCGTTTTTATATAATCGCAACCGGATGTTTTTTCGTAATCTCATTGGCGAAATTGTGCTGCCGGATAAATCGCTGGTGAATGGGTTGCAATTTGCCCGCACGCCCTTTTTTGCGGCGTTTCAGGCGCAATGGTTTCGGTTTGTCTTATGCTCGGTGCATATGTTTTACGGATCGGATCGCGGGGCGAAAAAGGCCCAGCGCGTTGCCGAGATCGACGCTATCGCCAAAGAGGTGGCCAAGCGCGCGGCCAAGGAAAAAGAGGTTTATATCCTGCTGGGTGATATGAATGTGGTTGATCGCGATGATGATAGCTATAAAGCGCTGGCCAGACACAAATTGATGATCCCGAATTTTGGTCCGACCAATCTCGGCGGTACCAAATTCTACGACCAGCTTGTGTTTACCGGCGAGGGCGAACGGGTGCGGATGCTGCGCCATGGCACGCTGGATTGGCGCGATATTGTGTTCCTGCCGGAGGAGAAGGATTATTACGAGCCGATCGGCAATGTGAATCCGGACAAGCCCGATGGCAAACGCTATAAGAACTGGGATCGCGGTTACAAAACATGGGCGAGCCATCAGATGTCGGACCATTTGCCGCTCTGGGTCGAGCTGGAAATAGACTATTCCGACGATTATCTGGCCCGCTTTGTGGTTTAGGGATCCTGAAATTTGCCCTTATCCCACCTTTCTTTCACCCCAAACAGGGCTAAAGATGGGGTTTGGTTGAAACCCTAAAAGGGGCAGCTTTTTGGCGCGCGGTATTTTGAAATCCATGGCAACGGTGTCCGGGCTGATATTGGTCTCCCGGGTGCTGGGCTTTTTCCGGCAGGTGCTGATCACCGGGGTGATCGGTGCGTCCGGATCGCCGGTGGCCGATGCGTTCTGGGCGGCGTTTCGCCTGCCCAATATGTTCCGGCGGCTGTTTGCCGAGGGGGCATTTCAGGCGGCGTTTATCCCGCTGTTTCAGGGTCATCATGTGAAAGACGGCCATGACGCCGCCAAGCGCTTTGCCGAAGATGTTATGGCATGGCTGGTGGTGATCCTGACCGGATTGACCGCGATTGTGATGCTGGCGACCCCTGCTTTTGTCTATCTGTTGGCGAGCGGTTTTGCCGAAGAGCCGGAAAAATTTGATCTTGCGGTGGTCTATACGCGGATCATGTTTCCCTATCTTGCCTGCATGTCGCTGGTTGGCATGTTTGGCGGGATATTGAATGCTTTGCACCGCTTTGCGGCGGCGGCGGCGGCCCCTGTGGTGCTCAATATTACGATGATTACCGCCGTTTTGCTGTTTGCCAATGCGGATACGACGATGACCGGTGAGGCGGCGGCGTGGGGGGTTTTTGCCGGAGGGGTTTTGCAGCTTGGGGTGTTGGCGCTGGGGGCGCGCCAGCTTGGGTTTTCCCTGCGTCTGCGGCTGCCCAAAGTCACCCCCCATGTGAAGCGCCTGCTGATCCTTGGTACGCCGGGCTTTATCGGCGCCGGGGCTTTGCAGATCAACACCATTATCGGCACCAATATCGCCTCGCGTGAGCAGGGGGCGATCTCGTGGTTGATGAATGCCGACCAGCTTTATCAGCTTCCCCTTGCGGCCATTGGTATTGCCCTTGGCATCGTGTTGATGCCGTCAATCTCCCGGGCGGTCAAAGAAGGCAATGAGGAAAAGGCACGCAACACCATGAATCGCGGGCTCGAGCTGGGATTGCTGTTTGCGGTGCCCTCGGCGGCAGCGCTGATCGCCATGCCGGTTTTTCTTTGTCAGGCACTGTTTCAGGATTTTGCCGGAGATGCCTTGAGTGTGGTTGGGCGCAGCGAAAGCGCGTTTAATGATCGCGATAGTGCGGCCACCGGTCTGGCGCTGATGGTTTACGGTTTTGGCCTGCCGGCCTTTATTTTGCACAAAATTCTCGCCTCGGCGTTTTTTGCCCGCGAGGATACCAAAAGCCCTATGAAAACCGCTCTGGTGGCGATTGCCATCAATGCGACCCTGTCCATCAGCCTGTTTCCGGTGATCGGTTTTATTGCCATTCCCATTGCGACGATTACCGCTTCATGGATTGAAATTTCTATCCTGTCATGGCGGCTGCACCGGCGCGGTATTTTGCGCCCGGATCAGCGTTTGGCGAGCCGCACGCCACGGATCATTCTGGCGGCTGCGGCGATGGGCTATCTGGTCTGGACCATGCAGGCCAATGCCCCATGGCTGATCGAGCATATTTTCCTGCGCCAATGGATATTGCTGATCGCCATTGCCGGGCTTGGGGTCGGGGTCTATTTTTCGCTAATCCTGCTTTTGGGCGGGGCGCGGCTGGCGGATTTGAAATCGGCCTTGAGTGGGGCAGGCAAGGGTGGGCCAGACAAGGGCAGGGAAGGTGGCGGCAAAGCCATTGCGCCACCGGACGACAAGTCTGAAAAGGACTGAGCCAAACAGGCTGATTTACAGGGCTTTCCCTCATGCCCCGATTGCGCTACCACCTCGGGCCTGAAACAATATTTCAAGGAGCGGCATTTTCATGGGCGATGACAGCCAGACCTATAGCGGCCCGCAGCGGGTTTTTTCCGGTGTGCAGCCGACCGGTAATTTGCATCTTGGCAATTATCTCGGGGCCATTCGCAAATTTGTCGATTTGCAACATCATTATGAGTGCATTTACTGCATTGTCGATATGCATGCGATTACTGTCTGGCAGGACCCGGCCACTTTGCGCGCCCAGACCCGCGAAATAGCTGCTGCCTATATTGCTGCCGGGATTGATCCGGACAAGGCAATTATCTTTCATCAATCGGCGGTTAGTGCCCATGCAGAGCTGGCATGGATTTTCAACTGTATTGCCCGCATGGGCTGGCTCAACCGCATGACCCAGTTCAAGGACAAGGCCGGCAAGGACAAGGAGCGCGCTTCGGTCGGGCTTTATGTCTATCCCAATCTCATGGCGGCGGATATTCTCGCCTATAAGGCAACCCATGTGCCTGTGGGGGAGGACCAGAAACAGCATCTTGAGCTGTCGCGCGATATTGCCGGTAAGTTCAATAATGATTTTGATGCGCCGGGGTTTTTCCCGCTGCCGGAGCCTTTGATCAAGGGGCCGGGGGCGCGGATCATGTCTTTGAAGGATGGCACGGCGAAAATGTCGAAATCGGATCCGGCGGATTTATCGCGGATCAATTTGACCGATGACGCCGATTTGATTGCCAGAAAAATCAAAAAAGCCAAAACCGATGCCGAGCCGGTGCCGTCGCAAAGGGATGGCCTTAAAGGGCGGCCTGAAGTTGAAAATCTGGTGGGGATATTCTCGGCCCTTT
>Ga0256839_1002575_pt1 | contig 19997 bp, 16 predicted proteins | sample 354166metaG_FD_185968 | JGI IMG/M metagenome (GOLD analysis project Ga0256839, IMG submission 185968) | Hydrothermal vent microbial communities from Mid Atlantic Ridge, Atlantic Ocean - 354-166 | ecosystem: Environmental > Aquatic > Marine > Hydrothermal vents | place: Atlantic Ocean: Mid... | reverse complement strand
GCCCCGGGCACCGCCACCGGAGCGATGGAAAGTCAGGACCTCAAGAAAGCCGGCCTCAAGGCCACCCTCCCGCGGCTCAAGATCCTCAACATCCTGGAGAAGAGCCGGCTGCGCCACCTGAGCGCCGAGGACGTGTACAAGGCCCTCATGGAAACCGGCGAGGACGTGGGCCTGGCCACGGTGTACCGGGTGCTCACCCAGTTCGAGTCGGCGGGGCTGGTGCGGCGCCACCATTTCGAGGGCGGCCACTCGGTGTTCGAGCTGGACCACGGCAAGCACCACGATCACATCCTCTGCATCAAGTGCGGGCGGGTGGACGAGTTCATGGACGAGACCATCGAGGAACGCCAGCGGGCCATCGCCAGGAAGGCCGGCTACGACATGACCGACCACTCCCTCTACATCTACGGCATCTGCGCCGACTGCCAGAAGAAGGAAAAGGGCAGGGGCCGGTAGGCCATATCAGGCGTCGGCGGGCGTCTCCTCGCCGCTCGCCACCGGCCGCTCGCCACTTGCAGTACCGGCCCGCTCCATCATTTCGCGCGCATGGGAGCGGGTGCGCTCGGTGATCTCCACGCCGCCCAGCATGCGGGCGATCTCCTCCACCCGCTCGGCCCGGTCCAGGGCCCGGATGCGGGTGCGGGTGGCGCCTTCGGCGGTGCGCTTCTCCACCTGCAGGTGATGATGGCCCAGGGCGGCCACCTGGGGCAGGTGGGTCACGCACAGGACCTGGCGCGCGGCGCCCAGCTCGCGCAGGCGCTGTCCCACGATCTCCGCCACCCGGCCGCCGATGCCCACGTCCACCTCGTCGAACACCAGGGTGGGCACGGCCTGGTCGCCGGCGGCGATGACCTGCACCGCGAGGCTGATGCGCGACAGCTCGCCGCCCGAGGCCACGCGGTTGAGCGGGCCCGGCGGCTGGCCGGGGTTGGCGGCGACCCGGAACTCCACCCGCTCGGTACCGTGGGCGGCGGGCTCGGCCGGCTCCACCGCCACCTCGAACACGCCCCCCTCCATGCCCATCTCCTGCATGGCCGCGGTCACCGCCCGGGCCAGGCGGGCGCCGGCCTGCCGGCGCCGCCGGCGCAGCGTGCGCGCGGCCTCCTCGTAGGCGGCCCGGGCTTCCGCGGCCTCCCGCTCCAGGTGCCGGAGCCGGTCCTCGCCTCCGTCCAGCTCGGCGGCCTCGGCCTGGAGGCGCTCCAGCAGGGCAGGCAGCTCGTCGGGGTCCACCTGGTGCTTGCGGGCCAGGGTGAGCAGGGCGTCCAGGCGCCGCTCCACCTCGGCCAGCCGCGCCGGGTCCAGGTCCAGGCGCTCGGCGTAACGCCGGATGGCCCCCGCCGCCTCGTCCACGGCGATGGTGGCCTGCTCCAGCAGGGCGGCCGGCTCCTCCAGGGCCGGGTCCGCCTGGACCATGTCGTCCAGCTCCACCGCCGCCCGGCGCAGCAGGGCATCGGCGGAGGTCTCGTCCTCGCCCTCCAGGATCTGCGCCAGCCGCTGGCACCCTTCCAGGAGCCGGCGCCCGTGGGCCAGGCGCCGGTGTTCCTGCTCCAGGGCCGCGGCCTCGCCGGGCTCCGGGGCCAGGCGCTCCAGCTCCTCGATCTGGAAGCGCAGGAACTCCAGCCGCCGGGCCCGCTCGGCGCCCGCCCCGCGCAGGGCCTCCAGGCGCCGGGCGGCCTCCTGCCAGCGCCGCCAGGCCCCACCCAGCTCCGCCAGCCGCGGCCCGTTGCCGGCATAGTCGTCCAGCAGGGCGCGCTGGAAGGGCCGTCCCAGCAGCGACTGGTGCTCGTGCTGGCCGTGCAGGTCCACCAGCAGCCCGCCCAGCTCGCGCAGGTCCTGCAGCGTGGCGGGGCGGCCGTTGATGAAGGCCCGCGAGGCACTGCCGCGGGAGAGGAGCCGGCGGATGATGCACAGCCCCTCGTCCCCCTCCAGGTCGCGGCCGGCGAGCCAGTGGCGGGCGGCGGGGGCGTCGGCCAGGTCGAAGGTGGCGCTCACCTCGGCGCGCTCGGCGCCGTGGCGGATGAGGCCGGAGTCGGCGCGGTCGCCCAGGGCCAGGCCCAGGGCGCCCAGGAGGATGGACTTGCCGGCCCCGGTCTCGCCGGTGAGGACGGTGAGCCCGGGCTGAAGCTCCAGCGACAGGGCCTCCACCACCGCGAGGTTGCGAATGTCCACGTGGATCAGCATGGTGCCCGGCCTCACCCGCCCCAGCTCAGCTTGGCGCGCAGGATCTCGAAGTAATCGTAACCCTCGGGGTGGATGAGGCGCACGGCCTGGTCGCGGCGGCGGATGCGGACCCGGTCGCCGGAGACCAGGCCCAGGTTGATCTGCCCGTCGCAGGTCACCTGGGCGTGGGAATGGGGGGTCTCCCGCACCACGATCTCCACCTCGCTGTCGCCCGCGATCACCATGGGCCGGAAGCTCATGGCATGGGGGCAGATGGGCACCATCACCATGGCATCGAGGGTGGGGTGGAGGATGGGCCCGCCCGCGGACAGGGCGTAGGCGGTGGAGCCGGTGGGGGTGGAGACGATGAGGCCGTCGGAGCGCATCACCGACAGCAGGCGGCCGTCCACGTAGGTCTCGGTCTCGATCATGCGCGCCACTTCCCACTTGTGCACCACCACGTCGTTGAAGGCCTCGCTCTCGCTGACGATCTCGCCCTCGTGCTCGATGCGGGTGTGCAGCAGCAGGCGGTGCTCCTCGCGGTAGCGGCCGTCGAGGATCTCGCCCAGGCGCTGGAGCATCTCCTCGGGGGAGATGTCCGCCAGGAAGCCCAGCCGGCCCAGGTTGACCCCCAGCAGGGGCACGGCGTGGGGGACCAGGCTGCGCGCGGCGTTGAGCAGGCTGCCGTCGCCGCCCACCACGACGGCCAGGTCGGCCTCCTCCCCCAGCCGGCGGCGGGGCGCGGCCTCGAACTCGGTGCCGGCGGGCAGCAGCTCGGCGGTGTGGGCGTCCACCAGCACCCGGCAGCCGCGCTCGGCCAGGAACCGGCCCAGGCTGAGGACCGTGTCCGCCACGCCCGGGTCGCCGTACTTGCCGATGAGTCCCAGGGTCTTGAAAGTATTCGCCATCATCCCCCCGCCGCAGGTGGGGCAACGTTAGCACAGGAGCCCGCGGAGCTGCCATTGGCGCGCCTTGACACCCTCCAGGGGGGTTGTTAGCTTTACCCTTAGCACTCAAATACATAGAGTGCTAACACGAGTGCCGGGACGCCGGCGGGAGCATCATGGCGGGATCGTCCACAGAACTGGAGCACGGCCTCAGCGAGCGGGCCCAGACCCTGCTCAAGACGCTGGTGGAGCGCTACATCCGCGAGGGCCAGCCCGTGGGCTCGCGCACCCTGGCGCGCGACAGCAAGCTGGACCTCAGTCCCGCCACCATCCGCAACGTCATGGCGGACCTGGAGGAGCTGGGGCTGGTGGCCTCGCCCCACACCTCCGCCGGGCGGGTGCCCACGGCCCGCGGCTACCGCCTGTTCGTGGACAGCCTGCTCACGGTCAAGCCCCTGCGCCCGGCCACGGTCTCGCGCCTCAAGCGCGAGCTGGGCGAGCGCGCCGAGACCCCGGCCGAGGTCATCGAGTCGGCCTCGTCGCTGCTGTCGGCCGTCACCCGGCTGGCGGGGGTGGTGATGCTGCCGCGGGTGGAGCAGGTGACCCTGCGCCAGGTGGAGTTCCTGCCCCTGTCGGGCAACCGGGTGCTGGTGATCCTGGTCACCAACAACGCCGAGGTGCAGAACCGCATCATCCACACCGGGCGCACCTACAGTGCGGCGGAGCTGGAGGCGGCGGCCAACTACATCAACCGCGAGTTCGCCGGCCGCGACCTGCGCGGCATCCGCGAGGCGGTGGCGGCGGCCATGGCCCGGGCCCGGGACGACATGGGGCGCATCATGGAAACCGCGCTGGCGGTGGCCGACCGGGCCTTCGAGGGGCGCCGCGACGACGATTTCGTGCTGGCGGGGCAGAACCACCTGCTGGAGTACCAGGAGATGGCCGACATCGAGCGCCTGCGCCGGCTGTTCGAGGCCTTCAACACCAAGCGCGACATCCTGCACCTGCTGGACCAGTCCCTCGATGCCGAGGGGGTGCAGATCTTCATCGGCCAGGAGTCGGGGTACGAGGTGCTGGATTCCTGCTCCGTGGTGACCTCGCCCTACCGGGTGGGGGACCAGGTGGTGGGCGTGCTGGGGGTCATCGGGCCCACCCGCATGGCCTACGACCGGGTCATCCCCATCGTGGACGTCACGGCCCGGCTGCTGGGGGCGGCCTTGTCTTCCGAGTGAGGGCTCCCATTATCTGAACATCGGGCTCCGCCGCGGCCCCACGGGCCGCGGGGGCCGCAGGCAGAATCCGCTGCAAGGGGAAATCAGGCACATGTCCGAAGAACGACGGGACCGGACCCAGGGTCCGGAAGCGGTGGCAGAACACGAGGCCGGGGCGGCCGTGGAGCCGGCCCCGGAGGAGACAGGGGCGGACGACCTGGCCAGCCGGCTGGAGGCGGCCGAGGCCCGGGCCCAGGAGAACTGGGAGCAGCTCCTGCGCGCCCAGGCGGAGCTGGAGAACCAGCGCCGCCGGGCCGAGCGCGAGCTGGACAACGCCCGCAAGTACGCCCTGGAGCGGTTCGTCCAGGAGCTGCTCCCGGTCAAGGACAGCCTGGAGATGGGCCTGTCGGCCATCGCCGAGGTGGACGAGGGCGACGAGGCGGTGCACAAGCTCAAGGAGGGCACCGAGCTCACCCTGAAGATGTTCCACCAGGTGCTGGAGAAGTTCGGGGTGCGGGAGATCAACCCGGTGGGCGAGCCCTTCGACCCGGAGCTGCACCAGGCCATGAGCATGCTGGAGAGCGTGGAAACCGCGCCCAACACCGTGCTCAGCGTGATGCAGAAGGGCTACACGCTCAACGACCGCCTCATCCGGCCGGCCATGGTGGTGGTGTCCAAGGCCCCGGAGGAAGGCGGCGGGGGCCGCGTGGACGAGCAGGCTTGAGTTCGGCCGGACCGGGCCCCATCTAGGCGCTGTAACACAGAATCGTCATTGGGAGCCGCCCCGGGAGGCGGGAGAAAACAACTGGAGAATCAGCAACATGGGAAAAATCATCGGCATTGACCTGGGCACCACCAACTCCTGCGTGGCGGTGATGGAGGGGGGCAAGCCCCGCGTCATCGAGAACGCCGAGGGTGACCGCACCACGCCCTCCATCGTGGCCTTCACCGGCGAGGGCGAGATCCTGGTGGGCCAGCCGGCCAAGCGCCAGGCCGTGACCAACCCCAAGAACACCCTGTTCGCCGTCAAGCGCCTCATCGGCCGCAAGTTCGACGATGCCGAGGTGCAGAAGGACATCAACATGGTGCCCTACACCATCGTCAAGGCGGACAACGGCGACGCCTGGATCGAGGTCAGCGGCAAGAAGATGGCGCCGCCGGAGATCTCGGCCCGGGTGCTCATGAAGCTGAAGAAGGACGCCGAGGCCTACCTGGGCGAGGAGGTCACCGAGGCGGTGATCACGGTGCCGGCCTACTTCAACGACTCCCAGCGCCAGGCCACCAAGGACGCCGGGCGCATCGCCGGGCTCGAGGTCAAGCGCATCATCAACGAGCCCACGGCGGCGGCGCTGGCCTTCGGCCTGGACAAGAAGGAAGGCGACCGCAAGGTGGCGGTGTACGACCTGGGCGGCGGCACCTTCGACATCTCCATCATCGAGATCGCCGAGATCGAGGGCGAGCACCAGATCGAGGTGCTGTCCACCAACGGTGACACCTTCCTCGGCGGCGAGGACTTCGACAAGCGGCTCATCGACTACCTGGCCGACGAGTTCAAGAAGGAGCAGGGCATCGACCTGCGCGGCGACCCGCTGGCCATGCAGCGCCTGAAGGAGGCCGCGGAGAAGGCCAAGATCGAGCTGTCCTCGGCCCAGCAGACCGAGGTCAACCTGCCCTACATCACCGCCGACGCCAGCGGGCCCAAGCACCTCAACATCAAGGTGACCCGGGCCAAGCTGGAATCGCTGGTGGAGGACCTCATCGCCCGCACCATCGAGCCGTGCAAGGTGGCGCTCAAGGACGCCGGCCTGTCCACCTCCGACATCGACGACGTGATCCTGGTGGGCGGCCAGACCCGCATGCCCAAGGTGCAGGAGGCGGTGAAGGACTTCTTCGGCCGCGAGCCGCGCAAGGACGTCAACCCCGACGAGGCCGTGGCCATCGGCGCGGCCATCCAGGGCGGCGTGCTCTCGGGCGAGGTCAAGGACGTGCTGCTGCTGGACGTCACGCCGCTGTCGCTGGGCATCGAGACCCTGGGCGGGGTGATGACCAAGCTCATCGAGAAGAACACCACCATCCCGACCAAGGCGACCCAGATCTTCTCCACCGCCGAGGACAACCAGACCGCGGTGACCGTGCACGTGCTGCAGGGTGAGCGCGAGCGGGCCGACGCCAACAAGTCGCTGGGCAAGTTCGACCTCACCGACATCCCGCCGGCGCCGCGCGGGGTGCCCCAGATCGAGGTCACCTTCGACATCGACGCCAACGGCATCCTCCACGTCTCGGCCAAGGACAAGGCCACGGGCAAGGAGCAGTCCATCGTCATCAAGGCCTCCAGCGGCCTGTCGGAGGAGGAGATCGAGCGCATGGTCAAGGACGCCGAGGCCCACGCGGCGGAGGACCGCAAGTTCCACGAGCTGGTCAACGCCCGCAACCAGGCCGACAGCCTCATCCACGCCACCCGCAAGTCCATGGAGGAGCTGGGGGACAAGCTGGAGGCATCGGAGAAGGAGGCCATCGAGTCCGCCATCAAGAAGCTCGAGGAGGCCATGAAGGGCGACGACAAGGACGCCATCGAGGCCGGCATCAAGGCACTGACCGATGCCTCGGCCAAGATGGCCGAGCGCCTCTACGCCCAGAAGGGCGCCGAGGGCGGGGCGGCCGGCGCCGCCGGCTCCGAGGCCCAGGCCCAGGCCGGCGACGAGGTGGTGGACGCCGAGTTCGAAGAGGTCAACGACGACAAGAAGTGAGTCCCGCGCCGCGCGGCGGCGGGCACATGCGGCACCGGCGGCGGGGCGTCCCGCCGCCGGTGTTTGCGCGTAACACGGGCAGCACGATGGCGCGCGGCGGCCGACCGCCGCAACGGAAGTTCCTATGGCGCAACGCGATTACTACGAGATCCTCGGGGTGTCCCGCAACGCCAGCGAGGCCGAGATCAAGAAGGCCTTCAAGCGCCTGGCCATGAAGTACCACCCCGACCGCAACCCCGACGACAAGGTCGCGGAGGAGAAGTTCAAGGAGGCCAAGGAGGCCTACGAGGTCCTCAGCGATCCCCAGAAACGCTCCGCCTACGACCAGTTCGGCCACGCCGGCGTGGACCCGGCGGGGATGGGCGGGGCCGGGTTCGGCGCCGGCGCCAGCTTCAGCGACATCTTCGGCGACGTCTTCGGCGACATCTTCGGTGCCGGGGCCCGCGGCGGCACCCGCGCCTACCGCGGCCGCGACCTGCGCTACAACCTGGAGCTGAGCCTGGAGGAGGCGGTGCGCGGCACCACGGTCAAGATCCGCATCCCCACCCTGGCGGTGTGCGACGAGTGCGGCGGCAGCGGCGCGCGCAAGGGGACCCGGCCGGTGACCTGCTCCACCTGCGGCGGCCACGGCCAGGTGCGCATGCAGCAGGGCTTCTTCTCGCTCCAGCAGACCTGCCCCCGCTGCCACGGCACCGGCAAGATCATCTCCGATCCCTGCCCGGCCTGCTACGGCCACGGCCGGGTGGAGAAGCACAAGACCCTCTCGGTCAAGGTGCCGGCGGGAGTGGACAGCGGCGACCGCATCCGCCTCTCCGGCGAGGGCGAGGCGGGCGAGCACGGCGGGCCGCCCGGCGATCTCTATGTCCACATCAGCGTCAAGCCGCATCCCATCTTCCAGCGCGAGGGCGACGACCTCCACTGCGAGGTGCCGGTGTCGGTGGTCACCGCCGCCCTGGGCGGCGAGCTGGAGGTGCCCACCCTGGACGGGCGGGTCAAGCTCAAGGTGCCGCCGGAGACCCAGAGCGGCCGGCTGTTCCGCCTGCGCGGCAAGGGGGTCAGGTCGGTGCGCTCCGGTGCCGCCGGCGACCTCATCTGCCGCGTGGTGGTGGAGACGCCGGTCAACCTGACCAAGCGGCAGAAGGAGCTGCTGCGCGAGCTGGGGGAGTCGCTGGAGGCCGACGGCGTCAACCACAGCCCCCGCGCCGCCTCCTGGCTCGACGGCGTGAAGAAGTTCTTCGAGGACATGACGGGCAGGGGATGACGAGGCTGCCGGCCGCCGGGAGGGCCGCGCACCCCCGGCACGCGGCGGGGCTGGGGTCCGGCTGCCGGGGCAAGGTGTACCCCGGGTGAAATGCAGCAGAACCTCGAGGCCTTGTTTATACCCAGCCCCCCGCCCCCGCAGCCAGCCCCCAGCAGCCAGCCCCCTGTCTTGCACCGGCGGCGGGGCCCGCCCACAATAGGCCGCCTTGCAGCCAGGGGGAGAGCACATGGTTCGCATCGCAGTGACGGGCGCCGCCGGGCGCATGGGGCGGGCGTTGATCCAGGCCGTGGCCGAGGCCGGGGGGGCGGAGCTGGCCGCCGCCTTCGCCCGGCCGGGCAGCGGGGCGGTGGGCCGCGACGCCGGCGAGCTGGCGGGGCTGGGCCCGCTGGGCGTGACCGTGGGCGACGACCCCGCCGCGGCAGCGGAGTCCTTCGACGTGCTCATCGACTTCACCCTGCCCGAGGCCACCCTGGCCCACCTCGCCGCGTGCCGGGCCGCCGGCCGGCGCCTGGTCATCGGCACCACCGGCCTCGACGAGTCCCAGCGCGCGGCCATCCGCGAGGCCGGGGCCGACATCGGCATCGTCTTCGCCCCCAACATGAGCGTGGGCGTCAACCTCTGCCTCAAGCTGCTGGAGACCGCCGCCCGGGTCCTGGGCGAGACGGTGGACGTGGAGATCGTCGAGGCCCATCACCGGCACAAGGTGGACGCCCCGTCCGGCACCGCCCTGGCCATGGGCGAGGCGGTGGCCCGCACCCTGGGCCGGGACCTGCAGGAGTGCGCGGTGTACGGCCGCCACGGCCACACCGGCGAGCGCGACCGGCGCACCATCGGCTTTTCCACCATCCGCGCCGGCGACATCGTGGGCGAGCACACCGTGATGTTCGCCGGCGCCGGCGAGCGGGTGGAGATCACCCACAAGGCCTCCTCGCGCATGACCTTCGCCACCGGCGCGGTGCGGGCGGCGCTGTGGCTCATGGACCGCCCGCCCGGGGTCTACGACATGCAGGACGTGCTCGGCCTGCGGGAGTAGTCGCGCCGCGGTCTGGCCACCGCCGCCGGGCTCGGTTACAATTCCCCCGGTCCGAAAACTTTTTCCGGCCGCGCCAGTTCTAGAGACGGGAGCTTCCCCCGGGATGCCTCCCGTTTTTTGCACGCGCGCCCCGTGTGGAGGCTTCGTTGACGAAACCGGCCCTGCTCGCCCTGGAAAACGGCGCCGTCTTCCACGGTGTCGGGATCGGCGTTTCCGGGCAGGCCGTGGGCGAGGTGGTGTTCAACACCGCCATCACCGGCTACCAGGAGATCCTCACCGATCCCTCCTACGCCCGCCAGATCGTCACCCTCACCTACCCCCACATCGGCAACACCGGCACCACGCCGGAGGACGAGGAGTCCTCCCGCGTGCATGCCGCCGGCCTGGTGATCCGCGACCTGCCGGTGCGCCCGTCGAGCTGGCGCAGCCGCGAGCCGCTGCCGGCCTGGCTGGAGCGCCAGCAGGTGGTGGCCATCGCCGGCATCGACACCCGGCGCCTGACCCGGATCCTGCGCGAGGAGGGGGCCCAGAACGGCTGCATCCTGGCCGGCGAGGGCATCGACGAGCACGCGGCCCTGGCCGCCGCGCGTGGCTTTCCCGGCCTCGAGGGCATGGACCTGGCACGGGAGGTCACCACCCACATGCCCTACGAGTGGGCCCAGGGGACCTGGACCCTGGAGGCGGGCCTGCCGCCGGCGCCGGCACACCTGGACCAGGCCCTGCCGCACCACGTGGTGGCCTACGACTTCGGGGTCAAGCGCAACATCCTGCGCATGCTGGTGGACCGCGGCTGCCGGGTCACCGTGGTGCCGGCCCTGACGCCGGCGGCCGAGGTGCTCAAGCTGGCCCCCGACGGGGTGTTCCTGTCCAACGGTCCCGGCGACCCCGAGCCCTGCACCTATGCCATCGCCGCCATCCGCGAGCTGCTGGATACCGGCCTGCCCCTGTTCGGGATCTGCCTCGGCCACCAGCTCCTGGGCCTGGCCTGCGGCGCGCGCACGGTGAAGATGAAGTTCGGCCACCACGGCGCCAACCACCCGGTGCAGGACCTGGACACCGGGCGGGTGATGATCACCAGCCAGAACCACGGCTTCGCCGTGGACGAGGACAGCCTGCCGGCCAACGTGCGCGCCACCCACCGCTCCCTGTTCGACGGCTCGCTGCAGGGCATCGCGCTCACCGACCGCCCGGCCTTCGGCTTCCAGGGCCACCCCGAGGCCAGCCCCGGGCCCCACGACGTGGCGCACCTGTTCGACAAGTTCGTCGAACTCATCGAACAGGGCCGAGGGGCGAGGGGCGAGTGATGAGGACGGATGCACCGGAACAATGCTGATACTGGACACTCGCCACTCGCCACTTGCCACTTGCCACTGAGGTGTTATGCCTAAACGGACCGACATCGAAAGTATCTTGATCATCGGCGCCGGGCCCATCGTCATCGGGCAGGCGTGCGAGTTCGACTACTCCGGGGCCCAGGCCTGCAAGGCCCTGCGCGAGGAGGGCTACCGCGTCATCCTGGTCAACTCCAACCCGGCCACCATCATGACCGACCCGGAGATGGCCGATGCCACCTACATCGAGCCCATCCGCTGGCAGCACCTGGCGCGCATCATCGAGCGCGAGCGGCCCGATGCCCTGCTGCCCACCATGGGCGGCCAGACCGGGCTCAACTGCGCCCTGGACCTGGCCCGCGAGGGGGTGCTGGAGGCCTTCGGGGTGGAGATGATCGGGGCCACGCGCGAGGCCATCGACAAGGCCGAGGACCGCGACCGCTTCCGCCAGGCCATGGCCCGCATCGGGCTGGAGATGCCGCGCTCGGCCATCGCCCATTCCCTGGAGGAGGCGCTGCAGGTCCAGGCCCGCATCGGCTTCCCCGCCATCATCCGCCCGTCCTTCACCCTCGGCGGCTCCGGCGGCGGCATCGCCTACAACCGCGAGGAGTTCGTGGAGATCTGCGAGCGCGGGCTGGACCTGTCACCCACCAGCGAGCTGCTCATCGAGGAGTCCATCGCCGGGTGGAAGGAATACGAGATGGAGGTGGTGCGCGACTGCAAGGACAACTGCATCATCGTCTGCTCCATCGAGAACCTGGACCCCATGGGGGTGCACACCGGCGACTCCATCACCGTGGCCCCGGCGCAGACGCTCACCGACAAGGAATACCAGATCATGCGCGACGCCTCCATCGCCGTGCTGCGCGAGATCGGCGTCGACACCGGCGGGTCCAACGTGCAGTTCGCGGTCAATCCCGAGGACGGGCGCCTGGTGATCATCGAGATGAACCCGCGCGTCTCGCGTTCCTCGGCCCTGGCCTCCAAGGCCACCGGCTTCCCCATCGCCAAGGTGGCGGCCAAGCTGGCGGTGGGCTACACGCTGGACGAGCTGCGCAACGAGATCACCGGCGGCACGACCCCGGCCTCGTTCGAGCCCACCATCGACTACGTGGTGACCAAGGTGCCGCGCTTCACCTTCGAGAAGTTCCCGGAGGCCGATCCCCACCTCACCACCCAGATGAAGTCGGTGGGCGAGGTCATGGCCATCGGCCGCACCTTCCAGGAATCCCTGCAGAAAGCCCTGCGCGGGCTGGAGATCGGCGCCGACGGCCTCGACGAGCGGCTGACCGGGGCCGATCGCGCGGACCGCGACCGCCTCAAGCAGCACCTGCGGGTGCCCACCGCCGAGCGCCTGTGGTACGTGGCCGACGCCTTCCGCGCCGGCTGGGACGAGGACGAGGTCCATGCCCACAGCCGCATCGACCCCTGGTTCCTGGCCCAGATCCGGGACCTGGTGGAGACCGAGGCCGGGGTCCGCGCCCTGGGCGACCTGGAGCGGCTGGACCGGGAGACCCTGTTCCGGCTCAAGCGCAAGGGCTTTTCCGACCGCCGCCTGGCCAGGCTGCTGGGCACCGACGAGCACGCCGTGCGGGCCCGGCGCTGGGCCCTGGGCGTGCACCCGGTGTACAAGCGGGTGGACACCTGTGCCGCCGAGTTCGCCGCCACCACCGCCTACCTCTACTCCACCTACGAGGAGGAGTGCGAGGCCGAGCCCGGCGAACGTGACAAGATCGTGGTGCTGGGCGGCGGGCCCAACCGCATCGGCCAGGGCATCGAGTTCGACTACTGCTGCGTGCACGCGGCCCAGGCCTGCCGCGCCGACGGCTTCGAGACCATCATGGTCAACTGCAACCCGGAGACGGTGTCCACCGACTACGACACTTCCGACCGCCTCTACTTCGAGCCCCTGACCCTGGAGGACGTGCTGGAGATCCTGCACAAGGAGAAGCCGCGCGGGGTCATCGTCCAGTACGGCGGGCAGACCCCGCTCAAGCTGGCCCGCGACCTGGAGGCGGCGGGCGCGCCCATCATCGGCACCTCGCCCGACTCCATCGACCTGGCCGAGGACCGCGAGCGCTTCCAGCAGCTCCTCCACGCCCTCGGCCTGCGCCAGCCGCCCAACCGCACCGCCCGCGACACCGAGGAGGCGGTGCGCCTGGCGGCGGAGATCGGCTATCCCCTGGTGGTGCGCCCGTCCTACGTGCTGGGCGGGCGGGCCATGGAGATCGTGTACAAGGAGGACGAGCTGCGCCGCTACATGACCCACGCGGTGCGGGTGTCCAACGACTCGCCGGTGCTGCTGGACCGGTTCCTGGACGACGCCATCGAGGTGGACGTGGACGCGGTGTGCGACGGCGAACAGGTGGTGGTGGCCGGGATCATGGAGCACATCGAGCAGGCCGGCGTGCACTCGGGCGACTCGGCCTGTTCCCTGCCGCCCCACAGCCTGGACCCGGCCCTGTGCGACCGCCTGCGCGAGCAGGTGGCGGCCATGGCCCGCGGGCTCAACGTGGTGGGGCTCATGAACACCCAGTTCGCCATCAAGGACGGTGAGATCTACGTCCTGGAGGTCAACCCGCGCGCCTCGCGCACGGTGCCCTTCGTGTCCAAGGCCACCGGCATCCCCTGGGCCAAGGTGGCGGCGCGCTGCATGACCGGCCACGGCCTGGCCGCCCAGGGCGTGACCGCCGAGGTGGTGCCGGACTACTACTCGGTCAAGGAGGCGGTGTTCCCCTTCAACAAGTTCCCCAGCGTCGATCCCCAGCTCGGGCCGGAGATGAAGTCCACCGGCGAGGTCATGGGCGTGGGCGCGCGCTTCGGCATCGCCTTCGCCAAGTCCCAGCTCGCCGCCGGGATTGCCCTGCCGCGCGGGGGGCGCGCCTTCCTCTCGGTGCGCGACGCCGACAAGGCCGGCGCGGTGGCCCTGGGCCGGCGCCTGCTGGAGCTGGGCTTCGCCCTGGTGGGCACCCACGGCACGGCACGGGCCCTGGAGGCGGCGGGCCTGCCCTGCGACCACATCAACAAGGTGGCGGAGGGGCGCCCGCACGTGGTAGATATGATCAAGAACGGCGACATCGACCTCATCGTCAACACCACCGAGGGGCGCCAGGCCATCGCCGATTCAGCCTCCATCCGGCGCACGGCGCTCCAGCACAAGGTGACCTATACTACGACCCTGGCCGGCGGGTTCGCCCTGGCGGCGGCCATCGCCGAGACCGACGTGGACGAGGTTTACCGGATCCAGGACCTGCATCGGGAGCGGATGTCATGAGCAAGGTACCCCTGACCAGGCGCGGCGCGGAGAAGCTGCGCGAAGAGCTCAACGATCTGAAGAACGTTCAGCGCCCCCGAGTGATCCAGGCCATCGCGGAGGCGCGCGAGCACGGTGATCTGAAGGAAAATGCGGAGTACCACGCCGCCCGCGAGCAGCAGAGCTTCATCGAGGGGCGCATCAAGGAGATCGAGAGCAAGCTGGCCAATGCCCAGATCATCGACGTGGCCAGCCTCGACGCCGGCGGCAAGATCGTGTTCGGGGCCACGGTGGAGCTCATCGATGCCGACACCGGCGACGAGTTCACCTACCAGATCGTGGGCGAGGACGAGGCCGACATCGGCCAGGGGCTGCTGTCGGTGAACTCCCCCATCGCCCGCGCCCTCATCGGCAAGTACGAGGGCGACGAGGTCACGGTCCAGACCCCGGGCGGGACCAAGACCTTCGAGATCATCTCGGTCAAGTACGTCTAGGCGCCGCCGTCTCCACCCATGCCGCCGTTCCGCCTGCAGGCCGCCGTCCGCGCCGGCGAGCGCGTGCTGCTCGCCCTGTGGGCGGGGGCCATGTGGACCGCGGGCTACATCGCGGCGCCGCTGCTGTTCGCGCGCCTGGACGACCGCGCCCTGGCGGGCACGCTGGCGGGCGGGCTGTTCTCGGCGGTGGCCGTGCTGGGGCTCGCCTGCGGCGGCCTGCTGCTGGCGGCCCAGCTCTGGCGCCACGGCCGTCACGTCTGGCGGCGCTGGCGGGCGGTGCTGCTGGCGGCCATGGTGGCGGTGACCCTGGCCGGGGAGCTGGGCCTCAAGCCACGCCTGGCGGCCCTGCGCGAGGCGGGGCTGGAGAGCCCCGCGGCGCGGGCGTTCGGCCGCCTGCACGGGCTGGCCTCGGTGCTGTTCCTGTTCAACAGCCTGGGCGGGCTGGTGCTGGTGGCGGCGGGACCGGATCAGTCCCGCGGCAGGCGCAGCACCGGGGGCTCGGCGGGGCGGTAGAACACCGCCATGCGGCCGATGGCCTGGACCAGGGCGGCGCCGCAGCGCCCGGCGATGTCGGCGGCCAGGGCCTCGCGCCGGCCGCGGTCGCCGGGCAGGCGCACCTTGATCAGTTCGTGGTGGGCCAGGGCGGCGTCGATCTCGGCCAGCACCGCCTCGTGCAGGCCGGCGGCGCCCACCAGGACCACGGGTTTGAGATGATGGGCCCGGGCGCGGAGAAAACGCCGCTGCCCGGGGGTCAGAGCAGGCATGAACCGGATTCCGGATGACAGTCCCTCGGGGCGCGCCAGTGTAGCGGGGACGGGCCGGCCCGTCACCCCGGGGGCGGTGCTGGCCCCGGTCAAGCGCGACCTGGGCATCCTGCTGGTGCTGGCCTTCCCCGTGTGGGTGGGGGCCGAGCGGGGCATCGCCGAGCCCGGCCTGCGCGCCCTGGTGCTGGGGGCCTTCGGCGGCCTGGCCGCGGCCTGGGTCGCCCTGCGCGCCCGCCGCGTCCTGCGCCACCTGGCCCGGCGGGGGGAGGGCTGAGCGTGGCCCGCAGCCGCAGCAGCCGGCGCTGGCTGCGGGAGCACCGCGGCGACCCCCACGTGAAGCGGGCCCGGGCCGAGGGCTGGCGCTCGCGCGCGGCCCTCAAGCTGGAGGAGCTGGACCGCCGCGACCGCCTGCTGCGGCCGGGGATGACGGTGGTGGACCTGGGTGCGGCCCCCGGCGGCTGGTCCCAGTACGCCGCCCGCCGCCTGGCCGGCCGGGGCCGGGTCCTGGCCCTGGACCGGCTGCCCATGGAGGCCCTGCCCGGGGTGGAGTTCATCCAGGGCGACTTCACCGAGCCCGGCCCCCTGGAGGCCCTGCGCGCGGCCCTGGGCGGGGATCCGGTCCACCTTGTAATGTCGGACATGGCCCCCAATCTCAGTGGCATGAAGGCCGTGGACCAGCCCCGGGCCATGTACCTGGCGGAGCTGGCGCTGGACCTGGCGGAGGAAGTCCTTGCCCCGGGCGGGGACTTTCTGGTGAAGGTGTTCCAGGGCGAGGGGCTGGACGCCTACCGCCGGCGGCTGCGGGAACGCTTCGGGCGCCTGCTCACGCGCAAGCCCGGGGCCTCGCGCGCGCGCTCGGCGGAGGTCTACCTCCTGGCGCGCGGCTATACTTGTGTAGTAACGTAGGCCGAGGAACGGCTGCTGAAATATATAGAGGTATCCCTTGAGCGATCTGGCCAAGAACATCATCCTGTGGGTGATCATCGCGATCATCCTCATGGCCGTGTTTCAGAACCTGAGCACGCGCGCCACGGCACCCGCCGCCATCCCCTATTCCCAGTTCATGGAGTACGTGAAGACCGACCAGGTGCGGGAGGTGGTGTTCCAGGAGCGGGAGATCACCGGCGTGCTCAAGAGCAACCAGCGGTTCGCCACCTACAGCCCCGAGACCGACAACTCGGCGCTCATCGGCGACCTGCTCAGGCACGGCGTGGAGATCCGCGCCAAGCCGCCCGAGCCCGCCTTCTGGGGGCCGCTGTTCTTCAACCTGTTCCCGTTCCTGCTCATCATCGGGCTGTGGATCTTCTTCATGCGCCAGATGCAGGGCGGGGGCGGCGGCCGCGGGGCCCTGTCCTTCGGCAAGAGCCGCGCGCGCCTGCTGGGCGAGGACCAGGTCAAGGTGACCTTCGCCGACGTGGCCGGCGTGGAAGAGGCCAAGGAGGAGGTGGCCGAGCTGGTGGAGTTCCTGCGCGACCCGGGCAAGTTCCAGAAGCTCGGCGGCAAGATCCCCCGCGGCGTGCTCATGGTGGGCCCGCCCGGCACCGGCAAGACCCTGCTGGCCAAGGCCATCGCCGGCGAGGCCAAGGTGCCGTTCTTCACCATCTCCGGTTCCGACTTCGTGGAGATGTTCGTGGGCGTGGGCGCCTCGCGCGTGCGCGACATGTTCGAGCAGGCCAAGAAGCACGCCCCCTGCATCATCTTCATCGACGAGATCGACGCCGTGGGCCGCCACCGCGGTGCCGGCCTGGGCGGCGGCCACGACGAGCGCGAGCAGACCCTCAACCAGCTCCTGGTGGAGATGGACGGCTTCGAGGGCAACGAGGGCATCATCGTCATCGCCGCCACCAACCGGCCCGACGTGCTGGACCCGGCGCTGCTGCGCCCGGGCCGCTTCGACCGCCAGGTGGTGGTGCCGCTGCCCGACCTGCGCGGGCGCGAGCAGATCCTGCGCGTGCACATGCGCAAGGTGCCGGTGGGCGACGACGTGGACCCGCGCATCATCGCCCGCGGCACGCCCGGCTTCTCCGGCGCCGACCTGGCCAACCTGGTCAACGAGGCCGCCCTGTTCGCGGCCCGCGCCAACAAGCGCACCGTGGACATGGAGGAGTTCGAGAAGGCCAAGGACAAGATCATGATGGGCGCCGAGCGCAAGTCCATGGTCATGAGCGAGGAGGAGAAGCGGCTCACCGCCTACCACGAGGCGGGCCATGCCATCGTCGGCCTGTCGGTGCCCTCGCACGACCCGGTGTACAAGGTCACCATCATCCCCCGCGGCCGCGCCCTGGGCGTGACCATGTTCCTGCCCGAGGAGGACCGCTACAGTTACAGCAAGGAGCGGCTGGAGAGCCAGATCTGCTCGCTGTTCGGCGGCCGCATCGCCGAGGAGTTGATCTTCGGCCCGGAGAAGGTGACCACCGGCGCCGCCAACGACATCCAGCGCACCACCGAGCTGGCGCGCAACATGGTGACCAAGTGGGGCCTGTCGGAGCGGCTGGGCCCGCTCACCTACAGCGACGAGGAGGGCGAGGTCTTCCTCGGCCACGCCGTGACCCAGCACAAGCAGGTGTCGGAGGAGACCGCGCACATCATCGACGAGGAGGTGCGGGCCATCGTGGACCGCAACTACCAGCGCGCGCGCAAGATCCTCGAGGACAACATCGACAAGCTCCACGCCATGGCCGAGGCCCTCATGAAGTACGAGACCATCGACAAGCAGCAGATCGAGGACATCATGGCCGGCCGCCCGCCGCGCCCGCCGGAGGAGTGGGGCGACACCGGCCCCGCCGGCGGCGCCCGCGCGGGCGAGGCCGAGGAAGGGGAGGCCGGGCGCAAGAAGCCGGCCGAGGGCGGCGCCATCGGCGGTCCGGCGTCCGAGCACTGATCCCGGTTCCTCTCACCGGCCCGACGACGGCGGACATCACGTCCGCCGTTTTCAATTGGGGGCGGAGGGCAGGCGGCAGGCGATGAAGTTTCACCGGAGCATTGCAGGATCCCCCGGGGAGGGCGCGGCGGCGCGCCCCGCAGGGGGTTCCGGGTGAGGCGCCTGCTGTCTTCCGTCCCGTGTCTTCCGTCTTCTGAACCATGACCGATCGCAGCGCTTTTCTCCAGGGCGACCGGCCCCTGGTCATGGGGGTCCTCAACGTCACCCCCGATTCCTTCTCCGACGGCGGGCGCTTTCTGTCTCCCGCCGCGGCGCGCGAGCAGGCCCGGCGCATGATCGCCGAGGGCGCCGACATCATCGACGTGGGCGGGGAGTCCACCCGCCCCGGCGCCGCGCCGGTGGGAGTGGAGGAGGAGCTGGACCGGGTGGTGCCGGTCATCGAGGCCATCCGTGCCGAGAGCGACGTGCCCGTCTCGGTGGACACCAGCAAGCCCGAGGTCATGACCGCCGCCTGCGCGGCCGGGGCCGACATGATCAACGACGTGCGCGCCCTGCGCGAACCCGGCGCCCTGGAGACCGCCGCCCGCCTGGGCCGGCCGGTGTGCCTCATGCACATGCGGGGCGAGCCCCGCACCATGCAGGCCGCGCCCCGCTACGACGACGTGGTGGCCGAGGTGGAGGACTTCCTGCGCGTGCGGGTGGCGGCGGCCGAGGCGGCGGGGCTGCCGCGCCGGCACCTGGTCATCGATCCGGGCTTCGGCTTCGGCAAGACGCTGGAACATAACCTGTTGTTATTCCAGGCCCTGCCGCGCCTTCGCCGGATGGGGCTAGCCGTCCTGGTGGGCGTTTCCCGCAAGAGCATGATTGGTACAATCCTCGACCAGCGGCCGCCGCCGGGGCGGCTGCACGGCAGCGTCGCCCTGGCCGGGCTGGCGGTGTGGCTGGGGGCCCGCATCGTGCGGGTCCACGACGTGGGGGCCACCCGCGACGCGGTGCGGGTGGTGCAGGCGGTGAGAGAGGCCGGCGCAGGAGAAGGGGGGATGCACACATGAAGCGACGCTATTTCGGCACCGACGGCATCCGCGGCCGCGTGGGCGAGCCGCCCATCACGCCGGACTTCGTGCTCAAGCTGGGCTGGGCCGTGGGCAAGGTGCTGGCCGGGCAGGGCCAGGGCAAGGTGCTCATCGGCAAGGACACCCGCATCTCCGGCTACATGTTCGAATCGGCCCTGGAGGCGGGGCTGTCGGCGGCGGGGGTGGACATCCACCTGCTGGGCCCCATGCCCACGCCCGCCATCGCCTACCTCACCCGCACCCTGCACGCCCAGGCCGGCATCGTCATCTCCGCCTCCCACAACCCCTACCACGACAACGGCATCAAGTTCTTCTCCGCCGACGGCACCAAGCTGCCCGACGAGATCGAGCTCGCCATCGAGGCCGAGCTGGACAAGGAGATGGTGTGCAACGACTCGGCCAGCCTGGGCAAGGCGGTGCGGGTGGTGGACGCCCCCGGCCGCTACATCGAGTTCTGCAAGAGCACCATCGCCTCGCGCATCAGCCTGGCCGGCTGCCGCATGGTGGTGGACTGCGCCCACGGCGCCACCTACCACGTGGCCCCGGCGGTGTTCGCCGAGCTGGGCGCCGAGGTGATCCCCCTGGGGACAGAGCCCGACGGGCTCAACATCAACCATGACGTGGGCTCCACCCACATCACCGCCCTGCGCGCGGCGGTCATCGCCCAGGGGGCCGACCTGGGCGTGGCCTTCGACGGCGACGGCGACCGCGTGATCATGGTGGACCGGCGCGGGGACGAGGTGGACGGAGACGAGCTGCTCTACATCATCGCCGCCGACCGCCGCCGGGCCGGGCGCCTGCAGGGCGGGGTGGTGGGCACCCAGATGAGCAACCTGGGCCTGGAGCACGCCCTGGCCGGGATGGATGTCCCCTTCCGCCGCGCGCGGGTGGGGGACCGCTAC
>Ga0256839_1002574_pt1 | contig 20005 bp, 18 predicted proteins | sample 354166metaG_FD_185968 | JGI IMG/M metagenome (GOLD analysis project Ga0256839, IMG submission 185968) | Hydrothermal vent microbial communities from Mid Atlantic Ridge, Atlantic Ocean - 354-166 | ecosystem: Environmental > Aquatic > Marine > Hydrothermal vents | place: Atlantic Ocean: Mid... | reverse complement strand
GGTCGGGTGCTGGTCGTGCAGGCTTTTGCCGGCATCCTGCTCCAGATGCAGGCGCTCAACGCCAATTTCAACTTCCTCGTAATTGCCTTTTTTGTCTGGCCCGACACGCACAATAATTACACCCTCACCAACAATCGGCTGGGTGAACTGGGAAATCTGATAGCCCTGCGGCAAATCCGGATAGAAATAGTTTTTGCGATCAAATACCGATTTGTTGTTAATTTGGGCATTCAGCCCAAGGCCGGTGCGCACAGCCTGCGCCACGCATTCCTCGTTGATAACCGGTAACATGCCCGGCATTGCGGCATCCACCAGCGATACATTGGAATTTTGCTCACGACCAAATTCGGTTGATGCACCGGAAAACAGTTTTGACTGGCTTGAAACCTGGGCATGGACCTCAAGCCCGATAACCATTTCCCAGTCATGGTCCTCACCGGGAATAAAGTTTTTTGGATCAGGTGTGCGTGTATCGATAAGTTCTGGTATTGCGTTCATGGGAGTTCTTCTAATGTTGGCTTTGAGCTGGTTATATTCTGATCTGTTTATTCTTTATAGTGGGTTTTGAAAACAGTCGGCATGTCTTTTTTCAAGATCTCCAACAATCCATATATATCAGCTAAACCAAGATCCAATGCAAAGTGAATTGTCTTGCCATCAAAATTAAAACTAACGGAAGATTCGCCAATAGAAGATTTTTGTTTCTGCGAACGAGATAATTTATTTATTTTCATATCGCTGATTTGATCAATGGCAAATATTTTTCTGCTAATTAAAAAAAACAGACGCTTTTCGATCACCAGTGAGCCAGCAGTTATAAAAATCATTTCATAGCCAAATAATTGCCACAAAATCATCAAAATGGCCCCAAGCCAGCTAACGGACCAGATTATCATCCATAGGAGCTGGAACAGATTTTCAGATATTGGTAGACCGCTGAAAAACAGATTACTGCCAGTCATTATAGCGCCGCGGGTCCATAATATCAGCCAGAAACTCAAAAAAAGCAGGGTGAAATAATTAAGATTAGCGGGTATTTCAATTCCCAGGCCATTGGCGGTTTTTTGATATGAAAATCGTTTGCTTGCGGCGGTGCTGGCGTCTGTCATTAGGTGTGATGCCTCTGCATTCTCAAGCCCCGAATTCCATTGCCCGTTAAACTCCAATGATCAACTGTGCCTGCCTCAATTAAATATTGAAGCAGCTTAATGGCATTTTCCCAATGTTGGCTACGTGCCACCTACAAATTGGCTAGCATGGTTTGATTACTCTTATCGAAATGCAGTAGGCATGTCAGTTTTCAGCAATTCCAGCATACGCCTTACATCTGCATCGGTAAGCTGAAGAGCGAAATTTATTACCTTTCCATCATAGGTAAAGCATAATTTTGGTTTATAAAAATTCGGGTTTTTTCTTGCTTCATGATAACCAAGTTTTTCTGTTTTCCTCATGTGTTTAATTTTGTCAATATCGAAAATTCTTTTGAAAATTGGAAAAAACAAATGAAATTCAATAACAAATGCACCGGCGGTCACAAACAGCATTTCATAACCGTAAAGCTGCCACAGAATCAAAAAAGCAACGGCAAGCCAGCCAATGCCCCATCCAATTACCCAGATTGCCTGAAATACACCGACTGAATTTCCAATCCCGTCAGAAAAAATCTCCATCGCAGCAAGTGGCCCACCGACCGACCATAAAACTAACCATATAATCAACAAGCCTATACTAAAATTACTTCTTTTCGCCCAAATTTTTATACCCAATCCATTGGCGGTTCGATGATAGGAATACCTTTCACCGGTTGATGCATCAATTTTTTCCAATGTATAGGTTCCCTTGCTTTGGTTCTTACTCCAAAATCACCCCAGTACCCGTTCAAAATCCGCGATTAGATCGCTTGCATCTTCAAGCCCGATCGACAGGCGGAAAATACCATCACCGGCATATTGGCGATAGTCTTCCAACTGCTCACCCTCAAGACGGAATGATGTTTCCATCAACCCATCAGTTGGCATCCAGTAAATCAAACTACGGTGGTGACCAAGCGATACCGCATAATGGACGACCTGCAATTGTTTGGTCATCACTTCGGCCAGGGCCTCGCCTTCTGCCACGCCACCAACCTGGAAGGTCAACATGCCGGAGAAATTCTGCATTTGGGCTTTGGCCAGTTCATGCTGCGGATGGCTTTCCAGCCCCGGATACATAACGGATGTAACTTTTGGGTGAGCCTCGAGCCATTTGGCAACAGCCATTGCGCCTTCCTCGTGGGCACGCATGCGCAGCGGCAAAGTGGCCGCACCACGGGAAATCAGCCAGGCATTAAAGGGTGAAAGAATGCCGCCATAGTGAATGGCCGCCTCAAGGTTCAACGCCTTAATGTCTTCGGATGTTCCACAAATCGCCCCGCCAATTGCATCACCATGACCACCAATATATTTGGTGATTGAGTGCATGACATAATCAACGCCGAGCTCGGCAGATTTTTGCCCCAAGGGGGATGCAAATGTTGCATCACAGGAGAGTTTAGCACCGGCAAATTTGGCAATTTTTGCAAGGCCAGCAATATCGCTCAACCGCATGATCGGGTTTACCGGAGTTTCCGCATGGATCAATTTTGTATTGGGACGAACGCTTGCCGCCACCGCATCAAGATCACTGGTATTGACGATTGAAACTTCAATCCCAAAGCGTGGCAAGGTATCGCGGGCAAGCTCGGCCACTCCTGCATAGGATACATCGGAAATGATCAGATGATCACCGCTTGAAAGAAGCGATAAGAATATCGCAGAGGCGGCCGCCATGCCACTTGCAAGACAGATACAGGCTTCCGTCCCCTCAAGGGCGGCCAGTTTTTGTTCCAGCGAACGCACCGTCGGATTGGCCCAACGACCATAGAGGAACGGGCTTTTATCGGTTAGTTCATGGGCCGAGAAACCTGCCGGTTCTTCGCTTACATAGGTGGATGACATAACGATATTCGGCGCAGACGCTCCGGTTACCGGATCAGGAACCTCTCCCGCATGGATCGCCGTTGTGCTTTTACCCGAATATGCGTTGGATTTTGCCATCCATTACCACCACTTTTTCGGATTAAAGTGCCCGGCGGCTTGTTCGATTACACCCGCAGTCTGGAACAAGGCTTCTTCGCCAAATGGACGACCAATAAGCTGCAACCCAAGCGGCAAACCATTACCGGTCAAGCCCGCAGGAACCGCAATCCCCGGCAGGCCCGCCATATTGACGGTCACGGTGAAAACGTCATTTAAAAACATTTTCACCGGATCTGCTGCCATTTCTTCATCGCCAATTGCAAAAGCAGCAGATGGCGTTGCGGGCGTCAAAATCATGTCGATACCATCATTAAAGCTGGTCTCAAAATCCTGCTTGATAAGAGTGCGGACTTTTTGGGCACGTAGATAATAGGCATCGTAATAACCGGCAGAAAGCACATAGGTGCCTACCATTACGCGGCGCTGGACCTCATCGCCAAAACCTTCAGCGCGGGTGTTCATATACATATCGGCAATGTCTTCGCCATCTACCCGCAAGCCATATTTTACCCCGTCATAGCGGGCCAGATTGGATGAGGCCTCGGCAGGTGCTACAATATAATAGGCCGGTAGCGCATATTTGGTATGCGGCAGCGAAATATCGACAATCTCGGCACCCGCATCACGCAACCAGTCGATACCCTGTTGCCAAAGTGCTTCGATCTCTTCTGGCATGCCATCAATACGATACTCCTTTGGAATACCGATCTTCATACCTTTTATCGAACCACCAATTGCCGCCTCGTAATCAGGCACCGGCAAATCAATGCAGGTTGTATCTTTTTCATCAGGCGACGCCATGGATTTCAGCATTATGGCTGCATCGCGCACGTCACGAGTAATCGGGCCTGCCTGATCGAGCGAGGAGGCAAAGGCCACCATGCCCCATCGCGAACACCGCCCATAGGTGGGTTTTATGCCAACGGTTCCGGTAAAGGCCGCAGGCTGGCGAATGGATCCGCCGGTATCAGAGGCTGTTGCGCCTGCGCAAAGGTGTGCGGAAACGGCTGCTGCCGACCCGCCTGAAGAACCGCCCGGAACAAGGGCAGCACTTGATTTATCGCCGCCTGCCCGCCACGGATTGGTAACCGGCCCGTAATAGCTGGTTTCATTTGAAGAGCCCATGGCAAACTCATCCATATTGAGTTTGCCGAGCATTACTGCGCCATCAGCCCAAAGGTTGGCGGTCACTGTGGATTCATAACGCGGTTTAAAACCATCGAGAATATGACTGCAGGCCTGGGTATGAACGCCTTCGGTTGCATAAAGATCCTTGATGCCGAGCGGAATGCCTTCCAGCGCACCGGGCTCACCTTTTGCAATACGGGTATCAGAATTTGCCGCCATTTCGCGTGCTTTTTCGGCACTCACCGCCACAAAGGCGTTAAAATTTGAATTATCTTGCTCAATCGCGGCCAGATATGCATCGGTTAATTCGCTTGCCTTGATTGTTTTGTTGGCCAGCTGGTCCCTCGCCTCAGCGATGGTCAGGGATGTGAGGTCTGTCATTTGGTAATTCGCCTATTCAATAACTTTTGGAACCATGAAAAAATGATCGTCGGTGACCGGTGCATTGGCAACAATGTCTTCGGCTTTATCACCGTCGGTAATTTCATCGACGCGCTTTTTCATGGCAAAATCGACAACCGAAGTCATTGGTTCAACACCTTTGATGTCGACCTCGTTCAACTGTTCAACAAAGCCCAAAATGCCATTGAGTTTCCCCTGCATTTCGGAGGCTTTTGCATCACCAACTTTAATTCGGGCAAGGTTTGCCACACGCTTAACTGTATCAATATCTACTGACATCGCACTACTTTCAGATAGTTTGGAAGAATTTGATCACTTCTAATGCTGCTATAAACGTCGAATGCATCATATTCAATGGGGGATACAAAATGGGCCTATATTAGCGTTAAACCGTTGTGCTGGTGCCCGGTTCAAGCGTCATAACTTTAGAGGCATCATCATCCATCGCCTGCAGGAACTTATCCGCATTTTGATCAATAATTGGGAAAGAACCAAAATGGCAGGGCAGAATAGCATCGAATTTAAAATACCGCTTGCAGGCAAGGGCCGCCACCGCCCCGCCCATAGTAAACCTGTCGCCAATCGGCACCATGCCAATCTGCGGTTGGTGCAGCTCCTGAATGAGCGCCATATCGCCAAAAATATCCGTATCTCCCATGTGATAGACGGATTTCTCACCATCAATATGCAAAACAACGCCATTTGGATTGCCAAGCGAATGGGAGGTTCCGTCATCATCTATATGGGCGGAAGAATGCAGCGCCTGAACAAAGGTGGCTGAAAAGCCATCATGCAAGACAGTTCCGCCGGTATTGGTCGGGTCAATATTTTCAACACCCTTTTTTGCCAGCCACATGCAAAGATCGTAATTTGCAATCACCGTTGCGCCGGCATTTGCAGCAATTTCGACACAGTCGCCCACATGATCGGCGTGACCGTGGGTCAATATAATATGGGTTACACCGGAAACTGCATCAGCCTTACCCGCCTGATCAAATGCCGGATTGCCGGTGAAAAACGGATCAATCAACAATTTTGAATTGCCAAACTTCAACCCAAATGCTGAATGACCATACCATGTGAGTTTCATTACGTGCTCCAATTTACCAAATTGATTTTCTATAGTATCAGCCAATAAGACCAACCCGACAAGCAAAAGCTGAAAGACACCTTTGGCCCAATCTAATGAAATTGATGTTATTGAATTATCCAAACGGATTGATGCGGGTCAAAAACTGCTTGGCCTTGATCTTGGAACCAAAACCATTGGCATTGCGGTGTCCGACCTCAGCCTGACTATTGCCACCGCGCGCACGACCATCAGGCGCACTAAGTTTACCAAGGATGTTGAGGAATTGCTGGTTTTAGCTCAAGCTGAAAACGCAGCTGCACTGGTTTTGGGACTGCCGATTAATATGGATGGTTCTGAAGGACCGCGCGCCCAAGCAACCAGGGCATTTGCCCGCAACCTAAAGCCAAAAACCGATTTACCAATTGTCTATTGGGATGAGCGGCTTTCAACTGTTGCGGCCGAGCGGGCCATGCTGGAAGCTGATCTGTCACGGCGGAAGAGAGCTGCAAAAATTGACCAGGTCGCGGCAAGCTTCATACTCCAGGGGTTGCTGGACAGGCTTTCTGACATCCGCAGAACATAGGGTTTTATTGGTGCATATGCTTTTTCAAGATGCGGCGCAACATAGGGAGCAACCGACGGCCACCACATGGCGCGTTTACGATATGCAATAAATGAAAACACAAGAACTGTATCGGTAATCAAGGCGTCGAGTATTATTGAAGGTAATGCTTCTGGTGCAATGCCAAGCAGATTTCCATAAATCGCAAAAACATGATCATGCAACATGCGTGAAAACATGATTGTACCAAAATTCATGTCATTGACAGACAATCCATACCAGATCCCGAAAAGGATAATTGGTAACGCCCAAAGTAGGAAAAGCGCTCTTAACATTATGGGTAAAACTCCGCCGTGAGCTGGTTTCAGATAATTACACAGGCCTATCCCCTCATAGACCCTAGGGTAAAAGTAATGTGCCTCGGTAAAAGGCCAAGCGCAATGTAAACCATTTGTTAAGGTTAATTTTCATCGGCAAATTTTAACTGATTAAATTATCCCCAATAAAAAACACCCCAAAGGCCGTGCCCGCGGGGTGTTTCAATGTTCCGGAAATTTCCGAATTATGTGAATCACGACAACCGAATTAAAGGTCGCCCAATTGTCCAAGATGCTGCGCAACCAGATAATAAAAGGTCACGCGATTTTTCTGGCGATCGCCTTTCATGGTTTCGCAAACTTTCTTTATGATTTCATCGCACTTGGCATCATCTTTTGCATCGGTATGGCCCAATTTTTTTCCACACCATTTTTCACGCACCCGACCAAGCTCTTTCGGATCGGAACACGATACAAGCGAAGAATCGCGATTACGAAGTGCGATTCCCAAATGTTTTACAATTTTCTGCACAATATCGGCATCAGCCTTGGCATCATAACGCTGAACATCAGCAAGATAATCACTCATTTAATGGTCTCCCCAGTTTACAACTTTTCAATTCAAAAAATTCGGCCAATCGCCGATACCCGCGCAATAGCACACACTTTACCAAACGTCACCTATAAATGCAGTTGTAATGCGGACAAATTGAACCAGTTACGACACTTCCTGTCAATCCGGCACTATTAGGGCTTTTCAGAATGCTATTGGATACCTATATTAGAAATGCCGGTTCGCCGGCTATGGCAATAAATGGCCTGTGTAATAAACCATTCGGACCCGGGGGCGGTACCCGGCGCCTCCACCAAGCTGCTTGTAGTGTTTACTTCAAGTGTCTTGGCGGGGGCGAAACAGGATCGACGAGGGTGTAAAGACTGCGTTTTTGCTCGGCATGGTACCCACCGATATCGGGCCATTTAGTAGTTGCAAATGACAACTATGCGGAAGCACGTCTCGCTGCGTAAGCAGTGTGACGCTTCACATTAACTCCTGACGGTTCGCACTGTCAGGCGGGGTTCGGAGGCACCTGGCAACAGAAGCCTTCACTTTTTTGTTGTGTTAAGTGTTGAGTCGGGTAACAACAGAAATTCAAACGAATAATCATGAGTCTGAGCTATGCCCGATAAACCATCTGAAGACCTCATCCGCTACGATATCCTTACTCAGGATGCAATGCGCGGGGTTGTGAAGAAGATCATTACCGAGACTGCAAAAGTAGGACTGCCTGGCGAGCACCATTTCTTCGTATCATTCATGACCAATTTTCCTAATGTGCGCCTCTCGACCCGTATGCGTGAGCGATACCCGGATGAAATGACAATTGTCATTCAACATCAGTATTGGGATTTAAAAGCCAATGAAACAAGCTTTGAAATCGGCCTCTCATTTGATGACATTCCAGAAAACCTGTCTATTCCCTATGATGCAATAAAGGGATTTTTTGACCCCTCAGTACAGTTTGGACTTCAGTTTGATGTGAATGATGATTTGGATGAGGATGCAGAATATTTAGCGACAGAAACTGAAACCACTGAGCCGGTTGCCATAGAGCCTGAGAAACTCAATACAAAAAAATCAATCGGAAAACAAAAAAGAAGCGCCAAAAAAACCAAAACCGGTTCTGAAAATACTGATAATAGTGACGATAAGATCGGCGACAATACAGAAGAAAAAATCAGTGCCGAAGTTGTCTCACTGGATGCATTTCGCAAAAAACCTTAGGCCAGTTTAAGGCCTGACTGCTATCAGGATTTGGAACGCGGCATGGCAGAACTGATAAATCTGCGGCAGATAAGAAAAAGCAAAGCCAAGGAAATCAAGGCACGCAAAGCTGAGGCCAACCGGGCAAAGTTCGGCCAAAGTAAAGCAGCCAAATCCCGGTCTAAACTATTGTTGTCACGCGAAAAATCACAATTGGATGGGCACAAACTATCAAACCCGGCAGCGTATAAAACAATTGAAATTCCGGACGAAAATAGCTGACAGAATGTGAATGCAGGTTTAGCCCATTTGAGAGAGCGCAATTGTTAAAAAAACACTCTGTTTCAATACGCGGACACCGCACCTCTTTTTCGCTGGAAGACCCTTTTTGGCGAGGCTTGCAGGAAATTGCCCAAATCAGATCGATTTCGGTTGCCCGTCTTGTCATTCAGATAGATGCGGACCGCACCGCAGAGGAAAATCTTTCCTCTGCCATAAGGGTTTTCGTGTTCAATCAACTGACATCGCGGATCAAATAGCGGACTTTTGAATTCTAATTTGAATTTCTGAGTAGATTGCCAATGCGGTCTTCCAAATTATCAAACACACCCGGCAGTTGATTTTTCTTTGAAACTGGCCGTTTTTTTGGTGTTCCTGTGGGGTTGATTGTCCGAGGTTCCGATAATTTTGGTAAATTATCAGCTATATTGGTATTTGCCGCATCTGGTGGGTTGTTTTGGGGTGACTTTCTCTTTTCTCTTGCAGCTCTTTGTTCCTGCAGCAATTTGTCAAACGCCTCCTGCCGTCGCTTTAAATCCTGTCGTTGTCGTTCAAGCTGACGGGTCAATTCCAGTTGTTCCAGCCTTTTGCGCTTTTCAACTTCGGCACGTCGAAGCTCTTCTTCAAACTGCTTTCTTCTGATTGCCTCGCGGGCTTTACGGGTTTTTTCCTCGGCGGCCCTTAATTCATCGCGTAACTTTTGTTCCTCAAGCCGCGCTTGCTCGTCCAACCGATGTTGGGTTTCCTGTTCCAATTCCATTTGGCGCCGTTTTTTAATCCGCTCCTTGTACAACCGCACCATTCGGGTCAGGCGCTGATTTTCCAATATATCTTCTTTTTGCGTTTCATATTCGCGCTCTTTACGCTCTCTGATTCGCATCGCTAAGAAGCTTGAAAAAATTTCGGTATTTCTTTGAACTTCGGGAGCCGCAATGGCACCAAAAACGGCATAATTCACCTCTGGTGCGGCCCCGGTAATCGCATCGTCTCCCGCATCAAACAGGATACGGGAATTTGCATCAATTGTCAGATCATTTAAATTCAGTCGCGCATCTCCCTCAAGCCTGGCTTCTTTTTCTTCAATTGCATAGTTTCCAATCCTCAAATTCCCCCCGGCAATCGAAAATGCCGTTTCTGCATTGGCAAATCTGAATGGTTTGGCACTTACGGCTTCGCCAATAATCTGATCGGTGACCGCGCTGAGGCGCTCTTCCTTAATCTGATCAACCTGTTGCAAAATCAGTGGCAATGCCGATGGATTTAGCGAATGAATGACCCCATCTGAGATAATTATCGAACCACTGCCGGTCAGATTGGAAATGATCTTTGCAATAGAATTACCACCCCCTTCGACGCTGATTTTGGCGTCATATTTTCCAACGATGAATGGTTCATTATTTCTTGACCAGACAATTTCATCAAGCGACGCATTTATTATTTCAATTTTGGAATTGACCAGCACCTCATTCTGGTTTTTTGAAAATGAAATCTCGCCTGTTACCTGCCCACCGAGCCAATCAAATTTGGCGTTTCTAATAGCAATATCCCCGTCACTAAGCTCCAATGTCGCCTTCAGGTTTTTTGCCGGCTGATCATATCCAAATGCAGATGTGGACATATCTGCCGAGCCAATACTCAGCCGCAAATTTCCATCAATATCGCGCAGTGTCGGCAGGGTAAATTGAGCTTCGCTCCATCGCTCTCCGTTCTCGATAGCTGTTTCCCCCATCACAAGTCCGGCAACAAATTCCAAAGGTAAGTGCTGTAAACTAATTGCACCATTTACCTTCATTCTAGGGTTGGCATTTCGATCTATTGTCAGTTTTGCATCAATTTTCTGACCGCCGAGAATTCCTTCAATATTTTTGATGGAAATCCATGAATCAATCGCTGTAAAACTGGCCGAAAGTTGAACCGGATTTCCGGTACCAATTCCGGGGAATGAAAATCCGGCAAGATACAGGATAGGGTCGAGATCTGGTGCATCAAGTTTGATGTCAAAACGACTTCGGTTGGTCTTACCTTTGATTTTGTCGATCTCGCCCTTGCCCGACAAGGTTGCGGTTCCCATCGACGCGTTAAAAACAGCATCCATGCGCTCGGCAGGAACGCCTGAAAGACTGGCTGCGACCTTCAACTCTCCGCCAACATCAAGCGGTAAAACAGGGATTGCCAATTGCTGCAACAGTTTTTGCGGGCTGGTATTTGCCAATGACAATTCAATTGTGTTCTCAGCTTCGCCTGGCTTCTTTATATCCCCTTTTAAACCAAGTGTGAGGTCAATGCCCGTGCCGCCGGCTTCGCCAACGAGCTTCACATCAACCAGCGATTGATCGCCTTGCGCGGATAATTTCAGTTTAGCACTGACATTAAGGTCATCGATCAAAGATGGCGTTTCAAGCAGGTTATCCAGCACAAAATTCGTACCGGAAAAATTTCGAATTAATGCCAGAAACTTACCAGATTTTTTCGCAGAAACGGTAACGGAAAGATCGCCGGACGGCAGGTTCAACACGTCTTTCAATTCACCTTTTAGTGAAATTTTTGCCCCGGCTAAATTACCAATTTCCAATTGATCAATGCGTAAATGTCCATCAATAAGCTTTAATGCGGCGGAAATTTTTTCAGCAGAAATTCCATTGGCGGTGAATGTTTCGCTCAATAAAATTACATCCATGTTGTGGTTTGATATTCGGCCATTTTCGCCATCAGAAACGAACAGCGAAAACAATGCCTGCATGGTTTCATAATCGATGTTATTGCCATCAAGAATGGTGGTAATAGATGGGTTTCCAGAGCTGTTTACCACCCGTTCAAACGCACCCTTGAGTTTGGTGCTTCCCAACACAACCTCAAGCTTCTGCAATAGAACTCTTTTCTCGTTAATAACCACTTTGGCGGAAAACCCGGCATTGGGCAGCCGACGAATGGCCTCATTCACATCACCTTTAAGCCAGCCAGCAAATCCAGATGGCTGTTTGGATGCCAGCAGCAACTGTCCATCGAAGCCCGCATCTTCGCCTAACGTCAAAAGCCCGTGCGCCTGCAAAGTTGTTCGCCCTGGAAGACCCGCTTCAAAGTTAGACAATTGCCAACTGTTTTTGCGAGGTTGAATGTCGACGCCGACTTCTCGAATAACAGTGTCACCGGCGACAATAGCTGGAAGGTAAAGTGAAATCTGGCCCTCGACAGGTGGTATCGGCACCAGCTGAAATATTTTCTGCAATACCTGCAAACGCTCAGAAAGAGAGGGAACAGAGCTGCTCTTAGGCTCAAGTTTCCCCAATCTATCAACATCGATTTGCTGCCCTTCCGCTACTACCTTGAACAAAGAGCGCTCGCCAAAAGCCGCCTGCGCTGTGCCACTAATATTATAGGGATCCTTGGGGTCACCAATGGCCAGTTTAAATTCCTGCAATTTCAATGCATTGGGGCGGGCATCGAACAGGCCACTTACGCGCACCGGCAATGCCTTGTAAGGGAAGGTCAAACCAGCCTCACCAGTTGAAAGAACTCGTTTATTTTGAATGCCGCGAAGTTTGAAATTGCCTTTATATTTCAACGTACCGTCAACAAGGCCGATAGGACCTGAAAGTTCGATACTATAGGGATGGCTGTTTGGCTGAATGTTCAGTCGGGCGTTTATGATGCCGGATTCCTGCAAGCGTCCGGTTTTAATGCGAATATCGGCCCGCTGGCCATTTAAAACCAGATCACCCTTGATGCTCCAGGGGCCGGCAAGGGTGCGCGCTGAAATTGTTGCATTGATATTTTCAGCTTCAAAGGATTGATCGGTCTTGAGGTTGTGTAATCTGATTGAGCCGTTTTTAATCGACACTCGTTCAAGCAGCACATCATCAGGATCGACACCACCGATCTGGCGCGTAGTCCAATCGACCACGCCATTTTCGCCGACCGCTATATTGACCTTTGGATTGTTCAGCTCCATGTCGACAATCAATATGTCGCCTTTGAGCAATGGGGCCAGTTCCACATCAACCCGAAAACGATCGACCACCATCATGGCTTGCCCATCGCTGCGGGAGCCAACGCGAACATTGGTAAATTCTATTCTTGGCAACGGCAGCAAACGGGCACGGGCACTGCCAAGCACCTCAACTTTTTGGCCCAGTACCCTGCCTGCCTGTTTTTCAAATTCAGCGCGGTAATTGCTCCACTCAATATAATTGGGTGCAATCAATGCGGTGATCAATGCGATCACCAGTAAACCACCAAAAAAAACAAACAACTTATTCAGGGTTTCATCTCCACCAATTGGTCAACAAGCCACTTGCCGACCCGCCATTGTTATGAACTCATATTCTTGTTCCGGCAAATTCTCCATTTTTGGCGAATTCATCTACTTTACCGAACTGATAAATATCCGCCCGATAGAATCACATAATATACGCAAACTAAATTGAAAGCTGGTTTTTTGGCCCATATTTACGGATTTTTGATCACCACGACTGAATAAGAAATCAAAGATAATTTATTTGGTCGCAAGGTCACTCTAAAGAAACAACTTTTCCCGGATTCATTATGTTATCGGGATCAAAAGATTTTTTTATGGCAATCATAAGGTCAGCGGCATCTCCATATTCCTGCTTAAGATAACGCCTCTTCCCCTGCCCTATTCCATGTTCGCCGGTACAGGTGCCATCCATTGAAATGGCGCGATTGTTTAACCGGTCAATAAAGGCCTCGACCCGCTCTATCTCATCTGGATCATTAACATCCACCAGGGGGGTCACATGAAAATTACCATCGCCGACATGGCCGACAATAGGGGCAATCAATTGACTGTCTGTCGCATCTTTCATGGTTTCGATCACACATTCAGCCAGCCGTGAAATTGGCACACATGCATCTGTTGCAATCATTTGCGCGCCAGGCCGCAGTGTGGCCATTGCATAGGCGGCATTGTGGCGCGCTTTCCAAAGGCGGTTGCGATCTTCAGTGGCGGTAACCCAATTGAAATCTGCGCCGCCAAATTCTTTGGCTATATCACCAAACAGTTCGGCCTGTTCTTTAACCCCGTTTTCGCTGCCATGAAACTCCACGAACAGGGTTGGCGCCTCTTCAAACCCAAGGTTCGAATAATTATTGCAGGCTCTGATCGCCAGCTTGTCCAATAATTCAATTCGGGCCATTGGAATGCCCGATTGCATCGCCATAATCGTCGTATTGCAGGCTGCTTCAACGCTCGGAAATTGGCAAACAGCCGCAGAAATCGCCTCCGGAATGCCGTATAATTTCACCGTCAGTTCGGTAATAATGCCGAGTGTTCCCTCCGCCCCGACGAGCAACCTCGTCATATCGTAACCGGCGGCGGATTTCTTTGCTCTATTTGCGGTTTTGATCAACCGGCCATCGGGCAAAATTGCCGTGATATTGATTACATTTTCACGCATGGTGCCGTATCGCACGGCGTTGGTACCTGATGCGCGGGTTGCCGCCATGCCGCCAAGGCTGGCATTGGCGCCGGGGTCAATTGGAAAAAACAGACCGGTATCCCGCAAATGAATATTCAATGCCTCGCGCGTAACGCCTGGCTGAACCACGCAATCGAGATCCTCATTATTGACAGAAATGATTTTGTCCATCTGCTGCAAATCAACCGAAATACCACCGGCCGGTGCATTAACGCCGCCTTCAAGCGATGTGCCGGTTCCAAATGGTATGATTGGAACTTTAAACTCCGCGCATGTTTTGACGATCTCCTGCACGTCTCCGGTTGAATGGGGAAAGACCACGGCATCCGGCAATTGTGACGGCAAATAGGTCGTTGTGTGAGAATGTTGCTCCAGCAGGGATTGCGAAGTTTGCAATCGTTCACCAAATCTCTGTTTTAATATACCGACAACAGTATCAATGCCTGTTTGATTTTTTTCCAGCGATATAATATCCGCCAACGCCATATTCATCTCCCGCAGAATTATTTAGTAATGTTCAGTTGATGAAACCCGCCAACTCTACTTTTTTGAGCACTTCACCATTGAAACATCATCCATTTACCGTCACGATAACACAAAGCTATCGAAGTCCCAGTCAATAAACAGGAACTTACATGAACACAAATCTCGATTTAGAGAGTAAAAACGGTTTGATTGTTTCAGAACCGATGAGCATAAAACCCGAATGGATCGACTTTAACGGCCATCTCAATATGGCCTATTACAATGTTTTATTTGATACGGCTTTCGACAGCGTTTGCGTCATATTGGGGTTGGGGCCGGAATATGCTGAAACGCGCAAACTGACCACATATACCGGCGAAATTCACCTTTGCTATCTACGGGAACTGCATCTTCAGCACAAGGTTTATGGCACATTCCAGCTGATCGACTTTGACGAAAAACGCATGCATGTGTATCAGGAATTGCGCCATGTGGATGGGTGGCTTGCAGCAACTTGCGAAGGCATATCATTGCATGTGGATATGCGGGGGCCGAAAGTTGCCCCCTACCCTGAAGATATTTTCTCCAATATTCAAAATCTTGCTGAACGCCAGTCCGGCCTGCAAATCCCGGCAAGTGTTGGACGGAAGATTGAAATTCGGCGGAAAAACACTTAGGCAGGGCAATAACCGAACTTGAAATTTTGAGAACCAAGGCAAAATGCCTGAGATAATCCGCCGCCTGCCAGCCCTGGTTTTCCAATGGGTTCGGCCGAACATATTAGTGTTCATGTCGACGCGACAGCCGCAATTATGGATTGTCGCGCTGTTGATTGGCCTGTGTGTTTCAGTTGCTGCAATAATTTTTCGCGAATTAATTGGATTTGTGCAATTGGCCTGGCTGCTGGATCGCAGTGAAAATGTGGCTACTGCGGCACGAAACATCCCCTGGTTTGTGGTTCTAATTGTTCCAGCCGCCGGAGGCTTATTAATAGGAATTGCACTCACATTTCTTGAGGCAAAGCGCACAGCTGGCGTTGCTGATGTGATTGAGGCACGTGCGCGTGGTGGGCGAAACCTGGCTTTCTGGCCGGGCGTTGGTTCGGCAATCATCACCGCATTTTCTCTCGGATTTGGTGCGAGTGCCGGGCGCGAGGGGCCAATGGTGCATTTGGGTGCAACCATTTCCTCTTCAATTGGCCAGGCTATGCGCATTCCAAACTGGGGCCAGCGCACTCTTTTGGCCTGCGGGGTTGCAAGCGCCATATCCGCCTCCTTCAACACGCCGATTGCCGGTGCATTATTTGCCCATGAGGTTATTCTTGGCCATTACGCAATGCGTTCATTTGTGCCGGTGGTTCTGTCATCCGTTGCGGGTACTATTCTTTCTCGCCTATGGTTTGGTGAAAGTGCCGCCTTTATCATACCAGACTTTCAAATCTCCTCATATTTTGAATTTCCGGCTTTTGCCCTGCTTGGGTTTATCTGTGCAATCGTTGGCGTATTATTTCAGTTTGCACTGATCAGCACGGATTATGTGGCGCGCAATATCGAGATACCCCTTTGGTCACGCCCGGCAATTGGCGGATTGATGATCGGTGCAATCGCCGTATTTTATCCGGAGGTTCTGGGGGTCGGGTATGAGGCCACAGACCTCGCGCTGCACAACAAACTGCCAATAATGATGATGCTGGCCCTGCTGATTGCCAAGACGGCAGCCACTTCCATCACGTTAGCGTCTCGATTTGGCGGCGGCATTATCGCGCCATCACTTTATTTGGGTGCGATGACCGGTGGTGCCTTTGGGTTAATTGCGGCAAGTGTCTTTCCTGAACTCGCCTCAAGTCAGGGAATATATTCGCTGCTTGGCATGGGGGCTGTTGCCGCATCGGTTATTGGTGCGCCGATTTCCACCACGGTCATGATGTTTGAACTAACCGGAGGATACGCGCTGACGGTTGCCCTATTGTTGACCGTATCAATTTCAGCCGGGCTTAATCAAGCCATTCATGGGCGATCCTTCTTCCAGTGGCAATTGGAGGCACGCGGGTTGTTGATTCAGGATGGGCCGCACCAATATCTGGTCAAGAATACCAGGGTCGCTGATTTCATGACATTACTGGATGAAGATGACGAACCGCCTCCAGCCTTTGATTTTGAAAGTGATGCGGCATCTCTATTAGTATCCGATACACTGGAACATGCGCTTAGAGTGTTTGATCAGGGTGGGCATGAACGATTACCAGTGCTGGACAGCCAGGACAAAAGTAAAATTATCGCCTGGGCCATTCAGGTGAATGCACTTAGCTATTTCAACAAGGCGCTGATAGATGCCAGCGAAGAGGAGCATAAATAATTGCGCGAAAACTCAAGTTCTGACCCAAATAAATCTGCGATGCATTTAACGATTGCTTTGTCAATCGGATTTCTCATTGGCGTTCCAAATTCAATAACCTCGGCACTCGCCGCCCCATCGAAAACACAGGTCGAGCGCAGCTTCCAAAAATGGTTGCTTAAGGACATGCGTAATACAGCGCTCAAAGCTGGCATACCTTCGAAAGCCTATGGTCGCGCCACAGCTTCCATCAAACTTGACTGGACACTTCCTGACCTTGCGCCGCCGGGTTCCAAACCAAAGACCGGCGGGCAAAAGCAGTCTGAATTTCGTGCGCCGGGACGCTATTTCAACGAGCGTTCAATAAATACTTTGGTGAGACGCGGGCGCGCGCAGTTGAAACAGTGGAAACGCACGCTTGATAAAATTGAGCGCAGATATGGTGTGCCGCGCCGAATAATCGTTGCAATATGGGGGCGCGAATCTGGTTTTGGCCGGGTCAAAATGCCGAAGAATGCCATCCGCTCGCTGGCAACCGAGGCCTTTATGGGACGACGAAAAGCGCTTTTTCAACGTGAGTTTGTAGCTGCACTCAAAATCGTAGCTGCCGGAGATGTGGCACCAAAATCTATGGGTAGTTCCTGGGCCGGAGCACTGGGGCAGCCGCAATTTTTGCCATCGAAATTTGAACAATATGCGGTTGATTTCGATGGCGATGGTCGCCGTGACATCTGGCGCTCGACACCGGACGCACTGGCATCAATTGCCAATTATCTGAAATTACATGGTTGGCAGAGCGGGCGCGACTGGGGTTTTGAAGTCACCGTTCCCGCAAGCGTTTCCTGCACAAATGGAGGCCCGGATACCCGGTTTTCAATCTCCCAATTGGCGTCAAAAGGCGTCAAAAGGGTTTTGGGCAGGCCGTTTCCTGCGCACGAGACTAAGCAGCAGGGATATTTGTTGTTCCCGGCCGGTCGCTTTGGGCCAACCTATGTCACCACGCCCAATTTCTATGTGTTGAAAAAATACAATGAATCAGATGTTTATGCGCTTTTTGTCGGGCATCTGGCTGACCGGATGGCCTCCAACAAACCGTTTCAAACCAAATGGAGCAAGCTTGGAACGCTTTCCCGCAATTCAGTTCGGATCATGCAGAAAAGGCTGATTGCCAAAGGTTATGATGTGGGCGGAGCAGATGGTTTTATCGGCTATAAAACACGTAGCGCGATTGGGCTTTGGCAAAAGACGAAGGGCAAAAAAACAACCTGTTTTCCAACGAAAGCGCAGGCGAAAAGCATTGGTCGGTAAGCAACAGACTGCTTCACATTTACATGGAAGCATATCGGGCTACTAATTGTGGCCTGACTGCGTCCATGTAAACATGACGTAGTCTAGTGGCACGAATAATTACGGCCGGCGATACAACCAAACCTGCGCGGGGGGGACATTGCGCATAATCCATCCCTGATGCTCGACCACATAGGAACCACGATTTGCCAATACCGGCGACAAAGGCCCATAGGAAAACTGGATAACCGGCCGCCCTGGCTCCAGCCGATCAAGCAGTGATTCAATCAGGCTAATGCGCATTTTTTGTGGGAAATTTAACAGCGGCAAGGCAGAGATCACCGCGTCAAATTTATCAACTTCAATTCCCGCCAATGATTTATCCAGATCGAAAGCATCGCCGTGAATAATGTTAACACCGGGAAAGTTTTTTTGAAGGTCGCCAAGAAAACTCTTCGAATATTCCAAAGCGTACAGATTTTCAGGCTTTACGCCGTGTTTTAAAATTGCGCTGGTAATCGAGCCGGTTCCTGGCCCTAATTCAAGCACTGGCAAGCCGCTGTTAACCCGAATATTCGCCGCCATCGCCCTGGCCAAATACGGCCCGGTTGGCACAATGGAACCTGTGGTTTTCGGACTACCAACCCAGGTTTTGAAAAACCGCAACTCGTTATTGAATTTGCCTGAAATAGCTTTCCCAACAACACTGTTTTTAAATTTATTTTGCACAAAAACATCCAAATTAACGGTGGTGAATCACCTACGCTGAATTATATCGCATTCTACTATAATAGGAAATTATGCTACAATTATAACCAGTAAAGATAATATTTTACAAAACTTAACTTAGGTAACGGTTTAAGCAATGCATCTACCTGCATTACCTATCTTCAAGCGGCACATAACATTCAGGCACAAAGCGCGGAATGCATACCAGTATAATCACCAGATCGTCATCAGATATGTTTTTTATCCGCTGGGGATGGCCGGGAAAGATTTCGATGCTATCGCCGGGACTAACCGCAAATGGTTCACACTCGCCATCATCCATCAGCCCTTGCCCTTTCTCAATGGTGTAGGTTTCGCGCGTATTGGAAAGGCTGTGAAGTTCTGTTGTAATGCCGGGCTTAACCCGGCAGCGGGCAATCGAGTGTTCCGGCACGGCTTCATCATTCAATATTTCTGTAATAAAACAGCGCTCTCGCGTTTCAAACTCAATTGGAGATTTATTCTTTATCAGTTTTAGCATTATGGTATCGCAATCAAATTATATAAGAAATTTGTTTGCCAAATTACCGCTGAAATATCTACTGTCAAATCTGACATTAATAGGAGAGACCGGTTGAGTAAGTTCACGATTTTTGAAAATGCTTTAATTGTTACCTGCAATAAGAGCCACAAAACCATTGAAAATGGCGCGATGGTTATTCGCGGTCGCGAAATTGTCTGGGTTGGGTCGGTTGAAGAATTGCCGCAAGAACAGCGCAGTGCTGCAAAAATCATTGATGTTCGGGGCAAAATACTTATGCCCGGTCTGATCAACACCCATGCCCATTGTGGGGACACCCTGTTTCGCGGACTTGTGGAAGATTTGCCGCTGGAACAATGGCTGCAAACAATATGGAAGGCAGAAGCCGAAGTTCTGGGCGATGCGGAAATTTGCAGGCTTGGGGTTGAACTGGGATTTGCCGAATTGCTCAGTGGCGGCGTTACCAGTGTGATGGATAATTTTTGGCACCCGGACCAGACCTTTTTAGCAGCGCAAGATACCGGCATTCGGCTGGCTACCGGCGGCATATTCTTCGATTTTGATGGCATGGACGGCAATGGCCCGGAAAATCGCCAAAGAGATGCGGCAGAGTTGTTTGATCGATTTGGCGACAATGATGAAATGTTTGTCGGCACC
>Ga0256839_1002573_pt1 | contig 20006 bp, 23 predicted proteins | sample 354166metaG_FD_185968 | JGI IMG/M metagenome (GOLD analysis project Ga0256839, IMG submission 185968) | Hydrothermal vent microbial communities from Mid Atlantic Ridge, Atlantic Ocean - 354-166 | ecosystem: Environmental > Aquatic > Marine > Hydrothermal vents | place: Atlantic Ocean: Mid... | reverse complement strand
GAGGAAGGAGGGATCCGGCGGATTCTGGTTCGCGACGACGGCGCCGGAATTCCGAAGGAGGAGCTGCCGCTTGCCCTCGAGCGCCACGCCACCTCCAAGCTCGAGCGGCTCGATCGGATCGAGAGCCTGGGGTTTCGAGGGGAGGGGCTTTTCGCCTTGCGCATGGCGGGCAGGCTTCGGCTGACCAGCCGCCCCCGCGACCAGCTCGGGGGCGCGACCGTGATCGCCGAGGGGGATCGGGTCGAGTTCTTCGAGCACGCCGCGCCGGCCGGCACCGAGGCCGAGCTGACCCGGCTCTTTCACCATTTACCGGCGCGGCGGGCGGCGCTCGAGGCCCCGGCGGTGGAGGGGCGGCGGGCGATGGCGCGGGCGGCCCGCTACCTGCTGCATCACCCCGGGTTGCGTTTCACCCTGAAGCTGGACGGCGAGGTGCGCATCCGTCACCCCGGGGGTGATTTCCTGGCGGCGGCCCGGGCGGTATGGGGGGGCTTGGTGGCCGACCGGCTCTTTTCCCTCGAGGCCCAGGACGGGTCCTACAAGCTCGCTGGAGTGCTTTCCCGGCCGGAGCTCGCCCGTCCGCGCCGGGACCGGCTCCTGCTCGCGGTGAATGGGCGGCCGGTGGAGTGGCCGGAGCCGCTCTACCGAGCGGTGCTCGCCGCCTACCGGGAACTCCTCCCCACCGGGCAGCATCCCCTTGGGGTCTTGAACCTCGAGCTCCCCCCCGAGCGCGTGCTGGTCAATACCGATCCCAAGAAAGAGCGGGTGGAGATCCTCGAGGTCGAGGAGGTCGCCGCCTTCCTTGCCGAGGCGGTGGCTGAGGCCCTCTCCGGCCATCCGCTTGCGGCCCCGCTTCCCGCTCCCGAACCGCTCGCGAGGCCGGAGCCGGGGGCGGGCCCGCTTCCCCGGCTTCGGTACCTCGGCCGTTTTCGCGAGCTCTACCTCCTCGCCGAGGCCGAGGGGGCGCTCTATGTGGTGGATCAGCACGCGGCGCACGAGCGGGTGATCTTCGAGGAGCTCGAGGCCCGCTTCGCGGGCGAGCCGCCCGTGGAGCTCAGCGAGCCCCTCTTGCTCGCCCTTTCCCCCGAGGAGGAAGCCGCCCTTTCCGAGCGGCGGGAGGTGCTCGCGGCCCAGGGGCTTGTGCTCGAGCCCTTCGGCGGCGGGCGCTGGCGGGTACGCCGGGTACCGGCGGTGCTCGCCCTGGCACCCGAGGCCCTTTCGGAAGCCGTCTTGGAGCTCGTGCGGGAGGGGGATTTGGACCGGGCCCGCCGCCGGGTCCTGGGGCGGCTCGCCTGCCTGCCCGCGGTCAAGGCGGGCCACCCCTTAAGCGGAGCGAGCGCCCAGGCTTTGCTCGACGCCCTATCCGGTTGCCGAACCCCCTGGGTCTGCCCCCACGGCCGGCCGACCCTCCTCGTGCTCAGCGAGGCCGAGCTCGCCCGCCGCTTCGGGCGCCGGAGCGTGCGCCAGCAGGTAGCGCGGCCTGCTGGCGAGGTCGGGGAGGGTGCAGACCCTTTGGTACCCGAGGGCGACGAGCTCACGGGCGAGGCGGGCGGCGTTCGTGGGGTCGAGCTCGAGGAGGAGCACGCCGCCGGGCCGGAGCGCGACTAGCGCCTCCCGGACGAGCGGGCGGGCGACGTCGAGGCCTTCCTCACCGGCGTAGAGCGCCGTCTCGGGCTCGTGGGCGAGCTCGGGCGGGGCCGAGGCCCGGTAGGCCTCGGGCAGGTAAGGGGGGTTGGAAACGAGGAGGTCGAAGCCGGAAAGCCCGGCCGTGCGGCTTCCCCGGTGGAAGGTGACGAAAAGCCCCAGGCGGCGGGCGTTCTCCTCGGCGAGGGCGAGGGCCTTTGGGCTCGTGTCGGTGGCGTGCACCTCGGCGTCGGGGCGAGCGTGCTGGATGGCGAGGGCGATGGCCCCGCTCCCCGTGCCCACATCCAAGACCCGGGGGGCCTTTCGACCCGCGATCGTTTCCAGGGCGAGCGCCACCAGGCCCTCGGTCTCGGGGCGGGGGAGGAAGACCCCGGGCCGTACCTCGAGCTTGAGCCCGAAAAACTCCACCTCGCCCAGGATCAGTCCGAGGGGCTCGCCGCCCCGGCGGCGGACGAGCCAGTCCTCGAGGCGGACCAGGGCGCTTTCGGGAACGGCTTCTCCCAGGCGGGCGAAAAAGCGCTCGGGGGGCTCTGCCAGGGCGGCCTGGGCCAGCGCCCGGGCCTCGGCCTCGGGGGCCGGGATCCCCGCCTTCCCAAGCTGCGCCCGCAGCCAGGCGAGGAGCTCAGCTCGGCTCTTCCCCGGAGGTCTCACCGCCGGCGGGGAAGACGACGACGTGGCGGGCATCCCCCTCCCCCTCGGACTCGGTGTAGACGTCCGGGTGGTCTTTGAGCGCGATGTGGACCGCCCGGCGCTCCGCCGGCGTCATCGGGGGAAGGGGAACGGGCTCCCCGGTCTCGGCCGCCTGGGCAGCCGCCTTGAGCGCCAGCGCCACCGCCCGGTCGGCCCGGCGGCGGCGGTAACTGGCGGCGTCCAGCACCGCCCGGTAGCGGTGTCCGAAATGCCGCGCCAGAACCGCGTTCACTAGCTGCTCGAGCGCCTTTAGGGTCTTTCCCTCTTTGCCAATCAGGCGACCCAGGTCGCCGCCCAGGATCTCGACGTAGATCCGGTCGTCGGCGGTTTTGAGCTCGAGGGTATAGGCCGGATCCAGGTAAAGCAAAAGCCCCACCAGGAAGTGCTCCACCACTTCTTCGGCGGTTTTCGGGGCTTCGTTTTCAGAGGGGCGGGGTTGGTCGACTGGAGGGGTTTCGGGCGGGGTTACCTCCTCGCCGATGCCGAGCCCCGAGAGCAGATCGTCCAGGTCGCGTTTCTTCTCTTCCATGCTCCTATTATCCCCCGGCGGGGGTGGCGAGCTGGCGGTTGATCATCCACTGCTGGACGAGGCCGATCAGCGTGGAGAAGACCCAGTATAGGGTGACCCCGGCGGGAAACTGGAGCACCAGGTAGACGAAGAGCAGGTTCATGAAGAGGCTTTGCCGGATCATCTCCTTGTTGCCCTGAGCCATCAACAGTGTTTGTGCGATCATAACCGCGATGTAGAGGACCGGAAGCAGGTAGTAGGGGTCGGGAAGGGCGAGGTCCGGAATCCAGAGGAAGCCCTGGCCGAACTCGTAGTTGGCGATCACCCGCCAGAGAACGAAGAGGATCGGGATCTGCACAAGGATCGGAAGACATCCGGCGGCGGGGTTTACCTTGTGCTCGGCGTAGAGCTTCATCAGCGCCTGGTTGCGCTTTTCCGGGTCTTTGTACTTCTTATTGATCTCATCCACGTAGGGCTTGAGCCGCTGCATCGCGGCCATTGCCTTGAACTGCTGGTGCATCAGCGGCCAGAGCAAGAGGCGCACCACCAGGGTGAGGAGCAGGATCGCAAGCCCCCAGTTGCCGCTCAGCCGGTAGAAGAACTCCATCAGCGCGAGCAGCCCCAGCGAGAGCTGGCCCCAGACGTTGGGCTGGAAGAGGCCGGGGAGGTCCAAAAGCCCTTCGACGTGGTAGCGGACGAGCTCGTTCTGGCCGCCATAGACCCGGAGCTCCGTGGTGCCCGCGGGGAGGGCGAGCCGGGCCAGGACGCCGCCGTTTTGGCGCTCGAGCTCCGCCGGTAGCGTTTTTTGGGGTTCGAGGACGAAGGCAAAGCCCGCCTTGGGTTTGGTCTGCATCGCCAGGTAGCGGGCCTCGCCCTTGCCGCTCGGGACCGGGTCCCGGGCCCCTGTGAGAAGGAGTTTGGTCACCGGGCGGTCGGTGCCGTCGATCCCGCTCCAAAGGAGGGTGGCGGGGGCGGTGAGCTCGAGGGAGAGGGTGACACTGTAGCGCTCGAGGGGAATGCGCCAGGTGGCCCGCGCCCCCTCCCCGGCGAAGCGGGCGACGAGGGCGCCGCCTTCGACCGCAAAGCCCTCGGCCTTGAGCGTGATCCCTTCAAGGCCCGGGTTCGGCAGCCCAGGGCGAACCAGGTTCGCGGCCCGGGCGTAGTCCCGGATCTCGCGCCCCTTCACCGGCTTGACGTACCAGCCCACGATCCGCCCGTCCTCGCTGAAGGCGACGTCCATGAGGTTGGTCACCGCCACCTTCTCGGGGGTGCCGTCGCCGTTCGTGTCCACCTCCCGCCAGCCCGCCTTCAAAGCGAGCGCAGGGACGAGGAGGAAGGCAAGGAGGATGAAGCCGCGCTTCATGGCCGGGTCGCCTTTCTCAAGGGAAGGAAGGGCTCGACCTTCTCAGGGACCGGGTCGTAGCCGCCCGGGTTTAGGGGATGACAGCGAAGGATCCGGCGGGTGGCCAGGTACCCTCCGGCGAGCACCCCGTGTCGGGCGATCGCCTCATAGGCGTAGTGGGAGCAGCTCGGGTAGAACCGGCAAGTGGGGGCTTTGAGCGGTGAGATCCACCGCTGGTAAAAGCGAATGAGAAGCAGGAACAGGCGCCGCATACCGCCGGCCATTCTACCCCGCAAGCCCACTTTTTTTGAGCAGTTCGTAGAAATCCCGGGCGAGCTCGGCGTAGCTCGCCTCGGCGGCCTCGGGGCGGGCGATGATCATCAGCTCGGCGGGGGGGAGGTGGCTTTTTCGCACGATCTCCCGCACCCGGCGCTTGACACGGTTGCGCACCACTGCCTTGCCGACCTTCTTGGAAACGACGATCCCCACCCTGATCTCGGGTACGTCGAGGGGGCGCCACCTCAGGTTCAGGTAGCGCCCCCGCGTACCCTTGGCCCGGCGAAGCCGCCGGAAGGCCGCGTCCCCTTTGAGCGAGACGAGCCGGGGACGCGGGCGCACGTTTAGACCGCCAGCCGCTTGCGGCCCTTTTTCCGCCGCCGGGCGAGCACCCGCCGCCCCGCCTTGGTGCGCATGCGGACCCGGAAGCCGTGGGTTTTCTTCCGCTTTCTGCGGTTCGGTTGCCAGGTTCGTTTCATCGCTGCCTCCCCGGTCGCGGGACCCGCGTCCCGCCAGCGTGAAAAAGGCTACCACGAGGACGCGTTTCTTGACAAACGAACCGGCAGAACCTAGGCTAAATGGTGCGTCTGCCGGGATGGCGGAATTTGGTAGACGCGCATGATTCAGGGTCATGTGCCCGCAAGGGCGTGTGGGTTCGAGTCCCACTCCCGGCACCAGCGCGCCCCGAGCGATCGGGGCGATATCTTTTATCATGGCGGGCATGAAACGCGTGCTCTCGGGCATTCAACCCACCGGCGAGATCCACATCGGCAACTACCTGGGAGCCATCAAGCAATGGATCGAGCTCGGGGAGAAGCTGGGGCGGGAGGCGCTTTTTACCATCGTGGACTACCACGCGCTTACCAACCCCGCGGCCTACGACCCCGCGCTCCTTCCCCGGCGGACCTTCGAGGCCGCGCTCGCCAACATTGCAGCCGGCCTCGACCCCGAGCGGGTGACCCTATTCGTGCAGTCGCACGTGCCCGAGCACACCGAGCTTTCCTGGGTCTTCACCACCCAGACCCCGCTCGGCGATCTCTTCCGCATGACCCAGTTCAAGGACAAGGCAAAAAAGCAAAAGTCGGTCCCCGCGGGGCTCTTGATGTACCCGGTGCTGCAGGCGGCGGACATCCTCCTCTACAAGGCGGACACCGTGCCGGTGGGGGAGGACCAGCTCCAGCACCTCGAGCTCACCCGCGAGATCGCCCGCCGCTTCAACCGCGCCTTCGGTGAGACCTTCCCCGAGCCCAAGGCGCTTTTGAACCCGAAGGCCCCCCGGGTCCCGGGGATCGACGGCAAGGCCAAGATGTCGAAGTCGCTGGGGAACACGATCGGGATCCTGGAGCCGCCCTCCTCGATCTGGGAAAAGCTAAGAACCGCCCCCACCGATCCCGCCCGGGTGCGCCGGAGCGACCCCGGCGAGCCCACCCGTTGCCTGATCTGGCGATACCACACCTACTTCTCGCCGCCCGAGCTAGTGAAGGAGGTGATCGAGCCCGAGTGCCGCCGGGCGGGGATCGGCTGCGTCGAGTGCAAGCGGATTCTCTTTGATTCGATGATGAAGGAGCTCGGTCCCATCCAGGAACGGGCCGCCTGGCTTAAGGCCCACCCCGAGCGGGTGCTCGAGGGGCTCGAGGAGGGGCGGAAACGGGCCGCCGCCATCGCCGAGCCGGTGATGGAGGAGGTCCGGGAGAAGATCGGGCTCATGCGTCCGGGTAGCCGACCTTGGGAAGATTAGTCCTTTCGTTCCGGGACTTCGAAGGGAGCGCCCGCGAACTCAAGGAGGCGCTCCACACGGGGCGAATCCGCCCGGAGGCGCTTCCCCTTTCCGAGCTCTTGGCCCAGGCCCTGGCCCAGGCCGAGGGCTGGCCGCTTCTTGAGCGGGCTCGGCTCGCCCCCGAGCTCGCGGCGCTGGTGCTCCTTTGGCTGGGCTCCGGGGAGGAGCCCGAGGAGGCCCCCGAGCTCGAGGCCGAACGCACGGTGGCCGCGCTCGTTGACCTCGAGGCGGCGGCCTCGGAACTCGCCAGGCGGGCCGAGGCCCGCCGGAACGTGATCCCCCTGCCCCCGGCCCCGATCCCCGGCCGCGCCCGGCTCGCCGCCGCCGACGTCCGAAGGCTCGCCCGGCTGGCTCCGCCGGCCCGCCCCCGCCCGGTGCTGGCGGCGATCGCGGGCTTTGGCCTGAGGGAGGCCTGGCGGCGGATCCGCGCCCTGCTCGCCGCCCGGCCGCGGCTTTCCTTCGACGAGCTCGCCCCCAGGCGCTTCGGCCCCCGGGCGGTGCACCTCGCCGCCCTCTTGGAGGCCGCCCGCCGGGGCTGGGTGGCGCTTTTCCAATCCCAGCCCTACGGGCCCATCGAGGTCGAGCAAAGGGCCGAGGGGGGCGAGCTCACGGAGGCGGTATAGTGGCGGCGATGCCGGAGATAGGCGAGTTTGCTCCCGACTTCTCCCTGCCCGACCAGGACGGAAAGGTCCACCGCCTCGCCGACTACCGGGGCCGGCCGGTGGTGGTCTTCTTTTACCCCAAGGCCCTGACCCCGGGGTGCACCCGCGAGGTGCGGGCTTTCGTCGCGCACTACCCCGAGTTCGAGGCCCGGGGCGCGGCCGTGCTCGGGATTAGCGCCGATCCCCCCGAGGTGCAGAGGCGCTTTGCCGAGAGGCTCGGCGTGCCCTTCCCGCTGCTCTCGGACCCCGAGGCGAGGGTGATCCGAGCCTACGGGGCCTGGGGGGTTAAGAACCTTTACGGGAAGAAAAGCGAAGGCACCCTTCGCCACACCTACCTGATCGACCCCGAGGGGCGGGTGGTCTTCCGCATCAAGCGGGCAAAGCCCGAGGAACACCCGCTAAAGGTGTTGGAGGCGCTCGATGCCGGAGCTTGAGCGCTACAAGAAGGAGGCCGCCCTGGCCGCACTCCGCCACGTGCAGGACGGGATGGTGGTGGGGCTCGGGACGGGGAGCACGGTGCGCTACGCCATCCTCGAGCTCGGCGCCCGGATCCAACGGGGGGAACTCCAGGAGATCGTCGGCGTGCCCACCTCGAGGGCCACCGCCCGTCTCGCCGAGGAGGCGGGGATCCCCCTCGCCGAGCTCGGCCCCGAGGGGGTGGACCTGGCGATCGACGGCGCCGACGAGGTGGCCCCGGGCCTTTCCCTTACCAAGGGCGGGGGCGGGGCGCTCCTGGGGGAGAAGATCGTCGAGCGATCGGCCAGGACCTTCGTGGTCGTCGCCGATTACACCAAGTGGGTTTCACGGCTCGGCGAGCGGTTTCCCCTGCCGGTGGAAGTGGTGCCCTTTGGGTACCGGCGCACCCTGGTTGAGCTCGCCGCCCTCGGGGGCGAGCCCCGGCTTCGGACCCGGGAGGGTGAGCCGCTCCTGAGCGACCACGGCCACTACCTCGCGGACCTCCACCTTGGACCGATCGCGGACCCTTTTGCGCTCGCCGCGCGCCTTTCCGAGATCCCCGGGGTGGTGGAGCACGGGCTCTTCCTCGGCATGGCCGACCTTGCTTACCTTGCCGGCCCCGAGGGGCTCCGGGTGGTGAAGCCTTGAAGCGGATCCGGATCGCGCTTTGGGGGAAGTGGCCGGAGGGGCTGCCGCTTGAGGCCGCCAAGCCGGTGCTCGCCTGGATGCAGGAGGCGGGGGTGGGGGAGGTCCTCCTCGTGCCCCAGGGGACGGGCTACGCGATCCGCTTCAACGCCGATACCCGGGAGGTTCCCGGGGTCTACCTGCCCAAGGGGGCCCTGCACGATCCCGGCGCGCTCTTGGAACTTTTGCGTGAAGCCCTTAGTATTTATTACGAAGAGCTCAACCTTCGTGATTAGGGGGTGTGCATATGGAGCGTTGTCGGGTGGACGCGAAGGGTTTCTCCGGCTGCGATCCGGCGACTGGCGCCCGGATTCAGGCCTGGATGACCGAGCGCGGCGTGCGCTCGGTGGAGCTCAGGCCCGTGCCCGGGCATCGCTACTACGCGATCTACCTAAACGGCCTGCCGGAGCCGGTTCCCGGCGTGGTGCTGGCGGCGGAGGACCTCGAGGATTCCGAGGTGCTCCTGGCCACGCTGGAGGCGGCCCGGGTCGTCTTCGACCACGAGACCGCCAAGGCGGACTAGGAGGGTGGGTGTGGTGACCTTTTACTGCAAGAAGGGCTGCCGAACCTGCCAAAAGGCCCGGGACTGGCTGGACGCCCACGGCGTCGCCTACCGTTTCGTCGACTACACCAAGGAACCCCCTCCGGAAGCGCTCATTCGAACGATCATCGCCGAGTTCGGCGACGGCGCCCTGCGCCGCCGCCACAAGCGCTACAAGGAGCTCAAAAACCAGGACCCCGAGGCCTGGCTCCAGGCGATCCGCGAGGACCCTGGTCTTCTCATCCGACCGATCCTGGTCTTCGAGGACGGGAGCTTCGCGGTGGGGTTCGACCCCGAGTACTGGGAGAGCCTCTTTTCGTGATCCAGGTTCGCGGCCTCAAAAAGCGCTACGGCCGGACGCAAGTGCTTTCTGGCCTCGATTTCGAGGTGCGCCCGGGCGAGGTATTCGCCCTTTTGGGGCCGAACGGGGCGGGAAAGACGACGACCCTTAGGGCCCTGCTCGGATTGATCCGCGCGGAGGCACAGGCCCTTTCGATCGCCGGGCTCGATCCCCGGAGGTCCCCGCTTGAGGTGCGGAAGCGGGTGGGGTACGTCACCGGTGGGATGGGGCTTTACGAGCGGCTCACCGGAAGGGAGCACCTGATCTTCTTCGGGCGGTTTTACGACCTGGCGGCCGAAGCGCTCGAGGCGCGGATCGCCGAGCTCGACCGCGATTTCGACCTGGGGGAGGCGCTTTTCCGCCCGGTATTGGCGATGTCGAGCGGGATGCGCCAGAAAATCCTGGTCGCCCGCGCGTTTTTGCACCGCCCCGAGGTGCTGCTTTTGGACGAGCCTACCGCCGCCCTCGACGTCTTCGCTCGCCGGGCGCTTTTGGACCGGGTAGAGGCGGAGAAAAGGGCCGGCCGGGCGGTGCTCTACTCCACCCACGTGCTTCCCGAGGCCGAGGAGCTCGCCGACCGGGTGGGGTTTTTGTACCGGGGGCGGCTCATCTTTGTGGGCCCGCTGGAGGAGGCGAAGCGCCGCTATGGCGCCCGCACGCTCGAGCACGCCTTCATCCAGGCGGTGCGGGAGGTGGAGGCCGGTGTCGCCTAGCCTGAACGTCTTCTGGAAGGAGCTTTTGAGCTTTTTCCGGGACCGCAGGGCGGTCCTCAACCAGATCGTGCTCCCGGTGGTGCTGATGCCGCTTTTCATGTTCGGCCCCACCTACCTGGTGGAAAGGCTCAGCACCCAGGCCGCCACCGAGGCCCACCGGGTCGCGGTTCGGAACATGCCTTTGGGCCTTAAAGAGGAGCTCGCAAGGGTGGGCCTTTTGGCGATACCCGACCCCGACCCCGAGGCCGCAGTGCGGGAGGGAAGGGCGGACGCGGGGATCGTCTTTTTTGAGGGCCGGGTGACCGTCTACCTTGCCCTCGCCCAGGGTGGGATGAAGGCCGAGGTCCTAAAGGGGCGGATCGAGCACGCGCTCGGGCGTTACAAGTCGTCGCTGGTAGAGGCGCGCCTTTTGGAGGCGGGGCTCGATCCCCGGGTGCTCGAGCCCTTCCAGCTCGAGTTCGTCGACGTCTCCCCGCCCGAGGCCCGGGAAGCCGGGTTCTTCGGGTTTTTGGTGCCGATGATGCTCCTTATGTTCATCCTCACGGGGGCGATGCCGGTGGTATCCGACGCCACCGCGGGGGAGAAGGAGCGGGGCACGCTCGAGGTGCTGCTCGCGGTCCCCGCCCCCACCGGCGCGATCCTCCTTGGTAAGGCTGGGGCGGCGATGGTGGCGGCGGTGCTCTCCACCGCGAGCGGCGTCGGCGGTCTCGTGCTCGGGGGCTGGCTCCTGCAGACGAGGAGCGCGGCCTTACCCGACGGGGGGGCGGAGACGTTCTCTTTTCGCCTCGGGGCCGAGGCGCTCTTTGCCTCTTTGGTGACCGGGGTGCTCTTCGCCGCCTTCGCCGTGGGCGTGATGATCTTCCTCGGGATGCTCGCCAAGACTTACCGGGAGGCCCAGACCTACATGGGGTTTTTGTACATGGTGCTGGTGCTCCCGGCGGTGCTTTTGGGCATGGCCTCGAGCTTTCTCGAGCCGAACCCGCTTCTTTACCTGATTCCGGTAGCGGGCCCGATGATGCTCCTCGACGGGGTACTCCGGGCCAAAGCTAGCCTTCTCGCCTATGTCCTCGCCTGGGGCTCGACGCTCTTTTATGCGGCGGCGGCCCTCTTCCTCGCCGCGCTCGCCTTTAAGCGGGAGGAGGTCGTCTTCCGTAACTAGCCTTGACGGGCGCCGCCGCTCGCCCTAGAATCGCCCACAAGATGCCGCAAGGTCCCGTGTTCTCCCTCGTCCTAGGGCTAGTCCTTATTTCCGGCCCGGGGGCGGGGGATTTGCGCGCATAGCAAGCGGCATCCCAGGCCCCCGGGAAAAACCCGGGGGCCTTTCGTTTTGGGAGGCGGGAGATGACGGGAGCTGAGGTTTTACTGGAGGCGCTCGTGCGGGAGGGGGTCGAGGTGCTCTTCGGCCACCCCGGGGGCGCGATCATGCCGGTCTACGACGCCCTGTATCACCGGAGGGAGCTCAGGCACATCCTTACCCGGCACGAGCAGGGAGCGGGGCACGCCGCCACCGCCTACGCCCGGGCGAGCGGCCGGGTCGGGGTGGTGCTTGCCACCAGCGGTCCCGGGGCGTTGAACCTGACCACCCCTCTGGCCGACGCGATGATGGACGCCACCCCCCTGGTGGCGATCACCGGCCAGGTGCCCACCACCGCGGTGGGGACCGACGCCTTCCAGGAGGCCGACGTCACCGGGGTCACCATGCCCATCACCAAGCACAACTACCTGGTCACCGACGTAAACGACCTACCGCGAATTGTGAAGGAGGCCTTCCATATCGCGCGGACGGGCCGGCCGGGTCCGGTGCTCATCGACCTTCCCAAGGACGTGCAAAACGACACCTTCACCGGAAGCTTCCCGGAGGCCGTCGACCTTCCCGGCTACCGGCCCACCTATAAAGGTCATCCCCGCCAGATCGAGCGCGCGCTCGCCGCGCTTCGCGCCGCCGAGCGCCCGGTCCTGATGGTGGGCGGGGGCGCCCAGCACGCGGCCGACCCGATCCGCCGCTTCGTGGAGCGCACGGGAATACCTACGATCGCCACCCTGCATGGCCTCGGGGTGGTCGCGGCGGACGACCCCCGCTTCCTCGGCATGCCGGGCATGCACGGTACCGTCGCCGCCAACCGGGCCATCCACGAAGCCGACCTGATCCTGGGGATCGGCCTCCGCTTCGACGACCGGGTCACCGGCGACGTGGCCCGCTTCGCCCCCAACTTGAAGACCCTGATCCACGTCAACATCGACCCCGCAGACATCGGAAAAGTCATCGAAGCTCAAATTCCGGTGGTGGGGGACGCCGCCTGGGTTGCGGAAAGGTTGGCGGATGGCGCCGAGCGGTTAAGGATCGATCCCTGGTGGCGCCGGATCCGGCATTGGCAGGCTGAGTACCCGCTTCCTTTCCCCGAAGACGATGTTCTACGCAGCCAAGCGGTGATTAAGGCGTTCGGGGAGGCGACCGGAGGTGAGGCGCTGGTCACCACGGGGGTGGGCCAGCACCAGATGTTCGCCGCCCAGTTCTACCCGGTGAAGCACCCCCGGAGCTTCCTCACCTCCGGGGGTCTAGGGACCATGGGCTTCGGTCTGCCCGCGGCGATCGGGGCTCAGGTGGCGAGGCCCGAAGAGACCGTGATCCTCTTCGACGGCGACGGATCCTTCCAGATGACCTTGCAGGAGCTCGCCACCGTCACCAAGTACCGGCTCCCGGTCAAGATCGTGCTCTTGAACAACGGCTTTCTCGGCATGGTGCGGCAGTGGCAGGACCTCTTTTACGAGGACCGCTACAGCGAGGTCTTCCTCGCCGACTCGAACCCGGACTTCGTCAAGCTCGCCGAGGCCTACGGCATCCCGGCCTTCCGGGTGGAGCGGCCAGAAGAGCTCGGGGCCGCGGTCGAGAGGACGCTTGGCGAAGCGGGGCCGGTGCTCGCGGAGTTCCGGGTCAGGGCCGAGGAAGGGGTCTTTCCCATGATCCCGGCCGGCGGCAGCACCGAGGACATGATCACCGAGCCCCCCGAGGAGGCGCGCTCATGAGGCAGCGGCACGTGATCAGCGTTTTGGTCGAGGACCACCCCCGGGTGCTCACCCGCATCACCTCGATGTTCGCCCGCCGGGGGTTCAACATCGACTCGCTGGCGGTGGGCCGGACCCACATCCCGGGGGTGAGCCGGATCTCCTTCGTGGTCGAGGGCGACGACCGCACCATCGAGCAGGTGGAAAAGCAGCTCAATCGCCTGATCGAGGTCCTGAAGGTCGTGGATCACGAAGGGCCCCGGCTCGAGCGCGAGCTCGCCTTGGTCAAGGTCCGGGTCGAGGGGATCGAGGAGCGGATCGAGCTCAAGGAGATCGCCGAGGCCTTCCGGGCCCAGATCGTGGACGTGGCCCGGCACGCGCTCACCTTCGAGGTCACCGGTCATCCGGCCAAGATCGACCGTTTTTTGGAGGAACTTTCGAACTACGGGGTGCTCGAGACGATGCGGACCGGTGCGCTCGCGATGGACCGCGGCGAGCGGGTGATTAAACTTAGAGCCCGAAGGGAGGCAGTATGAAGGTCTACCACGATCACGACGCGGACCTCGGCTTTCTCGCCGGCAAGAAGGTGGCGATTTTGGGATTCGGCTCCCAGGGCCACGCCCACGCCCTGAACCTCAAGGACTCGGGAGTCTCGGTGGTGGTGGGGCTTCGGCCCTCCTCGCCCCGGGCCGAGGAGGCGAGGAAGCGCGGCCTTTCGGTCAAGCCGGTGCCCGAGGCGGTGGCCGAGGCCGACGTCGTCATGGTGCTCTTGCCCGACGAGGTGCAGGCCCAGGTCTATCGGGAGGCGATCGAGCCGAACTTAAAAGAAGGGGCTTCCCTCGCCTTCGCCCACGGCTTCAACATCCACTTCGGCCAGATCAGGCCCCGCCCCGATCTCGACGTCTGGATGGTGGCCCCGAAGGGCCCGGGCCACCTGGTCCGGAGCGAGTTCGAGGCCGGTCGCGGGGTCCCGGCGCTCGTCGCCATCCATCAGGATAAAAGCGGCGCCGCGCTGCCCACCGCCCTCGCCTACGCCAAGGGGATCGGCGCGACCCGGGCGGGGGTGATCCCCACCACCTTCGCCGAGGAGACCGAGACCGACCTCTTCGGTGAACAGGCCGTGCTCAGCGGTGGCCTCACCCGGTTGATCGCGGCCGGTTTCGAGACCCTGGTGGAGGCGGGCTACCAGCCCGAGATCGCCTACTTCGAGACCTTGCACGAGGTCAAGCTGATCGTCGACCTGATCTACGAGGCGGGCTTTTCCGGGATGCGCTACTCGATCTCGAACACCGCCGAGTACGGCGACTACACCCGGGGCGACGCGGTGATTGGGCCCGAGGTGAAGGAGCGCATGAAGGAGGTGCTCCGGCAGATCCAGCGCGGTGAGTTCGCCCGCGAGTGGATCCTTGAGAACCGGGCCGGTCAGCCGGTGCTCGAGGCCCAGCGCCGCCGCTGGCAGGCCCACCCCATCGAGGAGGTCGGCAAGCGGCTTAGGGCGATGATGCCCTTCATCAAGGCGCGGTTTGAGGAGGTGGATAGTGCGGCGGATTAAGATCTTCGATACGACCTTGCGGGATGGAGAGCAGTCCCCTGGGGTCGCGCTCACCCCGGAGGAGAAGCTCGCCATCGCCCACCAGCTCGCCCGGCTCGGGGTCGACGTGATCGAGGCCGGATTCCCCATCGCGAGCCCGGGCGACTTTGAGGCGGTCCGGCGAATCGCCGAGGAGGTCAAAGGGCCGGTGATCGCGGCGCTCGCCCGGGCGGCCCGGCCGGACATCGAGCGAGCGGCGGAGGCGATAGCGCCTGCCGAGAAAAAGCGGATCCATACCTTCATCGCCACGAGCCCCATTCACATGGAGAAAAAGCTTCGTCTGACCCCGGACGAGGTGGTCGAGCGGGCGGTGTGGGCGGTGGAGTTCGCCAAGTCCTTCGTCGAGGACGTGGAGTTCTCCGCCGAGGACGCGGGCCGGAGCGACCCCGAGTTCCTGGTGCGGATCTTCGGCGAGGTGATCAAGGCCGGCGCCACCGTGATCAACATCCCCGACACCGTCGGCTACCAGGTGCCCTGGCAGTTTGCCGAGCTGGTCCAGTATGTGATTGAGAAGACTCCGGGATCGGAGAAGGTCGAGTGGAGCGTGCACTGCCACGACGACCTGGGCCTTGCGGTCGCGAACTCGCTGGCGGCGGTGCGGGTGGGGGCGACCCAGGTCGAGTGCACGGTGAACGGGATCGGCGAGCGGGCCGGAAACGCCGCGATGGAGGAGATCGTGATGGCGCTCTACACCCGGCGGGACTTCTTCCAGGCCGAGACCGGGATTCACACGAAAGAGCTCTACCGCACCTCGCGGCTCGTCTCCCAGCTCACCGGCATGGTGGTGCCCCCGAACAAGGCGGTCGTCGGGCAAAACGCGTTCGCCCACGAGTCCGGCATCCATCAGGACGGCGTGCTCAAAGACCGGCAGACCTACGAGATCATGAATGCCGAGCTGGTGGGGCGGGAGGCCGCTGTACTTGTGCTCGGCAAGCACTCCGGGCGGCACGCTTTTAAGAAAGCACTCCAAGAACTCGGCTACCACTTTACCGACGAGGAGATCAAACACCTTTTTGCCCGCTTCAAGGAGATCGCCGACCGCAAGAAGCAGGTAACCGCCGAGGACCTGATCGCCCTGGTGGAGGACGCCCGCACCAAGGCCCCGGAGCACTTCAAGCTGCTCGAGCTCCAGGTCCATTCCGGCACGAAACTCACCCCGGTGGCGACGGTGCGCATCCAGACTCCTTCGGGCGAGGTCACCGAGGCGGCCACCGGCGACGGCCCGGTGGACGCGGTCTACCGGGCGATCGCCCGGGCGGTGGAGATGGAGCCGGTGCTCGAGTCCTACCGCATCGAGGCCACCACGGCTGGAACCGAAGCACTTGGGGAAGTGGTGGTCCGGCTCCGGATGGGCTCGGTGACGGTGGGCGGGCGCGGGCTCGCGCCTGACATCGTGGAGGCCTCTGCGCGTGCCTACCTCGACGCCCTGAACAAACTGGTCGCCGGGGTGGGAGCTCGGGAGGTGGTGGAGGCGCCCTAGAAGGGGAGCGGTGGACCGCGCATGACGCCTGGGGCCATTCATCCCCCTCGGGGTTGGCGTAGCATCCACTTTCCGGTTACCTAACCCCGGTGAAACGGTCGGGGACGGTGCCTGACGCGGCGCCCGGCGAAGAAGCGGGTTGCGCGACCCTGGATGCCGATCCCTGATCGGCTCGGGCCAAGGGAGTTACGGGTCCACCCGTGCGGGACGCGTACGCGCCCGCAGCCCGGGGAAAGGCAGCTCAAGATCATCATGCCGGCAAGCCGGGAACCGGAGGAAACGGCGTCTCCGGAGGTGGGTCGCTTTCAGCTCACCGATCTGCGGGTTTTCTCGACTAGGTACCAGAAACGAACGAGCCGCCATCCCCGGCGCCAGCGGCGCGGATCGGTGCCCACCCGCCAGGCCCACTCGAGCCCAAGCCGCCGGGTCCAAGCCGGGGCCCTCCGGGCGGTGCCGGCGAGCACGTCGAGGGTGCCGCCCACGCTGAGGGCGACCCGGGCCCCGAGGGCATCCCGGTGGGCCTCGACGAACTTCTCCTGCCGTTCGCCGAGCCCCACGAGGAGGAGGTCGGGCGCGGCCTTTCGCACCGCTTGCACCACCGTCTCTTCGTCCTCGAAGTAGCCGTGGTGGACCCCGGCCACCCGCACCCCCCAGCGGGCCCGCGCGTTTTCCGCTGCGCGCTCGGCGACCCCGGGTCTTGCCCCCAGGAAGAAGACCGAAAGCCCCGAGCCCCCGCGGGCGAGGAGGGCCTCGGTGAGCTCGACCCCGGTGACCCGCTCGGCGAGGCGCACCCCGTGAAGCCGGCGCGCCGCCCAGAGGATCCCTACCCCGTCGGCGGTGACCAGGCTCGCCCTTCGCACCGCCCGAACGAGCTCGGGGTCCTCCTGGGCTCGGGCCACGAGCTCGGGGTTCAGGGTGACCACCGGGTCGAGCCCAGGCCGCGCGAGGAAGCCCTCGATCCGCGCGAGGGCCTCCTCGAAGCCCACCGGATCCAGGGGCAGGCCAAGGATCTCAAGCCGGTTCATCGGCGAGGAGGGTGAAGATCGGCTGCCCCCGGACCTCCCGGTAGCCCGCAAGAAAGGGCACCCGGGCGGTGCGGCCGATGACGCTGGCCTGGGCCAGGTCCTCGGTGAACCCCCGGGAGACCAGGAGCTGGCCGCTCTCGGAGGCCCAGAGCGCTTCCTGGGGGTCGGGGTAGGCCTTCAAGAGGGCGGAGGCGATCCGGGCGCCGTCGTCGGGCACGGCCTCGGGTCGGGCCCGGAGGAGTTTCTTTGCGAGGAACCCGGCGGCGAGGGTGTCGTCCAGGGCCTCCCGGCCCCGTTGCCCGGCGGCCACCACCGTCACCGCTTCCCGGGCGGTGCGAAGCGCCGTCTCTACCGCCGCCCGGGCGTTTACGAAGGCGGCGAGATAGACCCGGGGAGCCTCCTTGACCGCGCGGAGGGCACCGGGGAGGTTTTCGCTGGTGTAAACGACCCGCTTTCCCGAAAGCTCCATGGCCAAGATCTCGCTTGGGCTGGTGCTACCAAAAAAGCCCTCGGGGGGGATACCCTCGCGCTCGCCCAGGGCGAGGTCGGCCTCGAGCTCCCGGGCAAGCCGGAGGCTCGGGGTCACCCAGACCTCCCGGGCGCCCCGTTCAAAGAGCAGCGCGATCGAGGTCGAGGCCCGGAGCACGTCCACCAGGAGAACGACGTCGGGGTAGGGGCCGCGGGGCAGAAACTCGACGGAAACGCGCATCGGCGCCCATTCTACGGCATGATGAAGGGATGACCGGGGACGAACGGGCGCTTGCGCGGAGGCTTTCCGGGATCGGCTACCCCGAGCACGCCGCGCTGCCGCCCGGCGACGACGCCGGAGGCGTCTTTTGGGGAGGCGCGGCCTGGCTTTTGAAGACCGATGGGTTCGCCGCTGGCGACGTGCGCCTTGCCGGCATGCCCGAGGAGGCGATCGGCTGGCGGGCGGTGACCGCGGTGGCCTCGGACCTCCTGGCCAAGCTGGCCGCCCCCTTCGGCTTCGTGCTCGCCCTCTTCCTCCCCGGCGGGGGAGAGGCGGAGCGAGCCGAGGCCTGGGTGCGAGGGGCGGCCCGCGCCGCCCGCGCCTACGGGGCCCACTTGCTCGGGGGCGACACCAACCGGGGCACGCCCGCGGTGGTCGCCTCGGGCTTCGCCCGTACCCAGGACCCGCTTCCCCGGGGCGGGCAGGAGGGGGACTTTCTGCTTCTCTTCGGCGATCGCTGGGGGCTTTCCGGGGCCGCTATCGACGCCCACTACCGGGGGGCGGATCTCGCGCCCTTCCCCCGGATCCGGGTCGCCGGGTTCTGGCCCCGGGCCCGGCTCGCGCTTCTCGGCCTCGTCCCCTATCGTCGCTACCTCTCGGGCTCGGCGGATAGCTCCGACGGTCTCGCCGAGACCCTCTGGCAGCTTTCCGAGGCGAGCGGGGTGGGAATCGAACTCCTCCAACTGCCCCTCAACCCAGAGGTTCGGGCCTACGCCGCCGCCCACGGGGCCGACCCCGAAGCCCTCGTCCTCTACGGCGGGGAGGAGTACGAGGCGGTGCTCGCGGTGCGGCCCGAGGGGCGGGCCTTCGTCGCCGCCTGGCTCGAGGCCCACGCCGTACCCCACGCCTGGGTTGGCCGAATGGCCGGGCCCGTGGGCGTTCGCCTAAGGGGGGCGCCCCTCGCCCGCTCGGGCTACGATCACTTCCGGTAGCGCTCGGCGAGGGCGGCGTAGCGGCGCGCGTTTTCCGGAGGGTCCACGGGCCGCACCACCCGGGCGGGAACCCCGAGCGCAAGCATGCCCGGGGGGATCTCCATGCCCGGGGGCACCACCGCCCCCGCCCCCACCACCGCGCGCGCCCCGATCCGGGCGCGGTTCAAAACCACCGCCCCGATCCCGATCAAGGCGCCTTCCTCGACCCGGGCTCCGTGGACCACCGCCCGGTGCCCCACGGTCACCCAGGGGCCGAGGAGGGTGGGCTCACCCGGGTCGGCGTGGAGCACCGCCCCGTCCTGGACGTTCGTGCCCTCCCCGATCTCGATCATCTCGAGATCCGCCCGCACCACCGCGGCAAACCAGATCGAGGCCCGGGGTCCGACCCGCACCGCTCCCACCAGGGTCGCGTTTTCGGCGACGAACGCGCTCGCATGGACCTCGGGCCGCTTATCCCCGAAGGGCAGGATGGGCAAGGGCCACCTCCAGTAGGCGCTTGTCCTCGGGAAAATCGAGTTTTTCCAGGGCCTCCTCGGCCTCGAAGAACCCGCCCCCGGTTAGGCCGGCCTCAAGCCGCACCTCGCCCTGCCCCCGCATCAAATACCACCGGATCTCCCGTTCCTCGCCCCGGTCGTTTCGGTAATGGGTGGTCCCAAGCGGGGCGAGGATGCGGGCCTCGATCCCGGTCTCTTCCCGAACCTCCCGGAGCGCGGCTTCCTCGGGGGTTTCGCCGGGGTCGAGGTGGCCCTTGGGGAAGACCCAAAAACCGTTTCGATCCCGGATCAGGAGGACGCGGCCCTCGGTGTCGAAGACCACGCCTCCCGCGCCCGGTACCCGGCTCATCCGAACCTCCGCTTCAGGTAGGTGAGGACTTCGGGTGCAAGCCGCGGCCCCCCCTGGTAGCGCATCTCCAGGTTCTCCCGCCCGAGCAGAGCCCGGAGCGCTTTCTCGAAGCGGGGGCTCCACCCGGTCTCGGGGGTCTCGAGGTCCCCGGTTTGGACCAGGACCTCCCCGAGCCAGGCGAGGTCGGCTTCGGAGAGGGGCTCGGGCTCCCCCGCGGGCCCGAAGAAGAGCCGGTGGATCTCGTAAAGCCGCAAAAGCTCGGGGACGGGGTCTTTGTGGTCGTCCACCCTTAGGTCAATCCAGCGGTCGTTCTGACCGCCGTACCCCTTGCCCTCGGCGACTACAAGAAGCGCCGCCGATTGCCGACCGCGCCGGTCGCCCCCGGCGCGGTCGGCGGCGAGCAGGGCTTTAAGGAGCCGCTCGGGGAAGGGGAGTTCGGTCCGCTCCCGCCACGTTTCGACCATCGCCTCGACCACCTCGGGGCCCTGAAGCAGGTTTCCTTGGGCCGCGAAGTCCTCGCCCGAGATGCCCCCGGCCCAAGGGTGGCAACCCTCACCGGTGAAGGTGAGGGCCTCGCCGCTCGCGGCCACCAGCCCGAACTGGCGGAGGTGGAGTTCGGGGTCGGTGCGGCGGAAGGCCTCGAGCACCCCCTCCGGGCTCGCCCCGGCCTCGAGCAGGGCAAGCCCCTGGGGTCCGAAGCGGGGATTGGCGTAGGACTGGGTGGCGATTGCCCCCACGCCCGCCTTGGCGTAGG
>Ga0256839_1002572_pt1 | contig 20008 bp, 16 predicted proteins | sample 354166metaG_FD_185968 | JGI IMG/M metagenome (GOLD analysis project Ga0256839, IMG submission 185968) | Hydrothermal vent microbial communities from Mid Atlantic Ridge, Atlantic Ocean - 354-166 | ecosystem: Environmental > Aquatic > Marine > Hydrothermal vents | place: Atlantic Ocean: Mid... | reverse complement strand
AGCAGCTTCTTCAGCTTCGCGTTCTCTGCCTCAAGCGCCTTCAGCCGCTTTGCATCCGACACCTCCATACCGCCATATTTCGAGCGCCACTTGTAAAACGTCGCATCGCTGATCCCGTGCTTGCGACACAGATCAGCCGCCTTCGCACCAGCCTGATGCTCCTTCAAGATACCGATGATCTGCTCTTCGCCGAAACGGCTTCTCTTCATCGTCTGTCTCCTCCGTCGAAGAACAGACTAACCCAAATTCGAGGACTTTTCTGGGGAGAAGGTCAATACCCTCCAAGACCGGGGCAAATTCTGATCTGCAATTTCAACACCGGCTTTCGTGAGCCGGAAATGGTGAAACGGCGCCCCGTCATAGTCATATCGCCCCGCCTTCCCCATCGCGATGGTTTGTGCACGGTGGTTCCCATCAGCACAAAGCCACCCAGAAAGGGGATTCGCTATCAGTGCAAGGTGCACCTTCCTGACTGCTTACCCTCACCGTGGAATGCTCCCGTGAACTGGGCAAAATGCGATATGCTGGCAACCGTTAGCTATGATCGGCTCTCTCTCATCTCGGTGGGGCGGGATCATGAAGGAAAGCGCCGCTATCTCACCCCGCGACTGGACGAAGATGAGTTGAAAAAGGTCAGGGCTGCAGTGCTCCACGCCTTGGGCATGCCGGGGTTGGCCTTGTATCTCGACAAATAGGAAGAGATCCCCTATATGGAGGATGATCACGCTCGCGGCGTAGCTTCGCGATGCGTCTCAAGACCACCTCCGGGTGGCGGATGCGGGCGACGATGCCAAGTCACCGCATTGACAACCCCACCTTCCGAGGTGGGTTTTTTTATCGAGTATCGTTCGTTTCGTCGTATTCCACCGCTTCTGCCGGTGTGCTACCCTTGCCCTGACGGCACCGCTATCAGGCTGGCTTGCCCTTGCACCGCTTGGTGCATGATGAGGCAACCGGGATACGCCGCCCCGGGGTGCCGTCGCCCTTGACCCCGGCCCCTGTCGGGGGCAGGCTCGATCACGGCCAGTGCTGTCAAGGCGGACCCTGCCATGCCTTCGGCATGTACGCGGGACCGGGCGCCACCCGGGGCACTGGCCACCCTCTTGCTTTCCGCACCCGTCTTCCCGACAGCCCCCGGCTGCCGGCGATGGCTGCCTCACCCTTGGCCATGCCATGATGAGGTGGCCGGGGGCCGACCCGGGGCAGCTTGCTCATCACGCCAGCATATCCGGGACAACGAGCCTCTCCATCGGGTCCTTCCGGGCCCTGGAGGGACACGGGCGGGCGGAGCGCAAAAGCGCGCCAGCGACAGATTGGCGATCCTAAATTCCGGAATTTAGGGGGTGGACCCGGAATTCAGGGAGTGGATCGGGCAAATGGAACATCCGCTTCCTGTCGGACGCGGGTCCGGGAGCCCCTGACCTCCCCCCGTGCCATGCAGGTTTCCGACGGCAACCCATGCGGAGGAAACCATGGCACGCAGGAAGAGCGACATCACCGCCCGCAAGCGGAAGATCGAGGAAGAGATCGCGCAGATCGAGGCCACGCTGCCGGAGCTGGAGGAGAAGGCCCGGCAGGCGGAGGAGCGCTTCAAGGAGCTCCACGCCGTTCTCAATTCGAGCGATCGCAGCCACAACCCGGAACTGAAGAGACGGCACAAGGCCTGGCAGGAGGCCGAAGACGAACTGGCCGGGGCCCGGGCCCGCATCCGGGCCCTCGAAACCGAGCTTTCCGTGATCCTGGCCCCGGTCACCGCCCGCGAGCGGCGCGACCGGCTGCGTGCCCTGCTCGAGAAGGCGCGGGAGCGGCGCGAGAAGGCCGCCCGGGCCGTCGAGCGCCTGGAGGCCCGCCTCGAGGCCCTCGAGGGGGACATCCGCGAGACGGACGGGCGCATGCAGGCCGAAACGCGCGCGGCCCGCATGGCCGCCCTCGAGGGCAGGGATCACGATCTCGACGCGCTGCTGGAGGCGCGGGAGCGGCTGGAGCGGCTGAAGGTCGAGCGCAAGGCCGTGAGCGCCGCCCTCGAGGACGCCCGCAGGATGTGGGAGCGGGCCGGCATGACCCTCTCCGAGGCCGCCTCCGAGCTGCGGCAGGCGGAAGGCGAGGTGGCGCTGCACGAACTGGCCGATCTCCTGCGCGATCACCGGGACATCGTCGCGCGGATCGACGCCACACCCGGCGCGAATGCCGATCGGGTGATGGCCGTCTTCGACCAGGTGCTGCGGGAGGAGTGAGCCATGCCCCGGCTGCCGCTCGAGAAATGGGCCGAAATCCGCGCCCGGCGGGAGACCGGCGCCAGCTTCGGCACGCTCGCCCGGGAATTCGGCGTCTCCAAGACCGCGATCATGAAGCGGGCGAAGGCCGAGGGCTGGGGCGACGGCAGCGACATCGCCGGGCTGGTGCGGGACCGGGCGATGGCGAAGGTTGCCGGCCTGGTTGCCGGCCCCCGGCAAAAAAGGGAGGAAGCCCTCGAGCAGGCGGCGGAGAGCGCCGCCGCCCTCCTCGAGCGCCAGCGCAACGACTGGGAGGCCCATCGCCAGCGCCACGGCCACCTGCCCGAAGGCTTCGAGGATGCCAAGCTCGCCAAGATCACGGCCGAGATGCTGATCCTGCGCCAGAAGGGCGAACGGGCCGCCTGGGGGCTGGACGGAGACGCCGCCCGCCCGCAGATCACCATCGTGCGGGAATGGTGATGCGGGCGCTCTGCCGCACCGTGCTGGCGGACTACCTCGGCGAGGAAGCGGCCGACGCGCTGATCCGCGCCATGGGCGGGCTGGAGATCGTGGTGCCGGTCCGGCCGGAGGGGGAGCGGTGGCAGCGCATCGCGACGGCCGTCGGCCCGGAGAGGGCGCACGAGATGGTCCGGCATTTCCGGGGCGAGAAGCTCTACATCCCCCTCGATGCGGTCGGCCGGCGGGAAGCGCAACGCGAATGGGTGATCCGCCAGAGGGCCGCCGGGCGCACCATCGACGAGATCGCCGCCGACGCGGTCTTTCTCGAGCGGCGCACCGCCCGCTGGGTGCGCCGGGTGCTGAGAGAAGCGAAACGCCTCGGCCGCGAGCCGGGGTGAGGGAGGGGGTGGCACGATCCCCCGGCCGTCCCCTCCCGAAACCGGCCCGGGGAGCCTTCCTTCGCTAAACCCGCAGAAAAAAGTTTCGGGAAGGCCCCAGCGCCCCGGAAATGGCGAGGCCAGAACCGCCCTGTTCCGGAGTGCTTCCAAGGCGAAATCTGCCCCGAGCCGCTGCGAACTGGGGGAACGATTGGGGGGACCGATTTTTTTCGGCGCCGCATAATGCTCTGAAATATATGCTGTTTTACGAAGAATGTGGCGGAGAGGGTGGGATTCGAACCCACGGTACCCTTGCGGGTACAACGGTTTTCGAGACCGCCCCGTTCGACCACTCCGGCACCTCTCCGCGGGGCAGGCGCTATTTAGGCATTGCCGGGGGCGGTGACAAGAGGAAAAACGCCCCTGCATGACGGGCCGCCGACGGGGCGAGCCCCTCCGGCCTCCCGTCTTGGTCTTCCTCCCCGGATCGGGTAGAACCACCCGTGATCTCTCCACCCGCAGCAAATACAGGCGATGGCGATCATGGCGATCATGGGAACGACGCGGCCCGACCCCGCGCAACTGCAGCAGCTCTACATGCAGGGGGTGCAGGCGCACAACGCCGGGAACCTTGCGCAGGCGGAAGCGTTCTATCGTCAGGTGCTCGCAGCTCTGCCCCATCAGCCCGAAACGCTCTACCAGATGGGGCGTCTCAGAACCCGGGAGGGGGCGCTGCGGGAAGCCCTCGGCTTCTACGAAAAGGCTCTGGCGGCGGCACCACAGGCGTTCGAGATCTGGCAGGCCGTGGTCGAGACCATGGCCGCTCTCGGCATGAAGAAGCATATCAGGCGGCTTTTGCGCCGGGCGAAGGCCCAGGGGTTCTCGTCCGAGGAGATGGCCCGTCTCGAATCCCTGGCGCAAAAGGAGCGGAGGGAGGCGGGCACGAGCCTCGGTTCGGCGCCGAAGGAGGAGGTCGACAGGGCGGTGGCCCTTCTCCAGTCGGGCGCGATCGCGGCGGCGGAGCGCGAGGTGGCGCGGCTTCTCGGCGCACACAAGGACGTGGCCTTCCTCCACAATCTGGCCGGCATCATCGCGGCACAGACGGGCGACCCGAAGAAGGCGCGGCGCCATTTCGCCGAGGCGGTGCGGTGCGATCCGCTCTTCCCCGATGCCCGGGCCAATCTCGGCAAGACCCTGCTCGATCTGGACGAGACGGCCGAGGCGCTGCGCGAGATCGAGGCGGCGCTCGATCTGGCACCGGATCACCGGGGGGCGCGGCTCAACAAGGCCATGGCGCTGCTCAGGCTCGAGCGGCCGGCGGCGGCACTCGAGATCCTGCGCGAGGTGGCGAAGGAGAGCCCCGACAACCCCGAGATCCTCGGTCTCCTTGCCATGGCCGAGAGCGATGCGACGCTGCACGAGGCGGCGCTTCGCGACCTGCAGCGGCTCAAGGAGCTGGCGCCGTCTAAATATCGCGGCCATGTGGACGAGGCGAAGGCGCTCGAGGAGCTCGGCCGCGAACAGGAGGCCCGTGCGCTTCTCGAGGCGCGGCTGGCCGAGAACGGGCCGGACCGGCGGCAGGTCATGATCGCCCTGGCGCAGCTGCTCATGCGGCTCGGCGATTTCGATGCGGCCGAGCGGCTCCACGAGGCCATCCTCGACGAGACGCCCCATGCGACGGGAATCTATCTGCAGATGGGCCGCGCCCGGAAATGGCGGCCCGACGATCCGTTCCTCGCCCGGATGCGCACCCTCTGGGAAGACGACACCCTTGCCGACAGCGACCACATCCATCTCGGCTTCGCCCTCGGCAAGGCGATGGAGGACATCGGCGATCACGAAGCCGCGATTCGCTATCTCGATGTCGCCAATGCGTTGCATCGCAGGACCTTCCATTATTCGACCGAGGAAGCCGCGGCCGATTTCCGGCGGCTGCGCGAGGCACTCTCGCCGGAATTCTTCGAGAAGTTCCGCGAGGCCGGCATCGGTGACGAGACGCCGATCTTCATCGTCGGGTTGCCGCGCTCGGGTTCGACCCTGACCGAACAGATCATCTCGGCCCATCCGCAGGTGGGGGGCGCCGGCGAGATCGGCTCCTTCTCGCAGCCGGCCCATATCCTGATGCAGAAGCCCGACGGCCGCTTCCGCACGGCCCGCGAAGTGGCGGCGAAAGACATTCGCGCACTCGCCGAGCGTTGCATCGCCACCTTGCGCACGGAGTTTCCCGACCTGCCGCGCGTGAGCGACAAGACGCTGCACACCTTCGTCTATCTCGGTCTCGTCCATGTCGCCCTGCCGCGTGCGAAGGTCGTGCATGTGCATCGCGACCCGATCGACAATTGCCTGTCGATCTACAAGAACCAGTTCGCCGGTTCCGCCCATCGCTATGCCTACGACCAGCGCGAGCTCGGCGCATACTACGTCATGTATCGCGAGCACATGGCCTATTGGGAGAAGCTCTTTCCCGGCCGGATGATCGATCTCGACTACGACCGCCTCGTGGCCGACCCCGAAACCGAAGCCCGGGCGCTGATCGAGGCGCTGGGGCTCGACTGGGATCCGGCCTGTCTCGATGTCACCGCCAATCGCCGCAAGGTGAAGACGCTGTCCGTCTATCAGGCGCGCCAGCCGATCTATCGCAGCTCGTCGAAGAAATGGCGCCGCTATGGCAAGGGGCTCCTGCCGATGATCGAGGCGCTCGAAGAAGGCGGCGTGCTGCCCGAAGACGATCTCGCCGCGCTCGAGGAGCTGCGCCGCGACGCCTGAGGGTGGCGCCGAGCGCCGTTCCGGCCGGAAGCCGCGGCGGCGGGGCCCGTGCACGGGGCAGTGCGCGGCAGGCGCCCCGACCGGGGGCATGTCCGCCCTTCCCGGCTTTTCACCCGACCGGAGGAACGGCGGGCATTCCCGGCCACGCGTTGCGGCAGACCGGTCGATCGGTCGAAACGGTCGGGGGCGACGGGCCGATCAGCTCTCCGGTGCCTCTCGCGGAGCGGCGGCACGGGCGAGGCGGTCGTTGATCGCGATGCCGACCCCGCGGCGGGGGATGGGGGCGACGGTGATGACGGCGCCGCGGCGGGCGGCGCGTTCGTCGGCCACGCGCAGCACGGCAAAGAGATTGCGCGCCGCTTCCGCGAGATCCCCTTCGGCCGAGAGGGTGAGCTCCCCCGGTCGATCGGGGCCGAACCCGACATGAACCGCCCCGGGCGGCGGTGCCGTCACGTCGAGCCGCAGCGGCGCATGGGGCGCGTAATGGGAGTGCAACATGCCCGGCGCAAGGACCGCCTTTCCTTGCGGCCCCAGCAGCTCGATGCCTGTCTTCTCCCGGATCGTCTCCGGCGAGATGCCGCCCGGTCGCAGGAGCCGCACGCCGGTTTCGGTCACGGCAAGGATGGTGCTCTCGATCCCCACCGGGCAGGGGCCGGCGTCGATCACCGCCTCGATTCGCCCGGAAAGTCCCTCGAGCACATGATCGGCGGTGGTCGGCGAGATGCGGCCTGAAGGATTGGCCGAGGGGGCAGCAAGCGGTCGGCCGGCCGCGGCGATCAGCGCCCGTGCGACGGGATGGGCCGGCACCCGCAGCGCCACCGTGGGCAGCCCGGCCGTGACGGCGGGCGCAAGGCCGTGCTGCGGCCCGGGCGGCACGACGAGGGTGAGCGGGCCGGGCCAGAAGGAGGCGGCCAGCGCCTCGGCCTCGGGGGAGAAGCGGGCCAGGTGCCGGGCAGTTTCGATGTCGGGCAGGTGGACGATCAGCGGGTTGAAGCTCGGCCGGCCCTTGGCGGCATAGATCCGGGCGACGGCATCGGGGCTGGTGGCGTCCGCCGCGAGACCATAGACGGTTTCGGTCGGCATGGCGACGAGCCCGCCGGCCCGCACCATCTCTGCTGCCCGGGCGATGCCAGCGGCGTCCGGGGGCAGTCGCAGCGTTCCATGCCCCTTTTCCTTGCCGCCTCCGCCCGGGGGTGGGTGCAACTGACGTGATGTCCCGCTTGTCATGGCGGCGCCCTCCCCCTAAGCATCCCGCATGCCGCCTTCATACGCGGCCGGCGAAGCGCCGTCGAGCCGTCGCGTCTGGCGGTTCCGGGCGAGCGCATCGACGATCACGGGTGCCCGGAACGCCCGGCCGCACATCTCAGGGAGACAAGGATGAGCTATCGCGCCCCCCTTGCCGATTTCGCCTTCCTCTTTCGTAACATCGTGCCGCTCGACGCGCTGGCGGCCACCGAACGCTTCGCCGAGGCCACGCCCGAGACGGCCGACGCCATTCTCGCCGAAGCCGCGAGGATGGTCGAGGAGAAGCTCGCCCCGCTCCAGCGGCCGGGCGACGAACACCCCGCCCGGCTCGAGGGCGACAGGGTCGTCACCCCGCCGGGCTTTGCGGAGGGCTATCGTGCCATTGCCGAAGGCGGCTGGGTGGCCATGGCCGCTCCCACCGAATACGGCGGGCTCGGCCTGCCGCAGACGCTGCTGTGCGCCGTCAACGAGATGATGAACGGCGCCTGCCTCTCCCTCGCCCTCAACCCGCTGATGACCCAGGGGCAGATCGAGGCCCTCGAGCATCACGCATCCGACGAGATCAGGGCGCTTTACCTGCCGAAGCTGATCTCGGGGGAGTGGAACGGCACCATGAACCTCACCGAGCCCGACGCCGGTTCGGATCTCGGCCGTCTGCGCAGCCGGGCCGAGCCCCGCCCGGACGGCACCTTCGCCATCACCGGGCAGAAGATCTTCATCTCCTGGGCCGACAACGACTTCACCGCCAACACGATCCACCTCGTCCTCGCCCGCCTGCCCGATGCGCCCGCGGGCACCAGGGGAATCTCGCTCTTCCTCGTGCCGAAATTCGTTCCCGACGCGCAGGGCGAGCCCGGAAGGCGCAATGCCGTGCGCGTCGTGTCGCTCGAGCACAAGATGGGGCTGCATGGCTCTCCGACGGCGGTGATGGAATACGACGGTGCGACCGGCTGGCTGATCGGCGAGCCTCACAGGGGGCTCCGGGCCATGTTCACCATGATGAACAACGCCCGGCTCGGTGTCGGCTTCGAGGGGGTGGGCGTGGCCGAAGCGGCGACGCAAAAGGCCCTGTCCCATGCCCTCGAGCGGGTGCAGGACCGCGCTCCGATCCCCGATCCGCACGGCACCATCATCGACCATGCCGATGTGCGGCGGATGCTGGCGACCATGCGGAGCCATACCTTCGCCGCCCGAGCCATCGGCCTTGCCACCGCCCATGCGATCGATCTGGCGCGCGCCACCGGAGACGCCGACCAGACAGCCCGGGCCGCCCTTCTCACCCCGATCGCCAAGGCCTATGGCACATGGACGGGCAAGACCGTGGCCGATATCGGCATCCAGGTGCATGGCGGCATGGGGTATGTCGAGGAAACGGGCGCGGCCCAGTTCCTGCGCGATGTGCGGGTGACGGAGATCTACGAGGGCACGAACGGCATTCAGGCGATCGACCTCGTGGGCCGCAAGCTCTCCGACGAAGGCAGGGCGGCGATGGCGCTTCTTGCCGATGTCGCCCGCACCGCTTCCGCGGCCGAGACGCATCTGCCCGATCTCGCAGCCCGCCTTGCGGCCGCCGGAACCGACATGGCCGCGGCCACGCGCTGGATGCTCGAGCGCGAGGACATCAACGACCGGCTTGCCGGCGCCACGCCCTATCTCATGGCCTTCGCCCATGTGCTCGGCGGGCATTTCCACCTCGCGGCGGCGCTTGCCGAGGGCGGCGACGGGCCGCGCACGCGCCTGGCCCGTTTCTTCATCCGTCAGATCATGCCGGCCCATGAGGCCTTTCTGGCGGCCGCGCGCGAGGGGGCGGCGCCGCTTTACGCCCTGGCCCCGGAGGATTTCGCAGCCTGAAAGGTCCGGCCTGCCCGGCGAGACGGCAAGCTTCCTGCAGGCCGGTCGAACACGAGGACGCGCCCATGCACCCAGCGACTGCAGCTGCCGAGGCGGACGGCCCGATCCGCACCCCCTTCCCGGCTCCGCCTGCCGCCGGCGAGGCGATCGAAGTCGCCGAAGGGGTGCTGTGGCTGCGCCTGCCGTTGCCGATGCGGCTCGATCACGTCAACATCTATGCCCTTGACGAGGGCGACGGCTGGACGGTGATCGACACCGGCTTCGACACCCGCAGAAGCCGGGCGGAATTCGAGGCGCTTCTTGCCGGCCCTCTGGCCGGCCGGCCGGTGCGGCGGGTGGTCGTCACCCATCACCACCCCGATCATGTCGGGCTGGCTGGCTGGCTGATGCAGCGCTTCGATGCCCCTCTTCTCATGCCCCGCACCGCCTGGCTGACGGCGCGGATGCTGACCCTCGACGAGCAGCCCGAAGTGGTGCCGGAAGTGGCGCGTTTCTGGCGCCGTGCCGGCATGGATCGGGCGATTTACGAGAAGCGCCTGTCCGAACGGCCCTTCAACTTCGCCGACGTCGTACATCCGCTGCCTCTCGGCTTCACCCGGCTGAAGGAGGGAGAGCGCATCACGCTCGGCGGGCGGCGCTGGATCGTCCGCATGGGCGACGGGCATGCGCCGGAGCACGCCACCTTCTGGGAGGAAGGGGGCGATCTCGTCATCGGCGGCGACCAGCTGCTGCCGTCGATCTCGCCCAATCTCGGAGTCTATGCCACCGAACCCGAAGCCGACCCCGTGGGGGAATGGCTCGCGAGCTGCCGCTGGCTTGCCGGTTTCGCCGAAACCCGCCAGCTCGTCCTGCCGGGGCACAAGCTGCCCTTCACCGGCCTGCCCATGCGGCTTTCGCAACTGATCGACAACCACCTGTCGGCCCTCGATCGGCTGCGTGCCTTTCTCGACCGTCCCCGCAGCGCGGCCGAGTGCTTCGCACCGCTCTTCCGCCGCGAGATCAGAGAGGGGGAATATGGCCTCGCCCTCGCCGAGGCGGTGGCCCATCTCAACCACCTGTGCAGGCGGGGCGAGGCGGAGAGAATGCTCGATTCGGGCGGCACCTGGCTCTTCAAATTGCGCGCGGATGCCGCTAAGGAAATTTCGACCGCGGCGAAGGACGGCGCCATGACGCAGTGACTTTTTGCGGCGGACATGCAACGGAGGGGCGGGACGGTCCGCACGGGAAACCGAGACGCAGGAGAGGGACGAAATGACCGAACACAAGCACGGTTCGATGGACATCGAATATCACAAGCAGGTCTATCAGGGCTTCGTCAAGTGGCTGATCCGCATCGGGATCGTCATCGCCCTGATCCTGATCTATCTCGCCATCTTCCGCACCTGACGACCTGTCTCCGCAAGGCGCGGACGCCGGGAAGGCACGAGCCCGGCGCATGACGACGATGCGTTCCGGACGGCCCGCAGCGCAGTGCGGGCCGTTTCCGTTCCGGTCGCTCATGCGAAAGCGTCGGCAAGACGGCGTATCCGACGAGGCGCCGCGGCGTTGCGACGCGGGAGCGGCAGATGCCGCTTTGCATTCCTCGAGAGGGCACAATGCGGCGAGGAGCGGCGTCACACGCCTGTGGGTCACTCTTCGCCCCGCCCCTCGTCATGGCGACCGGGGGCGTCTTCCGGACCGCCTCCCCGGAAGATCCGACCGGCACGATCAACGCCGGACCGCCCCTTTCTTCCCTCATGCGCCGGCGTCCGAACAGGGGCGGCCAAGGGTCCGGCCCCCGGCCGAGTGCACACCCTTCTCCCGATGGGCGGGCCGACATTCCCGGGGTTGAAAAGGCCGCACGAGACCGCTAGATCATGCGCTGCCGGAGAGATGGCCGAGTGGTCGAAGGCGCACGCCTGGAACGCGTGTAGGCCCGCAAGGGTCTCGTGGGTTCGAATCCCACTCTCTCCGCCAATACCGCCAAGCCTACCTGTCCAGGTCGGCCTTTTTCGCTGCCGAAGGGTGGTATTCTCGGGGATTCCTGCGGAAAGCCGCGTACTCCGAGAGCCGTCCTTCCGTCCTCTCCGGCCCGGGATTTCTCTCCGATGGCGCCGTTTCTCTCTGTTTCCGAGAGGACCGGAAGCCCGTAGCAAACAAGGCATGCAATCAAGGGCGCAGCTCATTGCGTGGATCGGGGAACGGGCACGAGGAGGCATGCGCCCCCCGACGCGACCGGCCGGAGCCGAAGATCGTGAGGGTCGAACCGGCAGTATCTTTCACATGACCTCCTTACGGACGAGGGCCGTCGGAGGGCGGAGGAGCGACGGGTGCCCTTGCGGGAGGCGGCACCCCGGGCCGGGAGCGGCGGTGCGCCCCCTTGCCTGGTGTCGGAGGCGGCGGGCCCGATGCGGTTCGACCGCCGGGAGCGGCCGGCATGTTGCTGTCGGTCCGACCGGAGCAGGCCCGTGGCGCATGGCCGCCGAGCCTGTCCGCGGCAGGGTTCAGCCTGTCGCGTCGGTGCCGTCGTCCTCGGCGGCGCGCCCCTCGAGCAGGTTCTGGAAGCGCTCGAAGAAGGCGTCCGCCATCTTGCGGGCGAAGCCGCCGATGATCCGCCCCCCCAGCTGGGCGAGCTTGCCGCCGACCCGGGCATCGACCGTATAGCTCAGCCGTGTGCCTTCGGGCACATCCTCGAGCCGGACCTTCGCGCTTCCCTTGGCGAAGCCGGCCACGCCGCCCTTGCCTTCGCCCACCAGACGATAGCTTTCGGCCGGCACCACATCCTCGAGCCGCACCACTCCCTTGAAGGTGGCCTTCACCGGTCCGACCTTCTGGGTGACCGTTGCCGTGAAACCTTCTTCCGGGGAACCTTCCATCTGCTGGCAGCCCGGAATGGCCCGGCAAAGAAGGTCGGGGTCGTTGAGTGCTTCCCAGACCGTCTGACGGTCGGCGTTGATGATGCGTTCACCCTTGATTTCCATCGGCTCCTCCCTGTTGGTCGCATGAAACGGGAATGTCGTGCGGGTTTCAAGCCGCCGCGTCCTTCCGGCGGGCGGGAATATCGTGCAGGACGTTCTGCGGCATGCCTGCTCCGGTGCCGGCCGGGCCGGTCGCCGTCCGGAGAGCCGGTTTCATGCGCCCGAGCATGCCGGTGCCAGGATCGGGGACACCGGGGCGGAACTTCCGTTCTCATCTCGAGAGGGGGCCCGGGCATGGCTCCGCCACCCGCCGCGACCGAAGGATCCGCCTTGCGAACGGGTGCCAGCTTCGCGAAGTGTCGGGACTTGCGCCCCGATGCGCCCGTCCGGCCGCCATGCGGCTCTCTCCGCGTGGCAGGGCGGGCTCCCCGGCTCTACGGGTTTTCGTCCCGATGGCGTATTTCGACCAGCCGCGCCCCCTCGATCCGTCGATAGAAGCAGCTGCGTCGCCCGGTATGGCAGGCCGGGCCGCTCTGGCGCACGAGGCAGAGGAGGGTGTCCCCGTCGCAATCGACCCGCATTTCGACCAGCTCCTGAATGTTGCCCGAGCTTTCCCCCTTCACCCAGTAGGATTGCCGCGAGCGTGACCAGTAGGTCATGCGCCCGGTCGTCAATGTGCGTTTCACGGCCTCGGCATTCATCCAGGCGAGCATCAGCACCTCGCCCGTCTCCGCATCCTGGGCGATGGCGGGGAGCAGGCCATCGGCGTTGAAATTCAGCATTGCGGGGTCGAAGGGCCACGGCCCCCGGCCGGGCATCTCATCGACGATCTTCCCGATCTCCCCATCCCCCCCGGCGTGCCGGGCGGGTTCCAGAGGCTCATCCGGGGCGTGTGTCATCATGGTCTCCTTTTCAAGATGCCGCGAAACTCCTAAGTAATGGGGAAGACCGACGGGGGGAACCGCCATGAATGCCGATTCCGATCTCTTCAAGCTCTACTCGCGGCGCATTCTGGCCCTGGCTGCGGAGATTCCCCATACCGAGCCGATCGAGGCGCCCGAGGCGATGGCGCGGCGCCGGTCGCCCCTGTGCGGATCGACGGTCTCGGTCGCCCTGCGTCTCGACGGGGAAGGGCGCATCGCCGCCTTTTCCCAGGACGTGAAGGCCTGTGCGCTGGGGCAGGCGGCGGCCTCGGTGGTGGGGCGGGAGGTCATCGGGCGCGATCGCGACGAGATCGCACGGGCGCGCGATGCGCTCTGGGCGATGCTCAAGGAGGATGGTCCGCCGCCGGCCGCACCGTTCGACGGGCTCGAGGTGCTGCAACCCGCGCGCGCCTATCCCAACCGTCACGCCTCGATCATGCTGGCGCTGGAGGCGACGCTCGAGGCCTTCGACCGGGCGCTTGCGGGGCGCAACAAGGCAGCGGCGGCGGAGGACGGCCCGGCGGCCCGCCCCTGAGTGCATCCTTGCCGAGCGCGGGGACTTCCGCGAGGTGATGGCGCATGGGGGGAGATGGGACGCTTCCCTCTCGCGGAAACTCCGGTGCCGCAACACCGGTGACGCCCCCCTGAGGCTCCTCTCCGAGCCAACGCCTCCGCCGCACGGAAGATCCGCCGTGGAGGAAAGGGGTGTCCGGTCGGGGCCTTCGCTTCGGGCGCGGTCGCGGAGGTTGCGGCACCGAGAAGGCAAGCCCCGCCCCGCATATTCCTGCCTACCCCTTTCGGCAGGGGAGACAAGCGACATTCGATCTGCCGCTGCAGGCGCGTGTCCCTTTCATCCGGAGCTGGTCGTCCGGGCGAAGCCGACGCCCCCTGCCTGCCCGCGGTCCACGAAGGGCCGCCGGATCAGGCCTTGTCCGCATCGGTGTCGCCGGGTTCCTGGGCAGCCTCTTCCGCACTCGTCCCGTCATGCGGCTCGCCCGTATCGGCGATGCGGGCCACGGAGACGACCTCTTCGCCCGCACGGGCGTTGAAGACCTTGACGCCGCCCGCGCTGCGGGAGCGGAAGGGGATGTCGCCCACGGGAATGCGGATCGACTGGCCGGTATTCGTCACCAGCATGACCTGATGGTGTGCTTTGACCGGGATGGCCGCCACGATCGGGCCGCCCCGGAGCGCCTTGTCGATGGCCTGGACCCCCTGACCCCCGCGTCCGCGCACGGGGTAGTCATGAGAGGAGGTGAGCTTGCCGAGCCCCTTGCGGGTGACGGTCAGGATCAGCTCCTCGGCGGCCGACATCTCGGCATAGCGGGCCGGCGAAAGGGCGATTTCGCCGCTGCTGATCGCATCGCCCGCCGCGTTTCCGGCCATGTCGCCGGACCGGTCCGCCTCTTCCGCCATGTCGGCGCCTTCGTGTTCGGCGCCCTCTCCCTCGCCGAGCTGCCCGCCCACGGCGCGGCGCAGCTTGAGAAAGGCCGCACGTTCCTCGGGCAGGGCCTCGAAATGCCGCAGCACCGCCATGGAGACGACCTCGTCGCCTTCGCCGAGGCGGATGCCGCGCACGCCGGTCGATTCGCGCCCCTTGAAGATCCGCACATCGGTCACCGGGAAGCGGATCGCCTTGCCGAGGGCGGTGACGAGAAGCATGTCGTGGTCCTCGTCGGCAATGGCGGCATTGACCAGCCGCATTCCTTCGGGCAGGCGCATGGCGATCTTGCCCGAAGCGCGGACATTGACGAAATCCGACAGCCGGTTGCGCCGCACGTCGCCGGCAGAGGTGGCGAAGACGATCTCGAGCCCGTCCCACGCCTCCTCCGCCACCTCCACCGGCATCACCGCCGCGATGCCGACCCCGGGCTCGATCGGCAGGATGTTGACCAGCGCCTTGCCGCGGGCGTTGCGCCCCGCCTGGGGCAGCCGCCAGGTCTTGAGCTTGTAGACCATGCCGTTGGTGGTGAAGAAGAGGAGCGGGGTGTGGGTGTTGGCCACGAACAGGCGGGTGACGACGTCGTCCTCCTTGGTATTCATGCCCTGAAGACCGCGGCCGCCCCGTCGCTGGGCCCGGTATTCGTCGAGCGGGGTGCGCTTTATGTAGCCGCCCTGGGTGACGGTGACGACCATGTCCTCGCGCTCGATCAGGTCCTCGTCCTCGAGATCGGCGATGTGCTCGACGATCTGTGAGCGCCGCGGCACGGCGAAGGCGGCCCGCACCTCGCGCAGCTCCTCGGCGATGATGGCAAGGATGCGCTCGCGCGAGCGCAGGATGTCGAGATAGTCGCGGATCCTGGTCGCGAGATCCCGCAGCTCGTCCGTGACTTCCTGCACGCCCATCGCCGTGAGCCGCTGGAGCCGCAGATCGAGGATCGCCCGGGCCTGCGATTCGGAGAGGTTGTAGGTGCCGTCGGCGTTGATGCCGTGGGTCGGGTCGTCGATCAGCCGGATGTAGTCGGCAATGTCGGCGGCGGGCCAGGCCCGTTCCATCAGCCGGCGGCGGGCCTCCGCCGGGTCGGCCGAATTGCGGATCGTGGCCACCACCTCGTCCACATTGGAGACGGCAACGGCAAGCCCGCACAGAAGATGTGCCCGCTCGCGGGCCTTGCGCAGGAGGAAGGCAGTGCGCCGCGCGACGACCTCCTCGCGGAAGTCTAGGAAATATTTGAGGAAGTGGCGCAGCGTGAGCTGCTCGGGTCGCCCGGCGTTGAGGGCCAGCATGTTGGCGCCGAAGTTCACCTGCATCGGGGTGAAGCGGTAGAGCTGGTTGAGCACGACCTCGGGGGTGGCGTCGCGCCTGAGCTCGATCACCACCCGCACGCCGATGCGGTCGCTCTCGTCCTGGACATGGGCGATGCCGTCGATCCGCTTCTCGCGCGCCGCCTCGGCGATCTTCTCGACCAGGGCCGACTTGTTCACCTGATAGGGAATCTCGTCGATGACGATGGCGTGGCGGTCCTTGCGGATTTCCTCGACATGGGTCTTCGCCCGCAGGACGATCGAGCCGCGCCCTTCGGTATAGGCCCGCTTCGCGCCGTTCCGGCCGAGGATGATGCCGCCCGTCGGAAAGTCGGGCGCCGGGATCCACCGCATCAGCTCCTCGGAGGTGAGATCGGGATTGTCGATCAGGGCGAGGGTGGCGTCGATCACCTCGCCGAGATTGTGCGGCGGGATGTTGGTGGCCATGCCGACGGCGATGCCGCCCGCGCCGTTGACCAGCATGTTGGGAAAGCGGGCCGGCAGGACGACGGGCTCCACGTCCTTGCCGTCATAGTTGGGCTGGAAATCGACCGTGTCCTTGTCGATGTCCTCGAGAAGCGCGTTCGCGGCCCTGGCGAGGCGTACTTCGGTGTAGCGCATGGCGGCGGGGCTGTCCCCGTCGAGCGAACCGAAATTGCCCTGACCGTCGAGAAGCGGCAGGCTCATCGAGAAGGGCTGGGCCATGCGCACGAGGGCGTCGTAGATCGCCGCGTCGCCATGGGGGTGGTATTTCCCCATCACGTCGCCCACGGGCCGGGCCGACTTGCGATAGGGCTTGTCCCAGGTATTGCCGCTCTCCCACATCGCATAGAGGATCCGCCGGTGCACCGGCTTGAGCCCGTCGCGCAGATCGGGGATCGCCCGGCTCACGATCACGCTCATGGCGTAATCGAGATAGGCGGTCTTCATCTCCTCCTCGATGGAGATGGTAGGCCCGTCGTGGGCATGGATGGCGGCGCTGGGTCCGTCGCCGTTTTCCTTTTCGTTTTCAGGCTCCTGGGGCGTATCCGTCACGGCTTCGTCTTTCCTGGATGATGGGGGCCGGATGAGGGCCCGGAAGGGGCGCGCGGCACGCCCGTCTATAGCAGAGCGCGCAGCCGGGGTGCAAACGCTTCACCCGCGGTACCGGCGCGGACAGGCATCCGGGGCAGGGCCGGGGCGCTTGCCAAGCAGGGGCGGATGGGAGAGGAAGGAGGCGAGGAACATCCGGGGGGTCGAAGGGAGGAGCACGGCATGGATCTCGGCATCAGGGGCAAATGGGCCATCGTCTGCGCTTCGTCGAAGGGATTGGGCCGTGGCTGCGCCGAGGCGCTGGCGGCCGAAGGGGTGAATCTGGTGATGAATGCCCGCACCCCCGGGCCGCTCGAGGCGGCGGCCGCGGCGGTTCGTGCGGCGCATGGCGTCGAGGTGGTCCCCGTGGCGGCCGACATCACCACCGAAGCGGGGCGCGCCGAGGTGCTGGCCGCCTGCCCGGCACCCGACATCCTCGTCACCAATGCCGGCGGGCCGCCGCCGGGCATGTGGCATGAATGGAACCGCGAGGACTTCATTCGCGCGATCGACGCCAACATGCTGACCCCGATCGCCCTCATGCAGGCCACCTTGCCGAAGATGATCGGGAAGGGCTGGGGCCGGGTCGTCAACATCACCTCCGTGTCGGTGAAGGCGCCGATCCCGGTGCTGGGGCTTTCCAATGCCGCCCGGGCGGGGCTGACCGGCTTCGTGGCCGGGGTTGCGCGGCAGGTGGCGAAGGACGGCGTCATCATCAACAATCTTCTGCCCGGCATTCACGATACCGACCGGGCGAAGGCGCTCGACGCGAACGCCGCACAGGCTTCGGGGCGGAGCATCGAGGCGGTGCGCCGGGCGCGCGAGGATTCCATCCCCGCTGGCCGCTACGGCACGCCGGAGGAGTTCGGCGCCATCTGCGCCTTCCTGTGCTCGCAGCATGTCGGATTCGTCGTCGGCCAGAACATCCTCGTGGACGGCGGAGCGGCCAACATCTCGATCTGACGCTGCGGGCTCCTGCCGCATCCGCACCGCCCTGCCGTTCCCCGGAGGCGGGCCAGCCTTGAACGACGGGGCGGGGCGGGTTACATCTGACGCATCATTGTTGAGTGAAACCATCGGCAATGACCGCGGCGGAAGGTCCGTCGCGCAGGCGCCGGCCGTCGGGCGGTCGGAAGCTGCTGGAGAGCGAGGCGTGAACAAGGCCACCGACAGGGCGGGAGCAGACGGGAAGACGGTGCGGCGGGGAGCGCCGGCTGCCGCCACGCCTCGCCGCGCCCCTTCGGCCGGGGGCGTGTCTGCGGGCGAGGCCCGGGTTCCGGAAGCGCCGGGGCGGCTCGAGCTCAGGCATGTCGGCCGCAGCTTCGAGGGGCGCAAGGTGGTCGATGACGTCTCCTTCGCGCTGCATCCGGGGCAGGTGACCTGCCTGCTCGGCCCTTCCGGCTGCGGCAAGTCCACCACGCTGCGCATCGCCGCCGGCGTCGATCACCAGGACGAGGGCGAGGTCCTGATCGATGGCGAGGTGATCTCGGACGACCGGATGCACATGCCGCCCGAGAAGCGTTCGGTCGGTCTGATGTTCCAGGATTTCGCCCTCTTTCCCCATCTCGATGTCGAGCGGAACATCGCCTTCGGCCTCAGGGGATCGGCGGCCGAGAAGCGGGCGCGGGTGAAGGAGCTGCTCGAGAAGGTCGATCTTCTCGGCTATGAACACAAGTTCCCGCACGAGCTTTCGGGGGGCGAACAGCAGCGCGTGGCCCTTGCCCGGGCGCTGGCGCCGCGGCCGCGGGTGATGCTGATGGACGAGCCCTTCTCCGGTCTCGACATGCGGTTGCGCGACGAGGTGCGCGACGGGGCGCTCGATCTTCTCAAGGAGGAAGGGACGGCGGTGCTCCTCGTCACCCACGAGCCCGACGAGGCGATGCGCATGGCCGACGAGATCCTGCTGATGCGGGCGGGGCGGATCGTCCAGCGCGGCGCGCCCTACAACATCTACAACAACCCGGTCGATCGCGAGGCGGCGGCCTTCTTCTCCGACATCAACGTCATTCGCGGCGTGGTGCGCAACTCCCTGACCGAAACGCCTTTCGGCCAGTTCCTCGCGCCGGGCCTGCCCGACGGCACCGAGGTCGAGATCGTCATCCGCCCTCAGCATCTCAAGATGGATTTCGATCGCGGCGGCAAGGGGCCGGCGCCGACGCCGGAAGACGGGGTGCCGGCCCGCGGCATCGTCGAGAGGGCGCGTTTCATGGGCGGGCAGTCGCTGGTCGAGTTCCGCATGGAGCATGACGGCTCGAGGCTCACCGCCTCGGTGCCGGCGGTGTTCCTGCCTCCTCCGGGCACGCCCCTGTGGCTCTCCTTGCGGCGCGACCGCTGCTTCGTCTTTCCCCGCGGCGTCGCCGATGCCTCCGAGGCGGGAGAGAGGGTGGAAGGCGACGCGACGCAAGAGGCGCCCGCCCCGCCGCGCGCGGCCGAGTAGCACCCCGGCACGGATCGTTTCGGATGGCGCGCCCCTGTCTTCGCCGGGCGGCCGGGCGGGGCGCATCGCCGCTCCGGCCGGGCCCCGTTTGCGGGCCGGTCTTCCTGCCGTCTCCCCGCTCCTCTTTCCCGGCTCCCGGTCGGGCATCTGTCATGCCGGTGGCGGAGCGGCGCCCGCCCTGGCGTGACGGGCTGGGCGAATCACCGGCGCCGCTCATGCGGGCGGCTCTCTTTGCGGGAGATGCCGGATGCGATATGGCGCCGCCGCCCTTCCCGTCTTTCGCTCCGGTCGGGGTCGCGGCGACCTGCCGCCCCCTTGCGCCGGTTGACGGAAAGTGCTTTGCCCTTCGGGGCGAAAGGCAATAAACAGCGAATGCCGCATGAACCTGCCCGGTGCGGCCGGGGCCGCCACCTTCGGGCAGGATGCACGAACCTTAGGGAGATTGAGGAATGCTCAACAATATCGGCCTGCCGGGACTTCTCCTGATCGCCATCGTCGTGCTGGTGCTCTTCGGCCGTGGCAAGATCTCCTCGCTCATGGGGGAGGTCGGCAAGGGGATCACCGCCTTCAAGAAGGGAGTCCAGGAAGGCAAGAAGGAGCTCGAGGAAGCGTCCGCAGAGGAAGCCAAGGACATCACGCCCAAGGTCGAGGCGGATACCAAGGTCGCGGCCGAGGTGGAAAAGGACAAGGCCTGACGGCCTCGGCAAGGGGGTCGCGCCATGTTCGACATCGGCTGGACCGAGCTTCTTCTCATCGGGATCGTCGCTCTCATCGTCGTGGGGCCGAAGGATCTGCCACGGCTCTTCCGTACGCTCGGAAAGGTGACGGGGCGGATTCGCGCCATGGCCTCCGAATTCCAGCGCTCGCTCGAACAGGCTGCAGACGAGACCGGGGTCAGGGACATGGCGCGGGATCTTCGGGAAAGCGCCGATCCGGGGCGCTTCGGCCTCGGCGACATCGACAGATCCGCCGAGGAACTTCTGGCGGAAGACAAGGAAGATAGCTCTGCGAAGGGGGACGGCGA
>Ga0256839_1002571_pt1 | contig 20012 bp, 13 predicted proteins | sample 354166metaG_FD_185968 | JGI IMG/M metagenome (GOLD analysis project Ga0256839, IMG submission 185968) | Hydrothermal vent microbial communities from Mid Atlantic Ridge, Atlantic Ocean - 354-166 | ecosystem: Environmental > Aquatic > Marine > Hydrothermal vents | place: Atlantic Ocean: Mid... | reverse complement strand
GTGCTGGTGGTGGTCGCCGTCGGTGGTGCCGTGGGGGGCGGTGGTGTCGGTGTCCGTGGGCGTGCCCGTGGCGGTGTCCGTGTGCGAACCCGTCCCCGTAAGAGACAACGTAGGAGGTGGCACCGAGCCCCGGCCGGCCGGTTGGGCGGGGGACTGGGGTGGAATCGGGCGGCGGGCCTCCTGGGCTTTCGCGCTGCGCCCCGCGGGCCGGTCCTCGGCCGGCGGGTGGAGGGAGAGGGCGGGCGGGGGTGGTCGCCGGGTTCGTCGTATGGGCGGAGGCGGTTGCCGGTTCCGGCGCACGGGCGGGGGCGTCGGGCGTGGGGGGAGGGGCCGTCCGCGATCGGGGCGCTGCGGGGGCAAAGTGTCCCGCAACCGGTCTTGGGCGGCGGCCGCGGATGTTCGATAGTGGTCGAGAGCGCCGGTCCGTGGCACCGGCGGCGTGGCGACCACCCCAACGCGAGGACGAGACATGAAGCGACTTTCTGCAACCAGCCTGGCGATCCTACTCCTGGCCCCGGCCTGCGGCGACGACTCGGTCGAGGCACAACTCGGCAAGGTGGACACCGAGGCCCTCACGGCCGGCCCGAGCGTGGTGCTGTCGGGGGATCTCGGCACCGTGGAGGTGCCGCTCGTACGGCCCCTGCCCGCAGGCGACGACGAGGACGTGGCCAGCGACCTCTCCGGCACCGTGTCCCTCGTGGTCAGCAGCCGCGAGACGGGTGCGACGGCGGACCTTGCCGCCGGGAGCCTCGTGCCGACGAACCCGGCCGCCCCCGGAGAGTACGCCTGGAGCATCGACGACGAGCGCACGACGGTGACCCTGGAGTTCTACAACCAGACCCCCGGCGGACTGACCCTCAAGGTGGGCCGCACCTACGACGTGGAGTTCGCGGTGCAGCCGAACGGCTGGATCGACATCGTGCCCACGATGGCGTTTTCGGTGGTGCCCTCCGGCGGATGATCGACGCCACGGGCGACCCGTGCTTGCCCGGCGCACGAAAGCCGCGTACACGGACCGGACCGTGGCGCGGCTTTCGTTCGTCGTGGCCCTCGCCCTCGTACCGGCCGCCGGGCGGCCGGCACGGGCGGGTGCACCCGCCGCCGGGCGGCAGGCGCCGCCCGACCTGGACCGCCTGCGGTTTCGCATGCCGCGGGTGCCGCGGCGGATCTGGACCGAGATCCGGGCCGGCGGCGCCTACCTGCCGGCGAAGGTGACCGACCTGCCCGCGAGCGCGGCGACGGCCTACGGCACCGTTGCGTGGACGCTCGCCCTCGCCCGCCGCATCGCCGCCCACGCCGGCCACACGCTTGCGGTCTACCGGGCCGGGGACGTCACCTTGCAGGGCAGCGAGCACGACCTGGGCGTCGCCGTCGAGGTGGCCGACGGGCGCCTGGGCCGGCGGCCCGCCCGCGCCTTCCTCGACCTCGGGGCGGGGGTGCACGTCCTCAAACGGTCCTGGGTGGACGGGCGCCTGTTCAAGTTCGGCGGCTTGTGGGACACCGTCGCGGGGATCGGCCTGGCCGTCGAGCACGACCTGGGCCGGCGCGTACGGCTCGGCTGGCGGCTCGACGGCCGCTGGGTGTGGGTGTTCACGTCCACCCAGCGCCAGGCGCGGGCGGCCGTGCGCGTGGAGACCGATTGGGGGCGCGGGCACACCTTCGGCCTCGTCGCCACGGGCTACCTCGTCCACCGGGACCGCCGGCAGTTCGGCCGCCGGTTCCCGCGCGTGGGGGGCGTCGGGCAGGCCGAGGTGCGCTACGGCTTCCAGGGGCGTCGCGGCGTCGGGCCCGTCGTGCGGGTGCGCTACACCACGGGGTTTCGCTCGGGGGAGGCCCCCGTCTACGAGGTGCGCGCCGAGACGCTCACCCGCCACTACGCCGACGTGTGGGTGGGGATCGCCGCGTCGTTCTAGGGCGCGCCGGCTGCGGGGAGCGTGGCCGGTGCGGGCACCGGGTGGGGATCCGGCCGCCCGTCGGCGGTGGGGCGGTGCAGGTCGCTGCCCACCTCGTCGATCCAGCCGCGGTCGAGGAGCCGCTCGATCATCCGGCCGCGGCCCCCGACCCCGGGCACGTTCACCCGGCCCACCGTGCGGTTGACCTGGAAGCGCACCCCCGCCGCCCGGAGGTCTTCGAGGACCTCCCAGCCCTCGTCCGTCCGGGCCCAGCGGTAACGCTCGACGTGCGCCAGCAGCGGGGTGACCGGGCGCCTCGACAGGGCGAGCACGGCTTCGTCGAGCAGGACGGGGACCGTCGGTCCCGTCGGCGCCTCGAACAGCACGTACCGGTCGGGGCCGAAGGCGAGCAGTTCCCCGCTGCGGGCCGCGTCCACGAACGCCTCGTCGAGGAAGTACTCGGCCCCGAGCCAAAGCTCGAGGTCGATCCGGGCGGCGTCCCGCGCCCGGCACAGATCGTCGAAGGCCCGGCGCAGGCGCTCGGGTGTGTTCGGGAAACGGTCCGCGTGGATGTGCGAGGTCGCCGCCACGACCCGCGCCCCGTCGTCGCGCAGAAGACCCAGCATCGCCAGGGCCTCGTCTCGCGTGCGGGCCCCGTCGTCCAACCCCCACAGCACGTGCGCGTGGCAGTCCCGCGGCCGGTAGGCGACCGTCCGGGGCGGCGCGGCCGGGCGCCTGCCCAGCTTTCGGACGAAGCCGAACACCCACCTTCCCTGTACGGTGGACCGCCCTCGCCCGCCAGGGACGAAGGTGGCCCGATCTGGTCCGCGGGGCCGCTACGCGAGGGGGATTCGCTGGGGCTCGTCCTCCCGCGCCGTCTTGGGCATCCGTACCGTCAGCACGCCCTTGTCGAAGGTGGCCTCGGCGTGCGCGACGTCGAGGTCGCGCGGCAGGGGGATCCGGCGCACGAAGCTGCCGAAGTAGCGCTCCGTCCGGTAGCACCCCTCCTCCTCCGTGGCGCGCTCGTGTTTCTTCTCGCCGCGGATCACGAGGGCGCCGTCGTGCACCTCGAGCTGGACGTCGTCCTTGTCGATCCCCGGCAGCTCGGCCGAGACGACCAGGGCCTTGCCGTCGTCCGTCACGTCGATGCTCGGTACGAACCGCTCCGGCGCGAAGTCGCCGAAGAACCGGTCCACCTCCTCGAACAAGCCGAGCGGCCGGGAGAAGAACGGATCCGACAGCATCGCCCGCGCCATCCGGTTGAAGGTTTCAAAGGGCGAGGCAAACTGCGAAAGCGCCGGCATCGGGGCGCTCGCACGGGCCGGGACGGTGGACTCGCCGCTTTTCACCGTCTCGCCGCCGCCCGCCGAGGTCGAAGCCGCAGAGGCCTTGTTCTCGCTGCGCTTGAACTTGAACGGGAACCACTTCTTCAGGTCGGCCATGGGTACCTCCTTGTCGCCTTCACGGATAAGCACGCCCCGCCGTCGCGCAAGGGGATGCGCGCGCAAGGCATGCGCCGCGGCGGGCGCCGCTACGGCCCCCCGTTCGAGATCGCCGCGGCCGTGTTCGCCACGTTCGTGGCGCCCTGCGCGCCGAGCCCGATGGCCTGCACCCCCTGCAAGAACGGCAGGATCTGTCGCATGTACTTGGCCGCCGTGGAAAGACCGGTGGGCGCCACCACCACCCGGTCCCCCGGGCGCAGGGCGATGCGGTCGTCCACCAGGAGGGCGCGCTCGAGGTCCACCGTGTAGACGACCGGCTTGGCGAATCCGCCTCGGATCACCGCGATCTCGCGGCGGCCCTCCGCCGGGGTGGGGCCGCCCGCGGCGGCCAGGGCCTCGGCGAGGGTGATCCGCTCGCGCCCGATCGGAACCGCCGTCGGCCGGCCCACCTCGCCCAGCACGTAGACCTTCTTGTCCGACCCGTCCGGCACGTACACCACGTCCCCATCGCGCATGAGTACGTTGCGCGCCACGTCCCCGCGAAGCAGGAGGTCGGCCAGGCTGATCGGCAGCAGCGCCCCGTCCCGCAGCACGTACGCGGCCTCCAGATCCGCCTGGGGCGTCGTCCCGCCGGCCAGGCCCAGGGCTTCGAGCAACGTGGTGTCGCCGTCCACCGGGAAGGCCCCGGGTCTGGCCACCTGGCCGAGCACGTAGAACTTCTGCGAGCCGTAGGTCAGGATCTCCACCGACACCTGCGGATCGACGACGAACCGCCGGGCGGCCTCCTCCAGCGCCGCCCGGAACTCCACCACGGTCAGGCCCTCGGCCCGGATCCGGCCCAGGACCGGCAGGTACACGTATCCGTCCTTTTGCACCACCGTGCCGCTGATCTGCCCCAGGTCGATCCGCTGGGAGGACATCTCGGGATGGTCCACCACGTAGACGTTCAGGACGTCGTTCTTTCCGATCCGGTACTCATCGCGCTGGTCCGCGAAGTCGAATGCCACGACCTTCTTGGACAGGCCCAGGCGACGGCCCGGGGCGTCCGCCCCGTCGCGGGCGCTGTCGCGCAGGAGATCTTCGAGGTCCCGCACGTCCACCCCGTCGTCCGCGTCGAGGCGGTCGTAGCGGTAGCGCGCCGTGGCGCAGCCGGCCGGGGGGATCGAGGTGAGCAGACCCAGGGTGCAGGCGAGGAGGCTCGCAGGCGAGGGGATCGTTCGCATCGTGACGTCCGTGTCGGGCGAAGGGCGTCGCGTCCGCGACCACCGGGTTCCTTGTGAGGCCGGTGGCGCCCCGTGACCCGTCCCAAAAGCGGACGGTGGGCGCGGGCCGGCGTCCTACGCGCCGCCAAAGGGGTCCGCCGCCGGCCGCGGCACCACCAGGCGCCGCGCGGCCAGGTCGAGCAGCAGCAGCGGCAGGAGGACGAAGGCCAGGACGTACGGCCACAGCGGCGCCCGGCGGGTGCGGCGGCGGTCGGGGGCGGGCGGGTCGGAGACGGCCGGCGCGACGGGGCCGTCGAGCACGCCGCCGGCGGCGAGGGCGGCCAGGCGCGCACGGTCCGTCGGCCGCTCCGCGCGCAGGTCGAACTCGCCGGGGTAGGGCACCACCCGGCGCCCGAGGGCCTCCGCCCACGGCCGCGCACGCCCACGCTCGGGGTCGAACAGGCGCGCGCGGAACAGCAGGGCCCCCGTCGGGGGCACCTCGACCGTGGCGGCGTAGCGGCCCGGCGCCGCAAGGGCGAGCGGGGCGCGCCGCGGTTCGCCCGCGCCCTCGACGGTCACCTCTCCGACCAGGTGGTTCGGGTAGCCGTCGGCCGTGGCCTCCACGTCCACCGTGACCTGCACGCGATGCCCCCCGGCCGGCTCGATCCGTACGTCCGCCCCGCCCGCCAGGTCGCCGCGGCGGCGCATGGCGTCGCGCACCACGTGGCTCCAGAACTTCGGGAAGCCGCTCCAGGCCACCCAGCGCGCGGCCCACCGCGGCATGGCGTCGCTGGCGAAGGCATAGGTGCGCCCGAGCCCGAACCGCCCCCGCACCAGCAGCGGCTCGCCCGCCCCGGCCGAAAGCAGCACCTCCGCCCGGGCCTTCGCCTTTAGCGGCACGAGGCCCAAAAGCGGCGGGGCGTTCGCGAAGTCGAGGCCGCGCAGGACCTCGGCGGGCTTGGCGACGGACACGGTGAAGGCGCGCTCGCGCACGGCGTTGCGGGTCACCTCCCGCGTCTCGCGGCTGAAGATCCGCGGTACGTCCGTGGCGTCGCGGCTGTAGTAGAAGCGGCCGCCGCCTCCGCGCGCCACGCGGGCCAGGAAGTCGCGCCCGGCGCCCGCCCCCACGCCCACCGTCGAGACCGTGATGTCGGCGTCGTTCATGTCGGCCAGCAGGGTCCCGATCCCGCGCTCGGGGGATTCGCCGTCGGACAGCAGGATCACGTGCTTGACCAGGGCGCGGCTGCCCGCAAGCTGCAGGTAGGCCTCCCGCAGCGCCGGGACCGCGTTCGTGCCGCCGCCCGCCGCCAGCCGCCGGATGTCGCTCGCGATCCGGATCCGGTTCGCGGCCGGCTGGAGCCGCACGAGCACGTGTGGGGCCGAGTCGAAGGCGATGACCCCCAGTTCGTCGGAGGGGTCGAGGGCGCGGGCGGTGGCGCGGGCGGCCTCCTTGACCAGGTCGAGCTTGTCCTCGCTCGACATGGAGCCGCTCTTGTCGATGACCAGGACCAGGGCCAGCGTGGGCTGCTGGCGCTCGCGGCTGCCCTCGAACCGCACGGGCAGCACCTCGTCGAGTGCCGTGCCCCCGAAGCCCCCCGGGCCGAAGGTGTGCTCGCCCCCGATCATCACGAGCCCGCCCCCCGCGTCCGTCACGTAGTCGGCCAGCGCCCGCCCGCGCTGCGGGCCCAGGCGCGCCGCCGGCACGTCCGACAGGATCACCGCGTCGTACGCGGCGAAGCCCGCCGCGTCCTCGGGGAACCGGCCGACCGGGCGCGTCTCGACCTCGATCCCGTCGGCGGCCAGCGCCCGCGCCAGCGCCCGCGACGGATCCCGCGCCGCGAGCAGGACCCGCGGGCGCCGCTGCGCGTCGTACACCGTCTCGGCGGCGTCGTTCTCGACGACGGCGTTCGGGACCGGGTTCGCGCCCGCCGGCTCGAGCACGGCCCGCAGGCGGCCCAGGCCCGGCTGCGTGATCCGCACCGGGATCGCCACCTTCGTCGTGCCGGCCCGAAGGACCACCTCGCGCGCCGGCTCGAGGGGGTTCGGGGCGCCGTTGCGCAACAGGCGCAACCGCGCCGTACCGGAGGCGGTCGCGTAGACCGAGACGACGGCGTGGATCGTTTCACCGGTGCGGGGGGCAAGGGGGGCCTCCACCCCCACGACGGCCGCGTCGGCCACCGCCGGCCCGGTGACGACGCGCACGTGGACGGGGATCCGGCGGGCCGAAAGGTCCGCCAGCACCCGCTCCAGGTCGTCCCGCTCGGACGCGCCCGCCCGCCCATCCGTCACCAGCACGATCCGCGGGGCGCGGTCGGCGTCGAGCAGTCCCTCGGCGAGCCGCAGGGCCGCGGCGTGGTCGCTGCCGCCCGCGGCGTCCTGCGCGGGGGCGAGCGGTGCGTCCCCCGCGTCCCCCGCGAGCGCCCGGGCCGTCGCCGCGTACCCGACCAGGCGCACCGTCACGCCGTCTTCCCGATCGCCGGCGGCGTCGTTCTCCGCCGCGGCCGCTTGCAGCAGTTCGTCCCGGATCGCCGTCGCGCGGGCGAGGCCCGCTTCCCCCATGCTGGCCGAAAGGTCGAAGGCCGCCACGACCGTGCGCCCCCGGGCCGGTCGCTCGTGGCTGGGCTCGGCGGCGGCGAGGCCCAGGGCGGCCAGCACCAGCAGGCGCAGGCCTACCTGCAACGCCACCTGCAGCCCGCGCGCGTCGAGCAGGGTGCGGCGGGCGACGAGCACCAGGTAGGGGGCGAGCGCAAGCGGCAGCGCCCACACGGCGGCCGGCCGGACCAGGTGGATCCGCGCGCCCGGCTCGACCGACAGCCACGCGGCCAGGGGGGCCGGCGCCGGAACCGTCCTCGGCGCCGTGCCGGCCGACAGGGCGTAGGCCGCCGCGACGCCCGCGAGCAACAGCACGAGGGGCGCAAGCCGCCTCACACCGTCACCCTCCGGTGGTAGGTCCACCATTCGACGGCCGCCACGGCCGCCACCACGAGCAGCAGCAGCAGCCACAACGGGTCGTCCACCACGGGGAAGGGCTCGGGCGCCGGGTCGGCCCAGGCGCCCGCAAAGCGCGGGTCGTCCCCGAGCGCGTCCCCGAGGGATCCCAGGGGCGGCACGACCGCCGCCATCTCGGCCGAGGCGCCCGCGGCGGCGCCGTCGTCGAGCGTCACCGTGAAGACCCCCGGCTCGAAGACGACGAGCCGAAGCCGCCCGTCCCGCACGGGCAGCGCCGGCATCGTCGTGCCCGCGGCCGTGCGCACCGTGGCCGTGGTGGTGCCCTTCGCGTCGAGGCCCACGTCCGAAAGGCGCACCACCGCCGGCTCGGCCGCCGGCACCGTCGCCACGAACCCCGGCGTGTCCTTCGACAGGTAGGCCAGGGTGTTCGACACGAACAGCGGGAAGGCCACGCGCAGCGGCACGTCGGACTGGCGCGGGTCGAACCCGACCGCCAGGATCTTGCGCCGTCCGTCCCGCCGCAGGACCACGATGGGATCCCCCACCGTGCGCACGAGCACTTCGTCCCCCGGCTCCACCCGGAAGGTGGTGCCGCGGGCCACGTTGGCGTCCACGAAGTCGATGTCCTCCAGGATCGGGTGGCTACGGTCCTGCTCGGTCAGGAACGGCCGCCGCACGTTGCGGCCCTTGCGGATCGGGAAGTCTGCGTCGTCGTGGCGCCACGGGTCGAAGACGACGGCGTGCACGTCCCGTGGCAACGGGGGAAGCTTCTGGGCGCCCACGTCCACCACGACCACGTCGGCGTCGCCGACGTCCGGCGCCTGGCCGGTCTTGGAGTGCCAGGGTACCAGCTCGACCTCCACGGTCTCGCCGAGCGACAACAGGGCCGCCTCCAGGAACAGATCGGTGCCGTCCGTCACCAGGGCCACGCGGGTCGGGCGGACCGGGGTGACCGTGGCGTAGGCCTCGTCGTCGAGGGCCGTGCCCGGCAACACGTCGCCGCCGACCCCGCGCACCCGGGCCCGCAAGACGGCCCCGGGGGCGTCGAGGTCGTCGAACACGTGGCGGTGCTCCGACCCAGCGGGCACGCGCGCGCGCACGGAACCGGCGGGCACGTCTCCAGCGAACAGGTCGAGCTGCACGTCATGGGGGACGGCGTCGTGGTTTTCGATCCGCGCCACGACCTCCACCCGCGCCGGGTCGAACGGCCGCCGCCGCGCCGCGAACGCCGCGATCCCCACGTTGCCGGCCGGTCCGGGGACGCGGTGGATCCGGCAGGGGATCGGGCCGGCGACACAGGCGGCGAGCACGTCGCGGTCGGCCGGCCGCAAGGCCCCGTCCGTGACCACGACGATCGACGGGTTCTTCGCGCCGCGTGCCAGGGCGCGCGCCATGCCGAGCGCGTCGTCGAGGCGTGCGGGGCCGGGGCCGGGGGCCAGATCGAGGCGGCGTGCTCGCACCTGGCCGGCCGGCGCGAGGGCGGCGGCCACCCGCACGGCGGGGCCGGCGGCGAGCACCGCGGCACGGTCCGCCGGGCCGAGGGCGCGCAAGGTGGCCTGCACGAAGGTTCGGGCGGCGTCGTTCCGGGGCACTCCGTCGTGCGTGGGGGCGGCCATGCTCGCGCCCGTGTCCACGACGAGGATCGCCGTACGGGGCGGGCGCAGCCAGGCGGCGGGCCGCGGGTCCCCGAGGGCGAGGGCGAGCAGGGCCAGCACCGTCACCTGCACGAGCCACGAGACCAGCCGCCGGAACCGTCGCGCCAGGCGGCGGGCCTCCGAGGTGCGCAGGGCCTGCTCCCACAGGGCGGCGAAGGGCACGACCACGCGGCGGCGGCGCATCTTGAGCAGGTACAGGGCCGTGACCGCGGCGGTCCCCACGGCGAAGAAGGCGGCGATCTGCGCCAGCGGCCACCCGGCGAGGCTCATCGCAAGATCCCTCCCGTACGAAACAGGCGCAGGATCAGGTCGTCGAACGGGATCGCCACGGACGCGCGCAGGTACGTGATGCCGCGGGTGCGGGCGTTGCGTTCGAGGGCGCGGCAGAACCGCTCGTGCGCCTCGGCGAAGCGGGCGACGGCGCGGTCGTCCAAGGTGACGTCGCGCAGCACGCCGCCTTCGGCGTCGAGGAGCGTCACGTCGCCGCGCACGCGGTCGGGGCTCGGGTTCGCCTCGTGGGGGGCGAGGATCTGCACGGCCACCGGCTCGTGCCGGCGAAAGCGCAGCAGGTTGAGGGCGTCGAAGGCCCCGTCCGCGTCGTAGAAGTCGCTGAGGACCACCACGAGGCCCGGTTCGGTGCTCTCGGCGGCTACGCGCGCACAGGCGCCGCGAAGGTCCGTCGGCCCCTCGGGGGCGATACGCCGCAGGAAGTCGAAGATCCGGAAGATCCGGCCCTTGCCGCGCACCGGTGGCAGCGTCTCGCAGGCGGCCCCGCGCACGCAGGAGATCCCCACGCGGTCGAGGTTCGCAAGACCCACGTAGGAAAGCGCCGCCGCCACCTTGCGCGCGTACTCGAACTTGACGCCGCCGCTGGTGCCCATGGACCCGCTGGCGTCCACGACGATCCGGATCGGAAGATCCTCGTCCTCCTCGAACAGGCGCACGAGGGTTTGCCCCAGGCGCATGTAGACGTTCCAGTCGAGGTTGCGGATGTCGTCGCCGGGGGTGTAGTCGCGGTGGTCGGCGAACTCGAGGCCGCTGCCCACCTTGCGGGTCTTGCGTTCGGCGCGGTTGCGGCCGCGGAACATGCGGCGGGCGACCACCTCGAGCAGGGCGAGCTGCGACAGGAAGGCCTCGTCGAAGGGGTCGCGCGCGTCGCGGCCGGCGGGGGCGGTCGGGGGCGCTTTGCGGCGAAACAGGCTCACGAATCGTCCATGGCGACGTGGTCGAGGATCTCGTCGATGCACGCGTCCACGGCGATCCCCTCGGCCTCGCCCTCGAAGTTCAGGATGATCCGGTGGCGCAGGGCGCCGTGGGCCACCGCCTTGACGTCGTCGGCCCCGGGGGACAGCCGCCCGTCGAGGACGCAATGCACGCGCGCGGCCAGCAGCAGGGCCTGGGCGCCGCGAGGGCTGGCGCCGAAGCGCACGTAGCGCTCGACCATCGGCGGGCGTGGCTCGCGGCCGCCGGGGCTCGGGTGGGTGTTGCGCAGCAGGCGGGCCACGTAGCGCGTGACGGACGGCGCCACGGGCAGCGACCGGATCCAGCTTCGCATGGCACGGATGCGGTCGGCGTCGAGGACGGGCCGGACGGTCGCGGCGGCCTCGCCCGTCGTGCGGTCGAGGATCGCCACCAGGTCGTCCTCGCCGGGGAAGGGCACCTGGATGTGCAGCAGGAAGCGGTCGAGCTGCGCCTCGGGCAGCGGGTAGGTGCCCTCCATTTCGAGGGGGTTTTGCGTGGCGAGCACCAGGAAGGGGTCGGGCAGGGGGCGGGTCTCGCCGCCGGCGGTCACGGTGCCCTCGGCCATGGCTTCGAGCAGCGCCGACTGGGTCTTCGGCGTTGCGCGGTTCACCTCGTCGGCGAGGACGATGTTCGCGAAGATCGGACCCGGCTGGTACGTCAGCGCGCGCCGATCCGCCTCGTCCGTCACGAGCACCTGGGTGCCGACGATGTCCGCGGGCATGAGATCGGGCGTAAACTGGATCCGGGCGAAGGAAAGGCGCACCGCCTCGGCCAGGGTGCGCACCAGCAGCGTCTTGCCGAGGCCCGGGACCCCTTCGAGCAGCCCGTGGCCGCCGGCCACCAGGCACGTGACCACCCCGGCGATCACCTCGTCCTGGCCCACGATCACCCGCTGGATCTCGTCCACGAGCCGGCGCAGGTCGTCGCGGAGCTCGGCGAGGGCCCGGCGGGCGTCGTCGGTGGAGGCGGTCGTGTCGGCGGGGGCGGTGCTCACGGGTGGATCCTAGCGTGGTCGGACGAGGTGGAAGTAACGATGGACGATGCGCTTCTTCGGCTCCGGGATCCGCTCGCCGTCCAGGGCCGTCTGGGCGAAGGCGTGGTAGTCGCGGTAGACCTTGCGGTAGGGCGCCGAGGCGAACCCTTCCTGGCTGCTCGTGGCGATCACCTCGGCCCGCGTGGCGCCGCGTCCTTCCCTGGGGGTTGCGTGCTCGTCGCGCAGGGACACGGCCCGGTGCGTCGCCTCCCCGAGTGGATCGGTGCTGCCGTGCCCGATCCCGTCGCCGGGCTCGGTCCCGTCGCCGGGCTCGGTCCCGCCGCCGTCGCCCCGGGGATCGCCGTCGCCGTCCTGCCCGCCGCCGTCCTCTTCGAGGATCGCGTCGGGCGGCCCGTCGCCCACGTCGCCCTCGACGAGGAAGGTGGACTTCGGCCGCCCCTTGCGCCCCTTGCCGCGCTTGCCCCGGGCGCGGCGCTCGAATCGCATCCGCCGGCGATCGTGGCGGCCCTTGCGGCTGCCTTTTTTCGGTGCACGTCGGATGAAGGTGGCGGCGTCTTCGGCGTCGCGGCCGAGCTGGGACAGGCGCCGGTACCGCCGGGCCGTCCTCGCCGCACCCCCGGCGTTGCGGGCCATCGTGCGGCGATCGGCCGGGCGCCGGGCGCCGCGACTGCGGGCGGCGCGGGCCGCATCGCGCCGCAGGGAGGCCAGGCGCCGGCGCGCCGCGTCCTCCCGTGCCTTTTGGCGGCGCAGGGCCTCGACGCGCCGCTTGGCGCGGGCCAGCCGTCGCTCGTGGGCCTCCTTCGACTCGTTCGGTCGCTTCTTCCGGGCCCGGCGCAGCCGTCGCTCGGCCTCGGCGAGCTTGGCGCCGGTGTCGGAGCGGGCCTTTTGCGCCTCGGCGAGCGCCCGGGCGGCGTCGGCCAGCGCGCGCGCGAGGGCGCGGTCGTCCTCGGGGCCGTGCGCCGGGTCGAACGCGGCCCGCTCTGCCGCCGCCTCGTCGCCGCGGGCGAGGGCCTCGGCCAACGGGCGGGCCGCCTCGTGGGCGTCGAGGGCCTCGGTCATGCGTCGGATCCCCTCGGCCAGCAGCGCCGGATCCTCCTCGGTGCGCGCCTCGAGGTCCGAAAGCGCCGCGTCGATGGCCCGGGCCAGGGCGTCGAGATCCGCGAGGGCGGCCTTGCGGTCGAGTTCGCCGCGCTCGAGGGCGTCGAGCAAGGCCAGCAGCTTCGACGCCAGCGCCGCGGCCTCGTCCTCGCCCCGGGCGATCTCCCGCAGCTCGTCGCGCAGGGGCCCCGCCGCCGACAGGTCGAGGGCGATGACCTGCGGTGGGCGGCTCGGTGCGTGCGGGGCGGGGGCCGGGGCGTCCGTTTCGGCCGGCGCACCGATGGGGACGAGGGCGGCGACGACCAGGGCCGCAAGGCCCGCGCCGTGCAGCCATCCGGGGGCGCCCGGCCCGAGCGGGTAGGCCTCGTGCAGGGGCAGCGAGGCGGCGAGGGAGGCGGCCTCGTCCGCCGCGAGGGCCGCGAGGGCGCGCCGGCGGGGGTCGTCCGTGTCGATCCGCGCAAGCTCCAGCCCGATCCGCACCCGGTCGTGCAGGCCGAACCTCCGATCGACCGCCGAGGCCACCGCGGCGAGGGGCAGCGGGCGCGCGAGGGCCCACCCGGCGGCGGCCAGGACGGGCAAGGCCGCGGCTGCGAGGACCCACCAGGACACCGCCCCGGCGCGGACGGCGGCGAGGGCGAGGGCCGCCACGGCCAGGGCCGCCGGCAGCCCGATCCCGTGGACGGTGCGCAGCAGGCGGACCAGCCGGGCCCGCCGCCGCAGGCGTCGCAGGCGTCGTTCCAGATCGGTCATGGCGGGGCGACCCGCACGGCGGCGGGCAGGGCGTCTCGCACGGGCTCGACCGCGCGGGGTGGGACGGCCAGGGCGTAGCGCACGAGCGCCCCGTCGCGCTGCACGATGGAGGGCGCCGTGGCGTCATGCGCCGCGAGGTAGCGCTCGAACACCGGGACGAAGGCCGCGGCGTCCTGCTCGGTGTCCCAGGCGATCCCGCCGGCGATCATGGGGCGCGGGGTGCCGCCGTCCGGTTCGAGGGCGACGTAGCGATCGCCGCCCCAGCCCGCGGCGGCGTCGCGGGCCACGTCGGGGGCGGCGGCGTCGGCCAGCATCGAAAGGAGCCCGGCCTCGCCGACCACGTCGTGCCAGACGACGCGCCAGCCGGTCGCGCGCGCGAAGGCGTCGCCTTCCACGGCGACGGACACCGGCGGCTCGCGGTTGCGGAGCTTGTCCGGGTGGAGCATCTGCTCGGAGGTGGCCGGTGGATCGTCGTACAGGGCGTCCACGGCGCGCCAGCCCGCCTCGCGCACGAGTGCCGCCACCGTGGCCGTCCCCGCCACGTACGGCAGTTGCAGGCTGCGGGCCAGCACCGGGTAGGGGTGGGCGGAGGCCAGGCGCAGGGCCTGGTCGATGCCCGCGTCGAGCACCGCTGGGCGCACGGCCGCAAGGCCCTGCTCGCCCGCGCGGGCGGCGAGGTAGGCGGCCTGGGCGTCGCCCTCGATGAGCAGGGTGCGCGCGGCGTCCCGGTCGTTTTCGTGCAGGTTGGGCTTTTCGAATCGTTCCAGGTCGAAGTGCATGTCCTGCAGGGCGTGGGCCAGCTCGTGCTCGATGACCATGCCGATCATCGCGTCGGAAACGTGATCGACCACGTAGAAGGTGTCCGTCTCCGCGTCGTAGAACCCGGCGACGCCCTGTTCGAGCAGGGAGAGCAGGACGGCTTCGGGGTCGGCGCCGGCGGGCATGGCACCGAAGGTGGCCTCGATGCGGCCGAGTCGGTCGAAGGTGGCGCGGTCCATGTGCTCGTAGAGGTTGTCGAGCACGTGTTTGCGGACCCCGGCCGTGTCCACGACGGCCACGTCCACGCGGCCCCGGGCGGGCAGGGCGCGGGCCCTGGAGACGACGGCCAGGGCGCGCTCGGTCTGCGCGAGCAGGCCGGGAAGGCGCGGGTCGGCGGCGGAGGGCGGCGCCTCCTTGGCCCGGGCCGCCGCCGGCGGCGAGGGGGGTGGGGTGGGGCCTGGGGCGCAGCCCGCCGCCGGGTCGGCGACGAGCGCGGCGGCCGCGAGGGCTCGGGCACGCACGATCGGCAGCGTAGCCCGCGCATCGTGCGGTGGCTACCCTCCGGGCGCCCCTTCGCCCCGCCATGGCCCGCCCCCGTGAACGAGACGCCGCCGGGAGGCCGCGGCCCGAGCCCGTCCACCTCGACGCGGGGCTCGGGCCCGCGCTCGTGGAGCTTGCGGCCTGGCTCGACGAAGGTCGGATCGAAGGACCCGCGATGGTGGTGGTGCCGGACGAGGCGGAGGCGCAGGCCGTGGCCGACGGCCTGTCGCTGCTGCGCGGGGCGCGGTCGGTCGTCTCCCTCGCCCCGGGGCCGCGCGACCCGACGCTGCCGGCGCGCGACGACCCGGCCGTGGCGGCGGCGCGGGTGGCCGGTCTGTACGCCGTGGCCGCGCCGCAGGCGGGCACGGTGGTCGTGGGGGCGGTCGCGGCGTGGGTGCGCCGGACGATCCCCGGCGACGAGGTGCGAGCCCGCGCCGTTTCGATCCAGTCCGGGACGCAGCGGGACCGGGACGCGGTCGTCGCGGCGCTCGCCGCAGCGGGCTATCGCCGGGTGCCCGTGGTGGGGGAGCCGGGGGACATGGCGGTCCGCGGCGGGATCGTGGACGTGCTCGCCCCGTCGGCCGCCCAGGGCGTGCGGATCGAATGGTTCGGCGACGACGTGGAGTCGATCCGCCGCTTCGATCCGCTCTCCCAGCGTAGCGGGGGGGAGGTGGAGGCCGTGACGCTGCCCATCGTGCGCGAGACCCTGGTGACCGACCCCGCGGGCCTGCGCGCCCGGGTCACGGCGGCGGCGGACGCCCTGGCCTTGCCGTCGCGGCTCGTGCGTGCGGTGCTCGATCGCGTCGAAGCGCGGGATCCGGCCACGCCCTGGCAGGCGCTCGCGCCGCTGCTGCACGCCCGCGCGCAGGCGCCGTTCGAGATGGCGCCCGAGGCGGCGGCGTGGATCGTGTTCGACGGCCCGCGGGCGGCGGCCCGGCACCGCGCCCGCCGGCGGGCCGTCGAGGCGGCGGTGGCGCGGGCCCGGGCGGTGCCGGCGTTCGCCGCCCGGCCGGCGGACTACGTGGCGGATCCGGCCGCCTTCGAGCGGCACCTTGCGCGCGCCGCCGTGACCGTGGGCCTTCGGGACGCACCGGCCGGGCGCATGGTGGCGGTCGATCGGGTGGACGTCCAGGCGCTGGTGTCCGGGCTCGCCCGGGCGCGCCGGGGGCACGAGCGGGTGGCCGACCTCCTGCGATCGTTTCGTCCATTCGACGATCGAACGATCACCGTGCTCGCGGCGCCGTCGCCCCGGCGCGCCCGGGACCTGGCCGAACTGATGGAGGGCGACGTTGCCGTGACGGTCCACGAGGCGGACGCCCCGTCGCCCAGTGCGCTCGCGCCCGGCGTGCACGTGGTGGTGGGGCGGTTTCCGGCCACCTGCGCGCTGGCGGACCGCCGGATCGTGGTGGTCGGGCACCGCGACCTGTTCGGGGAGACCAGCCGGGCGTCCGCGCGCCGGCGCCGCGCCGATCTGGCGGCGTTTTCCCGCCTGCGGCCGGGCGACCACGTAGTCCACCGCCTGCACGGGGTGGGGCGCTTCGAGGGGCTCGTGCGCCTGTCCCTGCGGGGGACCGTCGAGGAGTTTGCCAAGATCCTGTACGCGGGCGGAGACAAGCTGTACCTGCCCGTGCTGCGGATCGGGGAGGTGGAGCCGTTCGTGGGGACGGGGGACCGGCCGCCGGTCCTCGACCGGCTCGGGGGGCACACGTTCGCGCGACGCAAGGCGAAGGTCCGCGCCGACGTGGCCGGGTTCGCCGAGGGGCTCTTGCGGCTGTACGCCGAGCGGGCCGCGCGGCGCCGGCCGCCCTACCCGCCGCTCGACGAACACGACGCCGCCTTCGCGGCCACGTTCCCGTTCGAGGAGACGCCGGACCAACAGGCGGCGATCGCGGCCGTCCATGCCGACCTGTCGGGCCCGCGGCCCATGGACCGGCTCGTGTGCGGCGACGTCGGGTTCGGCAAGACGGAGGTCGCCTTGCGCGCGATCTTCCGCGTGGCCGCGTCCGGCCGGCAGGCGGCCCTGCTGGCGCCGACGACGGTGCTCGCCCGCCAGCACGAACGGACGCTGGCCGAGCGCCTCGAACCCTTCGGTCTGCGGGTGGCCGGGCTGCACCGCTTCGTGCCGGCGAAGGCGCGGCGGGCCGTGGTCGAGGGGCTGCGGGCGGGCACGGTGGACGTGGTGGTGGGCACGCACCGCCTGCTGCAAAAGGACGTGCGCTTCGCCAGGTTGGGCCTGGTCGTCATCGACGAGGAGCAGCGGTTCGGGGTGCGCCACAAGGAGCGTCTCGCGCGGCTGCGCGCCGACGTGGACGTGCTTTCGATGTCGGCCACCCCGATCCCGCGCACGCTCCACATGGCCCTTTCCGGGCTGCGGGACGTAAGCTTGCTCGCCACGCCGCCCCCGGACCGCCTGGCGGTCGAGACCGTGCTCGCGGCGGCCGACGATCGCCTGGTGGCCGACGCCATCGGCGACGAGATCGGCCGGGGGGGGCAGGTGTTCTTCGTGGTGCCGAGGATCCTCGACCTGGAGCCGTGGCGTGCGCGGCTGGGGCGGATCGTCCCGGAGGTCCGCGTGGCGGTGGCCCACGGCAAGATGCCGGCCCGGCGCCTGGAGGCGGCCATGATGGACTTCGTCGAGGGGCGGGTGGAGGTGCTTCTGTGCACCACGATCGCCGAAAACGGCCTGGACATCCCGCGGGCGAACACCCTCGTGGTGGCCGGCGCGGACCGCTTCGGGATGGCGCAACTGCACCAACTGCGCGGTCGGGTGGGGCGCTCCCACGTGCGGGCGCGGGCCTACCTGCTGGTGCCGAATCTGGCGGGCCTCGACGGGGGGGCGCTGGCCCGTCTTTCGGCCGTCGTGGACCATGCGGACCTGGGGGCGGGGTTCGAGCTCGCCCGCCGGGATCTGGAGCTGCGGGGTGCGGGCGAGTTGCTCGGTGCGCGGCAAAGCGGCGCCATCGCCCGCATCGGCTTCGAGGCCTACGCCCGCATGATCGAGCGGGCCGTCGCCGAGCTCGAAGGGCGCGTGCTGCCCGACGAGCAGGCGCCGGAGGTGAGCGCCGACGTGCCGGCCTACCTGCCCGACACGTACCTGCCCGATCCCGTGTTGCGCCTGGACGCCTACCGCCGCCTCGCGCAGGCGGCGAGCCTTGCGGACGTGGCGGCCGCCGAAGCGGCCATGGAGGACCGGTACGGCCGCCTGCCGCCCGAGGCGCAGGCCTTCGTGGAACTGTCCCGGTGGCAGGTGCTGGGGCGCCGTCTCGGTGCCGAGGCCGTCGAACTCACCCGGGGCCGCCTCGTGGTGCGCTTCGCCCCCGATGCGGCTGTATGCCCATCCGACCCCTTCCGGGGCACGGCCTCGCGCTGGGCCGCGCTCGTTCCGGGTGAGGGCCTCGAAACCCTGCGCCGGGCCACCGGAATCCTGCGCACGGCGAAGGTGCGCCGCCCGCCGAAGAACACCCGCTGACCGCGACCGTCCGGCGTGATCTCGGATCCGGCGACGCAGCAGCACGATGTTGTCATAGTGCAAATATATGGAATGAGCAGGGCCCAAGAGCGTGCAGCACGAAGATACCCAGCATTTCATGACGACGGGTGGTGTTCCACAGAATCCGGAGGGGATCGATTGACAGCCGCATGCAAGTCCGGCAGCCTTTGAAAATGCGCCGCGCAATCCTGTCAATTGCTTTGTTGTCTTCAGGCTGTTTTGAGGACACGCCTTTGGTGGACGGAGGGGGCACGGCGACGATGGGATCGAGCGCGGGTGTAACGAGTGGCACGGCGACGATGGGATCGAGCGCGGGTGCAACGAGTGGCACGGCGACGATGGGATCGAGCGCGGGTGCAACGAGTGGCACGGACACCGGTACGGACACGGGGACAAGTGGTGGAGGATGTGCTGCTCCGTTGGTGGCGTGCGGGGCGGTGTGTGTGGATCTCGACACCGACCCCGAAAACTGTGGCAGTTGCGGCAACGCTTGTGCAGACGGGGAAGTCTGTTCCGGCGGGTCGTGTGCGCTCTCCTGTGGAATGGGAGAGACGGACTGCGGAGGGGCCTGTGTGGACACGGAAACGGACCCGGAGCACTGTGGCGGTTGTGACGCTTCGTGCGGTCTGGTCGGGAGCTGGAGTTGCGAGGCTGGGGCGTGCGTGGACGAACGGATGTGGCGCGGGGTCGTCGTCGTGGACGATGAGGCCGACGACGTGGCAACCTCCGACGTGGCCATGGACGGCGCGGGCAATGCGGTCGTGGTGTGGAATCAGCAGGGCGCGACGACCCTGGATCTCTGGGCCAATCGGCGTGTGGCAGGAGTCGGCTTCGAGGGAGGGGAACGCATCGAGATGGATGACACGGGAGACGCTCGGGAAGCACGGGTGGGGATGGACGCGGCGGGGGATGCGGTCGCGGTCTGGCACCAGATCACCGCGCAAAGCGACCCGATCTACAACGTGCTGTCGAACCGGTACCTCGAAGGGGTGGGCTGGCAGGCTGCGGAGACCATTCAACAGGACACCACGGTGCCCACATCGGGGGCGCGCATCGCCATGAACGCATCCGGGGACGCGATGGCGGTGTGGGCGCGCCCGGACGGAATCTACAGCAGCATTTCGGGAAACACGTACAGCAAGGGCAACGGCTGGGACGGAGAGTCGCTGGTCGAAACCATGAACAGTGAGGCGAGTTATCCGAGCGTCGCCGTGGGGCCGTCCGGGGATCGGATGGTCGTGTGGCGGTGGTACGGGGGCGGTGAATGGAACATGTTGGGGAGGTACTACGACGGCAACCTGTGGTCGGGGATCGTGGAATTCGACGCCGACACCGGCCATGGATCCGTTCCGGATGTAGCCGTGGACGATGCGGGCAACGCGATCGCCGTCTGGATCCAGCCCGACGGACAGATGCCCGCGGAGGTCAGGGTGTGGGCCAACCGTTACGTGCCGGGCAACGGCTGGGGGACGGCCGTGCAGCTCAAGGACAGCACGGGGAATGCCGACGTGCCTCGGATCGCCATGGATCCTCTCGGGAACGCGACGGTGGTCTGGCGGGGGGTCTACGGGGGCGCGACCGTCGGAGACGTCTGGGCGGCCCGGTACGAGGAGGGGCAGGCCTGGCAGACGGCGATCCTCATCGATGACGGGACCGGAGAGATTTACGGCCGCGACGTCGCCATGGACGACGGGGGGGACGCCGTGGTGGTGTGGGTCCAGGACGATGGAGTGGCTCGGAGTGTCTATACACGCCGCTACGATGCGGTTAGCGGCTGGAACGGGTCGCAGCCGGAGTTGCTCGAGACGAACGACGGGGACGCGCAGTATCCGAGTGTTGCGATGGATCCGTCGGGCAACGCCGTGGTCGTGTGGAGGCAGTTCGACGGGGTGCGTTGGAATCTCTTGGCCAATGTGTTCGAGTGACGGGGGCGCGGCGGGTCGGTCCACGTCGGGGGCCGGGGGCGGGTCATCGGCCGACCGGGGCGGTTCGGCACTCG
>Ga0256839_1002570_pt1 | contig 20013 bp, 22 predicted proteins | sample 354166metaG_FD_185968 | JGI IMG/M metagenome (GOLD analysis project Ga0256839, IMG submission 185968) | Hydrothermal vent microbial communities from Mid Atlantic Ridge, Atlantic Ocean - 354-166 | ecosystem: Environmental > Aquatic > Marine > Hydrothermal vents | place: Atlantic Ocean: Mid... | reverse complement strand
GGCGGCCAAACCCCGTCGCCTGGATGACGCTCGCGCTCGCCCTCGTGTTGATGGCCGCATCCGCTTATTCCTGGTACGCGCACGCAGGTCAGGCTTTGAGCCGTGTGGGAGCACTGGCGGTCGGGAAGCCGCTTCCCGACGTTGCGTTATGGGGGGGACGTGGTGAGGTCGGTCTGCACAGCACCCTGCTTTCCTCGGGGCTAACCCTGATCGTTTTTTATACCCCGACCTGTGAGGCCTGCCCGGAAGAGCTGCGAGCGTTGCTGGATTGGATGGACAAAAACCCCGAAGCGCCCCTGCGCGTCGTTGTCGTGGCCGACGAGCACGCAAAACCCAGCCGTTTCCCCGCCTACCCAGGAAGGCTCGTCTGGTTGAGGGATCCGGGCCTGCGCGAAAGCCGGCATCGACTGCGCATCGGCGCGGTTCCCAGTTATGCGGTCGTGGACGACGGAAAAATCATTAGGTATGTCCAAAGGGGCATGAAAGTTCGGGCGGGAGAAAACGTTCTGCTGGCGGAGCTTGGCCACCTTATCGACCATTGGAAGGGGGAAGAGCATGGGCATTAGAGTTGATGGGCTGACGCACGTGTACCCAAACGGCGTGCATGCCCTCAACGGGGTTAGCTTCGAAGCTTCCGGCGCGTTCGGGTTGGTGGGTCCGAACGGAGCGGGCAAGACCACCTTGATGCGCATTTTAGCAACCTTGCTCCCGCCTACCTCAGGGGTCGCTGAAGTGGAGGGCGTGCCGGTCGACCGGGTGGAGGAGGTCCGTAAAATACTGGGTTATCTACCCCAGCACGTCGATTTTTACCCTTCCCTAACGGCTTTCGAGACCCTGGAGTACTTCAGCCTGCTTTCCGACGTGGCCCCCCGCCCGGAACGACTTCGCGAGCTGCTGGCACTCGTAGGGCTTTCCGGAGCTGTAGACAGGCGCGTGGGCGGGTTTTCGGGCGGGATGAAGAGACGGCTGGGGCTCGCTGCAGCGCTGGTCCACGACCCCAGGGTCGTGATCGTGGACGAACCCACTGCGGGCTTGGACCCCGAAGGCCGGATCGAGGTGCGCAACGTACTGAGTGCGCTTGGAGAAGAGCGTACCGTTTTGCTCTCGACGCACATCCTTCCAGACGTCGAAGCGGTCTGCAATCGAATGGCCATACTTATGGAGGGAAGAATTCGCTTCGTGGGTACGCCCCAGGAGCTGGCGGCGCGGGTCAAGGGAAAGGTCGTCGAGTTACGGCTGCCCGCCGCTACTGTAGACGAACTGCGCCGCAACCACAAGGTCGTTGCCGTGAGATACGACGGCGGTGAGGCGATCGTGCGAGCGTTGTGGAACGGCGAGAGTGCGCCGCAAGATGGAGCATTTGTCGAGCCGAGCGCCGAAGACGGCTACTTCTACCTCCTGCACGAGGCATCGTCCGGGGGGGAACCGCAGGAGGCTTAAAGATGGGACCGCTCGTCGTTGCGGAGCTCAAACCCCTCCTCAGGGCATGGTTTCCGCTCGCTCTTGCCGCGCTGGCCAGCGCCACCTACGTGATGGGCGAAACCAGACAGGCCTCCAACGGCTGGGCGTCGGTGGGTCTTATCGCGGGAAGCTGGATGGCCCTTTGGTTCTACTTGGCTTTCTTTCCCACAGTGCTAGCTTACGGGTGGTTCCGGTCCGATGCCCAGCGCGAGCTCACCTGGCCCAGGAAGGCCCGAACGCTCCGCCAGCTCGCGGCCAAAGCCCTCGCGCTGCTGCTCGTAGGTTTCGGGATCTGGGCGTGCGTGGTCGCGCTTGCGCTGGTGGCCATGCTGGCCACTCAAAAATCAGGACCGGTCCTGCCCTGGCTCCTGGTCAAAACAGCATTATTTAGCCTGCCCTCGGTGGCGTTCGGTCTCGCCCTCCTGTTTTTTCTTGCGGCACTCGTACGTAACCGCGTCGTCGCCTACGGTCTGGCGACCGCATTCTTCTTGTTGGCGCTTGTATTATCCAGCCCCGAGCGCCCGGCCTACCTTCTTCCCCTCTTCACGCCTACTAGCCGGCTCGTATCGGAATTCGTAGGGTTCGGATTTTTCGCACCCGTAATCTACCTGCAGAAGGCCTACGCATTGGCGTTCGCCGGTGCCCTGTTTTTCGCGGCAGTTTATTTCGTGAGCCGGCGCAGACGCCCAAGGGATCCCGTAGCCGGCTTTTTCAGCCTCCTTTTTCTTTTCGCGACGCTGGCGCTTGCCCTGGTCTTAATGAAGCAACCCCCGCAGAGCGCTTGGGTTGAGAGAAATCGGGAGGAGTGGACCGCGCTGGCTACGCTCGCCGGATCGGGGGCTGTCCCCGCAAGTGATCTTTTCTACAAGACGTTCACCTACCGCGCGGGGGATCGTGTGCTCAGAGTGGCGGCGTTCGCCCCGCTGGCAAAATGCCAGCTCGCCTTCATGGACCGCTACCTTAAAACCTTGACCCTTTTCGGGGTGAAGGACCGGGTAGCATCCGCAGCTGAGGCCCCCTACCGCACTTCGGCGACCGTAAAGGGCGGGGTTTTGCTGTTGCCTGAGCGTTACCGGTTCCGCGAAGGACCGTGGTGCGAGCGTAGCGCTATCCGCGAGGCCGTGGACCTCCTGATTCCGACCCCCAACGTCCGCCGACACCTGGCGCGCGGGGAGGATGCACGCGCGACCGACTGGCAGACCCTCAAGCGCAGGCTGAACGAGGCCGAGCGTGTTCGGGTCGTCCGGCTTCTGGCCGCGTGGTACGCCACGAAACAGCTTTTGGGAGACGACGCGCTCGCAAAAGAGCTGCGCCTTTGGGACAGGCTGCGAACGGGGCTGCCGGTCCATGAAGCGTTGCAGCGGAGCGGGGCCATTGGGGCGGAGTTTGCGACCGCAGGAGGCAGCGTAGGCGAAGCCTTGGACCGGTGGCGCCGGCAGGATCGCGACGCGATCATAGGCCTGATCGCAAGGGTGATTGCCGAGAGAGAGAGGGTCAGATGAAGAGGCTCTGGACGGAGCTTTCGCTATCCCCGCAGCCCTTCGCAGCCTTGATTTTAGGGCTCGTCGCCGGTCTTTGGATCAACCCGGTCGTGCTCTACAGCACCGGTGCTAGCGGCTATCTCGCCGCACGCCTTCTGGAAGTCGTGGCGTATGTGATTGGGGCGATGCTGGGCGTTCAGCTGCTCACACCCGAGTTGCGGGGGCGAACCGCTGAGATGATCGGCGCGCGCAGTCCCGGGTTGGCCGGCGTCCTGTTCGTGCGCATGCAGCTCGCACTGGCCGCCTGGCTTGTGGTTTCGTCGTGGGTTGCTTCGCTGCTCCTTTGGTCCGATCCGGGCCGCAGCATGGGTTTGTTGACCCTTAGCTTCGCCGTTTCGGGTTTCGTCGGTCTGGCTCTGGCCACAGCGGCGTTGACCCACACCGGCAGCCAAACCGCCGCCATGGCGGCGAGCTCGTTCGTGTTCGGGGCCTTTCTGGTTCTAAAGGCGTCGGGTTGGGCGCTAGGGGCCGTTGAACTTTTCCCGCTCTATTCGTTCTATACCGACACCGAGCTGTTCAGGGCAAAGCTGTTTTGGCTGCTTGTCGCGGTTGCCTTCGTGGGCTACGCGCTCTATCGTGCCCATCGCCCCGTGGCGTTGTTGCGGGAAGCAGCCCCCGATTAGCGGCCATAGGGTCGCGCGTACAAAGATTCGCCGGCCCAGGTTTGGTTGGGATATGCGGCCGCTACCCCAGCGCCACGTCCAGCACCATCATCACCGTGAATCCCACCATCACCCCGAAGGTGGCCACGTCGCCGTGGCCCGACGACTGCGACTCGGGGATGATCTCCTCCACCACCACGAAGATCATCGCCCCCGCGGCGAAGGCGAGCGCGTAGGGCAAGAGCGGCTGCACCAGCAGCACCCCCACCGCACCGAGCACCGCGCCGATGGGCTCGACGATGCCCGAGACCTGGCCGTAGAAGAAGCTCTTGCCCGGCGAGAGGCCTTCGCGCCGGAGCGGCATGCTCACCGCCGCGCCCTCGGGCAGGTTTTGCAGCCCGATGCCGATGGCCAGGGTGACCGCGCCCGCGAGCAGCGCCGCCGCTTCCTCGCCCCCGCCCAGCACGTGGGCGGCGCCGAAGGCCACGCCCACGGCCAGCCCCTCGGGCAGGTTGTGCAAGGTGATGGCCAGGATCAGCAGGGTGGTGCGCCGCCAGGTGGTGCTCACGCCCTCGGCCGCCTCGTCGGGCTGGAAGAGGTGCAGGTGCGGCAGGTACATGTCCACCAGGCGCAGGAAGCCGCCGCCGAGCAGGAAGCCCACCGCCGCGGGCAGCCAGGGGGGCTTGCCCGCGGCCTCGGCCAGGTCGATGGCGGGCAGCAGCAGCGACCAGACGCTGGCGGCGATCATCACCCCGGCGGCGAAGCCCAGCATGGCGTCGAGCCAGACCCGGGGCAGGTCGCGCGCCAGCAGCACCGACGCCGCGCCCAGCGCGGTCATGCCCCAGGTAAACAGACCGGCGAGGAGCGCCAGCAGCGCGGGATGGTAGCCTTGCAGACCTTCGAACACCTCAGACCCCCAGGGCGGCGAAGGCGAGCAGCAGGAGGTTCAGCACCACGATGACGCCGGTGCTGATCCAGGCCAGGGCGCGCAGCAGGGGCGGGTTGGCGAGGCCGCCCATCAGCCGCCGGTCGGAGGTGAAGAGGACGAGTGGAATCACCGAGAAGGGCAGCTGCATCGAGAGGATCACCTGGCTGAGGACCAGCAGGGTCACGGGGCGCACCGAGAACCAGACGGCCACGAGCGCCGGGGCCATGGTGAGCAGGCGCACGAAGAGGCGCAGTGCCGCGACGTTGCGGACGCGCACGTTCAAGAAGCCCTCGAAGACGACCTGGCCCGCGAGGGTGCCGGTGGTGGAGCTGGAGATCCCCGAGGCGAGCAGGGCGATGGCGAAGGTCAGGGCGGCGGCCTGGCCCAGCAGCGGTTTCAGGGTCAGGTAGGCCTGGTCGATCTCGGTGACGAGGAGGCCGTTCTCGTGGAAGACGGCCGCGGCCATGACCAGGATGGCGCCGTTGACCAGCCAGGCGGCGGAGAGGGCGGTGACGGTGTCGACCACGCTCCAGAAAAAGACGCGCCGCTTGCTCTCGGGGTTGTTACGGGTGCGCGTCTTTACCTGGGCCGAGTGCAGGTAGAGGTTGTGGGGCATGACCGTCGCCCCCAGGATGCCCATGGCGATGAAGAGGGCCGTCGTGCTTTCGAAAACGGTGCCGTTGGGCACGAAGGCGTTCCAGGCCACCGCACCCGGTGCCGGGTGGGCGAAGAAGATCTCGATCACGTAGGCGCCCCCGATCGTCGCCACGAAGGCCAGGATCACCATCTCGACCCAGCGGAAGCCGAAGCGTTCGAGCCAAAGGATGAGCAGAACGTCGAAAACGGTGAGGACCACCGCCCAGGTGAGGGGGATGCCGAAGAGCAGGTTGAGCGCCAGCGCCACCCCCATGAACTCGGCCAGGTCGGTGGCCATCATGGCCAGGAAGGCGGTGACGAAGAGGAACTTGGCCACCGGGGGCGAATAGCGCGCCCGCATGGCCTGGGCCAGGTCCATGCCGGTGGCGATGCCCAGCTTGGCGGCGAGGACCTGCATGAGCACGGCGATGGCCGAGGAGAGGGTGACGATCCAGAGCAGCGCGTAGCCGTAGCGGCTGCCGGCCTCGAGGCTGGTGGCCCAGTTGCCCGGGTCCATGTACCCTACGGAGACCAGGAAGGCGGGGCCCAGGTAGAACCAGAAGGGGCGCTGGAAGCGAACGCGCGCGGCCTTCACGTCGCCTCCTCCACCTCGAGCGCCGCCGCCAGCTCCGGCGGCAGCAGGAAGCGCCCCTCGGCCAGCTCGATGCGGGCCCCCTCGGCCCCGCACTCCATCAGCTCGAAACGCGCCCCCGGCACCAGCCCCAGCCGCGCCAGCAGCGCCAGGGTGCCCTCGTCCTGGGCGCGCACGCGCAGCAGCCGGTAGCGGCCCGGCCGGCTCTCGCTCATCCGCGGGCCCTCGCCGTGAGGCAGGGCCAGGCCCGCGGTGGGGATGGGGTCGCCGTGGGGGTCGCGCTCGGGGTGGCCCAGCCACTCGGCGATGCGCGCCTCGAAGGCTTCGGAGATGTGGTGCTCGAGCCGCTCGGCCTCCTCGTGGACCTCGTCCCAGTCGTACCCCAGGGCCTCGGCCAGGTAGGTCTCGATCAGGCGGTGGTGGCGCAGCACCTCGAGCGCCACCGCCCGCCCCGCTTCGGTGAGGGTCACCCCGCGGTAGGGGGCGTAGTCGACGAGGCCCAGCGAGGCCAGCTTCTTGAGCATGCCCGTCACCGAGGCCGGGCGCACCCCCATGCGCTCGGCCAGGGCCTGGGTGGTCACCGGCTCCTCGCCCGAAAGCAGCAGGACCTGCTTGAGGTAGTCTTCCTGGGCTTCCGAGAGGTGGGCGCGGTGGGATTTAGTCATACCTAAAACTCCTGGTATAATAGTTTAGACCTGCCTAAACCAATCCGCAAGCCCCGGGTGGTATCCTCAGGGGTAGGGACGTGCAATGCTGGATAAATTGAAAAAACTGGAAGAAGAATACCGGGCGCTCGAGCGCGAACTGGGCGACCCCGAGGTGCTCGCCGACGCCGCCCGCTTTCGGGAGAAGAGCCGCCGCTACGCCGAGCTGGGCGAGGTAATCGAGACGTTCCGCGCCTACCGCAAGGTGCAGGACGAGCTCGAGCAGGCCCGCGAGCTCGCCGCCGACCCCGAGCTGGGCGAGATGGCCCGCGAGGAAGCGGCGGAGCTGGAGCAGAAGCTGGCCGAGCTCGAGAAGAAGCTGGAGCTGCTGCTGCTGCCGCGCGACCCGGCCGACGTTCGTAACGCCATCGTCGAGATCCGCGCCGGCACCGGTGGCCAGGAGGCGGCGCTGTTTGCCGGCGACCTCTTCGAGATGTACACCCGCTACGCCGAGCGGCTGGGCTACCAGGTGGAGATGCTGGAGAGCCACCCCACCGACCTGGGCGGCTTCTCCAAGGTCAGCTTCATGGTCAAGGGGCCCGGCGCCTACGGCACCTTCAAGTACGAGTCGGGGGTGCACCGGGTGCAGCGGGTGCCCGCGACCGAGACCCAGGGGCGCATCCACACCTCCACCGCGACCGTGGCCGTGCTGCCCGAGGCCGAGGAGAGCGACGTGGAGCTCGACATGAGCGAGGTCCGCATCGACGTGATGCGCGCCTCCGGTCCCGGCGGCCAGGGGGTGAACACCACCGACAGCGCGGTGCGGGTGGTGCACGAGCCCACCGGCATCATCATCACCATCCAGGACTCGCGCAGCCAGATCAAGAACCGCGAGAAGGCGCTCGCGATCCTGCGCAGCCGCCTGCTCGAAATGAAGCGCGCCGAGGAGGAGGCGGCCCTGCGCACCAGCCGCCTGGCCCAGATCGGCACCGGCGAGCGCAGCGAGAAGATCCGCACCTACAACTTCCCGCAGTCGCGGGTCACCGACCACCGCATCCACTTCACCACCCACAACCTCGAAGGCGTGCTCGCCGGCGAGCTGGACGAACTGACCGAAGCCCTCAAGAAGGCCGACCAGGAGAGGATGCTTGAAGAACTCAGCGGACAGGCCCAGAACGCTTAGGCGCGAGCTGCTCGTCGCCGCGGCGATCCTCCAGGACGCCCGCGGTCGGGTGCTGCTCGTCGCCAACGACTGGGGCCGCCGCGGGCGGGTGCGCTACACCCTGCCCGGGGGCATGGTCGAGCCGGGCGAGACGATTCCCGACGCGCTGGTGCGCGAGGTGCGCGAGGAGACCGGCCTGGTGGTGCAGAGCGTGGACCGGCTGGCCTACGTGGCCCAGGTGGAGGACCGGCGCAAGCGCGAGCGCACCATCGCCATGGCCTTTACCGCGAGCTGGGACGGCCTCCTCAACCCCCGCGACCCCGACGGCCACATCGTCGAGGCCCGCTTCTTCGGCGCCGAGGAGGTGGCCGAGCGCCTGAGCACCCACCTTCCTCTGGCCGAGCCGCTGCTCCACTACCTGGAGACCCACGAGGTGGGGCGCTTCTACGCCTACACCAGCTGGAGCACCCCGGGGCAGCCCATCTGAGCCATGCACGTCGTTCACGTCGCCGCCGAGGCCCTCCCCTTCGTCAAGGTGGGGGGGCTTGCCGACGTGCTGGGCAGCCTGCCGCGGGCGCTGGCCGCCAGCGGGGTTCGTTCTACGGTGCTGCTGCCGCGCTACCGCGAAATCGCAGAGCCGCTCGAGCCCCTGGGCGAGGTGGCCTACCGCTGCTGCGGTGGGGTGCGGCGCGCCCGTGTCTGGGGCGCGGGTACGGGCGGCGTGGCCTACCGCTTCCTCGAGGTGGACCGGGACTGGACCGCCCCCTACGAGCCCCCGGAGGACGCGCGCTACCTGGCCTTCACCCTGGCCGCGGCCGCCTGGATCGAAACCGAGCGGCCCGACCTGGTGCACGCCCACGACTGGCACGCCGCTTACGTGGTGCGGCGCGCCCGCCGCCCCAGCGTTTTCACGATCCACAACCTCGCCTTCCAGGGCGCGCTCGAGCCCGACCGCTTCGAACGCCTCACCGGCGAGGCGCCGGAGGCGGACCTGCTGCACGAGGGGCGGGTCAACCTCATGAAGGGGGCGCTGCTCGCGGCCGACCGGGTGACCACCGTCAGCCCCACCTACGCCCGCGAGATCCAGACCCCCGAGTACGGCATGGGGCTCGACGCGGTGCTGCGCGGCATCCGCGGCAAGCTTAGCGGCATCCTCAACGGCCTCGACACCGACTACTGGAACCCCGCCACCGACCGCTTCCTGCCGCAGAAGTACGACGCCGATCACCTGGAGCGCAAGCGCCGCAACCGCATGACCCTGCTGGCCAGCCTGCGCCTCGATCCGGGGCTGCCGGCCGTGGGCGCGGTGACCCGGCTTACCTGGCAGAAGGGGTTCGACCTGGTGCTCGAGGTTCTGCCCCGGATCCTCGACCTGGGGGTCAACTTCGTACTGCTGGGCACGGGCGAGGCCGAGCTGGAGCGGGGTTTTGCCGAGGCGGCGCGCCGCTACCCCCGGCGGGTGGCCTTCCACGCGGCCTTCGACGAAGCGCGCGCCCACCGCATCTACGGCGGCGCCGACTACTTCCTCATGCCCTCGCGCTACGAGCCCTGCGGGCTGGCGCAGATGATCGCGATGCGCTACGGCACGCCCCCCATCGCCCGCGCCACCGGCGGCCTGGCCGACACCGTCGAGGACGGTGGGACCGGGGTGCTCTTCGAGGAGGCGAGCGGCGAGGGGGTACTCGCGGGGGTGCGGCGAACCCTCGAGCTCGACGCCGAAACCCTGGCGCGCGCGGGCATGGCGCGCGACTTCTCCTGGGGCCGGCGGGCGCAGGCCTACCGGGAGCTCTACGAGGAGGCGGTTTCGTGAACGAAGAACTGCAGACGCTCGTCGCCGAGGGGCGGATCGCCGAGGCGCTGGCGCGGGTGCGCCTTTCCGGCGAGGGCCCCCGAGAGGCGCTGGAGGCGCTCGAGCGCATCCGGCTGGCGCTGCGCATGCGCGACGTGGAAGGGGCGCGGGCCGCGGCCGAGGCCGCGCGCGAGACCCTTGCCGAGCTCGTCGACGTCGAGGAGCTGGAACGGGCGCTCGCCGACCTGGCCGAGGAGCGCTTCGAGGCCTGGCTGGCGCACCCCGTGGTGGGTGCCGAGGCCTGGGTGCAGAAGGGGCTGCTGGACGTGGCCGAGGGGCGGCTGGAGGCCGCGCGCGACGCCTTCACCGAGGCCGCGCGGCGCGACCGCCAGCACTGGCGCGCCTGGACCAACCTGGGCAACGCCGAGCTCGAGCTGGGCAACCACGACGCCGCCGAGGCCGCCTACGCCGAGGCGGTGAAAGCCAACGAGAACTACCCCGAGGTCTACCAGGGCATGGCGGCGCTGGAAAAGCGCCGCGGCCGCATCGACCGCATGGTGCGCCTGCTCAAGAAGGCCCAGAAGATGCGGCTGCGGCCGCGCGAGGAGCAGGTGCCGGGCGCGGTGCTGCCCACGAGGCGGCCGCGCGCGGGCGCGCTCTTCAGCTGGCGCAACCGCTGGCTCATCTGGATCGCGCTCATTCTGCTCGCCTACTGGTGGGTGAACCGCTAACCGGTTGCGCGCGGGTGCGGTAACCTGATACCCATGCTGGGTATCCGTTGGGCCGTGGCCACCGCACTATTGCTGGCGGGGTCGTCCGCGCTTGGCTCCGGAGCGGCGGTGCAAGGTTGGCAGTGGGGCACGCCGGCCTGGGAAGGGGCCTTCGCCGTGTCTCTGGGGGCGGTGGCCGGATGGACCGCGGGCGACCTTTTCGAGCCGGTCCGGGACGTGGACGCTTTCGTGGTCCGGTTCGACGGCCCTGAGCCGCGGCCCTGGCAGTCGCAGCTGGCGGGGCTCGAGCGCGCCTACGCGCTGCAGCCAGCCCCCGACGGTGGGCTCTACCTGGCAGGAACCACCGGCCCCGGCGACCGGGACGCCATGCGCGCCCAGACCGACGCCTGGCTGGCCCGCCTTGACGACGATGGCCGTTTCGTCTGGCAGGCGCGGGTGGGTGGCCGGCTCACCGACGAGGCCCGCGCCCTGGCCCCGGCCCCCGAAGGCGGCGTTTACCTGGCCGGGTTCGGCGAGGGCCGCGTCTTCGGACCCGGCGCCGGGGGCGCGACGTCTTCGTAGCCCGCTTTGCCGCGGACGGCCGGCGGATCTGGGGTGCGCAGTGGGGCAAGGACGACGACGACGTGCTTACCGCTGCCGCCCCCGACGGTGCGGGCGGCGTCTACCTGGCCGGCTACAGCGACGTCGACGAGGACTGCCGCCGCGTCAGCGAGCGCGGCTTCGTGCTCCGCTACGGGCCGACCGGCGAGCTGGCCTGGGCCTACCGCTGGGGCCTCGACGTCGCTTCGCGGCCCGTGGCGCTGGCGGCGGACGGTGAGGGGGTCTGGGTGCTGGGCTAGACCGGCGGATCGCTCTACGGCGACTTCGCAGGCGGTCGCGACGCCTTCGTGTTGCGGCTGACCGCCGACGGCGCTCCGGCCGGGGGCGTGCAGTGGGGCAGCCCCATGGCCGACCTGCCTTACGCGCTCGCGCGCGACACGGACGGGACGCTCTGGGCCGCCGGGTCCACGGCGGGCGCCCTCTTCGCGGTCTCCGCCGGCGGGTTCGACGCCTTCCTGGCTCGCCTCGACCCCGCGGGCCGCCCCGCGTGGGGCTGGCAGGCGGGCACGCCGGCGCGGGACGAGGCGCGGGCCCCGGGGCTGGGTCCCGGAGGCGGCGTGTGGCTCGCGGGGGTCAACTACGGCAGCTTCTTCGCCGCAAACGCGGGGCAGGCCGACGCCTGGGCGGCGCTACTTTGGTTTCCTTGAACTGAGGGCGCGATCGCCCCAGATGCGCACATCGAGGTCCAGCTCGCGAACCACCGCGCGCATGGTGGCGAGCGCGCCGGCGTAGCGCTCCAGCCTGCGCACGTCAACGCCCCGGCGCCACAGCGGCGGCGGCTCGAAGAGGTCGGCGCGGGTGGGGAGGGCGAGGTAGAGGGTGCCGTCGATCACCGCCGCGTAAAGCGGGCCGTGGCGGTCGCGGTAGCCGCGCAGGGCCTGCATGAAGCGGGTGCTGAGCACGTAGCGGGCGGTGACCGGGTCATCGGCGAAGACGACGAAGCGCCGTTCGAACTCGGGGTCTTCCAGCCGGATCAGCTCGAGCCCCCGGGTGCGTCCGCCCAGCCGCTGCAGGCTTTGGGAAAGCGGGCCCAGCAGGCGTTCGCTGCGGTCGGGGTAGACGAGGACGGTGCCCGAAAACGCCTTGGGAAACTCGGCCACCGCCAACAGCCCCTTGAAGATCGTCACGTACTCAGTGCGGCAGCCGTTCTTGTCGCAGTCCTCGTGCTTGCGTTCGGCGTGCACCTCGGCGAAGGTAAGGGGCACCCCTGCGACCTCGCCGCTGAAACGGTCCTCGCTGGCGTAGCGGTCCGGGCGGGTCGGGAAGAGGCGGCTTGCCAGGTACACCTCCTGGGGCAGCCCCGCGTCGGGTTCGTAGTGGAAGCCGGGCAGCACCGCCTCGACCAGGGGGGCGAGCACCCGCCGCTTGTAGGCCTCGCGGTAGGGTTTGGTGACCGTCTGGTGGCGCAGCAGCGCCCAGACGAGCAGGGCGAAGGCGGCCACCAGGAAGACGAACCCGCCGAAAGAACCGAGCAGCAGGCCGCTGAGGAGGTAGACCGCCGCCGCGCCAGCGGCGGCGGAGAGCCAGACGTGCGCCACCGCGGCGCGCGCGCGTCGCCGGTCGGCTTCGAGCCCCTGCGCGCGGCGGATCAGGTCGTCCAGGTCGAGCCGCGGCGTGCCGGCTTCTAGGGCCACGTCCCCTCACCCCAGATCCTGCGGTTGAGGCCCAGGGATTCGACCAGCGCGAGGAAGAGCTCCACGTCCTCCAGGTAGCCGCGGAAGACCCGTGGGCTCGCCAGGGGGCCGAAAAGCGGGGGCTCAAGCATGTTCTTGCGCGTGGCCACGGCCATGTAGAGCTTGCCGTAGTGGATCGAAAACGCCACCGGCGCCCCCACCCGCTCGCGGAACTCGGCCAGCTGCTCCATCAGCGCCGGCGTGAGCGCGTAGTGCGCGGTTTCGGAGCTCGAGGCGTAGACGACGTAGTGGCGCTCGAAGCGGGGGTCCTCCATGCGCACGTGCACCAGCCCCGCGCCGTCGCGCCGCGGCTGCAGCGCGGCGGCGATCGGCCCCAGGTGCGGCTCCAGGCGGTCGGGGTACACCACGACCTGCCCGCGGGTGGGTTTGTTGAACTCGGCGACGAAGAAGAGGCCGCGGAAGACCACCTGCTTGGTCCGAAGCTTCTGTCCGCTGCGGGGCGCCAGGGGGGTGGCCGCTCCCTGCGTCTCGACCTCGCGGTAGGCCACCACCTCGGAAAACTTTACGTCCACGTCCTCGTGGTGCCCGATCACCAGGTCCTCGCCCTCGACCCCGGTGAGCGGCTCGGAGAAGAGCAGGCTGGCCTCCAGGTCGAGCGCGCTCACCGAGCCCAGCGGCGCGTAGTCGACGTCCCGCAGCAGCTCGCGCATCATCGGCCGGATGACCTTGCGCTTGAACTCGTGCTTGAAGGGGTAGATCAGGCTGGGCGAGAGCCAGGCGGCCAGCGCCGCCGCGGCCAGCGGCGGCGCGATCAGGTGGAACCAGCCCCCGCCCAGGCGCCAGAGCCAGATCCCCAGCAGCAGCCCCGGGATCACCAGCCCTGCCCAGGCAGCGATCAGGCTGACCCAGGTCCGACGCCGTTCGGGCTCGAGCCCGCGGATGCGGGGCACGAGCCGGTAGTAGGCGCGCAGTGGACCCGGGGAGGTGGACATCGTCTAATTGCCGAAGAGGCGGCCGACGTTCGGGGTCTCGGATTCCGACTCGGCCACCTCGAAGACGCGGCGGCGCTTCAGGCCCATCCACCCGGCCACCAGGTTCGAGGGGAACATCTCGATGGCGTTGTTGAACTCGACCACCGCGGCGTTGAAGGCGCGTCGGGCCGCCGAGATCTGCTCCTCGATCTCGTTGAGGGCCGCCTGCAGCTGCAGGAAGTTCTGGTTGGCCTTGAGGTCGGGGTAGGCCTCGAGCTGGACGAGCAGCCGGCCCAGGAGGCCGGACATCTGGCCCTCCAGCCCCAGCCGTTCGTCGTCCGAGCGCGCCTGGCCGATGCGTGCGCGCAGTTCGGTCACCTTCTCGAGAAGTTCGCGCTCGTGTTTGGCGTACCCCTTCACCGTGGCCACCAGGTTGGGGATCAGGTCGTAGCGTTTCTTGAGCAGGGCGTCGATCGCGCCCTGGGCGTAGTCGATCTGGTTCTTGCGGGCAATGAGGGTGTTGTAGGTAAGAACCATAAATGCGCCGACAATGGCGACGAGGATCAGTAAAATCAAAAGGGCCGTCAAGGCAGACCTCCTCGAAAAGAGTTTAAGTTAACGGGGTTTTTACACGGAACCCCCAAATGGGGGATGGATCACTTCACTCGCCCTCGGGCACCCTGCGGGCCCCGAAGCGGGCGGCGATGACCGGGAAGAGCAGGCTCAAAAGCGCCAGCGCCCAGAGCACCTTGGAAAGCGGGCTGGCGTAGAGGATCGTGTAGTCGCCGCCGCTGATGGCCAGCGCGCGGCGCAGGTTGATCTCCATCAACCGCCCCAGGACCAGGCCCAGAATGACCGGCGCCAGCGGGAACCCCGCCTTGCGCATCAGGTAGCCGACGACGCCGATCCCGGTCATGAAGAGCAGGTCGAAGGCGCTGTTGTTCACCGCATAGACGCCGATGAAACTTAGGGAGGCGATCGCGGGGACCAGAAACCAGCGGGGCACCGTCAGGATGCGCGCGAACCAGCCCACCAGCGGCAGGTTGAGCACGAGCAGCATTACGTTGCCGATGTACATCGAGGCGATCAGGCCCCAGACGATCTCGGGCCGCTGCTCGAAGATCAGCGGGCCCGGGGTGACGTTGAACATCATCAGGGCGCCCAGCAGCACCGCAGTGGTTCCGCTGCCCGGCACGCCCAGGGTCAGCATCGGCACCATCGCCCCGCCCGAGGCGGCGTTGTTGGCGGCCTCGGGGGCGGCCACACCCCGGGGGTCACCGGTCCCGAAGGTGCCGTCGCGGTCCACGAGGCGCTTTTCGGTGGTGTAGGCCACGGCGCTGGCGATCGAGGCCCCTGCCCCCGGCAGCACCCCGATGAAGAAGCCGATCAGCGAGCTGCGCAGGATCGTCCACAGCGAGCCCAGGAAGGTCTTCATCGAGACCAGCGCGGTTTCCACCTTGACCCGGGTGGCCGTGCCCAGGAAGGTGTGCTCCATCAGCGTCAGCACCTCGCTGATGGCGAAGAGGCCGATGGCCACCACCAAGAAGTCCACCCCGTCGTAGAGCTTGAGTTCGCCGAAGGTGAAGCGCGGGACCCCGCTGCCGGGGTCGATGCCCACGGTGGCCAGCATCAGGCCGAACACGCTGGCGATCAACGCCTTGACCGGGTTCTTCCCGGCCAAGCTGGCCAGGGTGGTGAAGGCAAAGACCATCAGCGCAAAGTACTCAGCGGGCCCAAAGCGGATCGCCCACTCGGCCAGGTAGGGGGCGAAGAGGGTGAGGCCGATCACCGCCAGGGTGCCGCCAATGAAGGAGCTGAGCGCCGAAAGCGCCAGCGCCTCGCCGGCCTTGCCCTTTTGGGCCATGGGGTAGCCGTCCAGGGTGGTGATCACCGCCCCGGCGTCGCCGGGGACGTTGAGGAGGATGCTCGAGATGCGCCCGCCGTACTCGGCGCCGTAGTAGACCCCGGCGAGCAGGATCAGCGCCGACTCGGGCGGCAGCTTGAGGGCGTAGGCGATGGGGATGAGGATGGCCACGCCGTTGACCGGGCCGATGCCGGGCAGGGCCCCGATCAGCGTGCCCAGAAAGGCGCCGGCGAAGGCGAGGAAGAGGTTGAGGGGGGCGAGGGCGACCTCGAACCCGTGGGCCAGTTGTGCAAAAACGTCCACCGCGCCTCCTAAGCGGGCCACCAGCGGCCCAGGGGCAGGGGGATGCCCAGCCCGAAGACGAAGATCGCATAGAGTGCGGCCGCGAGCCCCAGGCCCCCCAGCAGACCGGTGCGCCAGCTGGCCCCGAAGAGGCGCGAGAGCCAGGCCATCTCCAGGGTGGTGGCGAGCAGGAAGCCCAGGGGCGCCAGCGCGTAGCTGTAGACGACGAAGCTCAGCAGCATGCCCAGCTGGCCGCCGAGCACGTGCGCCGGCGGCCAGGCGGGGTCGGGGTCGGGGCGCACGATCAGGTAGAGCGAGAACACCCCGAGGCTCACGGCCAGCAGCAGCGGAAACGCACGCGGGCCCAGGGGGTCGGCGAGAAAGTCGGCCTGGAGGCGACCCGCCTCCAGGCCGTAGCCGACGCTCAAGAGCAGCAGGAGTCCACCTGCGATGCGGTCGCTGCGCCGGCTGCCGGTTCCCACGGCTACTTGATCAGCCCCAGAGCCCGGGAGAGCTCCTTGAAGTCGGCGACCTGCTTCTTGACGAAGGCTTCGAAGTCGGCGCCGCCCTTGAAGAAGGGGCCGAGGCCGCTTTCGTCACGGATCTTGGCCCACTCGGGGGAGGCCTCCACCTTCTTCATGGCGTCCACCCAGAAGGCGTAGGCGTCGTCGGGCACCCCCGGCGGCATATAGAAGCCGCGCCACACCGCCCAGACCGCGTCGTACCCCAGCTCGCGCGCCGTGGGGATGTCGGCGAAGTCCCCGCCCAGGCGCTTTTCGCTGAGCACCGCCAGGATGCGGATCTTGCCCGCCTGCATCTGGCCGATCGACTCGGAGGCGTCGCCCGGGAAGACCTGGACGAAGCCGCCCAGCATGGCCGTGAGCGCCTCGCCGCCGCCGTCGAAGGGGACGTACTTGAGCGCCTTGGGGTCGATCCCCGCGGCCTTGGCCAGCAGCAGCACCTTCATGTGGTCCTGCCCGCCCACGGCGCTGCCGCCGCCGATGGCGATCTTGGTCGGGTCCTTGCGCAGGTCGGCGATCAGGTCGTCGAGGGTCTTCCAGGGGGCGTCGGCCTTGACGGCGATCACGCCGAAGTCGGCGCCGATGGCGGCCAGCCAGCGCACGTCGTCGGCGGTGAAATTGCCGTACTTGCCCTGGGCGAGGCGCAGGGTGGTGGCCGGCGAGGCCGCGACGATCAGGTTGGCGTCGCCCTTGCGCTGGGTCACCACGTGGGCGAAGGCCACGCCGCCGCCGCCGCCGGGCATGTTCGTCACCTTGACCGGCCGGGGGACGATCCCCAGATCGTAGAGCAGTTTGCCGCCGGTGCGGCAGGTGAAGTCCCAGCCGCCGCCGGGGTTGGCCGGGGCGATGCACTCCACGTTGCCGGGGCTAAAGGCGAAGGCCCCGCCGAACAACGCCAGGGCCGCTGCGAGAACACCGCTCTTCCAGAACCGCTTCATAGGTACCTCCTTTTCCTAACGGATAGATTTTATCACATCTTGTAAACGGTTATATAGAAAAAAACGCGTCGAGTACGGTACCTTTGTCCCGCCGGCGCGGGTTCAGGCGCGCCAGCCGCCGTGCTTGGCCTCGCTCTCGGGCTCGACGTGGATCACCGTCTCGGCCCCGGGGAGGGCTTCTTCCAGGGCGCGCTCGAGCCGGTCGGTGATCGCGTGCGCCTCCTCGACGGTCATGGTGGCGGGCACCACCAGGTGGAACTCCACGAAGGCGCGCGGCCCGCTGGCGCGGGTGCGCAGGTCGTGGTACTCGAGGGCGCCGTCGAGGTTCGCCGCAATCGTCCGCTGGATGCGCTCAACCTGATCCGGCGGCAGCGCCTCGTCCATCAGCCCGCCCACCGAGCGGCGGACCAACCGCAGGCCGACGACCAGGATGTTGAGGGCCACCCCCGCGGCCACCAAGGGGTCGAGCCACCACCAACCCAGCCGCCAGGCGAGGCCCGCCCCGAAGAGCACGCCCACGGTGGAGGCCACGTCGGTGAGCAGGTGCTGGGCGTCGGCCACCAGCGCCGGCGAGCGCACGCGCCGCCCCTGAGCCAGGAGCAGGAAGGCCCAGCCGGCGGTGATCCCCCCCGCCAGGGCCACGAGCCCCAGCCCCAGCGCCGGCTCGGTGAAGGGCTGCGGGTGCAGGAAGCGGCCCCACGCGGCGCGCAGCATCTCGAAGGCGGCGAAGAGGATCAGCGCTCCCTCGGCCACCGCCGAGAAGTACTCGGCCTTGGTGTGGCCGAAGGGGTGGGTGGCGTCGGCGGGGCGGACGGCGACGGCCAGGGCCACGAGCGCGCCCACCGCGGCGACGATGTTGACGATCGACTCGAGCGCGTCCGAGTAGATGGCCACGGAGCCGGTCAGCTCCCAGGCCAGCCACTTGATCCCAAAGACCCCGAGGCCGACGGCCACGCTCCAGCGCGCCAGGGCGAGGGAGCGTGCGTCCTGGGTCTTCACGCCGGGGCCTCCAGGGGCGCCTGCGCCGCCAGGCCGCCGGCGGGGGGGCGGCCCGCCCGCAGCGCCGCGTCGAGCGTTCGTCGCCAGCGCCGGCCGCCGGGTTCGCCCTTGAAGAGGTTGAAGAGCGGCCGCACCAGCGCCCGCAGCGGCACCCCCTCGGCGAGCCGCTCGTGCAGGTAGGCCTCGTAGCGCTCGAGCACTGCGCGGCGGTCGGGGACGCCGGCGTCGCCCCAAAGCAGCCGGTCGGCCGCGGCCCAGCGCCAGGGGCGGTCCCACATCGCCCGGCCCACCATCACCCCGTCGACGTGCTCCAGGTGGACGCGGGCCTCCTCGGGGGCCGCGACCCCGCCGTTGGTGACGATCGTGAGCTCGGGAAAGTCGCGCTTCAAGCGGTAGACCTTGGCGTGCTCGAGCGGCGGTACGGTTCGGTTGGCCTTCGGGTCGAGCCCCTCGGTCCAGGCCTTGCGCGCGTGCACGAGGAAGACGCGCACCCCCGCGGCGGCCGCGGTCTCTACGAAGCGCGCCAGGAAGGCGTAGTCGCCCTGTTCGTCCAGTCCCACGCGGTGCTTGACCGTCACCCGCACGCCGGTTTCCTCGTAGACGGCCCGCACGATCTCGGCCACCCGCTCGGGCCGGCGCATCAGCACCACCCCGAAGCCGCCCGCCTGCACCCGCGGCGAGGGGCAGCCGACGTTCAGGTTCACCTCGTCGTAGCCCCAGGGGCGGGCGATGGCCACCGCACGGGCCGCCAGCCGCGGGTCGGCCGTGCCGAGCTGCAGGGCGACGGGGTGCTCGGCGGGGTGGAAGTCCAGGTGCCGCGGGGGGTCGCCGTGGATCAGGGTGCGGTCGACCACCATCTCGCTGTACAGCCGGGTGCGGCGGGTGACGAGCCGCATCAGGAACCGGAAGTGCCGGTCCGTGCGCTCCATCATCGGCGCCAGCGCGAGCCGCCACGCGCTCATCTCACACCCCGCCCACACCCGGGGCGACCCGGGCGGGCTCGCGGAAGCGGATCCGCTCCCACTCGCCCTCTTCGAAGACCTCCAGGTCGGGGTCCCGCCCGCGCAGATAGGCGAGCACGTCCTGCACCAGGTCCTCGGGGGTGCTGGCCGCCGAGGTGATGCCCACCGCGCCCACGCCCTCGAACCACTCGGGCCGCAGGTCGGCGGCGGTGTCGATGCGCTCGGCGCGCGTCATGCTGCGGGCGATCTCGTAGAGCCGCATGCCGTTGGAGGAGTACGAGCTCGTCAGCACCAAAAAGAGGTCCACGTGCGGGGCGAGGCGCTTCACCTGGTCCTGGCGGTTCTTGGTGGCGTAGCAGAGGTCGTCGCGGCTGGGGAGCACCAGGTTGGGGAAGCGCCGCTTCAGGATCTCGATCGTCCGGTCGGTGTCGTCGACGCTCAGCGTCGTCTGGGTAAGGACGACGACGCGGTCGGGGTCGGGCACCTCGACGGTGCGGGGGTCGGCGAGGCGCGGGTCGCGCCCCACGTGGGTGTGCACGGCCACCAGCACGGTGTGCTCGGGCGCCTCGCCGTAGGTGCCCCTCACCTCCTGATGGTCGGCCGAGTCGCCGATGAGCAGCACGGTGTAGCCCATTTCGGCGTAGCGGCGGGCCTCGGTGTGCACCTTGGTCACCAGCGGGCAGGTGGCGTCGATGTAGCCCCAGCCCATGGCGCGCACCTGCTCGCGTACCTGGGGCGGAATGCCGTGGGCCGAGAAGACCACGGTCCGCGCCAGCTTGTGGCGGCGCTCCAGGTCGGCGATCTCGGCGAGGTCTTCGACGAAGTGGACCCCGCGCTGCTCGCGCAGCCGGTTCACCACCACGTCGTTGTGCACGATCGAGTGGTAGACGACCAGGTCGCCTTCCTCCGCAAGTTCCTCGGCGGCCTTCTCCACGGCGCGGATGGCCATCACCACGCCGGCGCAGAAGCCGCGGGGCTTGGCGAGGTAGACGCGCAGGCTCACGGGTGCATTGTACTAAGCCTTTCCCGCACCTGGGGCGGGGCCCCGGATCGGCCCGCGGGCGCGCGGGGCTCGGGTGGGTCGGGGAACATGCCCCAGCCGCCTACCCCACGGCCTCGTAGCGCCCGCCCGGCAACGCCCGCACATGCCCCGAGA
>Ga0256839_1002569_pt1 | contig 20022 bp, 17 predicted proteins | sample 354166metaG_FD_185968 | JGI IMG/M metagenome (GOLD analysis project Ga0256839, IMG submission 185968) | Hydrothermal vent microbial communities from Mid Atlantic Ridge, Atlantic Ocean - 354-166 | ecosystem: Environmental > Aquatic > Marine > Hydrothermal vents | place: Atlantic Ocean: Mid... | reverse complement strand
CCTTGTCCAAAGTTGTCCATAGTTTGGTAATACCCAACTGCTTCTCCGTTAAAATCCCAACCAGATGCTACTACTGGCGCTTCTACTACTGGCTCAACTGGAGCGATATCGCCACCTGCCATAATCATTGTCGATGCTACTACTGAAAGTAATAATGTTTTTTTCATTGTAATTCTCCTTGAATTTTTTTGAATACAAGCGTAGTATAACATGTTTCGTTAATAAATGTCAAGAAAATGAATAAAAAGTTAACAAATAGTTAATGTTTTTCTAAAGATTACGCGTACACGTAGGGTTTAGAGGGTTACTTGTTTAAAATTTATACAGTAATCGAGGTAAAAATCTTTCAAATACAGATAAAATGCGAGCGTTATACAGATATTTGAAGCATTTTGTTAATGTTCTATATAGAAATCATTAATAATTGATTTACATCATTTTTTGTAAAATGACTTTTTGATATCATGGTGTATCATTTATATTAAAGGAGAAAGAAAGATGAAAAAAGTACTTGTACTTTCAGTCGTAGCATCAGCGATGTTACTAGCAGGTGGGGATATCGCTCCAGTTGAGCCAGTAGTAGAAACAGCAGCACCAAGCAGTAGTGGGTTTTTAATCTTTAATAACATTAAAGCAGATGGTCAGATACGTCCTAGATACGAATTTGTAGAAGCTGCTGATAACGGTAAAGGGGATGCAGGAGCTTTGACGAACAGACTTACACTGGGGATTGCTGCAGACTTTTTACAGTTAGAGGGGCTTTCTGTATATTTAGAAGCTACCAATGTGATGGGGAGTGGAGACTTCTGGAGTGTGTCTAATGATGATATAGGTAAAAGACCTCTGTACCAAATCGTAGCTGATCCAGATCAGACACGTGTAACGCAGGCGTATTTGGATTATGCTTTTGGTGAAACGCTCATTCGTGCGGGTCGTCAAGATGTAGACTTGGATAACGTAAGGTTTATCGGTACGGTAGACTGGAGACAAATGCCACAAACCTATGATGCCGTTACTGTGATAAATAACTCTATAGATAACCTTAAACTATTGGCATCTTATGTGTGGGGGGTCAACAGGATTTTTGACAGTAACACAGTAAACCCTCTTGGAGGAAGATTTGATACCAATACGGTGCTTCTAAATGCTTCTTATGCCATGATGCCTGAACTGACTGTGACAGGGTATGGGTATCTTATAGAAGATTTTCATGATACATGGGGTATCGCTGCAACAGGTAAAATAGGATTGGGTGAAAGCACAAGTCTTTCATACCGTGCAGAGTATGCAACACAGACAGACCCTTCTTTTGAAGACCTTACCACCAACAAAACAGCTGATGCCGACTACTATAACTTACAAGCAACTTTCAACATGAGTGGCATCCTTCTTGGTGCTGGCTATGAAGTGCTTGGGGCAGGAGATAATGGAAATGCAGCCTTTAGTACACCACTTGCGACACTCCATGCACACAATGGTTGGGCAGACTTGTTTTTGGCAACACCTATAGATGGTCTTGTAGATGCTACCGCGATGATTGGGTATAAAGCACAAGGATTTGGTGTAGCAAAGGTAATTTACCATGATTTCTCAAGTGATAGAGGCAGTATAGACTATGGTACAGAGATAGATGCATTGTATAAAAACAAAATCCCTGGTGTAAAAGGTCTAAATGGACTGTTAAAAGCAGCTTGGTACAGTGCGGATACTTTCAGTGTAGATACAACCAAGTTTTGGGCAATGTTAGACTACAGATTTTAAACCTTAGATATCTCCTTGTTTGGAGGTATCTTTTATTCTACATATTTATATTACCTTTCTTCCCCCACATTTTATATCATAATTTTGTATTTTGAGTGACTATGCATGTATATGTAGTGTTTGCACAATATGTACACGTAGTTTGTTTATTATATATTTATAGAAATGTTTTGGAGGAAAATTTGTGAGAAAAAATATAATTAAAAATGTGTATCGTTGGGTACTGCTATCTATAACATTATTGTGGGTGTTTAGTTCTTCTGCTTTTGGAGACGATGGACTGAGTGTCAAACATGCAGTAACTGTAGGACTTGATAAAAATCCTGGCCTTACCCAGATACTCAGGCGATATGAAGCCCTCAACGAAGTTCCTTCCCAAGTTAAAAGTTTACCTGACCCTATCGTATCTGTGGGGCTCATCAATTTCCCAACCGATACCTTTAACCGATCACAAGAGGCGATGACAAATGTGCAGATAGGTTTTAGTCAGTATTTTCCTTATCCTGGAAAGTTAGACTTGAAAGGTGAGATAGCAGAGTTTGAAGCAACAGCAGCGTACCATACTGTGGATGAGGTTCGTTTACTTCTTGTAAACCATATAGAAAGTACATGGTGGCAGGTGTATTATTTTGACCGGGCGTTAGAAACCATTAGAAACAATCAAGAATTATTGCGTCAGTTTATCCAGATTGCAGAAGAAAAGTATAAAACAGGAGATGGCTTACAGCAAGATGTCTTGTTGGCACAGTTAGAGTTGTCTAAACTCTTAGATCAAGAAATACAGGTAAAGGCTTTTAGACGTAATCAAGGTATTAATTTAAATCTTCTCATGGGTGAAAAAGCTTCGAATAACATTCACTTAGGCAAAAAGAAAGAGAAGAAACTTTCTCATAAAATGAATGAAAAATATCTGTATCGGCTGGCGACAGAGTACAGACCTTCTTTAAAACGTGAAGAGTCCAAAGTACTCGCTTCAGGGTCTAGACTTGATTTGGCACGTAGAGAGTATTATCCTGATTTTAATGTGGCAGTATCTTACGGGGACAGACAAGGGTACAACCCTGGTACCTTTAATGACCCTAGGGCAGATTTGTTTTCGTTGAAGGTAGGTATCAAAGTACCTTTATATTATAAGACCAAACAATCCAAAGCGGTACAACAAAAGTTTATAGAACAACAAGAAAGATATGCAGCACTTGAAGATGAAAAACTTAAAGTAATGGCAGAAATATCAAAAAACTATACTGATTATCATCAGGCTAGAAAACAGCTCGCTTTGTTTCAAACGGGTATTTTACCACAGGCACGTCAAACTGTTGAGTCTATGCGTGCGGGTTACCAAGTAAGTAAGGTGGATTTTTTAAATCTTGTACAAAGTCAGGTAACGCTTTTTAACTATGAATTGATGTACTGGAAAGCATTGACATTCAGCATGCAGGCATTGTCGGGAATGAAAGCAAATGTGGGAGAGGTAAATATTTATGAATAAAACAATACTTAGCACAGTAGCACTTACTTTAGCAGTAGGGGTAGGTATCGGGTATGGTGTTTCCGTTTATACTTCAAGCAAGATGGAAAAAACAGCCACAGCTTCTGAAAACGCTTCAAAAGAGAAGAGAAAAAAAATCCTTTTTTACCGTAATGCGATGAACCCTGCAGTGACTTCTCCTGTACCAGCCAAAGACTCTATGGGGATGGATTATGTGCCTGTGTATGCTGATGGTGATGGAGAAAATGATAAAGCCGGTACCGTGAAGATAGATCCTACTGTCGTACAAAACATTGGGGTAAGAACAGCAAAAGTCAAAATAGAAGCTCTCAGTAAAGTCGTTCGTGCGGTTGGGCGTGTGGATTTTGATGAAGAAAAAATGGCACGACTACATCCTAAAACGAAAGGCTGGATAGAACAAATATTTATAGATAAAGTTGGTGAGACAGTTAAAAAAGATGATATTTTAATGAGTATCTATTCTCCACAGTTGGTCTCTACACAAGAGGAATATTTGCTAGCTTTAAAAAATGTAAAGGCGTTGAGCCGAAGTCCGTTTAAAGATGTACGAGAAGGTGCAAAACGTTTGGTACAAAGTGCAAGAGAGCGATTAACCTTGTTAGATGTACCAGAACATCAAATAAAAGAGCTTGAAAAAAGCAGAAAAATTAAAAAAAGTTTACATATACATACACCTGTTGCAGGGACAGTACTTCGTATAGGCGCACGAAAAGGACAACACGTTACACCGCAAACGGAACTCTATATGATTGCAGATTTGAATACGGTATGGATTATTGCAGAGATTTATGAATATGAACTTCCATGGATTCGTACGGGAGACAGTGCAGAAGTGACGCTTATTAGTGTACCAGGGAAAGTCTTTAAGGGTACGGTAGATTATATCTACCCTTATGCTGAAGCAAAGACACGTACTACAAAAGTAAGACTTGTGTTTAAAAATAATGATTTACGTTTACGTCCAGATATGTTCGCCGAAGTCAACATACACGTACAAAACCAAAAAGACGCCTTGGTCATTCCTTCAGAAGCGGTGATACGTTCTGGGAACGAAACACAGGTATTTGTTGTAAAAGGGGCAGGGAAATATGAACCTCGTTTAGTGAAAATAGGCATAGAGTCTGGGGGAAAAGTATCGATACTTTCGGGACTTAAGGAGGCTGAAGAGGTAGTAACTTCTGCACAGTTCCTCATAGATTCTGAGTCTAAGTTACGTGAAGCCACAGCCAAAATGATGGAGGTTGTTACCGTGCCTAAAAAAATGAAGATGGATAAAAATAACACCAAAGAGGTGAAAAATGATTAATGCCATTATTAGTGCATCACTGCGGGAACGTTTCATGGTCATTATTGCGATGGTTATTATCGCGGTGGTGGGTGTCTTTTCTTATAAAAATGCACCTTTGGATGCCATACCAGATTTATCTGATGTACAAGTTATCATCTTTACTGAGTATCCAGGGCAGTCTCCGCAAGTGGTGGAAGACCAAGTCACCTATCCGCTTACAACGGCAATGTTAGCCGTACCTAAAACAAAAGTAGTCAGAGGCTACTCTTTTTTTGGTATCTCTTTTGTCTATCTTATTTTTGAAGATGGCACAGATATGTACTGGGCGCGTTCTCGTGTATTAGAGTCATTAAACTATGTGAGTGGAAGGCTGCCTAAATCAGTGAATCCCGCTCTTGGTCCAGATGCGACAGGGGTAGGTTGGATTTATGAATATATTTTAGAAGACACTACAGGGAAACATGACCTTGCTCAACTACGTTCTTTGCAAGACTGGTATATGCGTTACCCTCTACAAACAGTCAATGGTGTTGCTGAAGTTGCTTCTGTGGGTGGCTATGTGAAGCAGTATCAAGTTGAGGTTGATCCCAATGCTTTACAACGTTATAATATTTCACTTAATACTGTAAAAATGGCGATTCAAAATTCCAACAAAGATGTGGGTGGTCGTCTTTTAGAGATGGCAGAGACTGAATATATGGTACGGAGTGCAGGGTATATACAGTCAGTAGATGACCTGAATAAAATACCAGTAGGTGTCGACAAGGAAGGTACTCCAATACGCCTAAGAGATGTGGCAAATGTCTTTATCGGGCCTGAGCTTAGAAGAGGTTTGGTAGATTATAACGGTGAAGGTGAAGTAGTCGGTGGTGTGGTCATCATGCGTTTTGGTGAAAATGCCTTAGCAACGATACAGGCTGTACGTAAAAAACTTGATGAACTCCAAAAAGGTTTACCCGAAGGGGTCAATATCATCCCTGTGTACGATAGAGGAGACTTGATAGAAAGGGCTGTTGAAAGTCTCAATACCTCTTTAATGCAAGAACTGTTTATCGTGAGTTTGGTGGTTATACTTTTTTTACTGCATGCCCGTTCTGCTTTTGTGGCTATCATCACTTTGCCTTTGGGTATTTTAATGGCATTTATAGTGATGCGATTTCAAGGTTTAGATGCCAATATTATGTCTCTTGGTGGTATAGCCATCACCATTGGTACGATGGTTGATGGGGCGATTGTGATGGTGGAAAATGCCCATAGTCGTTTGGCAGAGGCAGTGAAAGAAAAGGGTGCGCAGTTAAGTGACAGTGAGCGATGGGAAGTGATTACCAAATCCTCAAAAGAGGTAGGTCCCGCACTCTTTTTCTCATTGCTTGTTATTACGGTTTCTTTTTTACCTATTTTTACGATGCAAGCACAAGAGGGGAGACTCTTTAGTCCCTTGGCATTTACGGCTACCTATGCGATGGCAGCATCTGCTATTTTGGCAGTGACTTTAGTCCCTGTGATGATTGGGTATTTTGTACGTGGTAAGATTATAGCAGAAGAGAAAAACCCTATTAACCGTGCGTTACATGCTATGCATACCCCTACTTTGAAATTTGCAATGAAATGGCGTACGGTTACCGTTGTCCTTGCTATAGCCCTTTTGGCATTAACCTATTATCCCTATTCAAAGTTAGGTAGTGAATTCATGCCCCCACTGGATGAAGGGGATGTTCTTTATATGCCCACGATGTTTCCAGGTATTTCTATTACCAAAGCAAAAGAATTTTTACAGCAAAGTGACAAAATACTGAAAACTTTTCCAGAAGTAAAAAGTGTTTTTGGGAAAATAGGTCGTGCGGAGACTGCTACAGATGCAGCACCTCTGTCTATGGTTGAGACAACGATTCGTTTAAAACCCAAAGAAGAGTGGCCAGATCCCAGTAAATCAACACAAGACTTAATGCTTGAGTTTAACACGGCGATTAACTTCCCTGGGGTTGCCAATGCATGGACGATGCCTATTAAAACGCGTATAGACATGCTTTCTACAGGGATAAAAACACCTGTGGGTATCAAAGTGTCTGGTCCAGACCTGAATGTACTCCAAAAAGTATCAAAAGAGATAGAACAAGCGATGAAAATGTTGCCAGAGACTACGTCAGCTTTTGGGGATAGGGCTGTGGGTGGTTATTATCTTGATTTTAATATCGATAGAGAGAAGGCAGCACGCTATGGGTTAACTGTAGGTGCAGTGCAAGATGTGATACAAAGTGCTATTGGAGGGATGAATGTTACACAAACAGTTGAAGGCTTAGAACGTTATCCTGTCAATGTCCGTTATCCTAGAGATTTACGTAGTGATAAAGAGACACTCTCACGTGTGCTCATTCCTACGCCAACAGGCATACAAATCCCTATTGCAATGGTAGCAACGATAGAATATACAAGAGGTCCTCCTGTCATTAAAAGTGAAGATGCCAGACCCAATGCATGGATTTATGTTGATATATCCAGTTCAGATATAGGTGGATTTGTAGCAAAAGCAAAAAAAATTTTAGAAGAGAAAGTAAAAATTCCAGCAGGATATACCGTTACTTGGTCTGGTCAGTTTGAGTATATGGAAAGAGCTTCGCAACGTTTACAAATCGTTGCACCTATTACTTTGTTGATTATTTTTATACTTTTATATTTGAATTTTAAAAACGTGATAGAACCTGTTATTGTGATGCTGTCCATGCCATTTGCACTTGTTGGTGGAATATGGTTGATTTATCTTAACGATTATAACCTTTCTGTGGCTGTAGCCGTAGGGTTTATAGCCCTTGCGGGAATGGCAGCTGAGATTGGGGTACTTGTCTTAAGTTTTATCGATACAGAAGTAGAAAAAATACGTAGTAAAAAGAAAGAAGCACTCTCCGTTGAAGAGATTAAAGAGGCAGCCTTTTATGCTACATCACAAAGGGTGAGACCGGTCATGATGACAGCAGTCTCAACTATGGCGGGGCTTATCCCTATTATGTTAAGTACAGCAACAGGCTCTGATGTAACACACAGAATTGCCGCACCTATGTTAGGGGGTATGTTAACGGTGACTATACTTAATCTACTTGTGCTACCTGTAGTCTATAGTTTGGTCTTACAGTTTAATGAAAAAAGAAAATAAAAGGTATGAGGATAAGATATTAAATATTTTTTGTTTGATGGGAATTGATTTATATAAAAAGAGATGGTGGCGCCAGACGGAATCGAACCGCCGACACAAGGATTTTCAATCCTTTGCTCTACCAACTGAGCTATGGAGCCACAACTTAAAAGAAGAGTTCTGTTTAAGTGGATAGAATTATAACGGCTTAAACTTAAAAAAATACGAGGATTTAGAGGAAACTAAAACTTTTTTAAATTTTTGACCAATTCCATAAAGATGTCACCTCTATGTTTGTAGGATTTAAACTGATCAAAGCTGGCTGCAGCAGGTGAGAGAAGTGCTACTTCGTCTAAGGTAAGGACACGGTCTATTTGTATAATGGCTGTTTCTAAGGTTTCACAGGCAACTGTCTTTACATGATACTCTTTTGCCAGTGACATAAGTTTCTCACTGTTTGATCCTATAGTATATAGTGTAAGCATAACTGTTTGCATTTGTTTAAAAAGAGGTGTTAAATCTACCCCTTTGTCATCCCCACCTAGAATAAGATGCATAGGTGTATCTGCGTATCCTTTTACTGCCTGTATGGTTGCATCCAGATTGGTGGCTTTTGAGTCATTTATCCAGAGTCTTCCTTTTGCATCTTTTAATTCCTCTTGTCTATGGGCATCTAGAGTAAAAGAGTTCATGAGTGTATACTCTGCTTCATCAAAGAGGACTTTTGTGACGGCAAGTGAAAGTAAGGCATCTTGTAAAAATGCTGCTTTGAAGCGTAGTTTGGAGCTGTCTAGGTTAAAATATCCGTCTAGAAATGCGTTACTGTCGTATTCTACAACATAGGCATCGGTTTTAGGTACGTTTAGTCCTTGGGGGATGAGTGCCAATTCTCCCTCTTTCATAGTCAATAAGGGTTTTAGTTTATCTGCTGCGTATTGTTCAAATGTTTCATGCCAGTCTAAGTGGTCTGGGGTGATAGGAAGTAGGAGATAAATATCTGGGGAAGCCTTGTTGGTATGGTGTAGTGTAAAAGAAGAACTCTCAAGTACCCAAATAGGTGCTTTTTCATCTAACTCTGCCAGGGGTGTACCTATGTTTCCCCCAGAGACTGCACCTCTTTTTTCTAAAATATGAGTGAGCATTTGGGTGGTAGTGGTTTTGCCATTGGTGCCTGAAATCCAGATGCTAAATGGCATAATGTCATTAAAATAGTCGTATTCGCTTAAAAGGTTTTTTGCTTTTAGTATAAGTGGATGATTGGGTTTTAGGCTAGGGGTCGTGACTTCTAAGGGGCTCTTTTCAGGATCAAAAAGTGATGAAGGATGAATGGTGTTATTATTTTCATCCATATAACTCTCTTGACAGTTATCATCAAAAAAAGTACAGCCACCTCCTAGTTTTTTTGCGATGGCTTTTGTGGTAAGTCCGTAGCCGAATAAAGTTGGTTTTTTTTGCATCTTATCTAAACTTAAAGGAGATAAGTGCAAGGATATTTGCGATGAAGGCAATCATCCAAAAACGTATGATAATTTTATTTTCTGCCCATTTTTTTAGCTCAAAATGGTGATGAATAGGAGCCATGAGAAAAATGCGTTCTCCACGTAACTTAAAACTTCCAACCTGTAAAATGACGGAGACCGTTTCTATCACAAAAATGATACCGATGAGTATGAGCAATACTTCACTTTTCCCTAAGATAGCAAGGTAAGCGATGAACCCGCCAATAGCAAGACTCCCTGTATCACCCATAAAGACTTCAGCAGGGTAACAGTTGTACCATAAAAAACCCAGTAATCCGCCAGACAAAGCAACGGCAGGGATAAACACTTCACCTACCCCTTTAATGTTAGGGACAAGCAAGTACTGGCTAAAGATAGCATGTCCAGTAATATACACGATCACACCCAATGTAGAGAGTGCAATGACCGAGGGTACGGTGGCTAAACCATCAAGACCATCTGTGAGATTTACTGCATTTGTTGTTGCTAAAAAAACCAGTATCCAAAAAGGGATGGCTGCGTACCCTAAGTCAAACAGTGGTGTTTTAAGAAAAGGGACATAAAATTCTGTGGGAAAACCCGCATAAAGTAATAGTCCTGTGGCGAAAGTAGCAATCAGTGCCTGTAGAGCCATTTTCCCTCTAGGTGTTAATCCTTCTAGGTTGTCACCAGAAAGTACTTTGCCCAAATCATCTTTGAGTCCTACAAGCCCAAATCCAATCAGAGTAATGATGCCTCCCCATACATAGGGATTGCTTAAATCTACGCTTATAAATATAGCGATTAAGGTAGCAAGCAAAAAAACTGCTCCACCCATAGTGGGGGTATGACGTTTACTTTCATGTGCAGGTACATATTTACTTATGGGTTGATTGGCATTTTTTGAATGTGCCCATGTAAGATATTTTGGCATGACCAACAAGGTGAGCATAAATGCAATAAAAAATGCCACACCAGCGCGCACTGTAATATAGCCAAAAAGATTAATATCAAGGAGTTGAGAGAGTTCATAAAGCATACGTTTTGTTTCCCCTTTTATGTTTAAGAAAGTTTATTTTACTATTATTTCAATAAAATATAAGAAAAAGATATGACTATGAGTAATCAAAAAACAATTTTAATTATCACTGATGGCATTGGCTGCAAGCCAGACAGCAAATGTAATGCTTTTAAAGATGCTACAAAACCTACCTATGACAGCCTTTTTGAAGATGTACCCCGTGCACTTATCTCGACACATGGGTTAAGTGTAGGGTTACCTGAAGGGCAAATGGGAAATTCTGAAGTAGGACATATGACCATAGGTTCAGGGCGTATTTTGTATCAGGATTTGGTAAAAGTATCGAAGGCACTTGAAGATGGAAGTATAGAAAAGAATGAAGCTCTGAATGAAACTTTGTCAAAAAGTGACCGTGTACATCTGATAGGACTTTTGAGTGATGGTGGGGTGCATTCACACATTGAACACACTAGTGGGTTGGCTAAACGCATTAAAAACAGAGGGAAAAAAGTCTTTTTACACCTTATCACTGATGGACGTGATGTGAGTCCTACTTCTGCAAAAACGTATATAGAACAGATTGAAGCACTTTGTGATGAGAATATCTGTATTGCAACCATCGGTGGACGTTTTTTTACGATGGATAGAGACAATAGATGGGAAAGAGTAGAAAAAGGATACCGTGCTATTGTTGAAGCAAAACCTTCTACGGCACTAACCCCACAAGCATATGTAGATGCAAGCTATGCTAAAAATGAACATGATGAGTTTTTAGAACCTGCAGCCTTTGCAGGCTATAAAGGTATGGAAGAGGGGGATGTGGTTATTGTGAGTAATTTCCGTTCAGACAGGGTACGTGAGATTACAGCAGCACTGGGGAAAGAAGATTTTGATGGATTTGAACGAAGATATCTTCCTTTACATATCGCTACGATGACACAGTATGATGCCAGTTTTAATCATCCTATACTTTTTCCAAAAGAGGCACCTGAGCATACTTTGGCAGAAGTGGTTTCCAAGGCTGGACTACGTCAACTACATACGGCAGAAACTGAAAAGTATGCCCATGTAACATTTTTCCTAAATGGCGGGATAGAAGCACCTTACATTGGTGAGAGTCGTGTGCTCATACCCAGCCCAGATGTAAAAACGTATGATATGAAACCAGAGATGTCCGCACCAGAAGTGGGAGAAGCTGTCCGCACTGCAATGGATGAACAATATGATTTTATCGTTGTGAATTTTGCCAATGGTGATATGGTCGGACATACAGGGAACTATGAAGCGGCATGTTTGGCAGTCAATGCTGTCGATACTGAACTGGGAAAAATTGTAAAAAAAGCGAAAGAAGATGGCTATAACATTGTCTTGACTTCAGACCATGGGAATTGTGAAGAGATGCAAGACGCAGAAGGACATATATTGACCAACCATACCGTAGGGGAGGTATGGTGTTTTGTCATGGCAGAAGGTATCACAAAAGTGAAAGAGGGATGTGGTCTGAACAATGTAGCACCGACAGTCCTCCAACTTATGGGGCTTGACATTCCTAAAGAGATGGATGCACCTTTGATTTAACTGTTTGACATAATCCTTTTTTCCTTGTATGATAAAATATTGTTTTCTAAACATCGTTAGATGAATGGAGTTTAGAAGAAGTGTCGCTTTTTTAAAGGAGAATTTTATAATGAACCAAAAGATAAAAGAATCCGTGGGTACATTGCTTGCACATATCATCAAGGTAGACAAGAGAGATATAGAGAAAGAAGCACCGGTCTTTTGTGATATTATGGGACAAAATTTTGAGTGTAGTGAAGATGAAGCAAAAAGTTTTCTTTATGATATTATGGACAGAGAGTATGATTTAGATGAACATGTCACGATTATCAATCAGGCATTGTGTGATGATAAACTCTCTAAATTACACCTTTTAGAACAACTCAATCATGTGATATATTCTGATACGATTGGTCCGGATGATTATAAAATTTTTGAAGATATCAAAAATAAACTTTTTGAATGTTAGCTCTAAAGCCCTACATGTTACAATATCCCAAATATTTTAAAGGGTTGGTATGAAATTTACAGGATCAAACGTATTGGTGACAGGAGCAAGTAGAGGGATTGGCGCAGAGATAGCCAAGGATTTGGCTGCATTTGGCTTAAAGGTTTGGGTAAACTTTCGTTCTGGTGAAGCTGAAGCGAATGCTGTAAAAGCTGAGATAGAAGCAGCAGGAGGAAAAGCAGAAGTCATTGGGTTTGATGTGAGCAATGAAGATGCATTTGTAAGTGCTATAAAGAGCATTGTTCAGAGTGATGGGGAATTGTCATATTTGGTTAACAATGCAGGTATTACCAAAGATGGATTGGCGATGCGTATGAAGAGTGAACAGTTTATGGACGTGATTGAGGCCAACCTAAAATCAACGTTTATTGGGTGTAGAGAGTCTCTTAAAGTAATGCGTAAAAAACGATTTGGTTCTGTTGTGAATATCGCATCTATTGTAGGGGAAACTGGGAATGCGGGTCAGACAAATTATGCAGCTTCAAAAGGTGGCACGATAGCAATGACTAAGTCATTTGCTATAGAGGCTGCTACTTCAGGCATACGTTACAATACTATTACCCCAGGGTTCATTGCTACAGAAATGACAGAGGTACTCAAAGATGAGGTAAAAGATGCTTTTACTGCAAAGATTCCTATGGGGAGATTTGGTCAACCTTCTGAAGTGGCTGATGCTGTCGCATTTTTACTTTCTGATCATTCTTCTTATATTACAGGAGAAACACTCAAGGTCAATGGTGGTATGTTTATGTAGTTTTAGAAAGGTGTCTTTTTATAAGATACCATAGAAGTATCAACATTGCTGCAAATAAAAATCCTATAGATAACCCATCACTATAAACCACAAGTATATCTTCAAAATGTTTGATTAAATAGACCCACAATACGATAGCAATAAAGGTGCTCAAAAGCACTACAAATAAAGTAATTCTGTGCCTAAAACCTATGAGATATCCTACAAAACTTCCCACAACGGGGCCTGTCATGGCAAAAGGGGTCAATACAAACAGTATCAAACCAAATACACCATACTTTTTAATCATAGGTTGATAGTCAGCAGCTGTTTTTTTAGACTTGTTTAAAAAATCATTTAAGGGTTGGTAAGATATGAGTTCAAGTTTATTCCAACTCATGACAAAGAGTGGATAGAGAATGAGTACCATAATAGATTCTATGATAAAATTAAATGCAAGTAAAAATAACATATTCATCTGTGCAGAAACACCGATAGAAAGTCCTGCCATACGCCCAAAAAAGATGTTTGTGATGGTAATACTTAATAAGGATTGAAAATACTCAGGATAAAACACAAATGCGAAGAGAAGAAAAATGAAGAACCCAGCTAACATTATAAGCCCCAAGAGTAAAATCCTACCTTCTTTATGTTGTACAAGTAGATGACTGTTTTTCAAACGTTCCTCCTCTTTTTTTCTGAGATAAAAATTATACCATGATAAATACTTTTGAGGTATAATTATTGGAAGAAGACTTATTTATAGAGGGTTGATATTGATACGTATACTTGTACTAGAAGATGATAAATTATTTAATGAAACCTTAGAAGACTTTTTAGAAGAAGAGGGTTTTACGTTGCACTGCGTCTTGGACCCCTATACTGCACTGGATTTTACGTATGAAAATAATTATGATTTATATCTTTTTGATGTAAACCTACCGTATGAAACTGGTTTTGAGCTTTTAGAAAAACTACGGAGCAGTGGTGATAATACTCCTTGTATTTTCATTACATCTAGAAATGATAAAGTATCACTAAGGGTAGGTTTTGAACAAGGTGGAGATGATTACATTACCAAACCTGTTGACCTAGAAGAACTTTTATTACGTATACATGCCGTACTGCGTCGACAAATACGCCATGAAGTAGTACACATAGGTCAGTATGAATTTGATGTGATAACAAAAAAACTTTTTCATCAAAATAAACGCGTAGAAGTAGGATTTAAAGTGCAGGAATTACTCTATATTCTTTTGGAAGGGCGAGGAAAAATAGTTACCTTGGAACATATTAAATCCCGTTTATGGAGTGCTTCTGAGGAAGCAAGTGAAGGGGCATTGAGGGTATATATAGCCCAATTAAAAAAATATTTTCCCACACAGATACAAAATGTAAGAGGTGTTGGTTATAAAATGAGTATAGAATGTTAAAGCAAAAAAAGGAGCTTTTTTTAGCGGCAGCCATTTATTTTATCACAGTTTTTATTTTGCTCATGACGGTATATCGTTTTTTAGAAAATTGGCATTTAAGTGAATTTAATTTTTTTATAGCAGGGGTACTTGTGATTTTGGTAGCTCTTGGGTGGGGATATGTACTTATCGTGCTGATTTTCGCACCACAAAAGCAAATGGAAAACACGCTGACTACACTGACTCATGATATTATACATGAATTAAATATTCCTCTTTCAACGATAGATGCCAATATCAATATGTTAAAAAAAACAGCACAAAATGAAAAGTCTCTTAAGCGTTTACAGCGGATAGAGGATGCTTCATATAGGTTAAAAAGACTCTATGATGAATTGGTGTACACAATCAAAAAAGAGATACATGAAATAGAAAAAGAATGTTTTGATGTACAAAAAGTTGTAGAAGCACGTGTAGCTGTCTTTCAAGAACAGGGACGTAACCCTTTTATATTGGTATTGGAGGAGTATGAGATAAAAGCAGATAAAATTGGGTTTGAACAGATGCTTGATAATATTCTTAGTAATGCGATGAAGTACTCTAAGAAAGATACAGCTATTAGCGTGACGTGCAAACAGCATATCTTGTGTGTGGAAGATAAGGGTATAGGCATGACGATGGGTGAGTTGTTGCGTATACATGAACGTTATTTTCAAGGTGATGAAAAAAAAGAAGGAGAAGGGATAGGATTGGCTTTGGTAAAAGCATATTGTGACAATGAAGCAATGGGTATACAGATAGAGTCTGAAAAAGATAAAGGAACACGAGTACGCATCAATCTTGAAAAAGTGCAAAGTAAATGTACCCAGATGTAGAGGTAGTAGTAAGACTAAATTCCTCTTCTTTTGAAGCATTGGTTCATAAAGTGTTCATATTGCTACATTATAATTGAAAGAATAGGAAATGAAGGAATAGGCATGCCATCAAGTATTTTGTTACTAGAAGATGATATACAACTTAGCGATACAGTGAAGCAATTTCTTGAAATGAAGGGTTATAATGTTCATGTGGCATATGATGGGTATCAAGCAGAAGAGATTGTTTATGAAAAATGTATAGATTTAATGCTTTTAGATGTAAAAGTACCTCTGATGAATGGTTTCGATGTTTTAAAACATGTCCGTGCAGAAGGTAAAGAAACACCTACTATTTTTATTACGTCTTTAAACAGTGTAGCAGATGTCGAAAAAGGGTTTGCGGTAGGGTGTGATGATTATATTCGGAAACCTTTTTCTCTGAAGGAGTTGTTGGTGCGGGTAGAGTCACTGCTTAAGCGTACATTTGGAACCCATAGAGATAAAATTTTTTTAGAAGAGGGACTTTTTTTTGATACAAAAGAACTTATTTTGATACAAAATGGAAAAAAAATACCCCTTAAAACGAAAGAATTTACCTTGCTCTCACTCTTTTTGAAACATCCAAATGAACTAATAAATTATGAAACCATCAACAACACACTCTGGACATATGATGAGTCGCCAAGTTCAGGTTCCTTACGAACCTACATTAAACGAATACGTGCAGTAATAGGTAAAGAAAAAATAGAGACCATTAAAAACGTAGGATATCGGTTTGTTACCTAGTGAGAAAAGAAGTTTAGTACGTTTCTTGGTGATTTATCTTTTTTCAACATTGTTGCTCTTTGGACTTGCTTCATGGATATTTTATAGCTTTTCTAAACATCAGTTATTGGATAAGCAAAAAGAGATGTTGAAATATGAAGCAGAAGTTTTAAAATCCAAATTAAGAATATTACATCAATCTAATGAACAGATACTAGTCTACCCTGTCAATAATCAAATAAAATCTGCTATTTATGATTTAGATAAAAGGTATATTTTTGGTACGTATGATGCTAGACATCCTTTTGGATTAGAAGAGTCTAATCATTTGTACTATAGGGCAAAAATGGAGCCATATTATCTAGGTGCAGCGTATATAGTCACAAGTAAAAAAATTGACTATACACCTATTATCACTTTACAAAAAAATGTATTTTTATTTATGTTATTAGCAGGTCTATTTTTTGCTACCTTAGCCTATCTCTTAGGACACTTATTTGTGGCACCTATGAGAGAATCATTGGAAAAAATGAACCATTTTATACAAGATACCACGCATGAACTAAACACACCCATAAGTACAATACTCACCAATATTGAGATGATAGAAACATTTGGTAAATATGAAGAAAACAATTGTGAATTAAAGCGTATAGAGATTGCTTCAAAAACATTGAGTCGTATTTATGATGACTTAACCTACCTGAATCTTAACCATCAATATCATCGTACCATGGTAAATGTCAATATTTCAGAACTTATTGCGGAACGATTGGTATATTTTACCGCTATGATAGAAGCTAAAAAGATAAATGTATTGCAAAGTATCACCCAAGATATAGTGTTGAGAATTGATAAAAATGATGCATTACGACTCATAGACAACTTGCTCTCTAATGCGATTAAATATAATAAACCACAAGGGCTATTGGAAGTTAGTTTAACTAAAGAAGGTATGACAGTGCACGATACGGGTATTGGAATAAAAACACAAGAGTTAAAACAAATCTTACATCGTTTTAAGCGTGCAAATAAAAGTGAAGGGGGCTTTGGCATAGGTTTGCATATCGTGAGTCAAGTATGTGAAAGTTATGGTTTTGATTTAGACATACAGTCTGTAGAGAATAGAGGAACGGAGGTATATATTAGATGGTCAAAATAATGATAATGGTTGTGATGATGGTAAGTATCTATGCCGAGCCTATCAATTTGGAACAAAATTGTCTTACCTGTCATCAATCCAATCAGATACCAGACAGGCTTATTTATAAGAGATATTTGATGAAGTATAGTACTTCAAATCGGATAGAAGAAGCAATGCTACAGTATCTCAAGAATCCAAATCAACATAGTTCAATCATGCCACCACAGTTTTTTTTGAAGTTCCCGATGAAAAAGGTGCTGAATAGACAAAATAAAGATTTAGTGCAATATATACGTGCTTATATCCAGAAGTATGACATAAAGAAGAATATGATCTTGGAGAGAAGTTCACAGTAAATTAACGTAGGAAAGTTATGATTTGGTATATCAGACTTAAGGAATTCACAGTGAAAAAAATACTTTTACTTTTAGCAAGCACCACCGCAATGACTCTCGCATCAACAGGTGTAGCACTTTTAGAAAAAAAATGTGCTTCTTGTCATATGCTTGAGACTCCAGAGTTTCATCAAATACCTACATTGAAGGCTCCTGCTATGGATGCAGTGGTATTTCACATTAACTTGGCTATGAAAGAGGAGAAGAAGAAAAAAGATTTTATTGTGGACTATGTATTCAATCCTGATATCTCCAAGTCAGTGTGTGAGTCTAATAAAGTAGCCAAGTATGGCGTTATGCCTTCACAAAAAGGGAATGTCAAGAAAGAAGAGTTGGTTCTTATCGCTACAGAGATGTTGGCACAGTATCCACATCCAAAATTTGTTGTGATGATTAAAGAAATGTTAACAAATGATAAAATGAAAGCATTGCAAACTTCTCCCTTCCTAGTTAATAAAGAAGGTTTACCTCATATGACTAAACTACTTATACAAAATTGGGATAAAGCAGGATTAGGACTTTCAAAAGAGCAAAAAGAGAAACTTCTTGTAGTTCGAAAAGAGACACTTCAAGCTGTCAAATACATCAAAAAACAACTTAACCCTCTTGAAGATGAGATAGTAGAAGCCATGATAGACCGAGAAGACCCAAAAAGTATAGAAAAAACATTGGAAAAAATCGCTACACTCAAGATGGAAGCAAGCAGGGTACACCTAAAATGTATTGCCCAAACGACAGCGATATTGACAGAAGAACAAGTAGGTTTTTTACTACCATTTTGGGAATAAGGATTAGGGTATAAATTCACTTTACGTCCATGTTACTGTGATACTCTTCTTCCATATGATTATGGGAGTATAAGATGAAATATATTTTTGGGTTAGTTTTTTTCTCGGTATCACTATGGTGTGATACATTAGATGGGCTTATTCATTATGCTATAAGACATAGTATCGTGATTAAACAGAGTCAAGCTCAAGCAGAATTGTCTGAAATAAAACGCCAAGAGAGTAAGGTTCAACAATTTGGTGAATTGAATCTTATATCGGACTATACGCACTACAACACTGCCCGTACACTAGCCCCATTGACACCAGGGGCTTTAGGTGCGGGAGTACCTATTACCACATCTCAAGATATTTTTTATGCAGGGGCGAGTTATACTGTCCCACTTTTTACAGGATTTGCACAAACAAGACAAATAGAGATAAGTACTCTTGCCAAGCAGATGGCTGAGGTGAAGATGAGACTTACTAAAGAACAACTCATCTATAACATTCGCTCTTTATATCTTTCGATACTGGCACAAAAAGAGATTTTGAAGGCACAACAAACATACAGCACAGCTTTATATACTTTGACCAAACAGATTGCGTATGAGGTGAAACTTGGGAAAAAGGCAAAGATAGATTTACTTAAAGCACAGGCAAATGCCCAAGATGCAAAGACACAGGTAGAGATATTAAAAACCAATATATCTATCACCAAAGCTACACTTGCTTCACTGGTAGGGAAAAAAGTGGATACGTTCAAAGCGATAAAGATTAAACTCAATAAACCTTCTTATTCGATAGAGAGACTTTATGCACAAAGTACACAGCTAGCAAAGGTAGAAGTAGAAGAGATGGCTTTAAGAAAGGCGGATAAAGTTATCTCTAAAAGTCAAGCATTAAAGTTACCTCAAGTGAATTTTTCGAGTTTTGTAGGTAAAAATTATGGACAAGACCTTGCAACAGATAATTGGGACAATGAAACACTTTGGCAAGCTGGCATTAATGTAAAGTGGAACTTAGTTGACTTTGGAAAGAGAGATTTGGCTGTGCAACAAGCTAAAATTGAAAAGATGGAAGCTATATTTAACAAGGAACAAACACTTTTAGATTTGCGGAAATTACTGACACAAGGTATTTCTAAAGTAAAGCAGAGTTATGCAAAGTATATGGGCAACAAGGTACAGTTTAGACTCAGCCAAAAAAGTGAGAAGATAGAACAAGTACGTTATGAAAATGATGTTTCTACCTTGAATGATTTGCTTTTGGTGAAGGGACAAACACAACTTATACGCGCAAAAGTCATTGAGAGTAAGTATAACTATCAAAAGAGTAAATATTATTTAGATTATTTACTGGAAAAAGGGGTGAGAAAATGAAAAATAAAAACTTAATCATAAGTACTGTAGTAGTGTTGGCAGTAGTAATACTGGCTATTAAAGGTAAAGGTTTACTAGAAACACGTAAATCAGAAGTAGCCAACGAAGCACTCCCCTCGGCCACAGCAGTCAGTGTGCCTGTTGTGCATGGTGTACAAGGTACATTGAAACACACAGAAGGGTATTTGGCTCAGATAGTCTCGGACAAGAGCATCAAACTCTCTACCAAACTTGCAGGGTATGTGAAAAAGGTACATGTGAGTGAGTCACAAAAGGTTAAAAAAGGTGATGCACTAGTAAGCATTGATGCCATAGAG
>Ga0256839_1002568_pt1 | contig 20024 bp, 11 predicted proteins | sample 354166metaG_FD_185968 | JGI IMG/M metagenome (GOLD analysis project Ga0256839, IMG submission 185968) | Hydrothermal vent microbial communities from Mid Atlantic Ridge, Atlantic Ocean - 354-166 | ecosystem: Environmental > Aquatic > Marine > Hydrothermal vents | place: Atlantic Ocean: Mid... | reverse complement strand
TCATGGGGGTCGCAGGCGGCATGAACCCGGAAGACCTCGGCGTAAGTCATGCGCCGGCACGCGGATTGTGATGGCAGCAAGGTGGCCACCAGAACGGCCACTTCATTCATCAGGGCATGATGATCGCAGCCGGGCCGGTACCATTCCAACAGGGTGAACTCGGGATTGTGACGGCCCCCCGCCTCGCCGTCGCGGAAGGCCTTGCCGATCTGAAAGATGGGGCCGCTGCCCGCGGCCAGCAGACGCTTCATGGCCAACTCGGGCGAGGTCTGCAAATACAGCTCCAGCCCGCGCGCGTGACCAGGGCCGGTATAGCGCGTCGACAGGCTGCTCAGGTGGGGTTCGGTGCTGGCATGACGGGACAAGAGGGGGGTATCCACCTCCAGCACCCCGCGCTCATGGAAAAAGTGCCGGATACGCCTCAGTACAGCGGCCCGCAGGCGCAGATTGTCCAGCGTCGCCGTCGGCCACCAATGCAAACGCCCCTCCTTCCCCTTCACGCTGCACGCCTACCCCTTGACCCGCGCCGCGTATTCCCCGCTGCGGGTATCCACCTTGATGACTTCCCCCACATTGATGAACAAGGGCACCCTGACCACGGCGCCCGTCTCCAGGGTGGCCGGCTTGTTGCCCCCCCCCGAGGTGTCGCCGCGCAGGCCGGGGTCGGTCTCCGTCACTTCCAGCTCCACGAAATTCGGCGGCGTCACCGACAGGGGCACATTGTTCCACAGGGTAACGGTGCACATCTCCTGACCCTTGAGCCACCTGGCGGCATCCCCCATGGCCTCCCTGGATACGGCGAATTGCTCATAGCTCTCGGGATCCATGAAATGCCAGGTGTCTCCATCGTAGTACAGATACTGCATCTCCGTATCCACCACGTCAGCGGCCTCCACCGTCTCGCCGGACTTGAAGGTCTTCTCCACCACCCGCCCCGTCCTGAGATTGCGGTACTTGATGCGGTTGAAGGCCTGCCCCTTGCCGGGCTTGACAAACTGGTTCTCCACGATGACACAGGGATTGCCATCCAGCATGATCTTGAGACCGCTCCTGAATTCATTGGTACTGTACGTCGCCATAACTTCCTCTGGATTGATGTTTTCTCGCCCGGCCGGGGAGCCTGTTTATCTTGTGCCCGGACCGTCGTAACATGGGAGTGACCCACGAGCTAAATATTTACATTGAACTCAAAGGACAGACCATTGCGTCCCGGCACGCTGACTGCGTTGGCGGAATTTGCTGTAGAATGACTACAGTGGCATTTCGCCGCCTTGCGGCGAACCGGCACCCGATGGCTGAAAACAATATTATTGTTGCCGGGTTAATAATAACCGAAATGACGATCATAGCGCGAAAATCATTTTCCCCGCAGCCCGCGCCCTGGCAGCAGGAACTGGCCCGCGGATTCCGCCATCCCGCCGAACTGCTCAGCGCATTGGGGATTCCTGCCGATCATCCGGCCTTGTTGTTCGAGGACAGGGCGTTTCCCCTGCGCGTGCCCGCCAGCTTCGTGCGGCGCATGGAGCGGGGCAATCCCGATGACCCCCTGTTGAATCAGGTACTGCCCAGAAAAATCGAATACCATGCCACCCCCGGATACGGCGCCGACCCCGTTGGGGATGGACAAGCCATGCCCATCCCCGGCCTGCTGCACAAATATTCCGGGCGCGTCCTGCTGGTGCTCACCGGCGCCTGCGCCATCCATTGCCGCTACTGCTTCCGCAGGCATTTTCCCTACGGCAGCGCCAATCCCAGGAACTGGAATGAGGCGCTGGGCTATGTCGCGGCTGACAGCAGCATCGAAGAAGTGATCCTCAGCGGCGGAGATCCCCTTACCCTGAGTGACGCGCGCCTGGGAAACCTGGTGAACAGACTGGAAAAGATCGGACATATTAAACGCCTGCGCATTCACACCCGTCTCCCTGTGGTATTACCCGCGCGTATCGACACGGATCTCCTGGAGTGGCTCACCCAATACCGGCTCCATAAAGTGATGGTCATCCACGCCAACCACCCCCATGAAATAAACCATGAAGTCAGCGTGGCCCTGGCCCGTCTAAAGCAGGCCGGCGCGACACTACTCAACCAGTCCGTGCTACTGAAAGGCATCAATGATGATGCCGCCGTGTTGGCGGATCTCAGTGAAAGGCTCTTCGATAGCGGCGTGCTGCCCTACTACCTGCATCAGTTGGACAAGGTGCAAGGAGCCGCGCATTTTGCCGTGAGCGACGCACAGGCCAATGACATTCATCAGAAGTTGATGGCCTGCCTGCCGGGCTATTTGGTTCCACGGCTGGTCCGTGAGGAAGCCGGAACAGGATACAAGGAGCCTGTCGGACTTGGATGATCGTAGCGAAGCAGCCGGAAAATTAAGAACGATCTTTTGCCGCCGGCACATTGCAGGTCCGTATAACCACGCGCCAGACCGTTTTTTTCGAACACTCCGCTCATATTAACCCGGCAACAATATATATTGTATTCAGCCATTGCGTGCGCACCGCGCCTTGTTCCAACGCAGGCCTGAAGTCCTGAAGACGATATATATTGTTGCCGGGTAACTACTCACCCCTCAGATGGCGGAATAGTCGCTATACGTCATTCCCGCATGGGGTAAGCGGGAATCCAGTGGTTTTAACGACATGGATTCCGGCTCATTTGTACCCGCAGGGTGAAAATCGTGCGGAATGACGGGTATCCGGGGGCATGAGTAGTTACGTTGCCGGGTTAATAAGTTTATCCTGAATAAGATTCCGCTCTCTCGAGACCTCATCTCTGAATTTTTGAGGCCACAACCCTCACGGTTTGGCGATGTATCCCCAAAAAGCTTATTGTTCTAACCGCCAGGAACAACAGCAACACAAGAAAAAAGGCCGGCCCCAGCCCTCCCAGACTGCTGCTGTTATTTCGACGATCAGGATCTTCCAGGTTTAATTGGGCCTCCACGATGGTGCTGCTCACGGAGACGCTATTGTTGGCAATGTTAATGTCACTTTTACTGCTGACTACAGTCGAATTGCTGACAGCGCCGGTCGCTGTCGGGATGACATCGACGATGATCGAGATATCCTCTGCTCCGGGATCAACCGCTCCGAGGTTACAGGTTATCACGCCGGCAGCAAGCGCACAGTCTCCCTGGGAAGGGGAAACCGAATCAAAATTGACACTGCTGGGCAGGATATAGTCCCATCTCACATCGGCAGCAAAAAGTCCTCCAGTATTGAAAATCTGGCTGCTTATGGACAGCGCTGAGTTCTCCTCTACTGGGTCTGGTGAAACGGAAGTGCGGATTGACAGGTCAGGGTATCCGCTGGACAGGATGGCGCCACCCATGCCCACCGCAACAAACTGACTGCCATTCCAGGCCGCGGCATGAAGCCGGAGATCCGCCACCTGGGCGTTAAACAACCACCTTGACCCGCTCAAGCTGGAAAGCACAATCCCCAGGTCCCCGGTGATAAGAAACTGAGTATCGTTCCACTCCACGTCAAAAAGATCTTTCGATGTTCCTGAAGACATGGGTGACCAGCTGACTGCATCGGCGCTGGAAAGAAGTGTACCTGCCGAACCTGCGGCCAGAAGGCGGTCAGCGCCCTGTTTCACACCATAGAGGTTTTGAGAAGTTCCAGAGTTTTGCACCGTCCAGGCAAGGCCATTGGGACTGGTGAGAATGACGCCACCGTCTCCCACCAGGACAAACAGATTGACACCGGCATCCCAGCTTACGGCGTTCAGCCGCTCGCTGACACCAGTGGCCTGCAGAAACCAACTGTCGCCGTCAGTGCTGGTAACTACCGTACCCCCATCACCCACAGCGAGAAACAGGCCATTGGCAAAGGTAATGGCCTGGAGATTGCGAGTGGTTTTGGAATTACCGCTCTTGTCGAGCCAGGCGCCGCCATCCGCACTGGTGATCACGGTACCACCATCGCCCACTGCCACAAAGGTTGAATTCCCCCAGGCTATACCATTGAGAGAGACGGCGGGGGCGCCGCCAGAGCCTGTCCAACTCAGCCCGTCACTGCTGGTGAGCACAAGGCCACTCGCGCCTACGGCGACATACAGATTGCCGCCCCATACGATATCGTTAAGGTCGCGGCCACTCGTGATATCACCATTGGCATTGGACCAGTTACCACCATCTGGGCTGACCATAAAGACTTCCTTTCCTGCCACCACCAGCCGGGCATTCACGTCGTCCCAGGCGACACCTTGCAATTGCTTGCTCGTGCCGGAATTTTGCGCGGTCCATGCAGCACCGTCAGGACTGGTGAAAATGACACCATTGGTGCCTACGGCAACGAATTGGCCGCCATCCCAGACAATGTCATACAGTGTCTCCTTGGTCAGAGCCCCCTGTTTTGTCCATGTGAGACCATCCGGGCTGGTAAGTACTGTACCTGAGCTGCCTACCGCAACGTATCGACTGCCGTTCCATGCCACCCCCCGCAATATGATACCAATCTCCAGGTTGCGTATATCCCAGTCAGTACCATTGTTACTGGTGATGATGTGTCCCGAACTGCCCACGGCGATGAAGTGGCTCAGATCATCATTCCAAAGGATCCTCTGCAGAGAGGCCCCGACACCTGAATCAACCGAGGACCAGGTGTTTCCATCACTGCTGGTGAGCAGCTCTCCATTGGCGCCTCCGGCAACAAAGCCTAGCGCTGGGCTCCAGGCAACATCAAACAGGGCTGTATTGATACCAGTAGTATGAAACGACCAGCTTGTTCCATCATCGCTGGTGACCACGATACCATCCGCCCCCACGACAACATAACGGGCACCGGTCCAGACGATGCCGTAGAGCTGATGAATGACGTTGATACTATCGGCGCTCCAGGCAGCGCCATCGGCACTGGACGCGATGACACCGCTGGACCCCACCGCCAGGAAACGATTGCCATCCCAAATGACCGCCTTGAAATCGCTGTAGGCAGGCAGGGGGTTGATGACGCTCCACTTGGTATTTGCGGCCTGAGTCGGTGGCACCAGTGTCATCAGAAAAAGGAAAAGGACAGCAGGCAACGGGTAGATCATTTTATTCGAGGCGCGCTTTGGCCCAGCCAGCAATTGCTGGCTCAGGGTGTGGAGGCGCGCCTGTTTCCAGTATACGAACCACCTGTTCACCGATTTCCCACCAGAAGTTTCACAATGCGTTTTCAGCTTCCCATATGGCTCTGCCAGAACCTGCTGAATAGATTGAATTGAGGAAATAACATATTAGACAGAACCTCAGCCCTGTGGCAATACCTGCTTTCATTCCCAATTACATTGGTGCTATTAACCCGGCAACAATATATATTGTTGCCGGACTGATAACACTGAATACTCAAGAAACACACATTCACCAAATAACCATGAAAAGATCCGGGCCTGATGAATATTGAGGAAGGCTGAAGAAGTGTGGTATAATTTTTTTATGCTCAGGCCCTGAGAATAACCGGGTCTGAACCCACTCAGAAGATTGTCTCTCTGATGGGTGGGCTGCAGGAAAATCACTCTGGGACAATCACCACAAACATTGTGTCAGCTAGCGAGCCTAGCTATGCCGTTGATGACACATCGAATTCGCCAGGGAACCCACAGGCGGCCTGCATGAAGATGCCAACGGACGGAAAATTGAAGTCCGCCCTGGCATCCAACCCAATAACTCATCCATCTGATCCAGCCGTTTGCTACTGGCACGGCACATAGTCAAAACTCTAAGGAGCCATGACGAAACTGGAAGAAATATTGGACGACAGATATGTCAGGAACTGACTTCAAGCATGCACTGCAGAAATTTCCAAATCACCACATAAATAACTCACCCCATAAAAATAGATTTACAATACTATTTTTTATTCTCGTCTTTTGTTTCATAGCCCTGGGGGGCTGTGCCAGCGATCAAGGAGTCACGCCGGTCAGGGAAAGCGGCCCCATTCGCTACCCCACCGGCGTTCAACTGGCCCTAGACCTACCGAATGCATTAACTGAAACCACGCCCCAGGCGATCAGCGCCCAGGCTGCCTCCCAGGTTAATTTTGTCGGCAGTGTTTTCGGCAACAGCAATATTATCAGTAATTCAGAATTCGTCTTCGATCCGTTCTTAGGACAGGGCAACAGCAGTGCCACGCAGGCTGATTGCCCCGGTGTAGGACCTGAGGAGCCATCCGGCATCGCCCCCAACGGCGCTTATCAAGGCTTGTGTTTCGCACGCGCCATTCAGTTAAGCCTTAAACGCATGGTCAGTGACTATGCCAACACCAAAACCATCATCGGTTCGGTGGCAAGCCAGCTCAGCGGCGTACAAGAGAACCGGGTAATTCAATATTACAACCCTAACATCGAAACAAGTGGAGGTACGGGCCTGATCATCAGCTTCAAATACTACTGTGTTCTGAACTGCAGTAATCCAGATCCTGATCAGCGGGACTACACTTATGAATTGGGCCTGGCCAATGCCAGCGACCCCACCACCCCGATTGGACACATGAAATGGACCGTGAAAGCGGATGGCTCAACCTCAGGCACCATGGTTGTTGCCCAAGGGTTGATGTCCCTGGCCACAGGCTGGCGGAACACATTCAACATACAGAATACCGATGCGCCCACTCAGATCCAGTATACGTTCTCCTCTGATTCTTCGGGAAGTCTCAAGGAGTTCACTATGAAATATGCCAATAACGGTGGCGATGAATTTCTCCATGACGCCAATGTCGTTCGTATCGAGCGGAGACCGGCAACGGCCACCGAGCCGGCCTTATGGATAGTGCAAGGCACTATCGTCTACAAACTCGGCCTGGGTGTCAATCCCGCCCGCGGGCCCACCTGGCACCCCCAGGTGGGCAACATAGAAACCAAGCTGCATTTCAATGCAGTGGCTGAAGACATTACAGAGGGTGGGCGCGCATTATTCAATGCGGTGCTGGCCGATGATACCGCCAATGCGCTGGTGCGCAGCACGGCGTTGAGCCCCGTGAGCCTGCAGGATTCCCATTTGTGGGCCGCATATAAGAAACTCTTACAAACAATATACACCGAAGCCAATTACCGCTCCTGGGGACTGGGAACCCAGCGCTCTATTCTGATATGGGACAGCGCCTCCAATAGCCAGGCAAGCCTGCCATTATTCAGCGGCATCAGACCCCTGGATTTCGATCTCAGCGCTGATGGCAGAAGGCTGGTCACCGGCAGCGAGGACGGCTGGATGCGTATCTATGATACAGACGCAGACTCGACTGCTTTTGGCACCGAACTGTTGAGCTGTCAGCCACACGGAGGAGTGGCCGTTTATACAGTCAGGTTCTCCAATGACGGATCAGAGGTGCTGACCAGTGGCGGCGACCATCAGGTCCGGCGTATCAGTTCAGCAGATTGTAGCGTGGTCGCGGAGATCACCCATCCCGCGGATGCCGCCTGTGGACCCAGCGCATATAATGGATATTATTCAAGCATGCGAGCCGTATACTTCCCTGACGGCAGCGCGGTGGCCACTGTACAGGCAACCCGCAACGGTGCCATGGTGCGTCATTGGACACTATCAGGCACTTTGATACGCGAAACCCGCCAGGAACATATTGGTGTGGCAGAGGGCTATATCGACCCGGGGGCCTTGTCATACCAATGCGCCCGGATGCATAGTATCGAGGTAGATCCCAGTGGAGGATCGATACTGACAGGGTATGAGGATCAGACCGCGAGAGTTTGGGACTTGGCTGGCGATGCCGAATTGATCCTGCGCCATGGGAGCGCCGATCCAACCGCCGGCTACCTGGGTGCAGGTATTTTTGCCTTGTTCAACCCTGATGGCACCGAGATCATCACGGCCAGCAATGGCGATGGCAGCGGCATATATCGTTGGGAAATACCCAGCCTGTCCCCTGGCACTTCAGTCGTGGTAAACATTCCCAAATACCAGGAATCCACATATCCAAGCAATGTCCTGTCCTATTCACCCGATGCCAGCCTGTTATTTGCCGGGCATCTCAACAGGATGAGCGTATACACCGTAACATCCCATACCGCACAGGCCGGCTCGGTGCTGACGCCAACCAGCATCGCATACCAATACCCGGCCAATGTGCGTGGACTGCGGGCCGAGTTCCTGCCGGGGTATGACAATAGCGTAGTTTTTACGATTAACCCAGGCTTTGGAGCGACTGGCGCTGTCACTGCCTACAATGCGCTTGAACTGTGGAACAACCAGCCTGCCACCACCATGCCTTTCATTGGCCATCAAGGTAATGTGTCATGGGTTTCCTTTTCGAGCGATGGGAAACGGCTCGTGTCGGCGGGCTCGGATGGAACTGTGCGCATCTGGGCATCCCGCTATGGCGCTCTGATAAAGACCCTGTTGGGACATGGTCCAGATCCTCTCAACAGCAGCCTCACCCTGGTAAACAGCGCGGTTTTTGTTGACGGAGACACCAAGGTTCTCAGTGCGGGCGTGGATGGTAATGCGATTCTTTGGGATGTGGCAAGTGGAACCGAACTGCGACGTTTTCCACACGCGTCTGATAGCAGGATTGCCGTGGCAAACGGAAACTTTACCCAGATAGCAACTGCAGAAGAAAACGGCAATATCACCTTATGGGACCCACAAGACAATAGCGCTCCTCTTGCCACGCTGGCGAGCGCTCATATCGGCGGGGCAACCTCCTTAGTATTTTCTCCCGATGATACCATGATGGTCAGCGCGGGCGAGGATGGAGTCGTCCGGTTCTGGGATGTCACGGTCACCCCACCTACCAGTATCGGAAGCTATAATGCCGGCGTCAGGCTGTATTCACTGGACTATGCTCCAGACGGCTCGCGTGTGGCTGTAGGTTCAGGGGATGGCCTGGCAAGAATTATTGGTGGAAACCCGGCAGACACCGCCACCTTTGCTCAACTAATCACCTCAGTTGCCCATGCGGGCAATGTCACCTCTGTTCGCTTCTCGCGGCATGACAATGGCATGCAGTTATTGACCACACGGGATTTCTTCCAGTCCGGCGGCAGCGTTTACTCACATGAGGTGCGCCATTTTGACGTGGATTCAAACTCAACTTCCTATGGGCAGCTGTTGATGTCGCACACGGATGGCTACTACCCCCAAAACAGAAATACGGTAACCAGTGGAACCTTCTCTCCCGATGGGGCTTTCGTGGCCGCGGGTTACCCTGGTGGCCGTTTTGATCCCTCATGGGTCGATTTTGACGGGGTATGGGCCACCTATGGCTGGGCGGATGAAACGGATGTCTACAACCCTTATTTTCTTGAACCCATTGTCAGCAACTCGGCCTCGGATTGTTTCCAGCTGTCAACTATCACACCCTCTTCAGTCGCGCCGAGTTGCCGTGTGACCTGTGCCGACGTGGCCAATGGATGCTTTGTCTATAAGTTGAAATCGGCCTTCAGGCACAATCGCGAGCCAGCGGCCTCGCCAGTGATCGATCCCCAGAACTATGTCGGATTGAGCACGGCCCTTGATGATCTGACAAACAGTAATTCATGGTATATCGATAACTTCACTCCGATCAGCGTTCCCCAGGTGCAATAACTACCTTACTCGCCAGCCAGCCCGCCTTGCAAAAGGCGGGCTGGCCATATATGCCTTATCAACCCGGCGTCCAAATGATGGTGTTTCATGAGAAATCGGCGACCGGCCCGGACAGCGCCGATCCAAACACCCCTGGCCCCCTCACCACCGATAGATCGCGGGTCCAGTATGATCCTGCTCCCGGTGCCCTTGGCCTTGGCCTTGCCCCGGACGACTTGGGCATCATCACATAATCTGACGGCAGTGAATTGACATTCGATGGCCTTGAGCGCCTTATCTGGCAAGGCCAGTCAAGCTCATCCCAGGCCAGACAGGCCCGGGGCAATTATTTCTCCTGGCACAACGGCTCATGAGGAATCACTTTCCTGCCGCACGCAGTGCGGCAATGCGTTCATCCAGGGGTGGATGACTCATGAACAGACGCTTGACGCCCTGCCCGAAGCTGCCGGAGATACCGAAGGCCGCCAGTTGATCAGGCAGGTGAGGCTGCTTGACGCTCTGCTTGAGCTTTTCCAGCGCAGCGATCATCTTTTCCCGCCCCGCCAGTTGGGCGCCACCGGCGTCGGCCCTGAACTCACGCTTGCGGCTGAACCACATGACAATGATGGAGGCCAGCACGGCCAGCAGCAGTTCGGCGATGATGGTGGTGATCCAGAAGGCGGGTCCGTAACCCCGCTCGGTCTTGAAGATCACGCGGTCGACGAAATGCCCGATGACGCGGGAGAGGAAAATCACGAAGGTGTTGATGACGCCCTGGATGAGGGCCAGGGTGATCATGTCGCCATTGGCCACATGGCTGACCTCGTGGGCCAACACGGCCTCCGCCTCGTCCCGGTTCATGGCGTGCAGCAGGCCCGTGCTCACCGCCACCAGGGCCTTGTCGCGGCGCATGCCGGTGGCGAAGGCGTTGACATCGGGCGCATCGTAAATAGCCACCTCGGGCATGCCGATGCCCGCCATCTGCGCCTGGCGGCGCACCGTGTTCACCAGCCAGTTCTCGGTCTCATTGGCCGGCGACTCGATCACCCGCGCGCCGGTGAAGCGCTTGGCGGTCCACTTGGACATGGCGAGGGAGAGGAAGGAACCACCGAAACCGAACACGGCGGCGAATACCAGCAAGGCATTCAGATCCAGATCCACGCCCTGCTCGTCCAGAATGCTCTCCACCCCCAGCAGCCGCAAGGTGATGCTGAGAACGATCAGAATCGCAATATTCGTCGCTAAAAACAATAAGATACGCTTCATTAAGCCACTCCCTTTGAGGTGATCCAATCCCAGCTCATTATCATTGGGCCGGTTATTCTTTTTTCAAGCCCCGTACGTGAAGTGCACGAGAAGGGTGAAGCGCGAGGCAAACCCCCGCTTCACGCCTCACGTCCCAACCCGGTCCACCCGGCGGAATCCCTTGGGCAGCAGGTTGCCGCGCCGGCCCCGCTCGCCCGTGTAGCTTTCCAGGTCACGGGGCTTGAGGGTCACATGGCGCTGTCCGGAATAGACGGTCAGGCGCCCGTTCTCCGGCACCACGGCAATGGCGCACACATATTCCTCCCGGGCCGCCACGCGCGCGGAGGGTATGCCGATTATCTTGACGCCCTTGCCCTTGGCCAGGGCGGGCAGGTCCGCCAGGGAATGCACCAGCAGGCGCCCCTCCGTGGTGACGGCCGCCACCCGGTCGCTGCCGGGGTCGAGCACCCGTGCCGGCGGCAGGACGCGGGCTCCCTTGGGCAGGCTGAGCACCGCCTTGCCCGAGCGGTTCTTGGTGTGCAAATCGCCCAGCCGCGCCACGAAGCCATAACCGGCATCGGAGGCGATGAGGTAACGGTCGTCGGCGCTGCCCGCCATCACGCCCACGAACAGCGCGCCCTCCGGCGGGGAGAGACGGCCCGTGAGGGGCTCGCCCTGGCCGCGCGCCGACGGCAGGCTGTGGGCCGGCAATGAATAGACCCGCCCGGTGGAGTCGATGAACAGGGCCAACTGGTTGCTGCGCCCCATGGCGGCGGACTGAAAGGCGTCGCCGGCCTTGAAGGACAGGCTGCGCGGGTCGATCTCGTGCCCCTTGGCGGCGCGCACCCAGCCCTTTTCCGACAGCACGATGGTAATGGGATCAGACGACACCAGCGCCGCCTCGTCCATGGCCTGGGCGGCCTCGCGGGCCACGATGGGCGAGCGGCGATCGTCGCCATAGGTCTCGGCATCCGCCTCCAGTTCCTTGCGGATGAGGGTCTTGAGCCGTTGCCTGGAGTTGAGGGTCTTTTCCAGTTGATCACGCTCCGCGCTCAGTTCCTCCTGTTCTCCGCGGATCTTGATCTCCTCCAGCTTCGCCAACTGGCGCAGGCGGATATCGAGAATGGCGTTGGCCTGGATCTCCGTGATGCCGAAACGCTCCATGAGGGCCTGGCGGGGATGGTCCTCGGTGCGGATGATCTCGATCACTTCGTCGATATTGAGATAGGCGATGAGCAGGCCATCGAGGATGTGCAGGCGCTGTCTGACCTTGTCCAGACGGTATTCCAGGCGCCGCCGCACGGTGGTGGTGCGGAAGCTCAGCCACTCCGTGAGGATCTCGCGCAGGTTGCGGGTTCCGGGCCGTCCGTCCAGTCCGATCACGTTCATGTTGACGCGGTAGGTGCGCTCCAGATCCGTGGTGGCGAACAGGTGGGACATGAGCGCGTCCACGTCGACGCGGTTGGAGCGCGGCACGATCACCAGGCGGGTAGGGTTCTCGTGATCCGACTCGTCGCGCAAGTCTTCAACCATGGGCAGCTTGCGGCCGTTCATCTGGGCGGCGATCTGCTCCAGGATGCGCCCCCCCGAAACCTGGTGGGGCAGCGCGGTGATGACGATGTCGCCATTCTCCCGTTCATAGCGGGCGCGCATGCGGATGGAGCCGGAGCCGGTCTCATAGATCTTGAGAATATCCGCGCGCGGCGTGATGATCTCGGCCTCGGTGGGATAGTCGGGGCCCGGCACATACTCGAACAGCTCCGCCACGGAGGCCTTGCTGTTGCCCAGCAGATGCACGCAGGCGGCGACCAGTTCCCTGGCATTGTGGGGCGGAATATCCGTCGCCATGCCCACGGCGATGCCGGTGGCGCCGTTGAGCAACACATGGGGCAGGCGCGCGGGCAGCACCCGCGGCTCTTCCAGGGTGCCGTCGAAATTGGGCACCCAATCCACCGTTCCCTGCCCCAGTTCCGAGAGCAGCACCTCGGCGAAACGGGACAGGCGCGCCTCGGTATAGCGCATGGCCGCGAAGGACTTGGGATCGTCCGGCGCCCCCCAGTTGCCCTGCCCGTCGATGAGGGGGTAACGATAGGTGAAGGGCTGCGCCATATGCACCATGGCCTCGTAGCAGGCGGAATCCCCATGGGGATGGAACTTGCCCAGCACGTCCCCCACGGTGCGCGCCGCCTTCTTGTACTTGGCCGTCGCCGCCAGCCCCAGCTCCGACATGGCATACACGATACGCCGCTGCACCGGCTTCAGGCCGTCCCCGATATGGGGCAGGGCCCGGTCGAGAATGACATACATGGAATAATCCAGATACGCCTTCTCCGTAAACTGCTTCAGCGGCAGTTGTTCAACGCCTTCAAAATTCATGTCGATGGTTTTCATGATTTGGGTAGATACAAATTAGTAAGGATAGATACAAGGGGAAAGATACAAGGTACAAGGGGTGGTGCATAGAAGTCTTTCCCCTTGTACCTTGTATCTTTCCCCTTGTATCTACCCAATTACACCTCCGCCCTATCCCCCATCTCCTCCAGCCACGCCTTGCGGTCGGCGGCGCGTTTCTTGGCCAGCAGCATGTCCATCAACTGGTTGGTGTCGTCCCCCGCTTCGATGGTCAGCTGCACCAGGCGCCGCGTGTCGGGGGCGATGGTGGTCTCGCGCAGTTGCATGGGATTCATTTCACCCAGGCCCTTGAAGCGCTGCACGTTGATCTTGCCCTTTTTCTTCTCCGCGGCAATGCGGTCCAGTATGCCCTGTTTCTCCGCGTCGTCCAGGGCATAGTACACCTCCTTGCCGATATCGATGCGGTACAGGGGCGGCATGGCCACGTAGACATGACCCGCCTTGATCAGCGGCCGGTAGTGGCGCACGAACAGGGCGCACAGCAGGGTGGCGATGTGGGCGCCGTCGGAATCGGCATCCGCGAGGATGCATATCTTGCCATAACGCAACTTGCTCAGGTCCTCCGACCCCGGCTCCACGCCGATGGCCACGGAGATGTCGTGCACTTCCTGGGAGGCCAGCACGTCGCCGGGCTCCACCTCCCAGGTATTGAGGATCTTGCCGCGCAGGGGCATGATGGCCTGAAACTGGCGGTCGCGCGCCTGCTTGGCCGAGCCGCCGGCGGAATCGCCCTCCACCAGGAACAGTTCGGCACGGGCGGGATCCTGGGCGGTGCAATCCGCCAGCTTGCCCGGCAGGGCGGGGCCGGAAGTGGCTTTCTTGCGCGCCACCTTGCGCCCCGCGCGCAGGCGCGCCTGGGCGTGGTTGATGGCCAGCAGGGCGATGGCCTCCCCCGCCTCCACATGCTGGTTGAGCCACAGGCTGAAGCTGTCCTTGACCACCCCGGAGACGAAGGCCGCGCATTCGCGGGAGGAAAGGCGCTCCTTGGTCTGCCCGGAGAACTGGGGGTCGGCAAGCTTGACGGACAACACATAGCTGCAGCGGTCCCACACGTCGTCCGGGGCGATTTTCACGCCGCGGGGAATGAGATTGCGGAACTCGCAGAACTCCCGGATGGCATCGGTCAGACCGGTGCGGAATCCATTGACATGGGTGCCGCCCTGTGCCGTGGGCACCAGATTGACATAACTCTCGGTGACCGGCTCGCCTCCCTGCGGCAACCACAGCACCGCCCAGTCCACGGCCTCCGCATTGCCCTCCATGTGGCCCATGAAGGGCTCCCGGGGCAATACCTCGACCCCCTGGAATTCCCCCAGCAGATAGTCGCGCAAGCCCGCCTCGTAGAACCATTCCTCCTTCTGGCCGGTGTTCTCGTCATGGAAACGGATGGTCAGGCCCGGCGCCAGCACCGCCTTGGCGCGCAGCAGGCGCTTGAGGCGCGACAGGGAAAATTTCGCCGAATCGAAATAGCGCGGGTCCGGCTTGAAGCGGATGGTGGTGCCGGTGTTCTGCCGCCCCACCTTGCCCAGCACCTGCAGCTCCGAGGTCTTCTCGCCATGGGCGAAGGTCATCTGGTATTCCTGCCCGCCGCGCCTGATGGTGACCACCAGGCTTTCGGAAAGGGCGTTGACCACGGAGACGCCCACGCCGTGCAGGCCGCCGGAGAACTGATAATTCTTGTTGGAGAACTTGCCCCCGGCATGCAGGCGCGTGAGGATCACCTCCACCCCGCTCACCCCCTCCTCGGGATGGATGTCCACGGGCATGCCGCGCCCGTTGTCGGCCACGGTCATGGCCCCGTCCTTGTGCAGGGTCACCTCGATACGGTCGGCATGGCCGGCGATGACCTCGTCGACGCTGTTGTCGATGACCTCCTGGGCCAGGTGGTTGGGCCGCGTGGTGTCCGTATACATGCCCGGCCGCTTGCGGACCGGGTCGAGCCCGCTGAGTATCTCGATTTCGGATGCGTTGTAGGTACTGCTCATGGCGCCACTGTTTCCGGCATTTCACCCTGTTGCAAAGCTGCGTAGCTTAGCATGAAGCACGGCAATGCCAATACCAGTCATTGCCGATTTATTGTAATATGCCACGCTGATTCAGCAGCGAACAGCGCGGGAGAGAAGACCCTTGGCCAAAAAGCGCAGCACCGGTAAAACGGAACAAATCGATCTGGAGGAGGCCCTCAAGGAACTCGAGGCCCTCATCGAGCATATGGAGGAAGGCGACATCACCCTCGAAGAATCCCTCAAGTGCTTCGAGCGAGGGACGCAGCTGGCGCGCGGCTGCCAGGAGGCCCTCAAGGCCGCCGAGCAGAAAGTGCAGATTCTCCTGGAGAAGAGCGGCCAGGCGGAACTGAAGGATTTCAGCCGGGAAGAGGAAGACTGACATCGCCACCCCGCTGGAAAACCTCTCCCTGCTCTCCGCGGCGCGTATAGAACGGGCCCTGGATCACTGGCTGCCGGCCGTTGACACGACCCCGCCTAGCCTGCACGAGGCCATGCGCTACAGCGCCCTGGCGGGAGGCAAATACATCCGCCCCCTGCTGGTCTACGCCACCGGCCAGGCCCTTCACGTCAGCCTCGATGAACTGGACGGGCCGGCCTGCGCCGTGGAACTCATCCATGCCTATTCCCTGGTCCACGACGACCTGCCGGCCATGGACGACGACGACCTGCGGCGCGGCAAGCCCACCTGCCACAGGGCCTTTGGCGAGGCCATCGCCATTCTCACCGGCGACGCCCTGCAATCCCTCGCCTTTCATATCCTCGCCCATGACCCCGCCATCAAGGCCGGGCCCGCGCAACGCCTGAAAATGATCGATACCCTTGCGGTGGCCAGCGGCTCCCAGGGCATGGCGGGTGGACAGGCCATCGACCTGGAGGCGGTGGGCAAAGAACTCGACCTGGACGAACTGGAAAACATGCACATCCGCAAGACCGGCGCCCTCATACGCGCCAGCGTCACCCTGGCCGCCCTGTCGCGGGAGGATTTGCCCGAGAACCTGCTGCACCAGCTGGGCAGCTACGCGCGCTGTATCGGCCTCGCCTTCCAGGTGCAGGACGACATCCTCGACATCGAGAGCAGCACCGAGGTCCTGGGCAAGACCCAGGGCGCGGACAGAATGATGAACAAGCCCACCTATCCCGCCCTGCTTGGCGTCGAAGGCGCGCGGCGCAAGGCCGCGGAGCTTCACGAAGCGGCCTTGCATCATCTGGACGAACTGGGGGCGGACGCCGATCCCTTGCGCTGGATCTCCGAATACATCATCCGGCGCAATCGCTGAGGCGCGCCGGCCCTCACCCCCACCCTCCTGCGGGGAAGGGGGTGGAGGTGAGGCGTTAACGCCCGTACAGGTGGGTAAGATGGCGCAGGCGCCCGGCCGCGCCCTCCGCCAGTTGCTCCCACTGGAAACGCCATGACCAGTTACCTTCGGTGGTGCCCGGTGTGTTCATGCGATGCCCGCCACCCAGGCCCAGAATATCCTGCATGGGTACGATAGCCGTCACCGCGACGGAAGAGAGGGCAAGGCGAATCAGGGGCCAGGGCATGGCCTCATCAATACCGCCCACATAGTCGTGCAGATAATGCCGCGTCCCCTCGTCCAGTCCTTCATACCAGCCAAGGGCGGTGTCGTTGTCGTGTGTGCCCGTGTAGACAACCGCATTGTGTTCGTGATTGTAGGGCAGATAGGGATTGTCGCGGTTGCCGTCGAAGGCGAACTGCAGGATTTTCATTCCGGGCAGATTGAAGCGTTCCCGCAAGGCCGTCACCTCCGGCGTGATGATGCCCAGGTCCTCGGCGACGAAGGGCAGCCCTCCGTAATGGATGCGCAGGGCCTCGAACAATTGCCCCCCCGGCGCCTCGACCCAGCGGCCGTTCATGGCCGTCTCTTCTTCCGCGGGAATCTCCCAATAGGCCTGGAAGCCGCGGAAGTGGTCGATGCGGATCATATCGAAGAGGCGCAGCTGCATGGCGATGCGCCGTTTCCACCACGCGAAATCATCGGCTGCCATGGCCTCCCAGCGATAGTGTGGATTGCCCCAGCGCTGGCCGGTCTCAGAGAAGTAGTCCGGCGGCACCCCCGCCACCACCAGGGGGCGGCCGCTCCCATCCAGCTCAAAATACTGCCGCTCGGCCCATACATCGGCGCTGTCATAGGCGATGAAGATGGGCAGGTCGCCAAACATCAGGACGCCACGTTCATTGGCATAATCCTTCAGGGCCTGCCACTGGGTAAAAAACACGAACTGTTCGAAGCAGATCTGCTCGATGAATCCATGCAGGCGCAGGCGCGCCGCCTGCAGCGCCGCCGGATCGCGGTCGCGCAGCGGCGCCGGCCATTGCGACCAGTCCCGGCCCTGGTGCTCCCGGCGCAGCGCCAGGTAAAGGGCGAAGTCCGCCAGCCAGTCCTGATGTTCCGCCTTGAACTGGGCCAGGCGCCCGCGGTCCTCCTCAGCGCTACGGCTGAGGAAACCCTGAAAGGCCTTCTCCAAGAGACAGAGGCGGTAGTCGAAGGAGCATTGTGACGGCTCCTTGCCGGCGTGGACATCCCGCTCGCTGAGCCAGCCACGCGCCATGAGGTCATCCAGGCTGATCAGTTGCGGATCACCCGCATGCACCGACAGGCACTGGTAGGGGGAACGATGGTGATGGGTCGGCCCCAGGGGCAGCATCTGCCAGATGGTCTGGCCGCTGCCGGCAAGAAAGTCGATGAAGTGGCGCGCCTCGGGACCGATGTCGCCGCTGCCCCAGGGGCCTGGCAGGGAAGTGGGATGCAGCAGGATGCCGGCGCGGCGGCGCGCGAAGGGATCAAGGGTCATATCAAGGCTCTGCCCTTCACGACAGAGGCCCTATAAACATCACAATGAGCTATGATATTCCTGCCCCAGCATCTCCGGCGTGACCAATACGACCCCCTGGGGGCTGACGTGGAAGCGTTCCGCATCCTCCTCCAGGTCCTTGCCTATCACCATGCCATCGGGAATGGCGCAACCTTCGTCGATCACCGCCCGCTTGATAAAACAATTCTCACCAATATCCACATTGGGCATGACCACGCAGTCTTCCACGATAGCATAGGAATGGACGTGCACGCCCGAGAACAACAGGGAATGGCGCACCACTGCGCCGGATACGATACAGCCTCCGGACACCATGGAGTCGACCGCCATGCCGCGCCGGCCCTCGTCGTCGAAAATGAATTTGGCGGGGGGCAACTGGGCCTGGTAGGTCCAGATGGGCCATTCCTCGTCGTAGAGATTCAATTCGGGCGAGATGCCGATGAGCTCCATATTGGCCTCCCAGAAGGCATCGATGGTGCCCACGTCACGCCAGTAGGCCTGCCTGCCCGTCTTCTTGTCGCGGAAGGAGTAGGCCACCACGTTGTACTTGTCGATGGCCATGGGAATGATGTCCTTGCCGAAATCATGGGAGGATGTGGCGGCATCGGCATCCTGCCTGAGCTGCTCGCAGAGAAACTGCGTATTAAAGACATAGATACCCATGGATACCAGGGCAATATCCTCGCGTCCCGGCACGGGGCGCGGGTTTTCCGGCTTCTCCTCGAAACCGATGACGCGATCATCCTCGTTGACCGCCATGACACCGAAGGCGCGCGCGCTCTCGATGCCGGTCTCGATGCAACCGATGGTCATATCGGCGTTCTTTTCCACGTGGTGGGCCAGCATGGGTCCGTAGTCCATCTTGTAGATATGATCACCGGCCAGGATCAGAACATATTCCGCGCCATGACCGCGAATGATATCCAGATTCTGAAATACCGCGTCCGCAGTGCCCACATACCATGAATCGGCCACCCGTTGCTGGGCCGGCACCAGCTCTACGAACTCCCCCAGCTCGGCGCGCAGGAAACCCCAGCCGCGCTGCACATGCTGAATGAGGGAATGGGCCTTGTACTGGGTGAGCACCCCGATGCGGCGGATACCGGAGTTGAGACAATTGGAGAGGGGGAAATCGACGATTCTGAACTTGCCGCCAAAGTGTACCGCCGGCTTGGCGCGCCATTGAGTCAATTGCTTCAATCGCGAACCCCGTCCACCCGCCAGGATGAGGGCGATGGTATCACGGGTCAGGCGACTGACGAAGCGCGGGGTCTGGCCGTTCTCGGAACCTGTCTTCACATCCGGTTCATCTTTCAAGGTGTCCACTCCTCTTTCCTGGCAACCGGTACCGTAGAAAAAACCCGACTACTGAACAAGCACATCAAATGATTCCTGGCCTGATTTCCACAACATATCGCAGATGGCGATTGCTAGATGCTTCCGCCTTTATGCTATCATCATTTCCATAGACAATGCGAGCGCTTGACGGCGACAACCACCATTTCATCAACGAGAAGAAGCCATGAAGACCGCCACCCGCGAAACCCTGTCTCACGACGCAGAAAAAATCCTGGAAGCGCGGCATCATGATCCCTTCGCTTACCTCGGCCGCCATGCCGATGGCGAACAGCTCGTCATTCGCGCATTCATTCCCAATGCAAGCGGCGTCGCCATCGAGGAGAACGGCGCACAGATGGAACGCCTCTATCATTCCGACCTGTTCGAGTGGCGTGGACACCGTGACGCGGTGCCCGCGCACTACCACTTCCAGTGGACGGACATCCATGGTGTTACCCACACCCTCTGTGACCCCTACAGTTTCACACCGCAATTATCGGACTTCGACATCCACCTGTTCGGCGAAGGCAACCATCTCCACGCCTACCACATGCTGGGCGCAAATGTTCGTACCGTAGACCAGATCCACGGCACCCTGTTCGTTACCTGGGCGCCCAATGCAGAGCGTGTCAGCGTAGTAGGCGATTTTAACGCATGGGATGGCCGCCGGCATCCCATGCGCG